>Ga0302324_100015587_pt1 | contig 15236 bp, 10 predicted proteins | sample Palsa_T0_1_FD_201949 | JGI IMG/M metagenome (GOLD analysis project Ga0302324, IMG submission 201949) | Peat permafrost microbial communities from Stordalen Mire near Abisko, Sweden - Palsa_T0_1 | ecosystem: Environmental > Terrestrial > Soil > Palsa > Peat permafrost | place: Sweden: Abisko...
ACAACGCTCGGCAAACTGCATGGTGCGGCTGACCACTTCAGGAGCATGCGAGAACAGCTTTTCCATCTCAGCAGCGCTCTTGACATAGAACTGGTCAGTATCGAACTTGAAGCGTTTGGGATTGTGTATGGAGTCCGCTGTCTGCACACACAGCAGCACCTCGTGCGCGTGATGATCGTCTTCGCACAGATAGTGACTGTCGTTGGTGGCGACCAGCGGAATGTCCAGTTCTTTTTCTAATCGGAACAGGTCAGCATGGATTTTCTTTTCCAGTTCCAATCCCTGGTCCTGGATCTCGAGGAAGAAATTGCCGCGGCCGAAAATGTCCTGGTACTGAGACGCAGTGGCTTTCGCCTCTTCGTACTTCCCCGCCATCAGATTGCCGCACAGCTCACCCGCCAGGCAGCCGGAGAATCCGATGAGGCCCTCGGCGTGCTTAGCTAGGTAATTTTTGCTCACCCGGGGTTTGCGGTAGAAGCCGTGAAGCGAGGCCTCGGAAGTAATCCTGACCAGGTTGCGGTATCCTTCTTCGTTTTCCGCTAACACCAGCAGATGGTGGTACTTATCTTTTTCCGGAGCGGCGCGATGGTCTTCCTGAGGGCAAATGTAAAGCTCACACCCCAGGATGGGCTTGACGCCCCGGGCCGTCGCAGCTTCAAAAAAATGCACTGCGCCGTAGATGTTGCCGTGGTCGGTGATGGCCACGGCCTTTTGTCCTATGCTGTCGACGTGAGCTACAAGCTTTTCGACATCACAGGCGCCATCCAGGAGCGAATAGTCTGTGTGCAGATGGAGGTGGGTGAACTCAGCCATGGGATAGCTTTAGTTTAGTCCGTCAAGCGGATCCCATGGCGCGAGTTGGTGTGCAGAACTAGTGCAGCTTGAGGAAAAGCGGGTTGCGAATCGGGAGCGAGCGCTCTTTACGACACCAGCATGAGATCAAGCTCAGCCTTGGCTTGGGCAACCACAAATTTCGGCCGTGAAACTAACGAGACCGCACCGTCTTTTGAAAAAATGAAGTCGTAGTCCACGTGACATTCGCCGCACAGCCAGAAATGTTCGACCTGAACCGTCGACCCAATACGGCTGGTGGTGCGTATGACTCTACCATTACGAAGGTAGTGAAGCTCCTTGCGGCACTCCGGATTCATACACTGTGTAATCATGTAAGTCCTCCCGGTAACTTCGTAAGCATACTCCCGACAGATTACCGCTGAACGGTACCTCTGCCCCGAAAGTTGTACGATCATCAGACCTATTTTCCACAGAGAACCGAGTTCGACACTACACGCCCCGCCGGTTGTGTCGCGAACCGTACTAGTTTCATTACTTTGATGTTTGGCTGGGATGCTTTTTCGGGAAACCCCGCGACCCAAAGATGGACGTTTTTTAATCCTATTTTTACGTGTTCCGCTCAAGAGAGCCGTTTTGCGCCGTCTGAAGCGCGGCAGAGATAGATGTCGGCATCGATGCCGGTGATGTCGCGATAGCGGGTGTGGATTTGCTGGCGAAACCGGTCCGCGTCGCTTTCCCCTACCAGGTTGACAGTACAACCGCCGAAGCCGCCACCAGTCATGCGCGCCCCATAGCAACCGGGAAGGCTGGACGCAATCTCGACCAGAGTATCCAGTTCACTGCAGCTAGCCTCAAAGTCGTCGCGGAAGCTGATATGGGCTTCGGCCATGAGGGCGCCGAAGGCGGCCAGATCACCGCGTTCGAGCGCGGACGCGGCCAGTTCTACCCGCTTGTTCTCAGTGATGATGTGGCGGCATCGGCGATAGACGTTATCCGGCATCTGCTGTTTGCACTGCAGAAGTTGTTCCTCGGTGGCATCGCGCAGAGACTGGATCGAAGGGATGTGACGATGGAGGATGCGTGTGCCTTCTTCAACCTCCTCGCGGCGCGTATTGTACTGTCCGCCTGCGTGCTCATGCTTGACCATTGAATTGCAAATGATGAGCCGCACATGGCCGGGGATGGGCAGGAGGCGATATTCGAGGGATCGTGTATCGAGCATCAAGGCGTGGTCCTGCTGCCCGGCACACGCGATGAATTGATCCATGATGCCGCTACGCGCCCCAACGAAAGCGTTCTCCGCGCGCTGGCAGGCAAGCGCAATGGTGGCCAGCGGCAGCGAGGCGCCGGCGAGCTCGAGCAGAGCGAAAGCGGTGGCGACTTCGATCGAGGCTGAAGAACTGAGGCCGGCGCCCAGTGGAACATTGCCTTCGATCGAAAGCTCAAAGCCACGGATGGGGACATCTTCCTTGGCCAGGCTCCAGGCAACTCCCATGGGGTAATCGCTCCAGTGCTTGCGGGCGGTGGCAGGCAAGGCGGCGGCCGAGTATTCAACTTCTTCAGCCATGTTTTTTGAGGTAACCAGGATCCGTGCATCAACGCGCGGGCGAACGGTTGCGATGGTGCGGAAATCGATGGCCGCGGGCATGACAAATCCGCCGCTGTAATCCGTGTGCTCGCCAATCAGATTGACGCGGCCCGGAGCCGAACACTGGATCACCGGCTCGCCGGCAGCGGTGTAACGTAGTGCTACATCATCAAAAGAGGCCATTTTGTTTCTGTCCCATCGCTGCCAATCTATTAATAGCAGAGCCTTTGGGAATCATGTAGCGGGGCGGCTGTGCGGGGCCTTTGGACTGTGGTTGTATCGTCCCAAAATACTGGGCGTTCCAGGACCAGGCTTGGCTGGGCCGGACGCCACTTTGCCGCGGGAACGACGGCGATTTCGGTGAATTCTGCCCTGGGGACGGGACTGAATTGCCATTGCTGATCGATCACCCTGGTTTTCATGAGCGCCTACGGCTGCCGGCAGCTCGAGGGAAGAGGTAATTGCCTTGAACGCCGTGCGCAGGGACGATGTTTGCTCCCTTTGAGCGCGCTTCACGTACTATTCGACGACTTTGGCGCCACCGGCATCACGACAGTTGGGTGCCCCATCCTTCGCGCTCTTTGCGAAGGGTGGGATACTACAGCTCTACACCCGAGGCCCTTCCCCGCACATTCTGCTTATCCCACCCTTCGCAAAGAGCGCGAAGGATGGGGCACCCGATCATTTTTTGGGAGGGAAAGAGGGGAGCGTCGCGGAAGAGCTTGGACTCGCTTCACCATGTGAACTTGAGTGTCTTTTCCACGTAACCTTCGCCTGGGCCGAACTGAACTTCCAGCGGGCGGAGCGATGGGTTGCTGCTTTGGGCGGCGATTTGGGCTCCGTCAACATGAGGCTTTGCGCGTACGTCGTTCACTCGCATCATGAGGGTCTGACGGGTATTGGCCATTCCGGCCAGGGTCAGCGTCAGCGAGTTGGCCGAGGACTGCTGTTCAATCACTTTCATCTGCTGCGTGGTTGCTCCCGGCTCCGGCAGGGCGTGAGCGAAAGCCACCTCCACCGCGGGCAGCGGAATGCGCAAGATGTTACCAGCCCACTTTGCCCCCGGCGTATGCGACGCCAGGACTACCTGCTGGGCAGAAGCAGCGGTCGCTCGCACCATCAGCATGGTTCCCTCGCGCGTCATTTCCAGGTCGACATGACTGCTGCCGAGGGGAACATGATGCAGTTGGGCCTTATCCCAATCGGCGGGCAAACTGGGGGTAACCATGAGCTGGTGGTTCGCGGCATCCCACTCCAACCCGAACAAGCCTCTCACAACAGGCGAAATGCCCATGGCAGAGGACCACAGCTGATGCGACGTGCTGCGCCCTAGCGGTGAAAAGAATTCGCCGGAGAGCAACTCGGTCACCGCGCCTGGGTCCTGCGCCCAGGTCAGATCGGCATTTTGCATCAAATGGGCATAGGCGGAGAGACTGCGTCCGTTGCGATACTCCGATAGCGCGACCCAGCCGGTGTAGAGCGGCCATACCGTTCCCTGGTGATAGCTGATGGGATCGTAAAAGGATACCGTCGGGCTCAGGTCTCGCGTACCCCAATCGGTCGAGAATTCCTGTGCCGCCCAGCGGTCGAACATGGGCTGGGCATGCTGCAAGCGGTACGTTCCATCCCAGGAAGCGACCGCTGGAAAGATGGTGGGGCTGGGGTCTGTGCTGCCGTCGGCGTTGCGGCTGAAAGCGTAAAAGCCTCCCCCGGGGAGCAGATACTCCTTCTCAATCGTGGCGCCGATTTTCGCTGCCCTGGTTTCTGCCTGCTGCGCGACGTCAGGGTGGCCCGTGGCACGCGCCAACGCCGCCATCGCGGTACTTGCTTGCTGATCAAGCGCGGCTAGATAGATTTCCTGATGGGGCATGCCTGGAGGCCACGATTCGACCCATCCCGAACCTTCGGTGTTCTCGTAAATTCCATCGCCGTCGGAGTCGTGTGTTGTCTCGAAGGCCCACGCTTTTTCGAGCGCGTCCCAGTTAGTCTGAATAAATTGGCTATCGCCACTTACTTTCAGGTAGTCTTCCGCGGCCATCAGAAACAATGGATTGGCATCGGCGGAGGCGTAGGCATAGGGCAGACTTTTCCAATCAACTAAGTCTGCGGTCTGCGACCACTCGTGGATCATTCTGCCTTCCGGGCTCTGCCGTTTGATAAGAAAATTCAGTTCATCGCGGGTTAGCTGGTAGTCGCCGTAGCTGGTCACGGCGTAAAGCGTCCACAGAGCGTCGCGGCCGAAATACCAGCCGAAGCCGGGCCGGGCTGAATCTCCGGAGGTATAGAAGCCCGCGACCAAGGCAGTCTCGGAGTGGGACGGTATGGTTTCCACGCGTAGTTGATCAATCGCCACTTCGGCCCAGGTGAACGCCTGGTTGAGCTTTTGGTCCGGGGTGTCGATGCTCAGGTGTTGGGCGATGAAGTTTTGAAAGTGGTTCTGGGTATCGCTATATGACTCGCGAAATCTGTCGTCGAGTGCCCGCAGGCTTGACGCCAAAGCAGGCGTGCTCGCAGCGGCTGCCGTGTCCCCGGTGGTCATCAGGAGCGGATAGAGCTTATCCCGATCTGTGGCGGGATCGAAATGTATCACGAACTGTAACGGATAAATTTTCGGGCGCTCCTGGTAAGGCGCCAGAATTCCGTATTGTGCATTTGGCATAGCGATCGCCCCGGCATGATCGGGAAAATTCAGGTGCAGTACATAGAAGCCTGATGCTCCTGTCTTGACCCACTCCGGCGAGGGACGATCGTCGGAAAGCGCCGGCCACATACGCAGCATTTCGGGGGTGAAACTAAAGGTAAGGGTCATGGGGCGGACTGCCTGAATCTGGTAGAAGGCGAGGGCTCCGCCACCTTCAGGAGCCTGCTGCGGCGCGAAGAGAGTTTCGCGCACAGTAAAGTTGGCATGCGAGAAGGTGATGGTTGTATGGCCTGGCTGCACGTCGATGGTTGACGCTTGCTCGTTTACGTCGATGGGCACGGCGTAGTCCTTCATCTCCGCCGTAATGCGCATGTGGCTGAAGATCTTCCAGGGAAAGATCCAGGCTTCAAACGATCCATCCTGCTGGCCGAGCAGGGCTCCACGGGGGCCCACCACGGTGAAGGGTTTTACGGGCATGATGCCGGCGGTGATGTTTGGCTGGCCCGGTTGCCGGGCGACGAAGTAAGGAAGCGCGGGTAGATCGCCCGGCGGCTCAGCGGCTCCCAGGGGCAGAGACGCAGCGGAAATCAGGAGAGCAACGATCGCCCAGGCTTTCATAATCTCACCATCTAAGCACGTCTTATCGATAGTGGAGAAATCGCCCGGGCGGCGAAGGCGATCACCATGGGAAAGCATTCCAGCGTGTATCTAGGCTCGGGCCCTTCGAGGGTCGCAAGCAACACACTGCGCAGGACAATGTAGGCGAGCATAGGGAGGGTGAATCGTGGCCAGTAGAACGCTCCGATGAGGGCCGCCAGGATATAGAGAAGATTGAGCACTCCATAGGCGTAAGAGATACGGGTTTCTACGTGGTGCAGGCGATATTGCCACCAACGTAGTTCGATGTTGAGCATTTCTACCCTGGGGCGAAACCACATATCCGCCAGCCGCAGGAGTGGCAGCGTCAGGTAATAGCGAAGCGGATGATCCTGGATGCGTTTTGCTGCCAGCGCGGCGAAGCGGGCGTCGATTTGCGGGGTGACCACATCGGCAACGTTGTATTGCGCGATCAGGCTGAGTGTTTGCTGGGGGTCTCCATCCAGGGCTCGGGCGGGCAGGGCGTGTATATCGATGTCATCCCCGGGCACGTTCCAATAGATTTCGTAGGTCGAGGCAAATTCGGCTATCCAGGTTTTCGTCCAGCGTTGGAATCCTGGGGTAACAGGTTCTCCTGGATCGGTAGCGGATCTTGGGGCGAGCGGCTGAAAAATGTGGAAGGTGCGCCAGTTACGGATAGTCCAGGCTGCAAAGGGAAGGATCGAGACCAACCCGCATAGCAAGCCTACGCGTAGGGACCGGGTCAGGCCGAAAGAGCGGCGGCCGTAAAGAACGAGGGCGGGAAAGAAGACAACCGCCAGCAGGGCGCCGTCGGGCCGCAAGAGCGCGGCGTAGCTCCAGGCGAAGGCGAGAGCCAGAATCCATTTCCAGTTTGGCCGTTCGAGTACGCCCGCAAATGCGTAGAGGCCGAGCGCAACGCAAAAGATTGAAGGCGTTTCGGTGAGCGGCATGGCCACGTAGTTTGCGGTGAAGGGGCAAAGGGCGGCGAGCCAAAGAGCTGCCATCGCAACCCGAGGCCCGCAGACTTTGCGCACGAATCCCGCGACCAGCAGGCAGCTTGCCAAATCCATTATGGCTTGCAGGTAGAGAACGGCGAGGTAGTTTTGTTGTCCGAAAAGGGCAAAGCAGAGGGCAAGTAGGGCGGGGTATCCAGGTAAGCGAACCAGGGTGGGAGCAATGATGGACTCGCCGCCGGGGTGAGGGATGGAGCGGCCATAGATGCTGTGGTCTAGCCAATTCCTGGCGATATCCGCATAGAGCAGGGTGTCTCCCTGGATCTGAGGAAAAGCGTGAATGAACCACAGGCGGAGCACTGCTCCCGCGGCCAGCGCGCAGAGGACAGGCAAAATTGTGCGGAGGCGGAAGGAGGGCATAAAGGTTAGAATAAGCGGGTAATAGCGGGCGGGAGTAGCTCAATGGTAGAGTAGCGGCTTCCCAAGCCGTTGGTTGCGGGTTCGATCCCCGTCTCCCGCTCCAGTTTCCTTTACCACCTCGGTTTTAAAACACTTCCAGGAAGGGACCGCTGAACCTCCCCCTCCACGAATCGACGGGTGCCCCATCCTTCGCGCTCTTTGCGAAGGGTGGGATAGTCAGGTCTCACCCCCTGACCTCCCACGGAAAGCAGACTTGTTCCTTAGGAGTCCTGGGTTTCTCCTCGCAATGGGTCCTAGCCGGAACACCCAGGTCTCAAAATCGAGACCTGGGTACCCACTCAATATTCGTCCCCGACACCCACTCAACTTAAGTTCGCGGCATTATCGACGCAGGGTTCTTGGGGCTTCCGTTGAGCCGGTCAGAGTTCGCGCACGGTCGAAAACCTGGAACAACATGGTACGCGTCAGCTTGCCGGTGTTGGTATTTTGCAGCGACGGATGGAAACTGGCGATCAGGTAGCGGCCGCCAGGAAGCGCATACTCCGCGCCATGGGCAAATTTGAACCGCGGTTTGCGCTCACACTGACCCGTCCGCGCCAGGTGCTGCAGATAGCTGTCGAAGGAGATGCGGCCGAGGCAGACAATGACGCGCAAATTGCTCAGCAGCGAGATCTCCTCATCGAGATGAGAGGCACAGTTCTCCAGCTCCGAACGCTTCGGGGTGTTATCGGGCGGAGCACAGCGGACCACCGAACTGATCCAGCAATCGGACAGCCTCATACCGTCGCCACGAGAGACCGAATCCGGTTGCGAGGCAAAGCCGGCGTGGTGGAGGACGGGATAGAGAAAGTCGCCGGAGCCGTCGCCGGTAAAGGGGCGGCCAGTGCGATTGGAACCGTGGGCGCCCGGAGCCAACCCCAGGATCAACACACGAGCTTTTTCATCACCGAAGGAAGGCACAGGCTTGGCCCAATAAATCCAATCGCGGTAAGCACGACGCTTGCTGGTGGCTATTTCCTCGCAATACTTGCGCAGGCGGGTACAGCGTTGGCAGCGGATCAGGTCCTGGTTAAACAGAATGAGCGGGCTTTGGCCAGGATTGACCGCAGGCAGACCGCGGCTTGCCATAGACGAGCCCGAGCTGGGCGAACCTGGGTTCGGTCGGGGGATGGAACTCATACCAGATTGTAAGGCTGTTTCTGAAACACAGCGTAATATGATTTTTGCTTTTCCTTGCCCGCTTAGGGCAGCGGGGACGATCGCAAAATGAGGCGATGAGACATTTATGGACAAGGGAAATAAACGGTTAGGAACACTTCTGGCAGGGTTAACTTTGCTCGCAGCCGGCTGCCGGCAACAGCCGCCAAGCGAACCGGCGCCGCAACCGGCAACGCCGGCCGCCGTCCAGATTGGGGGCGAGGACGTGTTGACGCTTTCGCGGAAGGCAACCGGCAGCGGTAATAAGCCGGAATTCCTCTCCGTGACCCTGTTTCCCGGGCGGGGCATGAACATGTTCCAGGTCACCGCCGCCATCCCGGGCAAAGGGGAAATCCCCCTCATGCACTCGCCCTCAGTCAAGGACGCGGCGAGCCAACTCACCAGCACCGGCAAGGATCAGCAAGGAAACGGTTCTTTTGGGTTCGGGGGAGCGTTTCTGATTCCCTACCCCAATCGCATCATTGGAGAACCTTCTTCCGACGGCAAATCGGTGGTGACTCAATGGCGCGGCCATACGCTGGCTCTGCCGGCAAACTTTCCCAGCAAGAACCCCGGCGGACGTACGGTGGCCATTCATGGCTTGATTAACCAGGCCAAGGTGGAAAACCTGCAAACCCAAACCACCGCAGACGGTGAGACCGTGACGGGGGTTATCCACGCGGGAGATTTCGGCGGCCACTGGCTCTCCGGCACCGACCTGAACCTGAGCATCGCGCTGACCGGGGACGCGGTCGACGCCACCATCACCGCCAAAAACGTGGGCAAAGAAGCGGAGCCTATGTCCATCGGTTGGCATCCCTACTTCGCGATCCCGAGCGGGCACCGGTCCCAGGCGAGGCTGCACGTTCCGGCGTCGGTGATGGCGTTGGTGAACAATTACGGTGACGCATTCCCCACAGGACAACTCAAGCCGGTTAAGGGAACGGAGTACGACTACAACGCCCCCGACGGCGTTGCCCTGGACGATCACTTTCTCGATGACAATTTCTCCCACCTGCAGCGAACCGACGGCGCGGCGGAGGTGAAGCTGATGGATCCGGAGTCAAATTACGGCTTGTTGGTTTCTGCAATGTCTCCGGAAATCAGGACGATCCAGGTTTATTCGCCGAAGGATAGTTCGTTTGTCGCCATTGAAGATCAGTTCAATTACGTCGACCCGTTCGGCAAGCAGTGGAAGGGCATGGATACCGGGATGGTGACACTTCGTCCGGGACAATCGGTGACCTGGAAGGTTCGCCTGGCGTTGTTCAAGCCTTAAGCGCGTTTCTGCCCGGAGCTTCGATGGGCATGCGGCCCACCAAAGAAGATGAAAATGGCGCGGCTAACTAATTGAGTGGGTGGCCCAGGTCTCGCTTGGGCCACCCACTCATAGTCTGGAGCTCGCAGTTGATTTTCTTTGAGAGCGTCGTTCGAGGTTACTGGCGTAATGGTGGCCCAGCATAAGGTCCTCGCAGCGGTACGCGGATCCGGAGCATACTCGTACCATGCGAAGAGCGACTGCGGCCCGCTGCCTCTGCTGTGGGTACAAGACGCTGGCGCTGCCCGAGGCCCTGGAGCTCTGCCAGGTCTGCTGGTGGCAGGATGATGGTCAGGATGACCGCGACGCCGATGTCGTCCGCAGAACCGTGAACGGCAACCTCTCTCTGAACGACGGACGACGCAACTTCAAGCACCATCAGGCTGCCGATCCGCGTTTCATTACGCATGTCCGCACGCCGCGACAAGAGGAGCTCTAGGCTCCCGCCGCATACCCGAAGGTAATAAGAAAAGGGTGTATTCTAGTTAATAGCGGCTTCGCATTCCTTACGCTGCGGGTTTGACCCTCCCGGCAAAGCCCCATACGATGAAAGCAAGCTGTTTACAGGCTCCTGAGCGCTTGCATCGTTTTCGCCATTGCAGCCGTGCAGAGAGCGAGCGAATCTGGAAGGCATAACGTTGAGCTCAAGCGAAATGATTGAAACGACTCCGCAAACCGACGAGGTGGCCACTACCACCGAGGAACCCGGCGGACACGACCATGAGGGCCACTCACATGCAGTGGCGACCCTGAACCCCGAATGCACCCGAGAAGTTGAAATTGAAGTTCCCGCGGACGAAGTGACCCGCAATTTTCAGGCAGTTACTAAACGATACAAAAAGATGGCGCGAATCCCGGGCTTCCGTTCGGGCAAGGTTCCGGAGTCGCTTATCCGCGGCCGCTTCGCCGAACAGATCCGTCAGGATGTGATGGAAGCAGTGCTCCCGGAGCATTTCCGCACCGCGATCGCCGCCCAGCAACTGAAGCCCATTTCGCAGCCTCAAGTGACCAAAATCGAGCTCGAAGACGGCAAGCCTTTGCGCTTCAAAGCAGCGTTTGAAGTGCTTCCCGACTTCTCGATTGATGGATACAAAGACGTGAAGGTGGAGAAGCCTTCGACGGAATTGACCGAGGCCGAGGTGGATGCTGAGCTGGCGCGCATTCGGGATTCCCGCTCCACCATGGAGCCGGTCACCGAAGATCGACCGCTGGCGGATGGAGACTTTGCACAGATCACCTTTACGGGAATCGTGCAGCCGGCAGACGGCGAAGCTACACCCCCCGACTCATCCAATGAGCAACAGCCGATTACCGGGCAGGATGTCATGGTCCAGGTTGGCGGTCCGAACACACTCGCCAGTTTCAATGCCGCTCTGCGCGGGGCGACGGTGGGCCAACAGTTAAAGTTCGAGGTGAGCTATCCGCCGGATTTTGGTGAGCGGCAACTAGCTGGTAAGAAGGTGGCCTACGATCTTGAAGTAAAAGGCATCAAGAAAAAGATCGAGCCGGAAATGAACGACGAGTTCGCAAAAGAGTTGGGGAATTACGAGAGCCTGGCAGATTTCACCACCCAACTGCGCGAACACCTGGCCCGCGATAAGCAACGGCACGTGCAAAACGAAACCACCAACCGGTTGCTGGATGCACTGGTCACGCGCTTCGAGTTTCCGGTGCCGGAATCGTTGGTGCAGCAGCAGATAGATGCGCGCCTGGATCGCGGATTGCGTGCGCTGGCATCCCAAGGCATGCGCACCGAAGATATGCGCAATCTTGATTTCGATCGCCTGCGGGCGGCGCAGCGTCCCTCCGCCACCGCTGAGGTGAAGGGGTCGGTTCTGCTTGATCGGATTGCCGATGCAGAGAATGTGACGGTGCCCGAAGAAGATGTTGAAAATGAACTGCATGGCATCTCAGTGCAGTTGCACGAGCCGGTGGATGCACTGCGCGTGCGTTTGACTGAGGACGGCAGCCTCGCTAGAATCCGGGAACGCTTACGTAGAGAGAAGATGGGCGCGATGTTGTATGAGCGGTTAGCGTCCTGAATTAACGGGTAACTCAAAAAGCGGCGCATGTTTGTCCGCAGGAACAGAAGCAAGGGAGCGCATGGCACTTGTACCTATGGTGGTCGAGCAGACGAGTCGAGGCGAGCGAGCCTACGACATTTACTCTCGTTTGCTTCGCGACAATATTATCTTTCTGGGAACCCCGATCGACGATCAGATCGCGAACCTGGTAATCGCTCAAATGTTGTTTCTCTCCGGTGAAGACCCAGAGAAAGACCTTCAGCTGTATATCAATTCGCCCGGCGGTTCGATCACTGCAGGTTTGGCCATTTACGACACCATGCAATTCATTCGCAATGACGTGGTGACCTACTGCATCGGGCAGGCGGCTAGTATGGCGGCTTTCCTGCTGATGAGCGGCAACAAGGGCAAGCGCTTTGCTCTGCCCAACTCACGCATTCTGATCCACCAGCCATCCATGGGTGGCCTTTCCGGGCAGGCGACCGATATTGATATACACGCCCGCGAAATTCTGCGCATTCGCGAGATCACTAACAAGTTGATGTCGAAGCACACCGCGCAGCCGCTGGAACGTATTGAACGCGATGTGGAAAGAGACTTCATCATGAACGCACAGCAAGCCAAAGAGTACGGCATTATCGACGAAATCATAGACCGGCCACGCACGTGATAGGCCGCCAGGCCAAAGGAGTTGCAGTATGAAAACGCCGAGGGGAACAGACGATACGCTCCGTTGTTCGTTCTGTCATAAATCGCAGGACGCTGTTGCAAAATTGATCTCCTCACCAAGCGACTATCCGCGGGCCTACATCTGTGACGAGTGCGTCGCGGTCTGCAACTCCATCCTGGAAGATGACCGGGGCGAAACGCAGCCCGGTGCTACACCCGCACACTTGCCCAAACCGCAAGAGGTGAAGGGCTTTCTCGATGAGTACGTTATCGGGCAGGATCAGACTAAAAAGAAGCTGGCGGTAGCGGTTTACAACCACTACAAGCGCATCCAGATGAACCGGACGCGGGGCAACGATGTGGAGCTCTCGAAGTCGAACATCCTCCTCGTAGGTCCAACTGGAAGCGGCAAGACCCTGCTGGCGCACACCCTGGCAAAGATGCTGGATGTACCGTTCGCCATCGTGGACGCGACCACTCTGACCGAAGCCGGATATGTAGGTGAGGATGTTGAAAACATTATCCTCAAGCTGCTCCAGGCAGCGGATGGGGACGTAGCCAGAGCCCAGACCGGCATTATCTATATTGACGAAATCGATAAGATTGGCCGCAAGGACGAAAATCCTTCTATCACCCGCGATGTTTCCGGCGAGGGCGTGCAACAGGCCCTGTTGAAAATCCTCGAAGGCACGGTAGCCAACGTCCCACCCCAGGGCGGGCGCAAGCACCCCCACCAGGAATTCACACCGGTCGACACCACCAACATCCTGTTTATCTGCGGTGGCGCTTTTGTCGGGCTGGAACGCATCATCGGCCGGCGGGTAGGCAAGAAGGCGCTAGGCTTCAAGGCACTCTCGGAAAAGGATGCGCAAGAGGCAGGGACATTGCCGGCACAGCGCGACACGGAGCTGCTGCGTCAGGCCCAGCCCCAGGATTTGATCAAATTCGGGCTTATCCCCGAGTTTGTAGGACGCTTACCGGTGATCGGCATTCTCGATGAGCTCGACGAGGTTGCCCTGGTAGAGATCCTCACCAAGCCCCGCAATGCCATCCTCAAGCAGTATCAACGGTTATTTGAGTATGAGGGTGTAAAACTGCTGTTTTCCGAGGACGCCTCCCGTGCGGTAGCCCGCGAGGCCCTGAACCGCAAGGTGGGCGCGCGCGGCTTGCGCATGATCCTGGAAGAGCTGATGTTGGATTTGATGTACCACCTCCCCAGCAACAAGAAGATCAAAGAATTGGATATCACCGCGGAAATGGTGCAGAAACGCGACCTTTCCGTGACTCTGCTGGAGAAGGCTGGCTAACGTACTTCCCCCTTGGGAATTGCACATCTCGCGATTTTTTGCGGGATGTGCAACTCCGTGCTGCCAGTTGCGCCTTAAATAGTTGCTGTAATCCACGTCTCCCAAAGACGGGGGGTGTGGGGCACCCGAGGTTGTTGATCGGTTGAACGCCTCAACGGCCGGCTCATTGGCGCAAGTCCCTTTTCCTCTGTATAAGGGAATTAAGCGAAAGGAAAAACCCTCGTGACACAAGCAAAAGAAACCCGGGACAAAGGCGATCTTCGCAAGCTCCCCATGATGCCCATTCGGGACATGGTGATCTTTCCATACATGATGACGCCCTTTGTGGTTGGGCGTGAGTCCAGCGTCCGAGCGCTGGAAGAGGCGCTGACCGGGGATCGCAAGATTTTTCTGGCCACTCAGCACGACGCAGGCATCGATGAGCCGCGGCCGGAAGACATTTACTCGGTAGGGACCATCGGCAACATCGTCCAGAGCGTCAAGATGCCGGACGGCAATATCAAGGTCCTGGTTGAGGGACTGGAGCGGGCCAAAGCTGTCGAAATGAATGACACGGATGGCTTTTTCGTAGCCACGGTGCGGGTCGCCAACCGGCAGCTGGAAGTAAATCCGCAAATTGAGACGGTGATGCAGCGGGTCACTTCCCTATTTGAGCAGTACGTCAAGCTGCAGCAGTCGTTAAATTACGAAACCATGATCGCCGCCGTGCGGATGGATGAGCCGGCGAAGCTTTCAGACACCATCGCGGCCAATCTGCAGCTTTCGATCGAAGAGAAGCAGGAGCTGCTGGACATTTTTGATCCCAGCGAGCGCTTATCCCGCGTCGCGGATGTTCTGGACATCGAGATCGAGAAGCTGAACATGGATCGCAGCGTGCAGAGCCGGGTTAAGCGGCAGATGGAGCGCGCGCAAAAAGAGTACTACCTCAACGAGAAGATCAAGGCGATCCAGAAGGAACTGGGCCGCGGGGAAAAGAGTGAATTCGATGAGCTGCGCAAGAAGATCGACGGCGCAGGCATGCCTAAGGACGTGTTCGACAAGGCTATCCAGGAGCTGAAGAAGCTGGAAGCCATGCCGCCGATGTCGGCCGAATCGACCGTATCCAGGAACTACCTGGACTGGCTGCTGGCTGTGCCGTGGAAGAAGAGAAGCAAGGAAACGCGCAGCATCGATCACGCCGAGAAGGTACTGAACGCGGATCACTACGGACTGGAGAAAATCAAGGAGCGCATCCTTGAATTTCTCGCGGTGCGCCAGTTGGTCAAAAATCCCAAGGGTTCGATTCTGTGCTTTGTCGGACCTCCAGGCGTAGGCAAAACCTCACTGGGAATGTCGATCGCCAAAGCTACCGGCCGCAAATTCGTGCGCATGTCTTTGGGTGGCGTACGGGATGAGGCGGAAATCCGCGGGCATCGCCGGACCTATATCGGCGCCCTACCGGGACAGATCATCCAGTCCATGAAGAAGGCGGGCACCAAGAACCCGGTCTTCATGCTGGATGAAGTGGACAAGATGGCGTCGGACTTGCGCGGAGATCCCGCGTCCGCACTGCTCGAGGTGCTCGATCCGGAGCAGAACACCAGCTTCATGGACCACTACCTCGACGTGGAATACGACTTGTCGCAGGTGTTGTTCGTGGCCACGGCAAACGTGCTGCACACCATCCCGGCGCCGCTGCAAGACCGCATGGAGATTCTGCGCCTGCA
>Ga0302324_100015591_pt1 | contig 15235 bp, 11 predicted proteins | sample Palsa_T0_1_FD_201949 | JGI IMG/M metagenome (GOLD analysis project Ga0302324, IMG submission 201949) | Peat permafrost microbial communities from Stordalen Mire near Abisko, Sweden - Palsa_T0_1 | ecosystem: Environmental > Terrestrial > Soil > Palsa > Peat permafrost | place: Sweden: Abisko...
CATCACGCAAGGCCTGGTGCGGCTCTCCGTCGGCATCGAAGACAAGGAAGATTTGATCGCTGACCTGACGAAGGCCCTCGAAGCCGTCTAATCCGGGTGCCCCACCCTCGCCGGGTCTTTGTAGTTCCGGCTAGGGTGGGAGGCGCTTAGCTCGGTCCCTGCGCGTTTATTGCGCAGTGTGCGACAAAGACTGCGCAATGCCGATCAAGCATTGCGCAGCGTTTCACGCGGATTGCGTACCGTTGCGCAAAGATTGCGCAGTGAAAATGGCGTTCCTGCCGAGCAGCGTCCTCAATTCAGCGTGACGGCGATCTTGCGCGCATCGCCTCCGGTCGAGGTGACCACGATTTCCCCGTCCGCATGCTTGCGGATGCTCTTGAATTTCTCGCCCCACTCCACCAGCACAATGGCGTCCGGCGTGCGCATTTCCTCGATGCCCAGCGAATCGAGCTGGCGCTCGGCGTCCAGGCGATAGAGATCCAGATGCAGGAGCTTCACCGGCTTGCCGTGCAGCTCGCCCGAGTATTCATGCACCAGCGTGAAGGTCGGGCTGGTCACCTCGTCCGGTTCGGCAGCGCCCAGAGCCGCGGCTATCCCCTTCACCAGCGTGGTTTTACCTGCGCCCAGATCGCCGCGCAGGATGAGCAGGCGCGGCGGCGTTAGCAACTCGGCCAGTTTGCGGCCGATGGCGACGGTTCCGGCGCTCGACTTGGTCTCGTATTCGCGTGTGCTTGGCTCGTTCTTCACCGGCTCGCGCTTCAATTCTTCACTCTTGCTCATGACGCTCCTTGTTGCCAGGCCCGAGGAAGGTAAGCATCCGCCGGCGAACCCTGCAACCAAACATTACCCGATGCAGCCCGAGGATGGTAGTGAAAAGCTGTGTATAAATTCGCCAGCGAATCGGTGGCCAGTAACGTGTGCAGGTTTCCGCCGATTCCAGGGGATTGCACAGTGATATCCGCAGCCAGTCCATGCAGATAAACGGCTGCTTCGACGGCGAGTTTTGGATCTTTTGGATACTGTGCCAGCATCGCTGCGACCATGCCGGTGAGCAGGTCGCCGCTGCCGCCTTTGGCCATTCCTGGGTTCCCTGTCGTGTTGACCGCGACGCTGCCGTCGGGATGGGCGATGAGCGTCCGCCAGCCCTTCAGCACCAGCGTGAGCTGGTTTTTCGTCGCGAATTCGCGGGCGATTTCGAGCCGGTTGGCCTGAATCTCGGCGGTCTTCCGTCCGGTCAATCGCGACATTTCGCCGGGATGCGGTGTAATCACCAGTGTGCGGCCTTCGGCGAGTTTGCACAGCAAATCAGGGTGGTGTTCCCGCTGCGCGGCGATGGCATTGAGCGCGTCGGCGTCGGCTACAGCGGGCAGGCGGCTCAACATGAGCAGGCCGATGGCCATTTGCGGCACGTCTCCATCCGTGCCCAGGCCGGGGCCGATGGCGAGCACCGTAATGCCCTTGAGCAACGATTTGAGCGGACCGGGCAAGGTGTTTTCGAGCGAGATTTCACCGGCGCGCGTGACGCGCAGGAACCTGGTCATCAGCTCGGGCGCAATGCCCGCGACCAGCGGCTGCACAGAAGGCGTAACGGCAGCGGTGACCAGGCCGGCTCCAGTGCGCAAAGCGGCCAAAGAAGCCATGGCCGGCGCGCCGGATTTGCCGGGGCTGCCGCCGACGACGAGCACATGGCCGTACATGCCTTTGTTCGAATCGGCGGGGCGCTCTGCGTCGGTGATGGATTTGGCTGACCCAGCCCAGTGCAGGTTGAGCGCGGAGACGACCGCCTCCTCCGGCGAGCCAATGGCCGCGGCGACAATGGGCTGGCGGATCGAGCGCGTGAGCTGGCCGAAGACATGAGCCTGCTTGGGCGCGGTGAAGGTGATGACAGCGTCGGCGGGATAAGCATTTTCGGCGGTCGCGGCGGTCGAATCGGCATCCCAGCCGCTGGGCAGGTCGATCGCCAGAATCGGCGGCAAAGTTGGGGCGGATTTGAGCCATTCGAGCGTCGCCAGCGGCAGGCCGCGCAGGGATGGTTTGAATCCGGTGCCGACGACAGCATCGAGAATCAGGTCGGCTTTGCTGAGCGTCTCGGCGTGTCCGGCTAAATCTTCCGGTTGGGCGATGACGCTCCACAGGCGCGAGGGCAGGCCGCTGAGGATGAACTCTTTGTCGGCGGTCAGCTCGTTCCAGGCGATGGCCGCGTCGCCGCGCAGACCTTCAGGGTCTCCGAGCAGCAGGACGGTGACTTCGCAGCCGGCTTCGTTGAGCAGCCGCGCGGCCATCAGGCCATCGCCGCCGTTGTTCCCTCGTCCGCAAAGGATGACGATACGGCGCCCGGCGGGAAACTGCAGCCGGACGAAGGCCGCAATGGCGCGGGCGGAGTTGCGCATCAGGTCTGTGCTGGAGAGCGGCGATGCGATGCCGAATTGCTCGCTGGTGAGCCGGTCGCATGCCTGCATCTCGGCGGCGGAGAGAATCTTCATGCCTTACATCATAGAGTTTTGGCGCGACTTCCGATGTCCCTTGCAGGACGCCTTAGGATTTTGGCTTATCCTTCGGCATTTCCCACAATCGTACCCGTAACTGCGCCGCTTCGTGCGATATTGGGACGTATTGAATTGCGTGTCTGAACGGCTCGGCATTGACGAAGAAGCGAACGACAACCAAGCTGCATATTGACCGGGAAAAGGTTCAGCTACAGAAGGATGCCGAGCGCATCATAACATGAGGGCACATTGGATGAGTTCAAGGCCATGTTGCGCAAGGCTGGGTTGATCCTGAGTCGGCCAAGGGCAAGGAGTTAGTCGATCGGCTGATTAAGCTTGGCGCTTCCGGACATTCTCCGCGATCGTATGGATTTCTCCGACCGCCTCATCGCGTTCCTGCCGCGGCATCTTTGAAAGTTCCGGAGTCATCTCGCACATGACATCGGCAAGAAGACTATCGTAGCTATCTGCTATGCCCGGTTTGGCCGCTGCGGTGCTTTCCTGAGCTGGAATTGCATGAGTCGCCATGAATGCTCATTCGACTGGAGAGGCTTTTGAAAGGCCAGACCTCAGAAAGCCAGCGAATTATGCTGAGCTTCCCGTAGACGCAGAATATCAAAAATAGCTGCACCCAGCGCAGCAGTTCCGCCCAATTCTCTCTGGCGGCCTCAGCAAACGTGTCCCTGATAAGTCTTGTAGCCCTTTGGAAACAGGTGAAACGGCCTCAAATGGCCGCAACATCTCACTTCTGAACGATCTTAAGCGGGCGGCAGGGCTGATCGTGCGTCGAGGTCCAGATGGTTCCGTCCTGCAGGCGGACGGACTCGACCGACACTTCGATGGCTCGTGAAGCCTTGCCGGTGTAGCCAAAGCGAAGGGTATAGGGAGTTCCGGGATAGAAAATCCCTGATTCGCTATGGCAATCGACGCGCGTAGCTTTCTGGCCCTGGAGCGGACTGCAGTCCAGATTCAGCTCGCGTATCGGCGTCTTACCGCTGTTCATGAAACTTATGCCGATCGTTCCCTGTTCAATCTTCCCGTCGGAAAGCCGGACTGGACAAGTATTCGCAGCTTGCAGCGGCTGAACCGCGGCGAGAGTCACACAGGCAGCCAGGAAGACAGGCAGAATATGGATGCGTGTCGCTTTGGAAGACTGGATAGACATTCGACGCCGGGTCCTTTCAGCGAGTTTGCTTTGGCCGTCGGCTGACGCACCTACCGTTTGCGCTTCAAGTCTACACGCTTCCGTCTTTCCGGGTCAGTCCAGATAAAAGTCCAGATAAACGCTCCCCGGCTTCACGCGGGTTTTGCCGGCGCAATCACCTCAAACGGCCGCATCATCTCGTTGGCGGCGTGTTCCAGCAGATGACAATGCCAGACGTAGCGGCCGGGGTAGCCCTCAAACGGCACGATAATGCGGGTCACTGTTTCCGGCAGCGTCTTGACCGTATCTTTCCAGCCGCGTTCGTTGGGATCGGGCGGGACGGCGTCGCCCATGTATTGGAAATGCTTGTAGTCTAGGTATTCGTCCCCATCGAAGGGGCGGCGGTCGAGGATCTGAAAGCGGACCAGGTGCAGGTGGATGGGATGAACGTCCTGTGTGGTGTTGACGAAGCTCCAGATTTCGGTTGAGCCGAGCAACGGCTTTTCGGTGACAGGGTCGTGCCAGTACTGATCGTTGAGGAGCATCAGCATCACATGCGTTTTGGGGTGCATATATTCTTTGAGGAAGAAGGTGCGAGCGTGGACCGAGGCCGACTCTGGAATTGGGTCGATCCTGCGCAGGATGGTCGGCATTTCCGGCATTGATTTCGCGATTTGCGCGGCTGCCGGCTGCGCGGCGACGCGAAATTCGAGGATGCTGCGCCCCTGGTCCTGGAGGGCAAGGCTGGAGCCGGCCAGCGACGAAAAGTCGATGAGCAGATCGGCGCGCTCAGCCGGTGAGAGCATGAGCTGCTTCATCTCGATGGGCGCGGCGAGCAATCCCTGGTCGGTTCCGATCTGGTGAAAGGCGTGACCGTTGGAGATGGAAAAGGTGTAGGTGCGGGAGTTCGACGAGTTCAAGAGACGAATGCGATAGAGGCGCGGCTCGACTTCGAGATACGGAAAGATCACGCCGTTGACGAGGATGGCGTCGCCGTAGATTTCGGGAATCCAGGGCGCTTCCGGATTGCCCGAGTCCGGATAATGGAGCTGGCCGTCGACGTAGAAAAAGCGGTCGGCGATGGCGATGGGGATTTCGTACTTGCCGCGGGGCAGGTTGAGCGCGTCTTCCTGCTCGTCGCGGATGAGGAAGAATCCATAGAGCCCGGCGTACTGGTTCAGGCGCTCCAGGCCCATGGCGTGGTCGTGATACCAGAGGGTTGCCGCGTCCTGATGCATGGGGTAAAACGCGGTTCTGCTTTGGCCCGGGGTCTGCCAGTCTTCGGGATAGCCGTCGCTTTCGGGCGGCACGCAGGCGCCGTGGACGTGAACGGCGGTGCGGACTTCAGGCAAATCTTTGCCGGCGCCGCAGAGTGTGTGGTCGATGGGCAGGAAGTGCTGCGCGGGAAGGTTGTTGACCCATTCGATCAGCAGGGGCTGGCCTTTGCGCGCTTCGATCGTCGGGCTAAAGACGGCCGCGGAGCCGGGGATAGCGGTTCCGTAGCTCCAGATGTTGCACGGAGGCAGGTCGCGATGGACTTTGGTCGCGACTCGGCGCATGACGATGCGATGGTAGGGAATCTGCGCGCCGGCCTGATGGGGATGAGGCCGGGTTTCGGCGCTCTGCGCGGCTTGCGGGATAGGCAGCCGGTCGACAAAGCGCGCCAGGCTGTCGATTTGCAACCAGGGGCGTACAGGAGCCGCGGCTGGCGCCACCGGAGTTTGTCCCATCGGGTGCCCCATGCCGGACATCGAGTCCGTAGCGGGATGTTGCGCTTGAGCAGGGAGACCGAAACTCTCCAGAAGTCCAGATTGCCCTACAGCGGCCACAGTCACGAGCTGGGCGCCGCGAACCAGAAGTTTACGACGGGATACATCCATTGTTCCAGAGTGCCTGATTTATGTTTCAAAATGAAGAATTCCGCCATAATGCAGCCAGCCCCGGCCGCGGAGATCGCGGCCGGGGCTGGGAGCATTGCGAGTTGTAGTGGACGTGCAGACTACGGAGTGGGGGGGAGCGCGCCGGTGGTGGGGCTGAGGATCAGCTTGCGGCTGGCCGCCTGAGCCGGGGTCAGAGCCGTGCCGAGGTTGAGTTTGTGGGTGAGCGAACCAGCCAGCTTGTCGAAACTGCCGGTGATGCGTTCGCCGCCGAGCCAGTTGTCTTCAATAGCCGCCAGAACCGAGCTCTGGTCGGTGAGGCTGTGATCCACCACGTTGGCCTGGGCATAGGGGGAGATGAGCAACATCGGAACGCGCGTACCGTAGCCGCAGCGGCCCTGGGGCGTGTAACTGCCGGTCGGGTCGGTGAGTTGCGGAGCGGTGTGGGGTATGCGCCACTGCTGGATGCCGAAGGTGCAGGAAGCGGGACCGTTGAGCGTGTCCACGAAAGTGCTGGTAGAGGGGTTGACGATGGGAGGCATCTGGTGGTCGTACCAGCCGTCGGAGTCATCGTAGGTGATGATGATAGCGGTCGAATCCCAGAAGGGGCTGGCCATGATGGCGTTGACGGTGTTCACCACGAATGCCTGCTCGTCGGTGGGATCGGAGTAGCCGGGGTGCCCATCTCCAATTCCAGGAGCCTTGATGAAGCTGACCGCGGGCAAAATGCCGTTGTTCAGGGCATTGGTGAAGTCTGCGGTGTCGTACTGGTGGTTGGCCGGATCCCGCGTGACGCCGTCCGCCTCAAACGTGTTGCCGACGATCGAACCGGGCGCAGGCCGTGCGTGGGTCGGATTGGCGGTGGAGGCATAGTACTGGAACGGCTCGTGGTGCGGGATGTAGTCGTTCGTGGTTTCCGACAAGTCGGTCACCAAAGGCGTGGAAGAGCGGAGGCAATTGGTGCTGGTGTTGGGGTTGACGGTTTGCAGGTCGAATCCGCCCTGGAACCATCCCCAGCTGATGTTCTTGGCATTGAGCAGATCGCCGATGTTCTTGCCGGTGTGCTGCACTTGCGTGGTGGTGCTGGAGCATACGTCGCCCCAGGGATCGGCGTCGCCAACCTGGGTGAAGCCGCCGTTGCCGTCGGGCGCGAGGGTGCTGGTGGAAAGCGACGTGCCGGAGCTGCCGATCAGGCCCTTGGTGTTCGCGACGTTAATACCGTTGGTCTGGCCGGAGATCAGATTGATAGCGCCCGGAGAGGAAGGTCCAAACTGCGAGGTGTAGTTGTTGTCGAAGAGAACGAAGTTCTGGGCGTAGTTCCACATGGCGGTGACGGTGTTGCCGTCGAAGTAGCCCATGACCAGGCCCTTGGTGAGTTCGCTGCCGTTATCGCCGCTCACTGCGCTGGGCGGAGGGCCGGCTGCACCGGTAGAGCCAGGAAACTGATCGATCAGCCCGAGGTGGTACGCCGTCTGCTCCGGCTTGGCGGAATGGTTCTGATCCGCCGTGGCCGCCTGGCTGGGATAGAGGCGGAAGGGGTTGGCCGCGTTAGCGCCATTGAAGGCTGCGCCTGAGCCGGTTGCGCTGTTGGGGTTGTTGGTGAGCAGATTCGGGGTGGTAATGACTGGAAACGTGGTGCTGAACATGTCCAGCGGTGTCAGCAGGTCGTTCACCATGGGCGTGCCGGCGGCAGCCGTGAAGGGAGTTTCCCCACTCTTGTTCAAGGCCGTTGGATAGGTACCGAAATAGTGGTCGAAAGAGACGTTTTCGCCGAAGATCACAACCAGGTGCTTGATCGGCGTTGCCGTCGCCGGTTCTGCCGCGCGGGCGGGCGCGGGGAATGTGCCGGCGAAAAGCACTACCGACAAAGATGCTGCGAGAAATTTGCGCATGAAACCTCCAGGCCAAAGCTAAAAGCAGTGACAGGTGTGTTTCTAGTGCCCAAATGTGAAAGGAACTTGAACGGGAGGTGACAGCAGTGCAAATTCATGTGCGATAAAAGTCCGGCAATCGATTTCATCAAGCGCAAACATAACAGGAGCCGAAAACCCCCTGGTTTTCGGCTCCCTTGCTTCGTTTCGGCTTAATTTTGACTTGGTGCCTGCGAAGCCGCAAATCAGTTTTTAACGCGTACCGTTGGCTCGACTGAAAGGCCGGGGCGCAGGGTGTGATCCTTGTCCTCTTCCGCCAGGTCGGTGAAGTCGATGCGCACCGGGACGCGCTGCACGACTTTGACGTAGTTGCCAGTGGCGTTCTCAGGCGGAAAGAGCGAGAGAACGGAGCCGGTCGCTCCACCAATCTGCGTGACTTTGCCCTTGTATTTTCCGCCGGTGGCGTCGACCTCGATTTCAACCGATTGTCCGGCCGAGATATGCCGGAGCTGGGTTTCCTTGAAGTTCGCCGTGACCCAGATGTCGTCGAGCGAGACCAGCGTGAGCAGATTCTGGCCGGAGGAGACGTTCTGGTTGAGTTCCAGGCTCTTGCGGGTGATGATGCCGTTGGCCGGAGCAACGATTTTGGTGTAGCTGAGATTCAGCTTGGCCTGGTCGAGCTGAGCCTGGGCTTCTTCCACCTGCGCTTCCGCCTGCTTGGCGCGGGCGCTCTGAACGGCAACCTGCTGAGGTGCGGTTTCGGCGGATTTGAACGAAGCCTGCGACTGGCGCTCGCGGTCCTCGGCAACCTGGACCTGCTGCTGCGCGGCCTGCACGCCGGCCAGCGCGTCGGCGAGCGACGCCTTGGTGGCGTCGGCAGACGCGACAGCGGCATCGTACTGCTGCTTGCTGATGACGTCTTTGGCGACCAGCGGCTTGTAGCGTTCGAGATCCTGGTTGGCCTTGACGTTGTTGGCCTGCGCCTCGGCCACTTTGGCCTGGGCCGACTCAACCTGACGCTGCGCCTGGAGGACGGCGGCGTGGGTGCCAGAGACATCGGCGCCGGCCGAACGTAGCGTGCTGCCGGTGTTGATGTCGGTAATGGGCACGTTGACATTGGCGGCAGCCGCAGCAGCCCGGGCGCTGGCCAGGGCCGCTTCGGCGTTCTCGACCGCGACCTGGTAGTCGGCCGGGTCGAGTTCGGCGATCACCGTGCCCTTGGTCACGAACTGATTCTCATCCACATTGATCTTAAGGGCCGTTCCGTTGATACGGGAGCTGACCTGGATGAGATGGCCGTTGATCTGCGCGTCGTCCGTGTCTTCGGTAAACGTAGAGCGCCAGTAGAAGATTCCGCCCGCGACGATCAATACGGCCAGAACGATAAAGAGAATTCCGCGCCGGCTCTTTTTCGGAGCTTCGGCCGGTTTTGCATCCGGCTGCCCGCCGGGGGCTGGAGTTGCGTCCGCCACGTTCACTTACCTCCCAAATATTGTTTGTAGTTCTGAGCCACGCCCATGGCACGGGCCAGATTGAGCTTGGCCACATTGTGCTGGTAGAGGCTGTTGACATATTGGCTGTTGGCCTGCGCTACGGTCTGCTGCGCGTCGGAAACAGCGAGATTGTCGCTGACGCCGGCCTTGTATCGCTCCTGGGCTTCGGACAAAACCTCGTTGGATAACTGGACATTGGACTCCGACACCTTCACCTGCTGCTCGGAGGAGGCGATGTCCAGCAGGGCGTCGCGGACGTCGGCTTCAATCTGCGCGTCCAGATCGCTTTGCTTGTCTTTCTGCTCGTCCAGCGCGGACTGCGCTACCTGCGCTTCGCCGCGGAACTGACCTTCTTTGAAGATGGGGATAGTCAGGGTCCCGGTCGCATCCACGGTGCCGTGAGAGTGAGCCAGATTGGCGCCAATGTCGCCGTAGTCGGCGTCGGCCTTGACTGTGGGCAGGCGATCGTAGGTGGCGGCTTTGCGCTCGTCGGTCGTCGCCTTGGTCACCTCGGCGGAGGCCTTGCGGTCCTGGCGGTTGTCCAGCGCCTGTTTGATTGCAGCCTGCACGTCGGGCTGGTCGAACGCGGCAAAGGGGAGATTGTCGGCCACTTCAAACTTCTGCGCGAGCGCCAAGCCGATGGTGCGAGCCAGGGCGAGCTTGTCTTTTTCGAGCGCGTTTTTGGCAACGATCAACTGCTGTTGCTGGCTCTGGTAATCGACCTGGGCGCGCAATTCGTCGAGCTTGGGAGCGGTGCCGGCAGTGTGATTGCTGCCGGCCTGGTCGAGCGAAACTTTGGAAGTCGCGACCTGAGCCTCGGTAGCCTTGATCTGCGCCTCGTCGGCCAGCACCTTCAGGTACGCATTGCCGACGGTCAGGATGACCAACTGCTTGGCGTCGTCCGCGGAAAGCTGGGCGGCCTGAAAATAGTGCCGCGAAGCCATGTAGGTCTTCAGCGAATTGAGATCCACGACCTTCCAGGTCAGGTTGGCGCGCACGTCCTGATACCCAAACGGTCCGATAATGGTGGGAAAACCGGGAATCTTGAGTCCTTCCGCGGCCAGATCGCTCTGCACAAAGGCTTGCTTGGCGTTGAAATCGATGGAAGGCAGCAGCGCCTGCAAGTCCTGGAGGCGCTGGCCGCGAGCGTCGGCGGCTTGAGTATTGGTCAGCAAAAGGCCGAGATTGGTCTTCAGCCCGCGCTGAACTGCGTCGTCCAGGGTCAGCGAGAGCGTGTCGGCGGTCGGCTTCTCGGTGGAAACGCTGCCCTGGTAGCTGGAACTGGGCACGGGAGCCGGCGCCGACTGCTGGCTCTCCAGCGAGAGCTGCGCCGCCGCGGGATGGGCCGAAACCGCCAGGACGAACACGGATAACGCCAGTGCCAGCCCCGTCTCAAATGCAGGTTTCTTGCGAGTAGCGGCTGGGGGATGGAGCAGATTTTGCATTTTTGTAGGCTTCACTCACTCGACTCAACGGTTTGGTCTGGTAATGGATGCGCGACGAGGCGCGAAAGGTTCCAAATCTGAGGGGCAAGATACCTGAAACGGCCACTTTGCCAACCTAAGGCTATCAAGAGGAGCTTCGACTCGCGGCAAAGAATCGGGAGAGACGGGACTGGTTTCCGCAAAAGGGCTCAGAACGTAACGGCATTCAGACCGGGAATGAGCTGGAAATGGCGGAGGTTGTTGGTGAGGACATCGAAGCCGAGGTGGAGGGCTGTCGCGCCGATTACCAAGTCTTCAAACGGGATGCCGATGGCCTTCGCGGCTTGTTCCCCTTCGATGCGTCCAGCTAGTTGGGCTATTTCCAGTGAGAGCGGATAAACGAAAATGTCTCCTATTACAGCGTCTACAAAAGTCTGCCGACGCGCCTGCTCGACATTTGTTCTGAATCGATAGATTCCGTGGGTCAACTCGATGACACCGACGGTAGAGATCCCAACCTGGCTCGGGGCGAAGACATTCTGAATCTGCCTCAGAAGCCTGGGCACCGAGCCTCCACGGCGTTCCTCAGCGATGAGAATGCAGGTATCGAGAATTAGCTCCAAGACTCAGTCCCAGGCAGAGGTATCGCGGGGTTTACGGTTGGCAATCCGTTCGCGAACCGCATCCGCGAATTCCTCGTCCATTGCCGGCTCATAGCCTAGCACTTTCGCGCGGGCCTCAGCGAGGGCGAGTGACTCAGACAACAGACGTCCCCGAAGCGGCTCTGCTGGACGCATAATCGCGACTGGATGCTTGCCAGATTCGATCACGACTTCATGACCGTCTCGAACCTTCTGCATCAAAGCCGGAAAATCTCGCTCCGCTTCCAGTTCCGAAACGTGGAAGGCTGCCATGAGTGAAATCATACCCCCATTTTGGAGCCAAATCCGGCGCGGGCCCGTCAAAGGCAATCTATTTCGTCGCCGTAGCGTGGATCAGCTGCGAGGCCAGCGAGCAGAGCGCCTGGCGGAAGATGGCGCGCACCGCGTCAGGAGTCCAGTCCTGCGCGGCTTGGCCGCCGTGCTCGGCTAGCAGTCCGGCAATCTCCGGGGACGAGAGCCCAGCCACGGCGCGCAGCACGAAAATGAAGCGCAGGCTGACCGACAAACCTTCCAGCCAATTGCGCAGCCGATAGGCTTCGGGGCCGGAGATCATCTGCTCCAGTTCGTCCGGCGTGACGCCGGCGGCTTCCAGATCGTCGTCTTCAATGCAGCTCGCCGGGCCCGACGCGTCCGCGGGCGCTTCCAAAGCGGCCGCATCGCGCTGGGCGAGGATGGCGATAGCGTCGGCAGCCATGTGGAGGCGGGAGTTGTGCCGGGCTTCGGCCGGGGAACTACAAGCTTTCAGATCAACCTCGGCCACGACGCGTTCGATCAGTCCGATCGCTTCCTCGCCTTCGCCGAGCAGCATGGAGGCGACGCGGTAGGTGTCCGCGGCGACCCGTTCCAGCACGCCATCCCAACCGCTGAGCGCAGCTTCCACCGCAGCCGGATCCTTCGACTGCCCGTCCAGCATTCCGGTTACCTGCTGGAAAAACGCCGCGCCCTGGGGACCGACTGGCTCTTCTGAGGCGAAACTGCCGGTCAGCGAATTGGGAAGATTGGGATTTGAGGACATGCTTTCACTCCTGGAGGGAAAACTGCGAGACAAACTGAAGAGAACGTCCGAGACATAAGGGCGGCGGGGAAAGCCGCTGGCGGATTGGTCCCCTATTCCTATCCTCAAGCCGCGCGGCGAGTTGCGTCAAATCCCTGCGTTCGATCCGATACACGATTTGTTGGTGAGTTAACATGGGCCGTGCGCCCGATGCGGTAAGAGATGGGATGGGTATCGCGAACGGAAGAGGAAACGTATGGCCAAAACGGTACAGCGGAAAAAGCAGTTTGCGGGGCGAGACAAGTCGTGGATGCAGTTCAACCGGCGCGTGCTGGAAGAGGCGCAGGACGACTCCAATCCCGTTCTGGAACGGGTGAAGTTTCTCTCGATCACCGGCAGCAATCTCGATGAATATGTCGAAATCCGTCTGGCCGGCCTGTTGCAGCGCACGGAAGATGGCCACACTGAGACGGGCTACGATGGGCTGCCGCCGCAGGAGTCCCTGGACGTGCTCACCGCCGAGATGCACGACTTTGTGGCCGCGCAATACCGCTGCTGGAAGGATCAACTGCTCCCCGAACTGCGCGAGCACGGGGTTCGCCTGCTGCAATGGCAGGAACTGAGCGAAGAGCAGCGCACGATGGCGCAGGCCTACTTTCAGCGCGAGGTCGACCCGCTGCTGACGCCCATCACCATCGACCCGGCGCATCCGTTTCCCCGCGTGCTCAACCGCGCGCTCTGCCTGGCCATGCTGCTGCGCGCCAAGCGGCGCGCCTCCGGCCCGGCGGTTCTGGGCGTGCTGACAGTGCCGCGCGCGCTGCCGCGCTTCATTCGCCTGGCGGACGCCAACGGGAGTTACGACTATATTTTGCTGCAAGACCTGGTGGCGCAGAACCTGAGCGGCATGTATCGCGGCTATGAAGTGCTGGCCCACGCGGCTTTCCGCGTCACGCGCAACTCGAATCTCTACTTCGAGGAAGAAGAAACGCGCTCGCTGCTGGAGTCGATTCGCAGTGAACTGCACAACCGGCGCAAGGGCGACGCGGTGCGCCTCGAGATCGTCTCCGACGCCCATCCGGAGATCGTGGACAAGCTGCGCGTGAACTTCGAGCTCGACGAATCGCAGATTTATCGCGCCGATGGACCGGTGAATCTGGCGCGGCTGATGTTTTTCTACGGCGACATCCAGCGTCCAGACCTGAAATTCGCTCCGTTTGTGCCGAAGCAGCTCAATCTCAGCCGCAAGGTTTCGGACCTGTTTGAAGATCTGCGCCAGCGGGATATTCTGCTGCACCATCCTTATGACTCATACGATCCGGTGGTCAGCTTCATTCAGCAGGGCGCGGTCGACCCGCGCGTGGTGACGATGAAGCAGACGCTTTACCGCACCAGCACCGATTCGCCGATGTTTCAGGCGCTGACGGATGCGGCGGCTTCAAAGGAAGCGACCGTCGTCGTCGAGCTGATGGCGCGCTTCGACGAGGCTTCCAATATCCGCTGGGCGCGCAGCATGGAAGACGCCGGGGTGCAGGTCTTTTACGGCGTGGTTGGCCTCAAAACGCATTGCAAGCTGGCCATGCTGGTCCGCCGCGACGAAGATGGCGTAACCCGCCGTTATTGCCATTTGGGAACGGGCAATTACAACCCGGTGACGGCCCGTTTCTACACCGATTTGAGCCTGCTGACCAGCGATCCAGCGATTACCGAGCAGGTGCACATGGTCTTCAATTACCTGACCGCCCATGCCGAGATCGACGACTACAAACCGCTCTTGGTGGCTCCCTTGACCATGGCCGAGACGTTTCTGCAACTGATCCGGCGCGAGACGGAGCATGCGGCGGCCGGAAAGCCGGCGCGCATTGTGGCCAAGATGAATGCCCTGCTGGAGGCCTCAGTGATTGAGGCTCTCTATGCCGCTTCTCAGGCCGGAGTCGAGATCGACCTGATCATCCGCGGCGTCTGCACGCTGCGGCCGGGCGTGAAAGGGCTCAGCGAGAATATCCGCGTGCGATCGGTGGTCGGCCGCTTTCTGGAGCACAGCCGCATCTTCCACTTTGCCAACGGCGGCAAGGAAGAGACTTATATGGGCAGCGCCGACTGGATGCCGCGCAACCTTTTCGAACGCTGCGAAGTGGTCTTCCCGGTGAAGGACAAGGCGGCGCGGGCGCGCATTCACGAGGAGATACTGCCCGCGTATCTGGCGGATACGGCCAAAGCGCGGCTGATGCAGGAAGACGGCGGCTACATCCGCGCCAACGCCGGTAAGAAGCCGTCTAACTCATTCAGCGTGCAGGAATTCTTGATGAAGCGCGCGGAGGGCAAGGCTGAGCTGGAGGCGATTCCGAAGGCGGCGAAAGCTGCGCCGGAGAAGCCTGCGGACTTGACAACTCCGAGCGCGTGACGGGAACGCGTCCTTTGGCCTGAAGATTTGAGGCGACAATTTGGCGAATGGCCCTGCTCACGCGACCGCAAAACCGGGGGGTGTATGTCAAATATCCTACTAACTCATTGATTGCGTTGACTTTGCGCTGGAAATCGGTGCTCATTAGCCGCGCCTATGACGTACATTAGTGACACTTTCACGCACGAATGTGCGGAACTTTCTTTCTGTGGAACGTTGAGTTATTGCCGGATGAACTTATTATGCCTGAAACACAATAATTAATACGCAATTTTGGGGAAAGAAAATTTGAGGCAAAAACGGCCTGGCTTTTGTGGTTTCCCTACATCTCAAAATCGAGATGTGGGGACCCGGCGTTGTGCTTTCCACTCTGACTGAGGCTGCCGAAGCCGATTATCTTTTGGCGGTGATCGGCGATTGTTGCGTGGACCTGGACTCAGCGCTTCACGATTGCCTCATTCAGCGATTCTTCCCTGCGCGCGGGATGGTTTTGTCGGCTGAGGGGTTTCTTGCGGCCGGTATAAAGGCGGATGGACAATCGTGAAGAGATTCTGCCGGGCAAATCGGATGCTTTGAGGCTGACGGGCATTCATGTATTGAGCCATTCATCAATCCCGGCTCTCGCAACGGTGCCATTGCTGAAGATCCGCCTCAAGGTAGTAGCAGAAGCTTTTGATCTGCTGGATACGAAACGTGTTTCTATAATTCATCCCGCCGTAAGCGTAAAGCCTCGCTGACCCCGTACTGAGCGTGTCTCTGAGCCTTGCCAGTGAAGCTGACGGATTCCTAGCGTCTAGTATCGAGGCGAGGCCTTCGTCCTGAGTACTCCCGGTTTGGGGGTCAATCGTGTTAGGGTGAATTCCCACAAAATGTTTCGTATCGA
>Ga0302324_100015592_pt1 | contig 15234 bp, 10 predicted proteins | sample Palsa_T0_1_FD_201949 | JGI IMG/M metagenome (GOLD analysis project Ga0302324, IMG submission 201949) | Peat permafrost microbial communities from Stordalen Mire near Abisko, Sweden - Palsa_T0_1 | ecosystem: Environmental > Terrestrial > Soil > Palsa > Peat permafrost | place: Sweden: Abisko...
TGCTCGCGGCGATGTCGGGTGGGGTGGATTCGGCGACGGCCGCGGCTCGTGCGGTGGACGCGGGTCATGAGGTGACCGGTGTCCATCTGGCGTTGTCGTCGAATCCGTCGTCTTACCGGACGGGGGCTCGCGGCTGCTGCACGCTGGAGGACGCGCGGGACGCCCGCCGGGCCGCCGACGTGATCGGCATCCCGTTCTACGTGTGGGACATGGCCGAGCGTTTCCACCGCGACGTGGTGGCGGACTTCGTCGCCGAGTACGCCGCGGGGCGTACCCCCAACCCGTGCCTGCGCTGCAACGAGAAAATCAAGTTCGCCGCGGTCCTCGACCGCGCGCTGGCGCTCGGTTTCGACGCGGTGTGCACCGGCCACTACGCCCAGATCTCGGATGGCATCCTGCGCCGGGCCGTGGACGCTGGCAAGGACCAGTCCTACGTGCTGGCGGTGCTCACCTCCGATCAGCTCAGCCACGCCATCTTCCCGCTCGGCGACACGCCCAAGGTCCAGGTCCGCGCCGAGGCGGCCCGACGCGGCCTGGCCGTCGCGGACAAGCCGGACAGCCACGACGTCTGCTTCATCGCCGACGGCGACACCAAGGGATTCCTCGCCAAGCACCTGGGCCAGGCGCCGGGCCAGATCGTCGACGCCACCGGCGCCGTGCTGGGCGAGCACGACGGCGCCTACGCCTTCACCGTGGGCCAGCGCAAGGGCTTGCGTCTCGGCACGCCCGCCGAGGATGGCAAGCCCCGCTACGTGCTCGGCATCGAGCCGGTGACCAGGACGGTGACCGTGGGGTCGGCCGAGGGGCTTGACATCACCGAGATCACCGCGGACCGTCCGGTCTGGACCGGCTGTGCTCCGCCGCTGGCGCCGCGCGATGCCCTCGTTCAGCTCCGCGCCCACGGCGACGTGCACGCCTGCACCGCCTGGTTGGAGGAAGGCACGCTGCGCATCCGCCTGCACCGCCCCGTCCGCGGTGTGGCCAAGGGCCAGGCGGCCGTCCTCTACGACGGCGACGCCGTCCTCGGCAGCGCCACCATCGGCGCGACACTCCTCACTTCCAGCCGGGAGATGAGCCGACCTGCCTGATGGGCGCGGCAAGCTCTCATCGATTCGGCCGCCGTACGCCCACGCCCGGCATCCGGGCAGCAGGTTCATCAGTCGTCCAGAATGTCCCAGTAGTGCTCGTCGGCGTCGCCGTCAGGTTCGGTCGTACTCAGGCGATGTTCCAGTTCAGTAAGCCGGTGCTCCCGCTCCTGCCGGACTTCTGGAGCTAGATAGTCATGCTCGAGCGATCCCTTCAATGCGTCTCTTTCCAGCTTCATCTTGGTGACGCTGTCTCTTGCGGCCAGGTTGAGGAAGTTAAGAGCGTTTTCGTATCGCCCTTCCGCGATGGCAGCTCTGGCCTTCAAACTGGCTAGCGCATCGCTCCAGCGACTCCCGTATAGCGATTCGAGCCTCTCGATCGTATCGATTGCCGCGCTCGTCTGATTTACCAGGATCTGGCAATATGCCAGGTTGGCCAGGGCTTCTGCGGGCGGGCGATCCTCGGAGCCGACCGCCTCCAGTGCGTACTCGTATGCCGCGCTTATGTTGCCGAAGGTCAGTTCCACCAGCGACCTGCGATGCGCTCCAAAATTAGGGCGGTCGGCTTGTTTGAGAAGTGGCAATAGGCGGCGCGCTGTCTCTTCGTCGAACTGACGGCAGGCAATTTTGATCCGCAAGCTGAGGACATAGGGATTGTCCGGCTGGCGCGACTGAGCTGCATCGATGTATTCCGTTGCTCGTTCGAATTCGTCAGCCTCGAAGTAACACTCCGCCAAGTCTCTTTCTAGCGCTAGACCTGTCCAGCCAGCGTGCTTAGCTCGTTCATAATATTTGATCGCTTCCTTGTAATTTCCGCTGTTCCGCTCCAGGAATCCGCGCAGGAAGTAGGCATCTCGAACATGGCCTAGACTCCGCATTTCGTCAACGTCCTCCAGGGCCTGGCTCATCTTACCTAGCTTGACATTAGAACGAATAATCCAGGACAGGGCCTCGGCGCTCGGTGTCTCCCGGTACGCTGTAAATGCGAGCTCCTGTGCTTTCTGGTAATTTCGCTGATGATAGAAATCTGCCGCCAGGCGCAGCCAGTCAGCCATCAGGGCATAGGCCTTCGGCTGCAAATCCTTGCCGGCATGTACCAGCGCGCGATAAAAAACCCGGGACAGCTCGAGATAGGCACCCGTCTCGCGGTCCGTGTCGAGGAACCTGCCGAGCGCATTTGCCACCGTCGCGTAGTCTGCCGCGCTGCAGACGGGAAAACCTCGGTCTATATAGTCGATCACGGGATCGCTGATTCGGTACCACGCAGTTCCAGATTGGGGCATGACCAACGACGCGTCGATCAACTTGGTCAGCGCATCACCGGTCTCCCGGCTGTTCTGTGCGAATAGCGAGAGGATCTCTAGGGGGAGAGGGCTGTTTCTGGCAAGTATCGAGAGCATCTTTCGTTCCGCGCGCGAAAGCTTAAGTCCAGCCAGGTACCGCGTCAGCGGGCGGGGACGATATTCGGCTCCGCTGCTAGCGGCCGTCGGTGCAAGCTCAGGTCCGTAGACTTCTGCCCGTTGAACGAGAGCAGTAACAGCGGGCGGATAGCCTTTGGCTCTTTCAACGAGCGCGCTGGCTATACCGGGGGTAAAGTTAATATTTTTGGCCCTAGCCTTCAAAGCGATTAGCTGGCGAACTTCGGACTCGTACAGAGGGCCTACGTCCACAATCGCCGAATCTTCAAGTGCGGGAATGCCTTGGAGTCTGGGGCGCCTGTTCGTAACCAAGGCAACCAGCAATCCAGGTTTTCTGGCCGTCGCTTGGAGTAGCTCTATTATGTCCACAGTCGGGGAACCATTGTTATCTAGGATGCCGCCTTCATCGTAAAGAACTACGAGCTCATGCATTTCAAGCGCTTTGGTCACGCTCTGGACAAAATTGGAACACGCATCAGACGACGGCATTGATTGTATTCGCCGCGCCATCGCCAGGGTTTCATCTGGGGTTATGACCGGTTCCACCAAGTCGGCCAACTTGGCCGCAATTGAGTTAGTTTTATCTCCTGCCTCAATACGGATCGTGAGAAGCCGCTCGATGTCCAGCGAATCCTGCGCAACCCGCTTCAGCAGAGTGCGCCGACCAATTCCTGGCAGTCCCCGGATCGTCACTATCGCTACGCTAGCCGAATTGTCAGGAGGAACCAGGGCTGCTTGCAGGTTTGCTTGTTCGGTGGCCCGGCCGACGAAGAAGCCGCTCTGTTCCTCGCCCACCATATCGTCTATTGCGCTGCGGATTTTCCTTGCGATGGGTCCGGCTGCATGCGAGGGTAGGAAGACAAATCGACGCATCCACTCTGGGAAGTCGCTTTCCCCCAGCCGGTCATCTAGAAGTACCACTATGAACTTGCGGAGCTTATTCATGGAGTGATGGTACTTAGCCTCTTTAAGTTCATGCTTTACCCAGTCAGAATCGAATCCCGCTTCACTTGCGAAGTAAACGAAGATGGCGGAATTCCTGACCGCCGATTCGATCGACTGGAGCAGGTCATCGCCAGTTCTGAACGCGTTCTTATCTATGGTTACGAAAGGTCTCCCGAGTTGGCGGGCGACCGCGTTGACAATGGCCTCATCATGGCTTGAGTAAGAGAAGAACGCCTTCATGATGCTTCCCGTATGGTTAGGCGAACGACGTACAGCGTAGGTTCGTCAAAGACAATGGACAAGCGAAGTCAGGTGCAGGCCGCCCGCGGTCGCGAGTTTCCCGGCTCCCTGCGACCAGCTACGCTAGTGACGCCACAAGCGGGCGCTGCGCTCGCTCGACCCATCGCCTCCGATGAAAAGTCTTTCGTAGCCCGATCCGGACTGGTCTACTTTCCGCTCGAAGAGCGCCTGTGACGGGTAGCCGGCAAGTTCTCGTGGATCCCTGCCCGCCACACGTATAAACCGTTGTCCTTCATAATAGGCGTGGAGTTGCACGTTGGTGGTCCATACGTCGACACGGATCGAGGTGGCCCCGTAGTTTTCTTTCGCGACGTGAGCGGCCCAGTCCAGAAGTCCGGCACCTAGGCCGTAGCCAGCGTATCTTCTATTCACGATAACACGCCGTACGTAGAGCGCTGGCTCATTACGCGCATGCGCCGGCCAGACCGGTTGGTAACCTTCCGCTACGGGCTCCTCGGTATCGAGGGTAATGGTTCCAGCCGGGGTGCTGTCATCCCACAGGAGCCACGTCTTGCCCTTCAGCAGGTCATTTAGCATACGTTCATTTCGCCTGGCCCGGTCTGGCCACGGTTTAGCCCATTGATCGGTGTCCTTGCTCGTTCGGAGCCATTCCGCGGCTTCGCTGACAAGCTTGTGCACCCTGAACAGGTCGCCTGCCGCGGCTAGACGTAGGGCAAACGGGTAACTTCTCACCGATACATAGTCACCCTTATCCAGCTCACGCGGTACCGCTGAGAGCGTGCGTAAGCCAAGCCCGGCCTCCGCCAGCAGGAGGGTATCGACCTGCAGAAACCGTTGGCCTGGCTAAACACCGATCAGGCGGACTTTAGGCCTAGCCGGACTTTGGCGTTTCCAGGCTTCGGCTGGGTGAAATATTTGCCGAGCGAGAGTAATAGGTTTGACTGCAGTAGCCTCTTGGTCTCCTTCCTCTTCACAGTTCGCATCTGCTGATCGTGTCTCACAGTCATCTCTTGTGACTTAGGTATCGCGTGGATCAGGCTTATCAGCAGTCAGCGCTCTTCGTGACGGCGAGCTGGCAGCTCAACGAATGGTTCGGCCGACCCGTAAAGTAAGGGTCGGCCGAACGCGTAGTGTGCTAACGGTCCGCTAGATGATCTTGACCCTGCCAAAGGGATCGTAGTGTTCATACCGGTACTGATTGGAGGGACGTGCATGCATCTTAGCCATCGCACTTGCCTCCTTTCTCACCCAATAGGGTGGGGTGTACTGATTTTGCTGAAAATATGGTGCAATTCAATCGTCGTCGGCGCAACTGCGCGTAGGTTCTCCGCAACCAGCGCCGACGGTTTGCAAAATGCGCGGACGGCCCCAATAGCGGGTCGCGCCGAATACAGCGCTCTTACCGATCCCCGCTAGAAACGGGGATCGTAGTGCTCGTACCGATATTGGTTGGAGGGCCGTGCATGTAGTTTCGCCATTGCACCCTCCCCCTTTCTCGTTCTCACACTCCTGCTGGAGTGTACCTGTTCGGTTTAGGTGATTTAACCTTTGTATCCGTACCGGCACGAGGGTTCTTCCTCGTGCCCAGGGCCAGAATGCCCTGTCCGGTCGCCGTCCCAGTGCGTCGGGGCGCCGACAGGAGCCTGTGCGGGGGCCGATTCCTGCTCTACCGGAGCGATCCAGGAACAGAAACCTATGTTATCCAGAAATATGAACCGTGCTTACAAAGCAAATTCTAAGTATATCAAGAACCTTTTCTCTAACGCGGACGTAAAACGGTCAAAATCCTATAAAAGCCGAGTATCGATAGCTAACAAATTACGTTTGCCTGGCCCGGAGTTGACTTCGGTACCATATTCCGGGACCTTCCCTACGTTCACAATGAACTGATTGCGGTCCGTCGGGTAGACGGTCACGGTAAGACGCATGGGTACGCCGTTCCCGTCGAAGGCGGTCCTGAATATTTCGTACATCGCAATCCGGCCATCCGAAGGGAGCTTGAAGAAGTCTTCCTCGGTCGGGTTGGGTGCGCGCACAGTGATCCAGTCGCGATAACCGACCTGGTGGATGCGGAGTGCATCGGCCAGGTATCGTACGGTTCCTTCGTCGATGTTGCGGGCGCTCCTGAGCCGCTCGGCACCGCGGTCCGCGAACTCCATCGGGTAATACGACGTCTGCATCGACCAGGGGATGCCGTCGATGAAGCGCCGCGCATGCCTGCTGATGACCTCGGTGCCTTGGGTTATCCCCAGCCCGGAGGAGACATCATCGGAGGCTTCCTGGATCTCGACCTGCAGTGGGCTGGTCGAGGCTTTCCTGGCCCGCTGGCTCACCTCCGACAGGTAGCTGGCACCTTCGTCGCCGCCTACACCGGTCTCGGGATCGCCGGACAGTGTGGAGACGAAGGAATCGATCTTCTTCGGGACGAAGGTGCCCTGGCCCGGGCGCGTCTCGACCAGTCCCAGGGCGGTGAGCAGTTTGATCGCATCGCGAACGGTGTTTCTCGACGCCCCGTAGCGCTCGCGCAACTCGATCTCGGTCAGCAGCTGCTGGCCTGGCTCGAGTCGGCCTGACTCGATCTGCTCACGCAGATCTTCGGCGATCTGCCGGTACATGGGATTCGCCATCGACCCTCCTCGACGCTCGGGGTGCCCCGATGACGGGGTGATCCTGCCTATCCAGGCCATCCCTGCCATCCGGCTCACCGGAATGTTTTTATCCCGGCTGGTTTATACCCCGCCTGGTGGTGGTAACACCAGGGTAAGTACCAAAGGTTGGGATGACCTGGATGACACGGAACATGGGATCCATCCTAGCAGTAGGTCTGCTTGGATGCACTAGAACCTGCCAGATGGCTCCAGCGAGTCGAACGGGCAGTCTCAACCGGACGTGGGGGACAGTACATCCAGATCGTGGACACGGGGGCACATCGTCGTCCACACGCACCAGGCGCGCGAGAGCACCTCGCCAGGCCGGGGCCACAGGAAGCGGAACCTGCGGAACGAACGCCGCGGGCCGGAAGTGCGGGAGGCCATCATGGCCGGTGTCGTAGTCGCAGTAACAATCGCTCTGTTCTTCGGCGGGGTCGTGGTCGGGGTAATCGCCGTGGTTGCCGTCGCGGTGCGCCGCGAAGACCGGGCCTACACCCTCGTGGGCGATGCGCCCAACCGGATGTCCAAGAGCGCCCGCAGGCTTACCGGGCTGGGCCGCAGGGACCTGGACCCGGAATTCTTCCGGTCGGCCCGCGAGCTTGTTCACTAGACATCAGCGTACTGACCAGCGCTCTTACTCGAATCACGGTCCTCGCGGCTGAACCGGCGAGGGCCCCGGGCCGGGGGCCCTGGGGCCCTCGCCTGCGCTCGTGACCGGGTGTCACCGTTAGTCTGGGCGGCCCCGGTGGCTTCGGCCGGGGGTACCCGGCTGGCTTCGTCCAGATTTGGCTCAGATGAGCCGGGCGGGCTGCGTCATCTGCCGCATCCTCGTTGGATCGTGCGGCATAGCGTGCTTTTGTCAGCTCGAGGTCGCGAAGAGCTGCCATGCCAGCCATCCCAACTGCTGGGCTTGCCCCACATAGTAGAACTGTTCTTACGGTAGGAATATTTAGCATGAAGCGGTTTTACATCACTTACCGGCGGGTATGCGGCTCATAGGTACCAAAGGTTGGGATGGCTAGAATGATAAGAAACATACTAGCTGTTCAACTCCTTGGTCACAGAAGAACATGTCGTACGGCCCCTACCAGGCCAATCACGGTCCAGCAGGCGGTAGGCGCAGACGGCATGACCGGCTCGTGGGGGTTACAAAGAGGTAAGCCCGGCGGCACCAGGGCCTGCGGATCTCGCTGAGCCGCAGGCGGCGGGGCCCGGCGGTGTCAGCACCGCCGACGCAAGTGCGGGAGGCCATGATGGACCGCATTTTGGTGGCAGTGGCAATCGGGATGGGCCTGGTATTCGGCACCGGGATGATGGTCGGGGTCGTCGCCATGATCGCAATGGCGGTGCGCCGAGAAGACAGACGGTACACACTGACCGGCAATGCGCCGGACGCTGCCGCCCGCGGGGTGCGGCGGCTGGCCGGCGTCGGGCTCCGCGACATAATCTCGCCGGACGACGGGCAGGTGCCGCGATGAGCGTCACCGCGGACGTGATGGCCGTCGTGCTGTTCCTCTTCTTCACGGTGGGAGTCGCCGTCGGAGTCGTCGTGGTGATCGCCTTGTCCGCCCGCCGGGCGGATCAGGTGGATCGCTGGAGCCGCCGTCAGGGAACGCCCGCGGCCCCCTCCGGCTACTCCGACGACGACGAGCCAGACGAGCCAGACGACCAGCCGCCGTGGTGGCAGACGCGCGGCGACGACTGAGGGCCGGCGGGTCCGCACCGCGCGGGTCGAGGATTGTCACCAGGCCGTCCTAAGCTCAGCATGTGAGCGACGAGCAGAACGACCCGGGCTTTCCGTGGGCGCAGGGCAGCGCGACCGGCATCGGGTCGATGCCGGGGACCGATCCGGCGGAGGCGACGCGGGTGGTCGCGGGCGAGCTGCCCGACTTCCCGTTCCTGCCGGAGTTGCCGGACCGGGGGCCGGGAGCGGACGTGGTCGGGCGTACCGCCGGGCTGCTGATCGACATTCCGGTCGAGGTCACCCCCCGCGGCTGGCGGCTGGCCGAACGGCCCGGGCGGGACCTGGGGCGGGCCAGGTCGATGCTCTCCTCGGACCTGGACGTCCTGGCCGAGGTGCTCGACGGTTACCATGGTCTGGTCAAGATCCAGCTCTGCGGCCCGTGGACCCTGGCCGCGGCGCTTGAGTTGCCGCGCACGATGAACGTGGCCGTGGCCGACCCGGGCGCGGTCGCCGACCTGACCGCCTCCCTGGCCGAAGGCGCAGCCGCCTACGTGGCCGAGATCCTCAAGCGCGTGCCCGGGGCGAAGCTGGTGGTCCAGCTCGACGAGCCGTCGCTTCCCGCCGTGGCCGAGGGCGAGGTGCCGACCGCGAGCGGGCTGTCGCGGCTCGCCGCGGTCGAGACGGATACGTTGCGGGACGGCCTGGCCGAGGTACTCGCGAGCATTCGCGGCTACACGGTTGTGCACTGCTGTGCCACTACGGTCCCGTTCGGAATCATCCGGGCGGCGGGGACGAATGCGGTCTCCTTCGACCTCAGCCAGCTGCGGCGGGGTGAGGAAGACGCGGTCGCCGAGGCCGCGGAGGCAGGGATGGGACTGCTGACGGGCGCGGTCGCGACCATCCCCGACGGGGTCGGCGAGACGGGCCGGGGTGATAGGTCCGGACGTAATGATAGGTCCGGCCGGGGCGACCGGGCTCGCGGCCAGGGTGATGAGGCTCGCGAGCGTGACGAGGCTCGTGAGACGGCGGAGCGGGTGATCCGGTTCTGGCGGCGGCTGGGGCTGCCGCTGGCGACGCTCGCGGAGCAGGTGGTCATCACGCCGGCCTGCGGGCTGCCCGGGACGTCGATGGCCCAGGCGCGGGACGTGTTGACCCGGTGCCGGGAGGCCGCCAGCATGTTGCCGGAGCTGATCGAAGAGACCGGGGGCGAGACCAGATGAGCGAGCACGACGCGGGCGGGGCAGACGGGGCGGAGGTCCAGGCGGCGCCGGCCGAGGCCAGGCGGCGGCATGCCGACCTGAGCCTGGACATCACCGAGGCTGATCACCGGTACTACGTGCTGGACTCGCCGACCATTTCCGACATCGACTACGACACCAAGATGCGCGAGCTGCGCGCGCTCGAGGAGCAGTACCCCGACCTGCGCACGCCGGACTCGCCGACCCAGACCGTGCACGGCTCGATCTCGACGCTGTTCACCCCGGTCGAGCACCTGGAGCGGCTGCTCAGCCTGGACAACGTCTTCACCGACGAGGACCTCGGCAGCTGGTCCGACCGCGCGACGAAGCTCGGCGGCGAGGGGCCCTATCTGTGCGAGCTGAAGATCGACGGGCTCGCGATCGACCTCGTCTACCGCGACGGCGCGCTGGTCAAGGCGGCCACCCGGGGCGACGGCCGCACCGGTGAGGACGTCACGCCGAACATCCGGACGATCGCCTCCATCCCCGCGCGACTGAAAGGCTCGGACTGGCCGGAAACGCTCGAGGTCAGGGGCGAGGTCTTCCTGCCGGTCGAGGCGTTCGGGAAGCTGAACGAGTCCCTGCTCGACGCGGGCAAGCCCGCGTTCGCCAACCCGCGGAACTCGGCGGCCGGATCGCTCCGGCAGAAGGACCCGCGGGTCACCGCGAGCCGCCCGCTCGATGCGATCATCCACGGCATCGGCCGGGTCGAGGGCTCGGGTGGCGAAGCGAACGAAGCCGGCCAGGCCGACGAGGCGGGCATCAGCGGTACCGCCGCCGGACCGGGCGAGGCAGGGCACCTGGAGGGGGCGCCCGACACCCAGTCCGGCTGGTACGAACGGCTGCGCGGCTGGGGCCTTCCGGTCAGCGGCCTGTACAAGGTCGTGCCCGACATGGCCGGGGTTCGTGCGTACATCGCCTACTACGACGAGCACCGGCACGACCCGCCGTACGAGATCGACGGCGTGGTGGTGAAGATCGACCAGCTCGCGCTGCAGCGCCAGCTCGGCTCGACCAGCCGCGCGCCGCGGTGGGCCATCGCGTACAAGTACCCGCCGGAGGAGGTCACCACCAGGCTGCTCGACATCCGGGTCAACGTCGGGCGGACCGGCCGGGTCACCCCGTTCGCGGTGATGGAGCCGGTCAAGGTGAGCGGGTCGACGGTGGACAGGGCCACCTTGCATAACGCTGACGAGCTCAAGCGCAAAGGCGTGCTGATCGGCGACATGGTGATCCTGCGCAAGGCCGGCGACGTGATCCCCGAGGTGCTCGGCCCGGTCGCCGACCTGCGCACCGGGGCGGAGCACGAGTTCGAGTTTCCCGCCGCGTGCCCGTCCTGCGGCACCCCGCTGGCCCGCGAGGAGGACGAGGTCGACTGGCGCTGCCCGAACACCAGGTCCTGCCCGGCCCAGCTCCGCGAACGGCTCTTCCACGTGGCCGGCCGGGGCGCCTTCGACATCGAGGTGCTCGGCTTCGAGGCGGTCAGCGCGCTCCTCGACTGCGGCCTGGTCGCCGACGAGGGCGACCTGTTCGCCCTCACCGCCGAGCAACTGGAGACGTGCGCGTTCTTCATGGTCAAGCAGGGCACGCTGAGCGCCAACGCGACCCGGCTGCTGGCCAACCTGGAGCAGGCCCGGACCCGGCCGCTGTGGCGGATCCTGGTGGCGCTGTCCATCCGGCACGTCGGGCCCACCGCGGCCCGGGCGCTGGCGGCCGAGTTCGGCTCGATCGAGGCGATCGAGGCGGGCGGAGTGGACGCGCTCGCGGCGGTGGACGGGGTCGGGCCGACGATCGCCGCGTCGGTCCGCGACTGGTTCACGGTGGACTGGCACCGGGCGATCATCGCCAAGTGGCGGGACGCCGGGGTGCAGCTCGAGGATGCGGGTTTCGATCCCTCGCGCGCCGCGGCTCGCGTCCTGGCGGGCGTCTCCGTGGTGATCACCGGCTCGCTGGCCGGCTCCAGCCGGGAGGAAGCCGCCGAGGCGGTCCGGCAGGCCGGCGGCAAGGTGACGTCCTCGGTGTCCAAGAAAACTGACTTCGTGGTCGCGGGCGAAAACGCCGGCTCCAAATACGACAAGGCGGTCGAGCTAGGCGTCACGATCCTCGACGAGCCCGCCTTCCGCCTCCTCCTCACCGAAGGCCCCGACCCCCTCCGCCCGGAGCCTGCCGGCCCCTTATCGTGTGCCGCCGCACCCCCTCCAGGGGTAGCAGCGACGCACGATCATGGTCGGGCATTACGGCTCGCTGGCCTCGGCGAGCCTGCGGCCGAGATAACGGCGCTCGGCGTCGGTGCTGGTCAGCTCCAGGGCCTCTTGGTAAGCGGCGGCCGCCTCCTGGCGGCGGCCCAGGCGGCGAAGCAAGTCGGCCCTGGTCGCCGGGAGCAGGTGATAGCCGGCCAGTTTCCCCGAGGCCTCAAGCGCCGCGACGAGCGACAGGCCGGCCTCCGGGCCGCGGGCCATCCCCACCGCGACCGCGTAGTTCAGCTCGACCACCGGGGTGGGCACGAACTCCGCGAGCTTCCGGTACAAGGCGGCGATATGCGGCCAGTCGGTGCGGTCCGCGGTCGGCGCGGTCGCGTGGCAGGCGGCGATGGCGGCCTGTACCTGATACGGACCCGGTCGGCCGCCCCGCAAGGCGCGGTCGAGCAGGCTGACGCCCTCGCTGATCTCGGTGGCATCCCACTGGCTGCGGTCCTGGTCCTCCAGCGTCACCAGGTCACCGCGGGCATCGAGTCGCGCGGTCCGCCGCGCGTCGTGCAACAGCATCAGGGCCAGCAGGCCGGTCGCCTCCGGCTCATCGGGCATCAGCCGGATCAGCACCCGGGCCAGCCTGATCGCTTCGGCGCTCAGGTTCTGCCGGACCAGATCCGCGCCGGCCGTAGCGGAGTAGCCCTCGTTGAAGAGCAGGTACAGCACGGCGAGTACGCCCGGCGTGCGCGCGGGCAGCAGATGCGCCGGGGGTACCCGGTAGGGGATCCCGGCCTTGGCGATCTTCTGCTTGGCCCGGACCAGCCGCTTGGCCATCGTCGGCTCGCTGGCCAGGAACGCCCGGGCGATTTCCGCGGTGGTCAGCCCGGCCAGCGTCCGCAGCGTCAGCGCCACCCGCGCCTCAAGCGAAAGCGCGGGGTGGCAGCAGGTGAACATCAACCGCAGCCGGTCGTCGGGAATGCCGCCGTGGTCGGCCCCCCCGTGGTCAGATCCGCTGTCGTAGACCGGGTCCGGCTGGTCGGACGTGGCGGCCACCTCCCGGAGTTTGGCGGCTCCCACGGCTCTTCTGCGGAGCACGTCGATGGCCCGGTTACGGGCGGTGGTGGTCAGCCACGCGCCCGGCCGGCCGGGAATGCCGTCCTTGGGCCAGCGCTGCAGGGCCATCGCGAACGCGTCCTGGGCGCATTCCTCGGCGAGGTCCCAGTCGCCGGTGGTCCTGATCAGCGTCGCGACCACCCGGCCCCACTCATCCCGGAACGCCGCGTCGACCGCGGCCTTGACGTCAGCGTCCATGGCCGCCACCCTCCTTCTTTCATAACCCTGACGAACGGAACGACGCGAAATGACCGCGCCTGACCACGCTAGCCGCCTTATTGCTTACAGCCTGCCCCCATACCCGCCCTAGGATGGCGTGCATGCCGATTACCCGTGACGAGGTCGCGCATCTGGCGCGGCTATCCAGAATTGCGCTCAGCGACGCGGAACTAGACCACCTGGCGCCCCAGCTGGATCAGATAATCACGGCGGTCGCGCAGGTCCAGGAGGTCACCGCCGAGGGTATCCCGCCGACCTCGCACGCGACCGGCCTGACCAACGTGTTCCGTGACGACGAGCCACGCCCGTGCCTCACCCCTGGACAAGCCCTCAGCCAGGCGCCCGCGGTGGAGCAGCAGCGGTTCAAGGTGCCGCGGATCCTGGGGGAGGACTGATGGAACTCACCCGCATGACCGCCGCAGAACTCATCGCTGCGCTGGCCAGCAGCGAGGTCTCCGCGACCGAGGTCACCCAGGCGCACCTGGACCGGATCGCCGCCGTCGACGACCGCGTGCACGCCTTCCTGCACATCGCGGCGGACAGCGCGCTCGCGCAGGCCGCGGCGGTCGACCAAAGGCGCAGCACCGGCGAACCGCTCGGCTCGCTGGCCGGCGTGCCGGTCGCGGTCAAGGACGTGTTCACCACCGTCGGCCTGCCGACCACCTGCGGCTCGCGCATCCTGGCCGACTGGCATCCGCCGTACGACGCGACGATCACGCAGCGGCTCAAGCAGGCCGGCGCGATCATCATCGGCAAGACCAACATGGACGAGTTCGCCATGGGCAGCTCAACCGAGAACTCCGCGTTCGGTCCCAGCCACAACCCGTGGGACCTGGCCAAGATCCCGGGCGGTTCGTCCGGCGGGTCCGCCGCCGCGGTGGCCGCCTACGAGGCGCCGCTGGCGATCGGCACCGACACCGGCGGCTCGATCCGCCAGCCCGCGGCGGTCTGCGGGATCGTGGGCACCAAGCCGACCTACGGCGGCTCATCCCGGTACGGGGTGGTCGCGTTCGCGTCGTCGCTGGACACGCCGGGGCCGTTCGGACGGACCGTGCTGGATGCGGCGCTGCTGCACGAGGCGATCTCCGGCTACGACCCGATGGATTCGACCTCGATCGACGCGCCGGTGCCGCCGGTGGTGGCCGCGGCGCGGCAGGCGGACGTGAGCGGGCTGCGGATCGGCGTGGTCACCGACCTGAGCGGCGACGGCTACCAGCCGGGCGTGCTGACCAGGTTCGCCGAGGCGGTCGAGTTGCTCGAGTCGCTGGGCGCCAAGGTGACCGAGGTGTCCTGCCCGCACTTCAAGTACGCGCTGCCCGCCTACTACCTGATCGCGCCCAGCGAGGCCTCGTCCAACCTGGCTCGCTTCGACGCGATGCGGTACGGGCTGCGGGTCGGCGACGACGGGAGGCGGGACGCCGAGGAGGTCATGGCGCTGACCCGCGAGGCGGGCTTCGGCGCCGAGGTCAAGCGGCGGATCATCCTGGGCGCGTACGCGCTGTCCAGCGGCTACTACGACGCCTACTACGGCAAGGCGCAGCAGGTGCGCACGCTGATCATCAGGGATTTCGACGCGGCCTTCGGCCAGGTCGACGTGCTGGTGTCGCCGTCCACCCCGACCACGGCGTTCGGCATCGGCGAGCGGGCCGACAACCCGATGGCGATGTACCTGGCCGACCTGTGCACGATCCCCTCGGACCTGGCCGGCAACGCGGCGATCTCGGTTCCGTGCGGGCTGGCGGCCGACGACGGCCTGCCGGTCGGCCTGCAGGTGATGGCGCCCGCGCTGGCCGACGACCGCCTCTACCGGGTCGCCGCGGCCGTCGAGGCGGCCCTGGCCGGCCGCTGGGGCCAGCCGCTGCTGTCACAGGCGAAGGGACTGGAGTCATGACCACACCTACGGACACGCTGGTCCCGTTCGCCGAGGCGATCGAGCGCTACGAGCCGCTGATGGGGCTGGAGACGCACGTCGAGCTGGGCACCAGGACCAAGATGTTCTGCGGCTGCACCACCACCTTCGGGGCGGAGCCGAACAGCCAGGTGTGCCCGGTCTGCCTCGGCCTGCCCGGGTCGCTGCCGGCGGTGAACCGGATGGCGATCGAGTACGCGATCAGGATCGGCCTGGCCCTGAACTGCTCGATCGCGTCGTGGTGCCGGTTCGCGCGGAAGAACTACTTCTACCCGGACATGCCGAAGAACTTCCAGATCTCCCAGTACGACGAGCCCCTGTGCACCGACGGCTGGCTAGACGTCACGGTCGAAGGCGCCACCATCCGGGTCGGCATCGAGCGGGTCCACCTGGAGGAAGACACCGGCAAGTCGCTGCACGTGGGCGGGGCCACCGGCCGGATCCACGGCGCCGACTACTCCCTCGTCGACTACAACCGGGCCGGCATCCCGCTGGTGGAGATCGTGACCAAGCCGATCGAGG
>Ga0302324_100015593_pt1 | contig 15233 bp, 11 predicted proteins | sample Palsa_T0_1_FD_201949 | JGI IMG/M metagenome (GOLD analysis project Ga0302324, IMG submission 201949) | Peat permafrost microbial communities from Stordalen Mire near Abisko, Sweden - Palsa_T0_1 | ecosystem: Environmental > Terrestrial > Soil > Palsa > Peat permafrost | place: Sweden: Abisko...
TCCTTCAAATGGCCCCCTCCCAGCCTCCCCCGGAAATACCGGGGGAGGGGCAAGAGCATAACCGCTTAATGTGTCATGGACCCATCGAGCGAAATTCCCCGGCGCGTTGAATGGACCTTTCACTGCCGCTTGAGGAGAATCCATTCGGAAGCGAGGAAGCTCTCCGACCGCCGCGGCGTTGCGGCCGCGGCGGGCCCAGAGGCGAGTCGGGGCGCCTTGCGAGATTCCCGCATGGCACATGGTCAGCTGCAAAATTCGGTGGCTCCAATCGCCGCGGTCGCTCCAATGCCGCGCGCGGGGTCGCTGGCATTGCGGCGCCGGTGGTCGGATCAAGTGCCGCGCTGGGTGTTCGTCGCCTGTCTGGCGGCGTTGTTCGGTTATTTCACGATCTACGATTTTCACCGTTTGAACGTCGGCCATTACGGGGATTTCCCCACCTTCTATCAAACCGCGGAGGCCATGCGCGATGGCCGCGACCCGTATCTGCGATGGAGCGACCAATACTACGTCTATCCGCCGTTCTTCGCGGTTCTCATCATGCCTCTGACGCGGCTCTCCGAGTTGGACGCCGCCCGGTTATATTTCTCTGCTCACGCCGCGGGCATGATTGCGGCGCTGCTGCTTTCGTGCTGGGTGGTTCTCGATCGGCTTGGGCACCCCCATCGCTCGCACGCCGCGTTCGCCGGGGCGCTGCTGGTCGCGGTGCTCATGCAGAGCGAGATTCGCGGCGAGCTGCAGATGCTGGAGACCGACGCGCTGACGCTGCTGAGCTTTGCGCTGGCGCTCTGGTGGCTGGATCGTCGGCCCCTGCTGGCGGGGGCCGCGCTGGCATTGGCCTTGAGTATCAAATACCTGACGATTCTCGCGTTGCCCTATCTGCTGATCCGCCGGCGCTGGAAAGCCGCCGCCTCGATGGCCGGCAGTGCCATCGCGCTTGCGTTGGCGCCTGCGGCGGTTGTGGGATGGAGCGAAAATCTGCGATGTCTGCGCGTTGCCCTTGGCGGGCTGCTCGGCCGCACAACGGGCGTTGCCACAGCGGGCGAAGAAGCTCACGTCCATCATCTCACGGACGGAATCAACATTTCCGTCACCAGCGCCCTGGCCCGGCTGGCGGGGTTCGCCGCGGGTGGCGGGAGTGCCGGGTCTGACAGGCTCGGCTTGCTTGCCGCGGGCGCGCTGGCTGCCGGCTGCCTGGGGCTCGCGGCCGTTCTGTACCGCCGTCGCTCATTGCCCTTTCTGCGTTGGCCGGCGGCGCCGGCACAGCAGGCTCCGCCGTTTCGGGGCCTGGTCGCGCTCGAGTGGGCCGGCGTGATGGTCGCGACGCTGGTGTTCAGCCCCGGCACCAACATGCGGCAACTGGTCATCGCCGCGCTTCCCCTTGCCGTTGCGGCGGGGCTTCTGCTCCACCCGGCCCCCATTCCCTCGCGCCGGACCCTTCTCATGGCCGTCCTCGCGCTGGCGGCGGCGTTTCTGCTTCCCCTCGACAAGGTGATGAGCCAGCGAGCCGCTCATCTCTGGCTCGCCTGCGGCGTTGCGTGCTGGTCTCTGCTGGCCGTTTATCTCATTTCCCTTGGCGCGGGACTTGATGTCATCCGTCACGCTGCCAGCAGATCGACCGAGCAGACGCCATCGCTCGGAGGCGCCAACGGCGCGGCCTTGTGACCCAAGTCGAAATGGCCCACGCTTCGCTGGAACTTTTCGGCCCGAACGCGGAACATTCACTTGTGAACCAACACGCGCGGTTGTGGCGGCGCTGCCTGCGGTACGTGCCCGCGGCGCTGCTGCTGGTCATCATCTGCGGCATCGGCGCCAGCGAATGGCATCAAATCTCCAAGCAGCGCATGGGCGCATTCGCCACCTATTACGGGGCGGCATCCGCCCTCCGCCAGGGGCATAGCCCCTATGGGCGATTGCATGGCTATCCGTATGTCTACCCGCCGTTTTTCGCTTTTGTCTGTCAGCCCTTGACGCTGTTCTCCTACGACACTGCGACCCGGACGATGCTGGCGCTCGATGGCCTGATTATTCTGGCCGCCCTGGTGGCCGGGGCGCGGGCGGTGCATACTCGTCTCGAGGAAAACCCCGCCTGGGCGCGGACCTTCATGATCGCGCTGCTGGCCGCGGCGATTACGGGCGTCCCGATCTTCAGAGAGTTGCGCACGCTGCAAGTGAACGGAATTCTCCTGCTGGGATTTGCCTTGGGATTGCTGTGGCTGGACCGGCATCCGACGTGGGCGGGGCTGGCGCTGGCGACGGCGATCAGCATCAAATACCTGCCGATCATCGCGCTGCCGTATCTGCTGCTGCGGCGGCGCTGGGCGGCGGGCGCGGCGGTGGTCATTGGGATCGTCGGCTTGGGCCTTCTGCCGGCCCTCACGCTGGGATGGTCGACTAATCTGCACGATCTGGCCATCGCCCAGCGCGGCCTGTTTCACGCCGCCGACGCCGATGTCACAGCCGCCTCCACCGCGGCGGCGCATGTCCATTCCCTGACCGATCCCCTGAATATCTCCGTGACGAGTTCTCTGGCGCGTCTGGCCGCGAGTTGCGGCTGGCCGCAGTGGACGGCGATCGTGATGACGCTGTGCGTTGCGGTGATTTGGTTTGCCGGTGTGCTGGCGGTCTATCGCCGCGAGCGGCTTCCGCTGCTGCGCTGGCCGTCGGCGACCGGGCAGGCCGCCGACCCGTTTCACCGGGCGGTCGCGCTGGAATGGGCCGGGCTGGTGACGGCGGCCATCGCGTTCAGCCCCAACGGCGAGTTGATTTTCGCGGCCCTGCCGGCGTGCGTGGTGGCCGCGCTGCTGCGGTCGAGCCGTTCAATCGCCGCCGGTTGGCTGCCGGCGGTTATTGCGTTGATGATGTGGGCGGCGGTGACATTGCCGATCTCGGCCATCGGCCATCTCCAGACGCACCAATGGAACGCCGTCGCCGCGCCCTGTTGGATTTTGCTGGCGATGTATCCCGTGATCTTGCTGGCGCGAGAACAACGGGCCGCTACGCCGCCGCGGTGACCGGCTTGGCCGGGAGACCGGACATTGCGTCGATCAGCGCATTGAGCGCTGCCTCGGCCTTGTCGTGCGCGATCTGACAGGTGCCGGCGACTCGATGACCGCCGCCGCCGAACCCGCGGACGATGGCGCCGATGTCGGCCTTGCAGGTTTTGTTGATGATGCTGTGGCCGCAGGCGAAGGAGACATTGCGGTTGTCGCGGCCGTTGACCATCCAGATCGAGCAGTTCTGCTCGGGGTGCATCGCATAGACCAGAAACCGATTGCCGCAGTAGATCGGCTCCACGTCCCGCAGATCGCTGATCACCACGTTGCCGACGGTGCGGCTGTGATCGGTGAGCATCTTGCGGAACAGAACGTCGTGCTCGAAATACCGCTTCACCCGCTGCTGCACGTCCGGCAGCTCCAAAATCTGCCCAATGTTCAAATACAAGCAGGCGTCAATCAGATCGAGCATCAGTTGATAGTTGCTGATGCGATAGTCCTTGAATCGGCCGAGCCCGGTGCGGGCGTCCATCACGAATGAGAGCAGGTTCCAGCCGGTAGGATTGAGAATTTCCTCGCGGGTAAACTGCGCGGAGTCGGCTTTGTCCACCGCCCGCATCATCTCTTCCATGCCCGGGAACACCTCGCGGCCGCCGAAGTAGTCGTACACCACCCTGGCCGCGCTGGGGGCGATTCGACACTCGCCCTTGAACGGAATTTTCCCGACCACCCGCTCGACTTCCGTGGCATGGTGGTCAAACCATAGCCCGCACCCCGGCACAAACGGAACATTGGTCAGCACGTCGTCCGGCAATACCGCGAACTTGCCGTCCTGCAGGTCCTTGGGATGCACAAATTGAATGGAATCGATCTTCCGGACGTACTTCAACAGGGCGGCACAGATCAGGCCGTCGAAATCAGAGCGAGTGACCAGGCGCATCGCAACCTCCCTATGGTTTACCGAATGAACATCGACCGATCTTGGTCCCGGCTTTATCTGACCTCGGTGCGACGACCCCGGGTAGGGCAGAATCGTTTGGGCGCAGCCTGTCTGATCCCCTCTCCTGGTACTCCGGGAGAGGGTTAGGGTGAGGGCGGTCCTCGAATGGAAATCGCGGTCCAATGCGGCCAAAGACCCTCACCCCGTCCCTCTCCCGGAGCACCGGGAGAGGGGGAAATGCCAGATGAGTTCGCCGTGCGATCCCGGGCCCGCCGTTGACGCGTTTCAGCGTTTTCCGATAAACTCTTCGGCGATCAGCATTTCACGAACGGCAGGCAGCGGAGCCTCCATGGGCGGGTTACCACAAATGAAGAATCTGCGTCCTGCGCTTTGGTTCCTCGCCCTGATGGTCGCCTGCGGCGGCGTGCTGCGGGCGGACGATTCGGCCGCCGACTCGGCCGCCGAGACCGTCCTGACCTCCAAGGGGCTCACCAAGTCCGGCTTCCTTTACCTCGTGGACGAGGACGTAAAGTTTCACGACCAGTTGAAGGCCGTGCGAATTGCCAGGAATCAGATGGATTCCGGCAACAGCAAGAGGACCCAGATCGAGAAGAGGATCAAGTCGATCGACACCTCCCTGGAGAACGGCACGGCCCGGTTTCGCGAGCTCAACGCCGAGCTGTCTTCGGAGCGGTCGAATCCCGACGCATACAACCAGACCATCGACAACATCAATGACCTGCGCACTCAGATGCTCCAGACGGTCAAGCTCGAGCGCGATCTGCGCAGCCAGGAAGCCAGCCTGCCCGATCCGCGCGATGCGTACATCGAGGCGCTGCTGGAGTTGTCTGACTCGATGGAGGCCGGCGTAGCCAAGTACCAGGCGCTGGGCGCCGACCCGGAGGTGAAGTCAGCCTTGGCCACCATCAACGCGACGGCCCGCGTGAAGGCGCGGCTCGGGCCATCGGGAGACTTTGCAGAGAATCTCCCGCTGATTCGTCAGCAGCGGGCGGCGGTCAACTCCGAGGCGATTAAATTCAACAACGACAACGGCACCCCGCAGGTTGATGTCACGCTCAACGGCTCGGTGAAGGTGCCCATGATTCTGGACTCGGGGGCATCGATTGTCAGCTTGTCCTGGGACGTGGCCCAGAAGCTGGGCATGACGCCCGGGCCGGATGATCCCAAGGTGAACTTCACCATCGCCGACGGAAGCACCGTGGAAGCTTCGATCATGCACATCAAGAGCGTGCGGCTCGGGCAGTTCGAGGCGCAGGACGTGCTCTGCTCGGTGGCGCCGCGAAGCGCCCAGGAGGTGCCCAATCTTCTCGGCGGAACGTTCCTGCGGAATTTCGTTTACCGGATGGATTTGGACGCGGGCGTCGTGCACATGTCGCAGCTGGCCCCCAAAACGCCTGATGCCAAGCCCCCCGAAGCCTCCGACAACCAAACGGCCACAGCCAAGCTGGGGGCCAACCAAGTCGCCGTCGCCGCGATTCGCACCCGGAGCAATCCCTTTGACACCGGCGTCGAACTGAAAGCGGGCCAGCCGTTCGCCATCGAGCCCAATGTCGATGACACCTGGAGCAAGCAAACCGGCCCGCACGCCGGCAAGCCGTGCGACTTCCGCGGCTATGCCGACCGGCCCGGGCTGCTGGCGATGAAGTGGAAGATCGGCGACAGCGTGGGTACCGTCATCTACGGCGATCGGGTGATCGCCCCCGCCAGTGGCGAGTTGTACCTCTTCTGCTCGGACGACAAACCGGCCGAGAATCAGGGAAGCATTCGCGCGACGGTGGATCTGAATCCGCAAGCCGAGCCCGCGGATTCACAGTGAGCTGACTGCTGTTGTCGGAGGCCGTCCTGCGCACCACTGATTATCGCCTGCCGCTGGTTTTCGTCGCCGGGGCGGTGTGGGTCGGCTTTTTTGTCTACGCCAAGGTCGCCCCGCACTTTGCGCCGCCGAAAGTGTCGGCGGAAAAGATCGCCGATCAATCCGGCGACACCCCGACGGGCGGCCCGCTTCCCATTCTCTGGCAGGTTCCGGCGTTTTCCTATGTCGATCAGTCGGGCCACACCATCACCGACCATGATTTGCGCGGCCACGTGTGGGTGTCCGACTTCTTCTTCGCCGGCTGCACCTCGATCTGCCCGGCGATGACGCTGGCCATGTCGCAACTGCAAGCCACCATCACCAACCCCGCGATCGAATTCATCTCGTTCGACGTCGATCCCGATCACGACACCCCCAAAGTCCTGGCGGACTACGGCCAGATGTGGCACGCGGACAACGCCCGCTGGCACTTCCTCAGCACCGACAGAGAGCATCTCGCCGCCACTGCCGCCGGCATGAAAACCTTTGTCCAGCCGCCCACCGAGACCTCGCCCATCCAGCACAGCGCGATCTTCATTCTCGCCGATCAAAATGGAAACGTCCGCGGCGTGTACGACAGCACCGATTCGCCGGCCCTGCGCCAACTGAGCTACGACGCCATGGCCCTGGCCGGCACGCCGCTGGCGAAAATGCCCGCGACCAATGGCCCGCCGTCGCTGCGCGAAACCATCAATCCGATCGAGAATCCCGGCGCTGCCCTCTTCGTCAACCACGGCTGCGAAGCCTGCCACTCGCAGGCGAGGGTCGCTCCGCCGCTGGTCGGCTTCTTCGGCAACCCGGTGCTTCTGAACGACGGCAAGACCGTCATCGCCGACGATGCCTATCTGCGCGAATCGATCCTCGATCCCGGCGCCAAGATCGTCGCCGGCTATCCCAACATGATGCCCAGTTACCGCGGCCAGTTGGACGAGACGCAACTCGAGCAATTGATCGCTTACGTCAAGTCGCTGATCCCGGCCCACCAGTAGCACGGACGCTAAACGGGGTCAGAGGCCATCGCCGGCATTCGGCGCCGGCTGGAGCAGCCCAAGCGGGGTGAGGTGTGCCGATGCGAGAGTTTTTGAAAGATTTTGTGTCACGCAATTTTCAACTCACATCCGATCGTCTTCATGGTCGATGATTAAAGGTGGAAGGTTCATGTGGTTTTCTTCCGCCACGGGAGCACGCGTGCCATCGAAGAGCCGGACGGAGTTGAAGAATAGTCGCCGGGTGGCGAGGAACATCCGCTTGGGTCAGCCGTCTTTGCGATGGTTTACCGGCAGCGGCTCGAGCTGCGACGGCCGGGGCATACCCGAGGGTTTTGGCTATCTTGCCAGAATGGGGGACTTCTGAGATTCCTCACGCCTCTGGCTTCAGACCGCGTCTCACGGCTGAAACCGGTGTTGCTCTGCTTGCATCCGTCGATGTTCCACATCACAACCGAGGAGCCCATGCCCACCCGACAATCGCAATCCATCCGCTCAACTCGCCGTGTTCGTTCGGCCTCCGGACGCCTGGCCGAGTTTCTCGAATCGCGGAGGATGCTCTCCGCCATCCCCGCGCCGCTGACCAATGTAGCGCTGGGCGTCGCGCCCGGTGGGTCTGCCAGCTACAATTCCTCGAACCAGACCTACACGATTGTCGGTGGCGGGTACGACATCTTCGGCGCAAACGATGCCGCCCAATACGTGTACGAACCCTTGCAGGGGAGCGGGACGGTCACCGTGGAGGTCACCGGCGACAGCCCCAACGCCGGGCGGGATCTGGCCGGACTTTGCATCCGCGATACGCTCTCGTCCACCGCCGCCAACATGTGGATTGCCGCGCGCGATGACGGCACCGCCTTCGCCGACTCGCGCACCACCGATGGCGGGGTTGGAGCCTTCGACAGCATCCAGGCCGGCAGCCTTCCCGAGTATTTCAAGCTGACTCGCGACGGCGACCTCGTGACCGGGTCAGTCTCCACGGACGGCGGGAACACCTACACCGTCCTCGATACCCAAACCATCAATTTCACCTCCAACACCGTGCTCGTCGGCATGGCCGTCTCGTCGCAGACGGCGCCGGGGACGCTGGCGACCGCGACGTTCTCCCACTTCAGCGTGGTCCCCGGCACGACCGGTTCGGCCGTCGTCAACGCGCCCGCTGTTTCCAACGCCGTGACCACGCCGTATCAATTCACTGTGACCTACACCGCCTCCGCCGGGGTCGATGCGTCGACGCTCGGCAACAACAATTGCACCGTCACATTGCCCGACGGAAGCACCGAGGGCGCGACGCTCGTCAGCTCCGGGCTGTCCAATGGCTCGCCCCTCACCGCCACGTATCAGATTCCCGCCCCCACCCAGGCCGGCGTTTATACGATTTCCAATGGAAACTTTCCGGTCACCGATCTCCAGGGAACCAACATCGGCGCCGCGGGAGTTTCCGGAACGTTCAACGTGACCGCGTCATCCTCGATCGTGGCAACGCTCAAATCGGCTCCGAAGCTGACTTCGAGGAGATCCAAGCTCTACAAGTTCACGGTGACGTACACTGCCAAAGGCAGTCTGGTCAATCCGCTGCGCATCGGGAATAACAACTGGGTTGTGGAAGAACCGGGCGGCAAAGTGCAGGCGACGCTCCTGAGCAAGCAGATCGAGAACGCCGCCGCCGTGGTCGTGGCGACCTACCAGATTCCGACGCCGACCATCAATGGAATCTACGCCATCGATACGTCCATCGACCTGGCCGCGAACCAGCTCGGCGCGGAGGTGGCCACCGGCTCCATCGGGTCATTCACCGTCAAGCTTCCGGGCAAGAATGCGTGAGCGATCCAGCCAGGCGCGCGGTGAGAATCGAGAGCCAGACCGCCATGAGAAACAGGACCCAGCATTGGAACGGCATCCCCAGTGCGTGCCAGATAGCTGACGAACTGACCACCGCGGGGATGATGTGCACACCTTCCAGATAGCGCAGAAAATAGTTGCTGGGAAGGATGAGCACCGCGGCCAACAGAAGAATGGGCAATGACTCGCGGAAATTCATTTGTCTCCGCAGCGCCCAGGCTGCGGGAAATATCACAACGACGCCGTCATACGAGCGGTGATAAATCGCCAGCAATCCAACGATTTGCAGCAACGAGGTGACCAGAAGCAGGTCGGTGAGCTGGGCAGGGGACCTGCTCGGAGTTAGCCGCAACAGCCACAGGGCCGGCAGCACGAGGGTAATTGCTGCCGCCCAGACGATCACATTGACCAGCAGATGACTGTTGATGAATGTGTGCAGCGGGTAGTGCAGGTTGAGCAATTGCAGGGAGAGGGGGTTGGCGGGTGTGGGATCATTGTCGCCGCCGGGCCCTGAGACGGCGTGAAGATTTCCCAGCCACGAGGCTACCCACGGACCGGCTCCGATCAGTCGAGCCAGTGCCGCGGCAGTGATGCCCGCAAGCGCGACGCCGCCTGCCAGCAGTGCTTTCCAGTATTTGTACACGAAGGCGGCGCCGATCCAGGGCAGGGCAATTTGCGGCTTCACGCACGCCCCCAGCGCGGTCCAAAGCCCGCATTTTGTCTGACTGTCGTTGGCGTTGAGAAGTGCCAGAGCAACCGCTGCCGACGAGACGAGGCACATCTGCCCGATCGAGAAAGCGGTGGTCATGGGGGCCAGTGCGAGAAAACCGACGGCCATGCCGATGACTCGCGGATCAGCCCAGGATCGTTGCATGACACGCCGAAGCGACTCCAGAATGACGGCGACGGAAACAAGGTTCAGAACCGACCAGGTTGGAAGCGCTCGCTTCCAAGGCTGCGCGCAGATCGGAGACAACACGACAAATGTAAACGGCGGGTAGACCGGCTCCAGCTCGGCGGGCCCTTTGCCGCCTCCCGCTTCCCAGCTTCGAGTCACAACCTGTGCGTCATAGGGATTCTCGCCGTGCGACCACGAGCGCGTTGCCGCGTAGAGCCGCGCGAAGTCGCCGCCACCCCGAAATGAGCCGATCGCACCCCGAACGACAAATCTTCCGACTCCCCCGAGGCAAATGATCGCCAGCCCGATTTGCAGCCAGAGCCTGGCGCCCCGCGCCCTGCGCGAACTGCCGGGTTTCATCGCGCGGAGCATACAAAGACATCTTCGTCCGGCAATTCACGCGGGCTTGAATTTCAAAGCGGGGTCGGTTCAAAGAGCCGTCGAGGCCCGTCATCGCTTTGTCAGCGCATCGATCCGGCCCAGCTCGTCGGCGCTGAACGAAAGGTTCTTGAGCGCCGCGACGTTTTCCTCGACCTGCTTGGGGCTGGAAGCGCCAATCAGCGCACTGGTGACGGCCGGCAAACGCAGAATCCACGCCACCGCCATCTGTGCCAACGTCTGCCCGCGGGCGGTGGCGATTTCATTGAGGCTCGTAAGAATCCGCCGCCGCTCCTGCACCGATGTGTGCTGCACCCAATCCCGGGGCCAATCCAAAGCCGCGCGGCTGCTCGCGGGCACTTCGCCGCTGAGAAATTTGTTGGTCAACAGTCCCGAGGCCAGCGGGCAAAATGCGATCACGCCCGTGCCGCTGGCCGCAGTCTGGGCGAGCAGGTCCCACTCGATGGTTCGGCCCAGCATGTTGTAATACGGCTGATGAATCGTGATCGGCGCCCAGTCGTGTTGATCCACCACGCGCACCGCTTCCAGAAACTGCGCCCCGGTGTAACTGCTCACGCCGGCATAAATCGCCTTGCCCTGGCGCACCAGCGTCTCCAGCGCCCCCATCGATTCCTCCACCGGCGTGTCCGGGTCAGGGCGATGGTGATAAAAAAGATCGAAGTATTCCAACCCCATCCGCTGGAGCGACTGATCGCAACTGGCAATCAGATACTTCCGCGAGCCCCATTCTCCATAAGGCCCCGGCCACATCCGGTATCCCGCCTTGCTGGAAATAATCAGCTCATCCCGCGGCATTTCCTTGAGAATCTTGCCGCAGACCAGCTCCGCATTCCCTGGCGGCGTGCCGTAGTTGTTGGCGAAATCGAAGTGGGTGATGCCCAAATCAAACGCGCGAAACATGCAGTCCCGCGCGACCTCGGCTTCCTTGTACCCGCCGTAGGTCTGCCAAGCTCCCAGCGAAATCGCCGGCAGCATCAACCCGCTGCGCCCGCAGCGGCGGTATTGCATCGTGTCATATCGAGTCGCGGAAAATTCTTTGGACATGCGTCATTTCTCCTTAACAGCCGGCGGCGGAAGCCCCGGTTTTCGCGTCAAAAACGCCGCAGACCGGGGCTTCCGCCACCGGCTATGATGGAAAACCTCAGAGCCTCGCCATTTTTTCCCAAGCTTCAAGGGCAGTCGTCGTCGCACTCCTATCGCGGGGCTTTTTCGCTCGATCGCCTGTCCAGCCGGATGCGCGACGTCGCCTCGTTGACCCACTCTTCAAACGCCAACCGCGCGTCGGCATCGTGCATCTGGCGGGGGGGATGTTTCATGCACCAGGCCGACGCCGCTTCCAGCGGCCCGGCGATGCCGGCGTCGCGCGCCAGCTTGCAGCAGCGAATCGCATCCACCACCACCCCGGCGCTGTTGGGCGAATCCTCGACGCTCAAACGCAGTTCCAGATTCATCGGCACGCCGCCGAATCCGGTGCCTTCGATTCGCAGGAAGCAGACCTTGTTGTCCTTCTGAAACGGAATGTAATCGCTGGGGCCGATGTGAATCCGCTGCTCGTCCAGCGGCACGTCGAGCTGGCTCTGCACCGCCTGGGTCTTGCTCAGCTTTTTGCCGGTCAATCGCTCCCGGTTGAGCATGTTGAGAAAATCGGTGTTGCCGCCGGTGTTGAGCTGGTACGTCGAATCGATGCGCATTCCGCGCTCGGCAAACAGGCGTGCCAGCGTGCGGTGGGTGATGGTCGCGCCCACCTGGGATTTGACATCGTCCCCTACGCACGGAATACCACGGTCGGCAAATCGGCGGGCCCATTTCGGATCGGAAACGATGAAGACGGGAATGCAGTTGACCAGACTCACGCCCGCATGGAGGCAAGCCTCGGCGTAATGGGCTGTGGCCTGTTCGGAGCCGACGGGGAGATAATTGACGAGGACTTCTGCGCCGGTGTCGCGGAGCACCTCGGCGACAACGACCGGTCTGGCATCGGCCGGCTCGAATCGCTGCGCCGGCGGATACGCCGCCATGTGGGGCGCGACACCGTCGAGCTGTTCGCCCATCTGCACGATCACGCCGGGGGGGGGGATGTCGGTGCAGAACTGCTTGGTGTTGTTGGGGAGCGCGAAGATCGCCTCTTCCAATGGCCGGCCGATTTTGCGGGCGTCGATGTCGAAAGCCGCGACGATCTGAATGTCGCCGACGCGCCAGCCGCCGAGCGCGGGATGCATCAATCCGACCTGATCATCCGAACTGGCATAATGCGAGATTCCCTGCACCAGTGAACTGGCACAGTTTCCGACACCGACAATCGCCACTCGAATTTTCCGCATCGTTCCTATTCTACGGCCAACCGCCCGCCGGCGTTGCAAAGTGATATAGTTAGCCCGGTCGCTTGCGACCGGTGGCGCTCGACCGGTCGCGAAAGATAACGAGTCGCAAGCGACCGGGCTAACTGTGCGATACCCCGAGGTCGTTCATTCCGCCGACAAGAGTTACGCCGACTTTGGACGCAACCACGCCAGCACCTCGACATTCCCTTTTCCCCCGCGGATCGGGCTGATTACCGTCTGAATCAGCTCCAGATCGGCGGCACAAACGTCTTGTTTTACCCGCTCCAACACATTGGGAACTTCTTGCTCAGGCAGCACTCCGTTCTTCAGCAGCGATCGTTCGGCTTCGTAATGCGGCTTGATGAGCGTGACGATCAACCCGCCGGGGGCGAGCAGGGCGCGGGCCGGGGGAAGAATGCGGCGTTGGCGCGTCCAGGCGACGTCGATCGTGACCAGGCCGACGGGCTCGGGAAGCTGGGCGTGCATCGCGTTGGTTCGCTCCATGACGATCACGCGCGGGTCCTGCCGAAGCTTCCAGGCCAACGCGCCGTAGCCGGTGTCGATGGCATACACCTTGGCTGCCCCGCGACGGAGGAGGCAATCCACAAAACCGCCGACGTTGCAGCCCAGATCGGCGCAGATCAAGCCGGTGACGTCGATGGCGAACGTGGCCAGGGCGTGATCGAGCTTGATCCCGGCGCGGGAGACGAACGGGATCATGACTGAGCCAGGCGAGGGTCGCTGAGCAGATCGACCGTGCAGTCGATGACCGGGGATGGGCAGGACCAGACGAGCAGGAACATCGCCTCGCGGGCCAATCGCTGGGCCGGATGATCGGCCAGCAGCGCGGCTCCCTTGTAGAGTGCCACGGCGGCGTGAACGATCCGCAGCGCCAGCTCGCTGCATTGGCCGCGTAAGCGAGCGGCGGCACTTGTCGCGTCGGCCTCGCGGCCCGGCTGGCAGAGCGCGAGAATCTCCGTTCGTAATTCGCCGAGTTGGGCTTCAAATCGCCCATGTGCCGTCCGTGCCCCGGCGGAACGATGTTCGCTGATCAGATCGAGCCCCGCTCGACAGAGCCCGGTGGCGAGAAAGACCTGCCCCAGCGGCAGTGTGTTTTTTCGCCCGGCAAGGACTTTTTCCATCGGCCCGCGGAGCACCATCTCCGGCTCGATGCGCACGGCCCTGCACGTGATCTGCCCCGTCCAACTCGCGCGCAGAGCCACCAGCGGCAGCGGCGGCTGCACCTCGACGCCCGGGGCTGCAGTCGTCAGCGCGATCAGAAGTTGCCGACCATCGTCGGCGGTTGCCCCGGCGATCACCCAATCTGCCCGCCCGGCTCCGGTGGCCCAGGGGATCATGCCATCCAGCCACCAGCCATCGTCGCTGGCTGTTGCACGCAGTGCCGGCGGTCCGCTTTGACGGCTCGTGGTCAGCTGCGCGATCCCGATCGTGGCAAAGATCGAATCGTCCGCGAGTTTGCCCAACAGCTCCGCTGCAAACGGGGAAGGCAGCGCGCTCTCCAGCAATCCCACTGCCGAGTCCCGCTGCGACAGAATCAGCGCCACCGCCAGCGAAGCGCCGGCGATGACTTCATAACCGAGATACAGCTGCAACGGCGTCCACCCCGATCCGTCGAACGCCTGCGGCACCGCCCAGCGCATCGCCCCCGCCTCGCTGAGCAGGGCCATGTCCTCCGTTGGCCAGCCGCCGGATTGGTCGAGAAGGGCGGCGCGCCTGCGCAGCGATGGAAGCAGGGGAGTCAGGGAAGAGAGGGCGGAGGACATGAGCGGAATTGTACTGACGGGAAATCGGAATGACGAAACCGGAATCCCTCTGCCGCTTGCGGTTTCGCAGCGCTGTTGGTTCAGCCACGCTGCGAAACCGCAAGCGGCGGGAGAGGGACAAACCTCTCCATTCAGTCGATCGTGATACGTCTGTTGATTCGAGTGTCTGATTCACTTCATCACCCCCGGCTTGCGTTGCCCGGCCCCAAGCCCCGATAATCCGCCCGCCGCATGAGCGATACGTTTTACATCACGACGCCGATCTATTATCCGAACGCCGACCCGCACCTGGGGCACGTTTATACGACCATCGCGGCGGATACGCTGGCACGGTTTCACCGTCTGCGCGGCGATGAGACCTGGTTCCTGACCGGCACCGACGAGCATGGCATCAAGATGGTCAAGAGTGCCGCGGCCCTGAATGTCGAGCCCGGGGTGCTGTCCGATCGCGTGGCGGCGGTCTTCCGCGACCTGTGGAAAGAACTGAAGATCACCAACGATGACTTCATCCGCACCACTGAGCCGCGGCACAAAGTCGGCGTTTCCAGAATCGTCGAAAAGCTCGTCGCCAATGGCGACATTTATCTCGGGGCGTACGAAGGATGGTACGACGAAGGGCAGGAGGAATTCGTCACCGAGACCGATGCCAAGGCCCACGAGTATAAGTCCGCCATCAGCGGCCGGCCGCTGACGCGCTACAAGGAATCGACCTATTTCTTCAAGCTCAGCAAGTATGTGCCGCGGGTGCTGGAATATATCGAAGCGCATCCCGGCTTCGTGCAGCCCGAGTCGCGCCGCAACGAAGTGTTGAGCAAGCTGAGGGCGGGCGTGGATGATTTGTCCATCAGCCGGGCGACGCTCAAGTGGGGCATCGCGATGCCCAACGATCCGCAGCATACGGTCTATGTGTGGATCGACGCCCTGAGCAACTACATCACCGCCCTGGGCTACGGCTCGGCCGACGATGCGCTGATGAAAAAATTCTGGCCGGCCAACGTGCATCTGATCGGCAAGGACATCTTGTGGTTTCACGCGGTCTATTGGCCGGCGATGCTTTTGGCGCTGGGACTTGAGCCGCCGCGGGTGGTGCTGGCCCACGGGTGGTTCACCACGGATGGGCGCAAGCAGAGCAAGTCGCTGGGAAATTTCATCGATCTGGAAAAATTGCGGACCAAGATCGCCACCTATGGATTGGAT
>Ga0302324_100015594_pt1 | contig 15232 bp, 17 predicted proteins | sample Palsa_T0_1_FD_201949 | JGI IMG/M metagenome (GOLD analysis project Ga0302324, IMG submission 201949) | Peat permafrost microbial communities from Stordalen Mire near Abisko, Sweden - Palsa_T0_1 | ecosystem: Environmental > Terrestrial > Soil > Palsa > Peat permafrost | place: Sweden: Abisko...
GCGCCTGGCACATCGAACGCCGCTTCGAACCCGGTATGAGCCGTGATGAGGCCGCCGCGAGACTCACGCGCTGGTCGCTTGCCGTCGAGCGTTCGCGCGGCTGGGCGTAAGCGCAGCAGAAGAGCGCGTCCTGTCATGGCGCCAGGAGCACGAATCCCGACGCCCCCGCATCCAAGAAGAACCGCTCGGCCGACATCATTTCGTTCTGCCAATTACGTGGATTAGCGCAGGAAATAAAAGTACCGAAAATGTCACGCTTACGAGCATGTTTTCGAGACCCGGATATTTGAGGACTATCGGCAGGCCCGAGCCCGACGGACGGCATGAGCCGCATTATGTCGTCCTCTCGTTTGCACCGGGCGACGCTAAGTCAACCTCACCCAAGCCCATGCGTTCCTCATCCGCAGGAGCAACTGTTTTGGAGATCGCAATGAATCTTTCTAAATTGACCTGCGTAGCTCTTGCTACCAGTGTATTGAGTACGGCTGCATGGGCCCAAACCACAGCTGAACAGGATCAGCAGCGCGACGTCAATCAACAGGAGCGCGTCGAGCAGGGCCTGAAATCAGGCGAGCTTTCAACCAAAGAGGCGGGCAGCTTGGAGCGCGACGAGCAGCATGTGGATCGCATGGAGGCGAATGACCTCAAGAACGGCTCGATCAGTCCCGCCGAGCAGGCGCGGCTCAACGCGGCGCAGAACAAGACCAGTAATGCCATCTATACGGACAAGCACAACGCCACGACCGGCAATCCGAATTCGGCTTCATCCGAGCGCATGCAGACAGATGTGCAGCGCAACGTGAATCAGCAAGCGCGCATTCAGAACGGCATGCAAAGCGGCGCGCTCACGAACAAGGAAACGGGCTCGCTCGAGCGCGGCCAGGCGCATGTTGATCGCAGAGAGGCGAATGCAGCGAAGAACGGTCATGTCAGTGCCGGCGAGCAGCGGCGTATCCAGGGCGCCGAGAATCATCAGAGCAACCGCATCTACAACAAGAAGCACAACGCCACGACCAAAAAATGATCGCGCGCGCAGATTGGATGAGAAGCCGCCGCACAGGCGGCTTCTCGCTTTGCAGCTAACCTCTACGTGGCCCGCAGCGCAGTGGCCACCGGCAGGCGCGCGGCGCGGATCGCCGGAAAGAGCCCGCCGACGAGACCAATCACGCAGGCCCACACGATGCCGAGCACGACGAGCGACGGGCTGACGGCAAGACGAAAGACGACTTGGGTGAAATTGCTGCCGAGCGTGCTGACCACATTGCCATTGAAGAAGATCCACGCAAGCCCCGCGCCGATCAACGCACCGATGACCGACAGCAGCATCGCTTCAATCAGCACCGACAACACTACGGCGCTCGCCCCAAAACCGATGGCGCGCAGCGTTGCGATCTCGCGCGAGCGCACACTCACCGCCGAATACATGGTATTCAAGGCGCCAAAGAGCGCTCCGACTGCCATGATGCCGCCCACGACATAGGCGATGAACGACAGTACGGTGCTCATGCGCTGCGATTGGTGTGCGTAGTAGTCGTGCTCACGCATGACATCCACCGACAACTGCGGATTGGTGGTGAGCGAGCTCTTGAACGCCGCGAAAGAATCCTTCCACTCAAGCAGCACCACGACCGATTGATACAGATTGCGTCGATAGGCGGAGAGCACGGTCTCCCCGTCGGCCAGGAGCTCCGATTCGTGCGAATCGCCGTTGCTGGCGAACGCACCGACGATGGTCCAATCGCTGCCGCGCAGCGCCAAGTGACTGCCGACATCCAAACCCTTGAACTGCGCCTGCGCGCCGCTGCCGACGATGAGCTCGCGCAGACCGCGCTGAAACATGCGGCCGGCGCTGAGATGGATCTCGGGGCGCAGCGTGAGGCCCGCAGGTCCGATGCCGCGGATCGTGACGTTTGCGCCGCTGTCATTGCTTTTCTTCGGCATGTCCACAATCACGACCGCCTCGGCCGAGGCCAGCGCCTTGCCGGTGGAATCCTTGCGAATGCCCGGCGCATCCATGACGGTGAGCGTCGCCTAGCGGGAAAGAGTGCTCGCCAATTCCGAATCCGAGCCGCCGCGCAGCACGATGGCGCGATCATCACGGCCGGTTGCGACGATGGTGCGTTGGAAGCCGGTTGCCATGGCCAGCACCGAAATCAATACCGCGACGACCCCGGCGATGCCCACGATGATGACCGAGGATGTGCCGAAGCGCTGCGCAATGCTGCTGAGGTTCATCCAGGTGACGGCGCGGATCTGTCTAAGAGAATTCATGGCGGCAGCCTGCTAGCGTCCGGCGAGCGCGTCGATGATGTTAAGGCGCGTGGTGCGCCAGGCAGGCGGCAGGCCGGTACACAGCGCCAGCAGCACCGCCACACCAAGGCCTAGTGTGACGACGTCCGCGGGCAGCCGCGCCTCGCCGATAATGCTCTTCAGCGCCGGGAATATGCCCGCAGCGATGCCAAGCCCGAGCAGCGCCGCAGCGAGACACAGGACGAGTGCCTCGGCGAGTATCAGTGCGACCACGGCGAAATCGGTGAAGCCGAGCGTCTTCAGCACCGCAAGCTCCGGCACGCGTTCGCGCACCGATTGCATCATCGTGTTGCCGGTCAGAAAGAGCAGCGTGAAGAACACCGCGCCTAAAATCGAAGTCACGATGAAGCTGATGTCGCCCTGCTGCTTGATGAACGATTGCGCAAATTCCTTTTCGGTTTGAGTCTTCGTTTCATCGGATGAGTTGGCGAAGCGCTTGTCGATCGCAGCTGCGACCTGCATGGCCTGCTGCGGATCCTTCACCTTCACGATGTACCAGCCGACAGTGCCTTTGCTGAAGCTGCGCGCTTCGTCGAAATAACTGTGGTTGAAAAAAAAGCTCGCGGCCTGGTTCGGATCATTCAGCGCGTCATAGATGCCGACGATGTCGAAGTCCCAGTCCGAGCTGCCATTGGTCTGGGTCCAGATCACCGAATGCAAGGGCACCCGGTCGCCGATTTTCCAGCCATACTTCTTGGCGAGCTCGCGGCCGATGACCGCACCGGTGCGCGTGCGCACCATGGCCGCAAGCTCCTCCTTCGACAGCTTGAGCTCCGGGTACATCGGAAAAAACCGCGCCGGGTCGAGCGGAAAGGAGAAGACGAAATTCTTCGGATCCTGATAGTAGGTGCCGAACCAGCTCTGGTAGGCGACACCGGCAACGCCGGGCAGCGACTCGATCTGCATGAGGTAGCTAAAGGGCAGCGGTTCGGTGAAGCTGATGCGGCTCACGACATCCAGCCGATCGACGGCGGAGGCGTTCAACGCATTGTTAAACACCGCGTTCACTCCCTGCAGCATGCCGAACAGCACGAACGCGACGACGATCGACAACAGCGTAAAGATGGTGCGGGCACGCTTGCGCCACAGGCCCGCCCACAGAAGTGGCAGGAATTTCATGCCAGGCTCGCCGCGTCAGTGAGCGTGCCCTTGTCGACGTGCAGTTGCCGCGAGGCAAAGTCCGCGGCCTTCTGGTCATGGGTGACGACGATCACCGTCTTGTGCTGCTGGCGGTTGAGCGTTTGCAGCAGGCCGAGAATCTCATCCGCCGTGGTGCGATCCAGATCTCCCGTCGGCTCATCGCACACGAGCAAAGTCGGATCCGCCACGAGCGCGCGTGCAATCGCGACGCGCTGCTGTTGGCCGCCGGAGAGCTCACTCGGCTTGTGGCGGGCCCGATCGGCGAGCCCGACGATTTCCAGGGCCGCCTGCACATTCTTTCTGCGCTCGGCGCGCGACAGTGACGTCAGCAAGAGCGGCAGTTCGATATTTCTTGCAGCCGTCAGCATGGGCATGAGGTTGTAGAACTGGAAAACGAATCCCACATGCCGCGCGCGCCAGCGCGCGAGCGCACCGCCCGAGAGCCGGTCGATGCGTTCCCCCGCGACAGTCACTTCGCCCTCGGTGGGCCGGTCGAGGCCGCCAATCAGATTCAACAGCGTCGTCTTGCCGGACCCCGACGGACCCATCAGGGCGAGAAATTGCCCCTGCGGAATTTCCAGATTGAGGGCGTGCAGCACCTCGACGCTTTGCTTGCCGCGCGTGTAGCGTTTGACGATGTTCTTCAGCGATACAATCATGGGCATCGGGGACTCCATCAGGGCTGCTCGATCCGCACCCTGGCGCCATCATTCAATTTGCCGCTGACGGCGATCGCGAGTTGCGCGCCGGCGTCGACTCCAGAAAGAACGATTTGTCCCTGCGCGGACTGGGCGCCGAGCTTCACGGTGCGCTCTTCAACCCTGCCATCGTGCAGCACAAAGACGCGACCGGTAGCGCCGTTCGCCTCTACGGCCTCGGCCGGGATGATGACGGCGCGGCGTGCGGGCGCGCGCGCGGCGTCAGCTCCTGCATTCTGCAGGAAAGATACGCGGGCGCCCATCTCCGGCAGGATGCGCTCGTCGCGCCGCTTGAAAGCGACCCGCACTTTGACCGTGGCCTTGGAGCGATCGGCCGTTGGAATGATGGCGATCACCGCGCCGGGAATCTCCCAGTCAGGATACGCATTCAAACGGATGGTCACCGGCTGGCCCGGCTGCACGCGCGTGATGAAATTTTCGTTGACGTCGACTTCGACCTCCAGAGAATCCATGTCGACGACGGTGCCGATGCCGGTGCGCGTGAAGCCCCCGCCGGCCGAGATCGGCGAAACCATCTCGCCCGGCTGTGCGGCCTTCACCGTGACGACGCCTGCGAAGGGTGCGCGCACCACGGTATCGTCCTCGTCGCGCTGTGCCACGACGAGGCTTGCACGGGCCACCGCCACGGCGCGCTGCGCGACCTCATAGGCAGCCGCGGCGGCGTTGTAAGTTGCCTTCGCGCCATCAAAATCCTGCGCGCTGATGAGCGCCCGCGCGCGCTCCTCTTCCTCGCGGTGATAAATGGGACGCGCATCATTGAGCGCAGTTTGCGTCGCCTGCAGATTCGCCTCCGCCTGCGCGATCTGCGCGCCGGCTTGCTGCAGGCGCGCGCGGGCGTTGGAATCATCGAGGCGCGCAAGCACTTCACTGGCCGTCACACGTTGGCCCTCCTCAATCAAGACTTCGAGCACCTTGCCCGTGATCTTGGATGACACGGTTGCCTGACGGCGCGCAACGACATATCCGGAAGCATCGAGAAGTGAAGGCGCGCTCGTCGCGGAGCCGGCGGTGGATGCCTGCGCGACCGCGATGCGCACCGGCACCCCGCTTCCCCTGCCAAAGAGGAGCCACGCGGCGAGCCCGAGCACGGCAAGCGCCGCCGCGCCGCCCGCGACCCACTTTATTGCGCTGCGGGGTTCTTCGGCTGCGGCAGCGCCGCGGTGCAGACGCAGTTGCTCGAGTAATGCGGATTTGTCGTTCATGCGAGGGGCATTTAACCGACGCTCCCACAAAAGCTCAAGAACTCTAAAGAAGCATCAATGCAGGCAACTTTACGGCGCGCCAACCGTCACACTGAACGAATGCGATGATTTGTCCCGGCGTGGCGCTCGACTCGCGACCTCCTCTCCCCCCCGTGAGGCCGCGATGATCGCCGCCTGCAGTCTTGGACCGCCGTTGGAAGCCGCCCGCAAGGGCGGCTTTTTCTTTTCAGGCAAGCGCGGGCAGAACGATCCGCACTGCCAGCCCCGTTGCGGCAAGGTTGCGCGCATCGATCGTGCCGTGGTGCAGCGCGACCGCGCGCGCGGCGATTGCAAGCCCCAGCCCCTCACCGCCTTCCGCGCGATCGCGTGACGCATCGACACGGTAGAACGGTTCAAAAATCAGCGCGAGGTCCTTCTCCGGCACGCCGGGTCCCTGATCCTCGATCACGACCTCGATCGCATTGGCGCTGCGCGCTGCCCGCACTTGCAACTGCGAGCCGACCGGACTGTAGCGCACCGCATTGCGCAGCACATTCTCGAAGGCGCTGCGCAGCGCTTCGCGATCGCCCATGACTTCGAGCGTGCCTTGCGTGCTGAGCTCAACGCGGGCGCGGCGCACGTCGGCCTCGATGCCAACATCCGCCACGATTTCGGCGAGCAGGTGCGCGATATCAACGCGCTCGCTCTCGGGCCCGAGCGCGGGACGCTCGAGTCGGGCGAGCAGCAGTACGCGCGCAATCAGCTGCTCGAGCCGATCCGCTTCGCGCCCGATGCGGGCAAGATTCTCCGCCGCGCCGGCATCGCCGCGCTGCGCCAACGACAGCGCAAGCTGCAACCGTGCGAGTGGCGAGCGCAGCTCATGCGAGACGTCGCGCAGTAACTGGTGCTTCGATTCCAGGAGACTGCGCACGCGCTCGGCCATCGCATCGAAGTCGGCAGCGAGCAGTCCCAGGTCATCCTTGCGGCCCTTCAGGCTCGGCAGCACGCGCACATTCAAATCCCCGGCGGCGATGCGCTGCGTCGCATCCCGCAGCCGGTCCACCGGCGCGGTGAGATAGCGGGCGAGCAGAAAGCACACGACCGCGCTCACCACGAGGGCAATGATCAGAGTCGCCGCGCGCACTCCGGGCAACTCGAGCTCGCCGAAGCGGCGGATCGGCCCGCGATAGGGGCCCGTCACCACGACCACGCGAAACGCCTTCCCATCCGGGCCCACGAGCATCAAAGAGCGGCCGATCGGCTCCGGCGCCGTGCGCGACGGCGCCCCCGCGCGGTTTGTTCCGGCATAGGCAGGCAGAGGGCGGTCGAGTAGATCATGGCCCGCGGAGTCGAGCACGAAAGTGCGGTCGCGCAGCGCGGGCGGGCTCAATTCTTCGATCCATTCCTTAAGAGCGTCGCCGCCGCCTGCTTCGAAGACTTGCGCGGCCCGCGAGTAGATCTCCTGGTAGGGGAGCGACGGTCGTTCATTTCTCCATTTGAGCGCGGCATCCACGGCGACTGTCACGGTGCCGACGAGAATCAGCGCGAGCGCGAGCCAAAAGGTGAGGAAGATGCGCCAAAAGAGCGAATGCACGGCGGCTCAACTGTCGGCGCCCGCCGGCCCGCGGGCGCTCGTCAGCGCGAGCGCATAGCCCGTGCCGCGCACGCTTTGCAGCGTGACCCGATCGGTGTATTTCGCAAGCTTGCGCCGCAGATTGCTGACGTGCGTATCAAGGCTGCGGTCCGTGGGCAGCAGACGCCGCCCGAGCGCCCGTGTCATGAGCTCCTCGCGTGTCACAGCTTTGGCGTCGGCGCGCATGAGCTGCTCGAGAATGCGCATCTCCGCACCGGTCAACTCAAGATCATGTTCATTGACCGTGGCGCAGCGCGCGCGCAGATCGATCTTGAGCGGTCCCCACTGCACGGAGGTCGCGGACGACACCGGACCGCCGTCGCCGGCACTGCGGCGCAGAACGGCCTTGATGCGTGCCACGAGTTCGCGCGGGCTGAAGGGCTTCGGCAGGTAATCGTCGGCGCCCATCTCCAGGCCCACCACCCGATCGACCTCCTCGCCGCGCGCCGTCAACATTATGACCGGCACTGCGCTCGTGGCGCGGATGCGCCGCAGGACTTCAAATCCGGACAGCTCCGGCAGCATGACATCGAGCACCACGAGGTCAGGCGAGGACTTCGCGAGGCGCTCGAGCGCGGCAGCGCCGTTGCCCAGGAGCTCCACGGCAAATCCCTCCGGCGTCAAATATTCCACCAGCAACGAGCACAGCTCCTGGTCGTCATCCACTATCAACAATAGGGGCTTCGCAGCGGCGGCAGTGGAATCTGTCAACATCATGAGCCCATTATCCTCGATCTCGCAGCTGGCCAAGAGTTCTTTACAATTCTTATGCGCTCGAGCGCCTGTGCGCTAGCAACTCCCGGCGTAGCATCTGCTCTAATTAGCGTGTTCCCGCGCTTTCAGGAGTCTTTCATGCACACGCCATCTCATGCCAAGAACCGCAGCCGTGCGCTGCTCATTGCGGCGCTCGCAGCCGCAGGCCTCGCGGGAGTGGCTGTCCACGCCGCGACTTCGAGCGATACCACTACGCCGCCAGCCTCCACGGGGCATTGGCACCACCACGGACGGGGCGCGCACTTCATGCACGTCCTGAAGCAGCTGAATCTCAGCCCCGAACAGCAGACGCAGATCAAAGGCATCTTTGCTTCGGCACGATCGCAGTTCAAGGAGCTGGGCACGAGCATGCGCAGCAATCAAGAGGCTCTGGAGTCGACGGCGCCCACCGATGCGGGCTATCCGGCACTCCTCGCCACCGAGAAGGCGAATGCGGCAAAGCGCATCGAGCAGATGAGCGCGGTGAAGACGCAGATCTACGCGGTGCTGACGGCCGCGCAGATCAAGCAGATTCCGGCGATCATCGCGGCTGACAAGGCCAAGTGGCAGCAGCGCCAGCAGAACTCGGCGCCGGCAGCCGCCGCGACGCCCGGCTCATCTTCGTAGGAGTTGCTCCCCCGGTCCGCCCGCCGTCGCAAGGATGAGGATGCTTTGCGGCGGCGAGTGGGCCGGTCTACTCGACGATGACGGCCGTTCCGTAGGCCAAAACTTCCGTCACCCCAGCCGCGACATCATTGGCGTCATAGCGCACGCCGATGACGGCATTGGCGCCGCGCTCGGCGGCGTGCTCCAGCATCAACTCAAACGCATCGCCGCGCGCCTTTTCGCAAAGCGCGGTGAAAAGCGTGATATTGCCGCCCAGGAGTGTCTGCAGCGAAGCGCCGATCGCTCCCACGATACTGCGCGAACGCACGACGATGCCGCGCACGACGCCAACGTTTCTCACGATGCGGTGTCCGGGCAGCTCAAAGGCGGTGGTAATAAAGCTGAGTTCAACTTTTCTCATCGGTTAGTTCGCTCCTACCCTGTGATCGCGCGCACGAATCTCGCGCCTTGAGACCTATCCTACGCGCACGCGCCTTTACAGGCCCCAACCGCCTGCGCTAGCGTTGCCCGCATGTCCAATTTCATGCAACGCCCTGGCACGAGCGGCGCGGGATTCGTGGTCGCCATCGTCGGCGCCAGTGGCGCCGTCGGTGTCGAACTCGTGCGCTGCCTGGAAGAGCGCGGCTTTCCCGTCGCAGAGCTCAAGTTGTTCGCCTCGGCCCGCTCGGCGGGCAAACGCTTAAACTTTCGCGGCCAGGCGCTGCAGATTGAAGAGCTCGGGGAGCAGAGCTTTCGCGGCGTCGATCTTGCGCTCTTCTCCGCCGGCAGCGCCACGTCCAAGCGCTACGCGCCGCTCGCCGCGCGCCAGGGAACGCTGGTCATCGACAACTCCTCGGCATTTCGCATGGACCCCACCGTGCCACTCGTCATACCGGAGATCAACGCGGCAGCAGCCCTGAAGCATCGCGGCATCATCGCCAATCCGAACTGCGCCGCCATCATTTCGATTACGCCGCTGTGGCCCATCCATCAGAGAAATCCCGTGCGGCGCCTGATCGTATCCACCTATCAGGCGGCCTCGGGCGCCGGCGCCGCGGCGATGCTGGAGCTGCGCGAGTCGACGCGCGCCTTTCTCGAGGATCGGCCCTACGCACACAAGGTCCTGCCGCATCCCTATGCCTTCAACCTATTCAGCCACAATACGAAGATCGACGCGGTCACGGGCTACAACGAGGAGGAAACCAAAGTCATCGAGGAGACGCGCAAGATCTTTGCGGATCCGGGGTTTCGCATCACGGCGACCTGCGTGCGCGTGCCGGTGCTGCGCGCACACTGTGTCGCCTTGAATTTCGAATGCGACGCGCCGATCAGCGCAAGCGCCGTGCGCGAGATTCTCGCTGCCGCGCCGGGAGTGAAGGTCATCGATGACACGGCGGCCAATTATTTTCCCATGCCCAAGGATGCCTCCGGCCAGGATGCCATCCTTGTCGGCCGCATCCGCCAGGACGTCAGCGATCCGTCAGGCCGCTCTATCGCCATGTTCGTCGCGGGGGATCAGCTGCTCAAAGGCGCAGCGTTGAATGCGGTGCAGATCGCCGAGTGCCTGCTGGCAGATCAAAAGACCATCGCCGCCTGACCCACGTCCCGACGGGCGCGCGGATCGTGCGCAGCGCAGGCGCAGCAGTGCTTGCGCTGTTTTTGGCGGCGCCTGCGCTGTGTGGAGGGGCTGCGCTGCCCGACTCCATCAATGCCATACGGCTGCACGGCTGTGGCGGCCGGGTGGGCAGCAATCAGCCGCTGCGCCCGGCTCGCAAGCTTGACGAGGCCGCCCGGCGCACGGCAGCCGGCGCCACTCTGCACGATGCGCTGCTGGCCGCCGGCTATGGTGCAGGGGAATCCGCCGCCATCCACCTCGCAACTCCCGGCGGCGACTCGGCGACGGCACGCCTCCTGGAGCAGCACTTCTGTGCGCAGATCACCGCGCCCACAGAGCGTGAGATCGGCATTGCGCGCCGTGGAGAGGACACCTGGATCGTCCTCGCCGCACCCCTTGAGACACCGCAGCCGCAGGATGCTCCCGCCGTCAGCCGCCGGGTGCTCGAGCTTGTGAATGAAGCCCGCGCGCGGCCGACACGCTGCGGCCGGCAAACTTTTAATGCTACGACTCAGCTTAAGCTCTCTATTGCGCTCGGCGATGCCGCACTCGCGCATTCGGTCGACATGGCGACGCACAACTATTTTGATCACACGGGCCCGGATGGCAGCACGCCCGCCTCCCGCGTCACACGCGCAGGCTACGCTTGGCGCGCCGTCGGGGAGAACCTGGCGGCCGGGGTTGCGACGCCGGATGAGGCCGTTGCCGGCTGGATGCAAAGCGCGCCGCACTGCCAGAACCTCATGGATCCGCGTTTTACGGACATGGGGGTCGGTTATAGCGTCAATCCGAAGAACCCATCGGTCATATTCTGGACCCAGGTGTTTGCGCAGGCGCTCCAGGGCAGCGCCGCGCGCACGCCCCAGTAGCTGAAATCTCGCGAACGCGGCAATATCAGCTGGCGCAAACGCTTCAGGCAAGCGTTGGGGGAAATAATAATGGCAACAAACACCGCAACATCTTCTGGCTGGCTGTCGCGAGAGCGAACCATTGCAGGTCCGAGATTCAACCGCTGGCTGGTTCCTCCAGCCGCGCTTGCGATCCATCTATGCATCGGGATGTCTTACGGTTTTTCGGTCTTCTGGCTGCCGATGAGCCACCTCCTGCCGACGACGGACGCCGCGACGTGCGCCGGGCAAAGCCTGACGTCAGTGCTCGCGTCGACCGCCTGCAACTGGTCGGTGCCCACCGTCACTCATATTTTCGAGATTTTCATCGCTCTGCTGGGCATATCAGCCGCGGTCTGGGGCGGTTGGCTCGAACATGCCGGGCCGCGCAAAGGCGGCCTGGTCGCCGCCACTTGCTGGGGTATCGGATTGATATTGCTCGGCGGAGCGGTCTCGCTGCATCAGCTGTGGCTGGTCTACCTCGTGGCCGCGTTCTGCGGCGTCGGGCAGGGAATTGGCTACATCACGCCGGTATCGACACTGGTCAAATGGTTTCCCGATCGCCGCGGCATGGCGACCGGCTTTGCGATCATGGGCTACGGAGGCGGTGCGATGATCGGCGCCCCGCTAGCAGTCTGGCTCATGTCACATTTCGGTGGCAGCGGCGGCGCCTCGGCCGGTGTCTCACGCACGCTGGCCGCGATGGGCATCATTTATTTCATCGCCATGTCGGCCGGCGCTTTCGGCTTCCGCGTAACGCCTCCGGGTTGGCGGCCGGCGGGCTGGACACCGCCGGCCGGGGACGGAGGCAACTCCCTGATTACGCAGCATCATGTGCATCTGAACGAATCCTGGCGTACGCCGCAATTCTGGCTGATCTGGGGGGTCCTGGGCCTCAACGTCACGGCCGGCATCGGTGTGATCTCGATGGCGAGCCCGATGTTCCAGGACATCTTTGGCGCCAAACTGTTGGGGGTCGATTCCGCGGCGGCGCTGACTGCGGCGCAGAGGGCTGCGGTTGTGGCGGCCGCCGCCGGCCTGGTCGGACTGATCAGTCTCTTCAACTCGCTCGGCCGCATCTTCTGGGCCTCGCTGTCGGACCAGATCGGTCGCAAGACCATGTACTACACGATCTTCATCCTCGGCATCGCTCTCTATTGCCTGTTGCCTACCTGGGGGCATCTGGGCATCGCGAGTCTGTTTGTAATTTCGATCTGCATCATCATGACCATGTATGGCGGCGGCTTTGCCACGGTTCCGGCCTATCTCGCCGACATCTTTGGCACACAGATGGTCGGCGCCATCCACGGTCGTCTGATCACCTCCTGGTCGGTCGCCGGAGTTGTGGGCCCTGCGCTCATCGCCTCTCTGCGCCAGTTCCAGATTGACCATGGTGTCCCCCATGCGCAGGTGTACGACATCACGTTGTACATCATGGCGTTTCTGCTTTTCGGGGGTCTGATATGCAACGCCTTCGTCAAGCCGGTGGATCCCAAGCACTGGATGACCGACGAGCAGCTGGCACGCGAACGCTCATTGCAGCACGAAGACCGCATCGACGCCAACGCCGAGACGTCAGCGCGTGGCAGCTTTGGTCTTGGGGGCGTGCTCGCGTGGCTGGCAGTAGGCATTCCATTTTGTATAGGACTCTATATCGCCCTTCAGAAGGCAGCCGCATTGTTCTAGTGCGTGAGCGCCTTGAACCGGTCGATCAGAAGGTGGCGGTGCTCTTTCGCTAGCGACGCGGCGCCTGCCATAGGCGTACGCCGCCGACGAACGCTGTGCTGTTGGTGACGCGCCGCGCTTTTCTCGGCAGGCGCGTCAGGCGGCGCGCATTGCCGCCGCCGATCACGGTCTCGTCCACCTCGAGCGCCGTGCTCAATCTCGCGACGACATCGGCAACGATCCCGCGCCATTTCTTGTTCCCCAGGCGCTTGCGCCCGCGTTCGCCGACGTATTCCTCGTAGGTGCGCCCGCGCTTATAGGGCAGGTGTGCAAGCTCCGTGGGCTCGACGACGCCGTCAATAATGAGTGCACAGCCAAGACCGGTGCCCAGACCCAGGAACAACATGCGACCGCCTTTGTAGCTGCCGATTGCCTGCAGCGCCGCGTCATTGACGATGCGCACCGGCTTGCGAAATGCCTTATCGAAGGCAAACCCCACCCAGCCGCGCCCCAAGTTGTGCGGTTCGACGACGGGCTTGCCGTGCAGTACCACTCCCGGATAGCCAATGGAGAGCGCGTCATAGCGCCAACCGGCGGTGAGCGCGCACACCTTTGCCACCATCTTGTGCGGGGTGAGCTTCGGGCCGGAGTCGAACTCGCACGCGGCGCGCTGAGTATTCAGGTGAATTTTGACGTGCGTGCCGCCCACATCGAGGACGAGTATCTTCTTGGGCTTGCGCATGCTGCTCCCTCGCAAAAGGCGATTCTCGCGCAACTGCGGTCACGACAGGCAATCCCCGACCCGCCTGCGGCTTTTGCCAGCGTAATCGCGGGCGGGACATCACGATTTTTCGACCACCGCTGACCGGCTCTGATGTCCTGGGCGCCACCCGAGCGCGGGCCCCGAAGCACCAGCGCAGGCGTCGTTCAGATTGAGGCGGACCCCAGACCTACCTATCCCGCGAGCAACAGCGTCATGGCCCTCTTTGGCGGCCCGGCGGCCGCGCACCGCCGGTAAACCCAGGTAAACTAAGCGAATTCTTGCTTCCGCCTCACTGTAGTTCTGACACAACAGGTCCCGGCGCCGCATCGACGACCCGGTTCAGGTATGGGGTGAAGCGGCCGTCGGAGTCCCGTTCGCCACAGCCGTTCGCTCCCTCCGGGTGCGCCGATTCGCGGTGCCAGGTGTGACGACATAGGTTTGAACTGAGGCCGACTCCCGGTATATATGTCGTCCCGCTTAGCCGACGAAATGAGGAATCACCATGGCGCTGTGGAAAGAACCCAATGCGGCGGCTCCGCCGCCCAAAGAACCCACTGGGAGGGCTCCAGAAATGTCGACCATCACACCGTTGAATCAGGACCTGCCGCGACGCATGTCCGAGCGCGCGGACGCCAAAGAATCGCTGATCGCTTCGGATCTCACGATTGAGGGCAAAATTGAGGGCGCAGGCCACGTGCGCATCGCCGGCTCCTTCAAGGGCGACGTTCACGTGCACGGTAATCTCACCATTGATCCGGGTGCACGCCTCACGGGACAAGTCCGGGCCAACACTGTCGTCGTAGGCGGTGAACTGCACGGCAACATCGAAGCGGCCGCGCGCGTGGAGCTCTTGGCAACCGGCGTCGTCTCCGGCGATGTGAAAGCAGGTTCATTCATCGTGTCGGCCGGATCCAGAATGCGCGGGCAGGTTGAATTCGGATGGGAAGAGAAGGGCGCCAAGCCCATTACGGGAGCCGTTACCGGGAAGGTGGACAGCGCCTTTTCATGAGTTCGGCGCGTCCCGCGACCCCAGGAAAAAGTCGCCTCTGTCCGCATTGCAAGGCGACCATCCTCGATAGCGCAAGCGTCTGCCCCGGCTGCCGCCACCATCTGCGATTCGACTCGGTCGATGCAGCACGGCGCGCGGTGCCGAGCAGTTCGCCTCTGCGCGTCGAGGGAATTATCCGGCACCCGGCCGACGGCCCGGCGTGGGAATACTCGGTGGTGCTCGTCATCCGCGACAACGCGGGTGTCGAGGTCACGCGCCAAGTCGTCGGTGTCGGGGCACTGCAGCCCTCGGAGCAGCGCAGCTTCACGCTCTCGGTCGAAGTCTTCGGTCGCGCGGACGTCGTGCCTACGTTGAAGGGCCTGACGAAGCCCTAGGGCTAGCGCGCCGCGGCGCCGTAATAATTCGGGTAGTCGGGGCTTAATCCCTTGAAGCGCCGGTGGATCCACCAGTACTGCTCAGGTATGCGGCGCACCTCAGCTTCGATGAAATGATTGAACCGCAGTGCGTCCGCCAGCGGGCTTGCGCCGGGATAATCCTCAAGCGGCGCGCTGAGGACGGCTCGATAACCTTTCGCATCCGGGAGGCGCTCGTGCGAGTACAGGAGCACCGCCGCCCCGGTCAGCTGCGCCAGGCGCGAGGTCGCGACATTGGTGGCCGCCGGAATGCCGAAGAACGGCACCATCTCGGCGCCTTTGTTGCGAAAGCTCTGATCGGGCGCGTACCACACCGATTCGTTGCGGCGCAGCGCGCGCACCATGCCGCGGATGTCGTCACGCTCGATCGTCGCGTACTTCTCGCCCTTTTTATAAGACTCGCGATGCGTGTTCGCGATGTAGGCAAGGAGCGGGTTCTTCGGCGGACGGTACAGCACATTGATCGGAAACGCGGAATTCAAAATACGCGCACCGATCTCCAGTGTCGTGAAGTGCGCGGTCAGAATGATGGCGCCGC
>Ga0302324_100015595_pt1 | contig 15232 bp, 13 predicted proteins | sample Palsa_T0_1_FD_201949 | JGI IMG/M metagenome (GOLD analysis project Ga0302324, IMG submission 201949) | Peat permafrost microbial communities from Stordalen Mire near Abisko, Sweden - Palsa_T0_1 | ecosystem: Environmental > Terrestrial > Soil > Palsa > Peat permafrost | place: Sweden: Abisko...
AGCGGCAGGCTCGAGTCCGCGCAGCGCCGCTTCTACGTCGCCCTGAACGGCGCGAGCGAGCGCCGCTACGCGGCAGCTCTTAATTTCGGCGGCTACAGCGCGCGTGGCTTCGAGATCGCCGGGCGAAGCAATAGGAAAACCAGCCTCCAGAATGTCGACGCCCAGTTCCTCAAGCGCATGGGCAAGCCGCAGCTTTTCCCCACGGTTCATGGAGAAGCCCGGGGACTGCTCGCCGTCACGCAGCGTAGTGTCGAAGATCTGAACGGTATCCATAGATGCTCCTTAACCCCTTCCAGTAGACTCCGGCATGTGCCGTTAGTCCAATTTATATTTATTGCATGCGCAATAAAATAGACTTATACATGATATCGCACCCCAAGGAGCGCCGCCATGGATCTCGCATCTCTCCAGGTTTTTCAAACCGTAGCGCGCGAACGCAGTTTCTCACAAGCCGCCAAAAAGCTTTATCGAACGCAGCCGGCCATCAGCATCTCCGTGCGCAAGCTGGAAGAATGGGTGGGCCAACCGCTGTTCCTTCGGGGGTCGGGGGCGCCGACGCTCACCGACGCCGGGACCCTGCTCGTGGAATATGCGGAGCGCATGCTTAATTTGCGTGGGGAAATTCGCAAGGGCATGGACGAATTGCGGGGGCTCCAGCGCGGCCAGCTCTCGCTGGGGGTGAACGAAAGCTCGATTCACGCGCTGCTTCCGGCGCTCGACCGCTACCGCCAACTGTATCCCGGAATTCACGTGCGCGTGCATCGCGTGTTTTCTCGGGAAGTGCCGCGCGAGGTACTGAACCACCATTTGGACATCGGCGTAATTTCCTACCTTCCGGAAGAACGCGAACTCGAGGCCGTGGAGTTCCACCGTGATTCCCTAGTGCTCGTCGTGTGGCCCGAACACCGGCTTGCGAAGCGGCGAGAGGTAAGCGTTAAGGATCTCGGTGAGGAAACGTTCGTCGCGCACATCGTCGAGTCACCCTACCGACAACGCGTGGAACAGATGTTCGCGCGTTATCGCACCCCGCTGCGCATGGATCTGGAGATGCCGACGATCGAGAGCATCAAGCGCTGCGTGGAGATGAAAAAGGGAGTGGCCATCGTGCCGCACATGTGCGTCGAGCGGGAAATCGCGCGCGGCGATTTGCGCGAGCTGCGCATTCGCCAGATGCGCATCGTCCGGCAGCTGTACCTTATATACCGCGGTGACCGGCCGCTGACGGCCGCGGCACAGGGACTGGTGGACATTATTCGCCGAAGAAGGCCCAAAAGCTCTGGCCGCCGGCGAGAATCGAAGGACGGCTAGAAACTGGTGGTAAGCCTCATGTCCCAACTGCGAGGTGGACCGATGGCGTTGCCGGAAAATAGGCCGCCGAAATCGATGACATCCAGTACGTTCGTGAGATTTTGCCCGTCGACCTGCAAGCGCATTTTCAGCCGATCGGACTTGTAGACTTCCGCACCCGCCGACACATTCACCTGAAACGAAGGAAGGATGCGCCCCCGGTTAAAGTTGATGCGATCCAGCACCTTCTGGCCGTACTCGGCAAGTACCGTGCCCGGATCGCCGTCGAACTCGAAGGGCAGGCCAGTGTCGTATTCGATGCCTCCGGCGATCCAAAAACGGGGAGTCACCTGATAGCGAACTCGGCCTCGAACCGTGTTGCGCTGATCCTGCGAATCGGGGAAATGACCTGCGGTCGGTATCACCGCGTCGTCACCGAGAAATAGCCCGCCGGTCACGGGAAACCATGCATTACCGACGGTATAGGAGTAGCTGAGGAAGCCGGAAAAACCTTCCCAATCCGGCAAGCTGAGCTTCGCCTCCGCGCCGTAAATAATCGACTTCCGAAACGCAATCGGGAAGCTGATGGTTGTATTGGCAATCTGGTCGTCATCGGCATAGTTGTTCACCAACCGCCGAAAATAGTTGATGTCCAGCTTGAACTTCTTGGAGAAGGCCTTCGTCAATCCCACCTCGTAGTAGTTTCCTTCCGAAGGTTCCACGGGCAATTGGAGGGAGGTTGGATTGAGCGTCGTGGCTGCCGTCGAACTCGAAAGCAGGATGTTTTCGAAAGACGGCGTTTGGAAAACCCGGTCGTAGGAAAAATGCACTACGAGATCAGCTGAAGGGAAATAACGCGCAATCGAGAAACGGGGATCCACTGCCTGACGGTTGAGCAACAGCTGATAATGATCCCAGCGTAGCCCGGCGTTGATGGTCCAATTTCCAAAACGAATGAGATCCTGAACGTAGCCCGACTGTTCGAGGTCCGGGCGATTCGCGGCGAAAGCAAAGGTCAGGGGCGTGTCTGGATCGAACTGGTCCGTATCCATGGGGACGTTCGGAATGTTGTAGCGGAACTTTTCATTTAGAAACATGTTGTCCGATTCCACGCCAGCCTTGATTTCGTGGTGCCCGTGGTCGACGGTAATGCTGCCCTTGAAGTATCCCTCGCGGAACCAATTGTGCTGGAAGACTTGGATTGGAGTTGAATCGGAATTGGAGTTGAAGTCGTTGGCATTTTCCCGGACCATCCCGCGAAGATCGGCCACCACATGGGATGTAAAAATGTGCTGGTAGGAGATGACGCCCATTGTTTCGAAATTGTCCGCGTCCTGCCGCTGGCACGGCGGCCCCGAGGTTTGACCGGAGGGAAGACACCAGGCTTGCTGCACCTGTTCGTTCGGGATCTGGTAGCGCGAAAGTTCGTGGCGCACGATTAAGTTCAGGCGGTCGTTGGGCGTAAGGTCGCGTTCGTAATGAACCGAAAAGTCGCCCGTTGTGCCCGCGTTGGTGAAATTCTGCGGAACAACTGGGTTCAAATAATGATCGGTCATGCCGCCGCTGGCGCTGCCGCCGAGTGTGTTTTTGCCCCACACGTATTGCGCCTCTACAAAGGCTCCAGCAGTATCCAAGCTTCCTCCCGAGAGCACGGCTTGCCCGTGAAAACCCTGGTCCGTATCCCGCAGTGTGTTGACTTCAATAACTCCGCCCATTTTTCTGCCATACTCGGCCGGAATGCCCGCCGTATAAACGCCCACCGAGTCGACGTCATCGGCTTCGACCTCCGGCCCGAAGCTTGGCGAACGGTTGTCTGTGAGCGGAATGCCATCGAGCACGAATTGGGTCTGGTATTCAGAACCGCGCGGATGCAGAACGGCATTGCCCTCGTAGAGCCAGCCAGGCTGCGAATTGACCAAGTCTTGCATCGACCGCCCCGGCAGCGAACTCAGCCGGTCCTCGATCTGCGCGGAACCGATTTGATTGATGGAGCCCGCTTGGTCCGGATCGATCAGCGGGCTAGGAGCGCTCACGGATACCGATTGATTGACTGATGGCAGTTTCAACTGAATGTCGTCCTCGGTAGGGAGGAACGAATGAATGTCCACCGATTCGGAAACGGGAGCGAATCCTGGCTGGCTGATTTCGATCAAGTACACACCATAAGGGAGGCGTTTGGCCGAGAGCCTGCCTTGCTCGTCGGTTACCAGCGTGTTGTGGTACTGGTTGGCGGCGCTTGAAATATGTACGGTAGCCTTCACCGGGGCACCCGAAGGGTCGGTGACCGCCAACCGTAATTCGCCGGTGTTTGTCTGCGCAGGAAGCGCAGCGGAAATAAGGAACAGCAAAATGCCGAGTCTCTTCACTGAAGAACGGGCCGGAGCCCTGGATTCCTTTCCTTGCGGCGCTAAATCACAGCGGCCATGCTTACACGCGTCTGCTCATCTCAGTATTCCTCTCATCGCCGGCAGATCGAAAAGCGTCGAAGCCCTAGCGGAAGCGTGCGCTATTGCGGCGTTGCTCCGCCAGTGCCTCGAGAAATTTCTCCGAGTCCGGGCGAGATTCGGCCGGAATGCTCAAGCGCTGCCCCAGTTGTGTGGCAATCTGCCGGGCCATGGACCAGCGCACTTCCGGCGCCAGGCTCTGGCGCCGATCGAGAAAAGTCTCGACGAGCCGCAGTTCTTCGACGTTCAGCTGCGTCACATGCGTTACCGGCAAAACCTCCACGCGAGCCGCGGTATGGCCCCACAGCGAATCGAGCCCTTCGAGCGGCTTCTCATGCACCACTACCGTGCCGGCGGCGTAGTCACCAACACGTTTGTTTTCGCTGCTGATAAGCATGGTAATCAGTCCAGTGGCGTAGAGCGAAGGCAACACATCGACAATGCGAAGCAGATTTCGCAGGATTGCATCGTAGGCGGAAATCGGCCGCCCCGAATCCTTGATGACCCGCAGATGCGTCCACCGCTTGCCCGGCGTCTGGCCGTTCCATACCGATTCAAAGATCGCGAAGTAGCCGAGCTGAACCGAGAAAAACACAAATACCAGAGCGGCCATGGTCCACAGACTGGCGCGCTGGGCGAAAGCGGAGAGCGAAAAAGCGGCGATGGCGATTACGACCAAGACAAAATAGCCCGCGGCTTGCAGAAGGTAGTCGATGGCCAGCGCGAGAAAGCGGCTGCCGATGCCGGCCAGCGGGAACTCGAGCGAGGTCTGTTCCGGCGTTTGAATGGTAAGCTTGTCGGCCGAGGACATCGGTGATCTCCGCAAGATGGATCGAGAAACGGCGCCCCTATTGGTCGCGCATCGATGAGCTGTTAACACGCGCCGGCCGCGGGGGCGTGCGCGCCCTGAGCCACTCCGAACTGCAGGAATTGGCCCTATTATATCGTCAGACTGCTTCCGATCTGGCGACCATCCGCGAAGACGTGTCCAGCCAGAACCTGGCGCGCTACCTGAACCAACTCCTTGGCCGCGCTCACAACTTCATCTATATGGGGCGCCGATCCCGCCCCGGCGGCATCCTCACCTTCTACCGCGAGACGTTTCCCCAGGTGTTTCACGACACGCTGCCCTACACACTGGTGGCTGCGGCCATCTTTTTTGCCTTGGCGGCAGCTGGAATGATGATGGCTATCACCGATCCGGCGTTCCAGCGGTACTTGCTCGGCGACTCGATGATGGCAACCATCGAAAAGCGTGAAATGTGGACGCACTCGGTGGTTACCATAAAGCCGCTGGCCTCGAGCACCATCATGACGAATAACCTCTCCGTCTCCTTTACCACCTTTGCCTTGGGCATGACCGCGGGAATCGGCACCGTTTGGATGTTGGCGCTAAACGGCCTGCTTCTCGGCGTGGTGCTGGGCGCTTGTTGGCAAGCGGGAATGGCCGACCAGCTTCTGAGTTTCGTCGCACCTCACGGCGTGCTGGAGCTGCCCGCGATTTTCATTGCCGGAGGCGCGGGGTTGCTGCTCGCCAAGGGTTTGCTATTTCCAGGCTTGCTGCCGCGCCGCGCTTCGCTCGCGCTTGAGGGCGGGCGCGCGGTGCGCCTGGTTCTGGGAATCATTCCCATGCTGATCGTCGCCGGCACCATTGAAGGATTTGTCTCGCCCTCGAATCTTCCTCAGCGATTGAAATACGCGCTGGCCGCCGGACTCTTCTGCTTGCTGCTTCTCTACGTGAAAGGAAAACATCCAAGAGCTGTTCCCTCGCCGCAAGAGATGCAGGGCGAGCGGGCCGCCTCTGCTTAGAGCAGGCTGCGTTCCTTTACCTCGAGATACCGGTTCACCAACTCCGTCGACAAATGTGTGGGATCAACCTCCATGGTCAGCGCGCCCTGTTGCCGCAGCCGCCGAAGGAGAAGATCGCGGCGCTGCACGATTTCGAGCGCAGCCGTGTAGCGATACATTGCGTCGGCATTCGCCGGTGGCGCGCCGGTAAGCTCGCGGATTTCCGGCTGGCCGATAATTCCCAAAAGTACCAAATGGCGCTTGGCCATCTTGGCGGCACATTCGATGGCTTCCGGCGTGGCGGCGGTCTCGGCCAAATCGGTTAGCCAGACGATCAAGCTGCGACGGCTTTGCAAAGAGAGCACCAGCTTGGCGGCAAGTAGATGGTCCGCTTCGAAGGGCTCGCTGTGAACCTGCGCCAGGCTCTCCAGCAGCACGCGAAGATGGGGCACGCCGCGGCCTGCCCCTACGCGCTGTTGTGGGCGCCGTCCGTAGGCCAGCAGCGCTACGCGATCGCCGGAATAGAACGCCACCTGAGCCAAGCTGAGTGCCGCGTTCACCGTGTAGTCGAGCTTGGTCAAGCGCCCGACGCGCGCCTGCAGCAGCCGGCCGGCATCGATCAGAATCCAAATCGTCTGGCTGCGCTCGATTTGGTGAACCTTGGTGATGAGCTTGCCGCGCCGCGCGGTGGCGCTCCAGCAAATATCGCGGAACTCGTCGCCTTCGCGATAGTCGCGCAAGCTTTCGAACTCGCGCCCATATCCGCGCTGGCGCTTGAGCCGCTTCTCGAGTTCGATCTGCCGGCTGCGAATTAAATAGATGCGCAGCTTCTGCGCTTCTGCAAGGTCGGGATAGACGCGGATGGTTTGATCGAGACGCGCCCGGGCCCGGCGCTCTGCCATCTGGAGCGGACTTTGGTACCGTAGCCAGGCGCTGCCGAAGCGAACGTCACCGCGCATGCGAGGCTCGATTGTGTATGATGCGCTCCTCGAACTGTTCGCCGGCGCCGTGACTTCAAGGCTGGGGAGCGAGCGCGAAAACGCTTGGGGCGCTTCGTCGTTAATCTTGGCGGAAATCGGCCGGTGCGAAAGGTTCCGCAGTTCGATGGTCACCGCGGCTTGCTGCGCCAGTCCCACCGGCTTGCTCCACACGCGGCGAACTTCGATTTCCCCCGGCCGCGCCAGGCGGCTCAAGTCCCAAGCCCACAAGGCGAGGGCGAGTGCATCCCAGAAAATCAGCGCATATAAGAATCGCGGGTCGCGCCAGGCCGGAGCAATCCACACCAAGCCGATCATCAGAAACAGAAAAAATCGCCTGCCAAACGCGAAGGGCAGGCGTCCGGCGCTCTCCGCCCGCGCCGAGACGGTGGCAGGAACGAGCTTGCCAACGGACATTATTTAGGAACCGGGATGCTCGAGAGCATTTCGACAATGACTTGATCCGGGGTAATGCCTTCGAGATCCGCTTCGGGTTTTAGCAGGATACGATGACGCAGGATGGGCGGCGCAGCGGCCTTCACGTCGTCGGGAATCAGGAAATCTCGCCCTTCGATCGCGGCCATGGTCTTCGCCGCCAGCATAATGGAAATGGCGGCGCGCGGGCTGGCGCCGAGACTCACGGCCGGCGAGTTGCGCGTCGTCCGCACCACCGACACGATGTAATCGAAAAGCTTCGGTTCCACGCGCACGGCCGCAGCCTCGGCCCGTGCCGCCTGCAACGTCTCCGGCGTGACCGGCTCGAGTCCCGCGCGATCCAGGTTTCGGGCCTCGAAGCCATCCTGATAACGCGCCAACAGGTGCGATTCCTGAGCATCGTCGGGATAGTTCACGCGAATCTTCATCAGAAAACGATCGAGCTGCGCTTCCGGCAGCGGATACGTGCCTTCGAATTCCACGGGATTCTGCGTGGCGAAGACGGCAAACGTTCCGGAAAGAGGGTACGTTTCGCCGTCGAAGGTCACTTGCCGCTCCTCCATCGCTTCCAGAAGCGCCGACTGCGTGCGGGGGGGCATGCGGTTGATTTCGTCGACCAGCAGCAAATCCGTGAAGATCGGGCCGCGATGCAGCCGAAACGCAGACGTGGACGGCTGAAAGATATTTCCGCCCAGAATGTCGCCCGGTATCAGGTCCGGCGTGCACTGCACGCGTTGAAATTGCAGGCGAAACAGATGCGCCAGGCACTTCACCGCGAGCGTCTTGGCCAGTCCCGGCACTCCTTCGATCAGCGCATGGCCGCCCGTGAGGACGACGACCAGGAGCTGATCGACCACTTCGGTTTGCCCCACGATCACCTTCGCAAATTCCTTGCGAACGTGCGCGGCCAAATCCGCTGCCTTCATTTCCATGCCGGTTTCTCCTGGCCAGGAACGATTTGCGGCGCGAGGCGATCCAAATAGTCGTGCAGATTCCGGACCAGCTCCAGCGCTTCCCCTTCGTCTGATTTCAGGCTGCGCATAGCTCGCTCCGAGCGCGCGAGTGTATCGAGAAGTGCGTCTTCTGGCCAGCCGAATCGCCGGCTGGCCGCGCGGCACAGCTCCGGAAGCTTGGCATTGACGGGCGTCTCCAGTTTCCGTGCCAGGAGCGAGCGCAACCTTTGGTAAGCCACTCCCACAGCCGCCGGAGAAGCGTGCGCTGACTTATAAAGATCCCCCAGCGTGTCCACGAACTCGAGCGGGGAAAGCCGCGAGTCGCTTACCGGAACCCACAACGGCCCCCAGCGCCGTGAAAGCGTGAAGACGGCCGCCAGAAGAACGATCCCCAGCTGCACGCCGGCCCAGGGCAGCGGAGTCTCCAGGAAAAACGAGAGAAGCGATCCGCGCGCGCCGTGAAAATATTCGTCCCAGAGCACGCGCGACTCCGAAGGCGGCCCGATGGAATTCAGGAACAGCGCCAGATTTCCAGACTCACGAATCGATCCATTGGAAAACGGCGACGACGACGCCCACCAGATCACTTCACCCTTTCCTACTTTGTAGGAGACGACCACCGGCTTGTCTTCGTTGCCGTAAACAGCTACTTGCGCCGGCTGATCGGAGGTCCAATCATCCGGCGCTACCATCGTGATCTCCGGAGCGTTGCGCGAGAGCGGCGATGGCTCCAGCGCGGAGAAAGCTTTCGGCTTGAGGTTCCAGTCGGGCACGGCGACGGCGTTTGCATCCGGGGCTACTTTCGCGCCCGATGCCCCGGTCACCAATACGCGTCCACCCCCTTGAACAAATCTCCGAATCGCGGTTCGCTCGCTGGGAGTTCCGGCGTCCGAGGGCTCGGCGAGCACCAGAACCACGTTGCGTGAGGGCTCTGGCAAATCCTCCGGAGATTTTTCCCATCGCTCGACATCGTAGCCCGATTGTTGCAGCAGTAGAAAAGCCGCCTTGGCCCCCGCCCACTCGGATGAATAGCTCGACGGATACCCTATCGATTGCTGCGGCGCCGTGGGCGCAACCGCGTAGGTCAGCGCCAACAGCAGCACCATGGCGACGCCCGCGCCGACCAGCAGGCGGCGGTCACGCGGGTCGAGGAATTCGGGCATTCTCAAGCTGCTCCAGTTGTTGCATCGCGTTATTCCAATCTGTCTCCGTGGCCGCGCGGTAGCCGTACCAAACCAATTCGAAGCTGCGTGTCAGGGCCGCTAGGGGCGTGTACTCCGGCCTTTCGCGGCTCACCAGTCGCAGCGACTCTCGGGGCGTCCGTGAACGATCCTCGGGCAGCAGGCTGGCTTCCTCCAGCCGGGCCACGCCTGCCCAATACGCTGCGTGGATGGCCGCACGATAATCGCGGCGCTCGGCGGCGGAGCGGGCCTCCCGCAACCAGTACCGCCAATCACGGCCCGGCGCAGCCGCGCCTCGCAGATTTATGTCTTGCGAACGCCCGCGAACCAGATTGCGCACCGCCCACAGCGCCACCAACCCGACGGCGAGCGCGATCACCGTCCACGCAATCGTGTTGCCGAAAGCTGCGGAGCGCGGCAGGTGAAGCTTATTGAGCTGGCGGCCGAGCCAATCGTAAAAGCGGGCTTTGAGAACATCGGGCCACGAAGGGCCATGCTCGCCTTGAAATTCTTTGGCACGCAGAATTCCATCGAGCTTGGCACGCGCTTGCGCGCTATTTTGTCGCGCGTCATTCTGTCGCGCCTGATCTCGCGACGTCTCCGCTTCAAGCGCCTCGGCGGATTCCCTCAGCGCTGCGAGCCGCTGTTTCGTTGCCACCAATCGCTGCTGCTGCGCGCTCGGATTAATGGCGATCGCCGCTAAATCGTCCGCGAGCCATGACGTATCTACTGAATAGCTTGCGCCGCCCTCTCGCACTTTCCAAACTGGCGGCAGCGACGCCCGCAGGTCACGCAAAACCGACCGCTCCGTCACCCCTTCAGTTACTTGATCGACTGCCGCGCGAGCAAGGGTCTGCGAGCAGCGATCGAGCTCGGAAATGTACTCGGGAAGGCTGAGTTCGGGAGCGGCTCCTGAGACGGAAGCCGATTGTGCGTGTACGGTGCAGACCGCTACGGCGACGAGCGAGAGCAGTAACAGCATTTGCAGCTTCGAGAGAGTGGCCATTCGCAAGAAGAGCTCGCCTTAGGCCGGGGACGCCGTACCCGCGGCAGTAGCTGGTTTCTCCAGCGCGGACATCATGAACTGCAAGTCGAACGCTTCTTTGCGGATGCGCGCGTCGTAGTAGCACAGCACCAGGACGATCATCGAAATAGGCCCCGTGATCGATCCGCCCACAGCGCCGGAAACCGCCGTCAAGAATGCCAGCCAGACGGGCAGGCGAGTGTTGTGGATCATCGCGATCATCATCGGTATCAAGAACGGCCCCTGAAAAATGATCACGCCCACGTAGCTCATAATCGCCGCCAGCAAGAATGCCACGAAAATCTGCCAGCGCCTTCCCTTCGTCAGCTGAATGCTGCGCCGGATCGAATCGAGCGCGCCACGATTCTCCAGCATGAGCACCGGAACGGAAACCGAGTATCGCAAGCCCAGGTACACGATTAGCACGGCCGCGGCCACGTATGCCGCTAGAATAAACAACACTAAAATAATCCCCATAATCCCCGCTGCGGCGGGAGTCGCAGATCCGGCGGCCAAACCCTTGGTGATTACGAATAACGTTGCCACCGCACCGCCCACCACAGCGGCAACCAATAGCATAATTCCCAAAACCCGCAGCAGGAGGTTGATCGTTATGCCCACCAATCGCCAGAATTTCTCGCTGACCTTCCGATAGGATCCGCGAACCGTTGCCGCTTGTCCCAAGTAGGCTTGACTCACCGCGTAAGCCGCTGCGCCCATCGCTAACGCGTAGGTCATCCAGAAAATGATCACGAACACAAACGCCCCGGTGACGGCAGTCAGGATTTGAGGCAGCGGGGGCGTGGCCGATGGCGCCAAACCGCCCTGCACCGAAATGAAAAACACGTTTATAGGAATCGCAAAAGAGGAAGGGACTGCCATGATTCCTACGAACAGCCAAAAATGGCGGCGATAGAGCGTGAACGTGCGGTCCAGCAGCTCACCCAAACTGAGAGGCCGCAGCTCTACGGTCTCCATACACTCTCCACGCTCGCGCTTCACACGCTAGCTGTGCCTAGGGTTCGCGTCGGGCTGTGGCCCGCTGTCCCGGCGCTCCCCAAATCGGGCAGAGTGTAGCATTTTTTCTCGGAATCCCCTTCTCGGCCGCGGTAATCCCTTTGTACCGTGATACCGGCCACTGGCTCTTTTCTACTCGACCGCAAGCTCCTGGAAAGAACGGCACCAGGCCCGATACCATTACAACCTGTTCCAAAACTAAACATCCAAGGTATGGTTATTTTATTGTTTCTAGGCTACTTGCATTCCCGTGTCGGTCATTGCTTACATGCGAGTTCGGCGGCCCATTATGGTACTTTCGTAACATTGACCGCGCACGTCCCAAAAGCTATTTTGATCATGCAAGGTTGAAGCAAAAAGAAGTTGAAAAGGTTCTGGCCACTCCAAGGGCGAGAAGATACGGGTGTGTATCGTTTAGGCACACGCCCTGAAAATATTCTCGTGAAGGCACCAGACCGCTTATAGACTCTCCGAGTAGTCGTAACTCGGAGGGTCAGATGAGTAAGTGGCTGAGTGTCACGGTGTTAGCCTTGGGGATTTTGACTAGCGCGGTAGGGTTGAGAGCCGCAGTATCGTACGGCTCGACGGTTGTTATTAACCCGGTTCCGCGTGTGGTCATTAATCCAGTCCCGCGCTAGACGGTCGGGACTAGCTAGGCCAGTCCTTCGGGAAAACTAGGACACCGAATGACTGGGTTTTTCGATTACGGTCTTCCTCTGGTAGGCTTCCTACTACAGCTCTCGGTGGTTTTTTGCGCAGTTTACCGTAAAGAGTTCCTTCGCTATCTTCCGTTGAACATCTATATGCTTATAAGCGCAAGCGTAGGCTGTGGCCTATACGTTTGCATGCAACGGTTCGGCGTCACTTCCCAGGAATATTTCTACGCTTATTACACAGCGGACCTTCTCTTGTGCGTGGCGATGTACTCCGTGGTGATTCACCTCTATAGACACACTTTGGGTGACACCAACGTCGAGCGCTACATCCGCGGAGGAGCCTTTCTGCTGTTGGCGCTGACCTGCCTCTTTTCTTACCTGGCCGTGCGCCACAGTGAAGGCAAGCTGACTGCCCGCTTCGCTTCCGAGCTCGAGCAGAACCTCAATTTCGTCGGCGTCGTGCTGACCTACATGCTCTGGGGCGCGATCATGAAGCGCCGCGAGACGCGCACGCGCCTAGTGCAGCTGGTTCTTGCTGTCGGTATCTACTTCAGCGCCATCGCGGCGACATATGCGGTACGCGGCCTCTTCCCACAGATGGAGGGCAGTAACCTCTGGCTGTGGGCTCCGCCGGTCATCGGCCTGTGGGTGCCGGCAGCTTCGTGCTACGCGTTCTTGAGTGTTCAAAACGAAGCGCGGCTTACGATGTCACACATGGCGGTGCCCGCGCAGGTATCTGCCCAGGTGTCCGCACAATGATGGCCGCCCTCATCTGCGTCTTTTCCGTGGCCGCCTTCGTGCAGTTCTTTTTCTCCTACTGCCGGTCCATGATCGCTTTTTCCGCGTCGGTCGCGCTTTCAGACAACGTGCGGGAATTTGCGGGAATGCGGGTACGAAGCGTGGCGGCGGACGACTTCGACCGATTCCTGCAACTTCTGCGGCTCTGCCCTGATCTCGATGCGGATAAGAAGGAAATTCGCGCCGTGGGCGCTTACTACTCGACGGTCAATTTCCTGAGCCGCGCCTTCCGCAAGGCTGTTCCCAATGTGGCTGCATGGGCCGAGCGCGAACGCCAGAACTGCTCGTACTTCGCGGCCGTAGTTCTTGACCGCCGCATCGCCCAGAGCCGCGACCTTTGCCTCCAGGAAGTTAGCGCCAGCCTATAATTGAGCCTTTCCGGCATCGTTCCTTGCGCCCGCCCGCCAGCCCGCTGTTATCATGGGTGCCACATCGGGATTCCCGGCGAAGCACAGCCCGCGACCATGCCCCTAGCGCCCATCGAACGAGGCTTCTTGACCATCGAAAGACGCGTCCTGAAGAGCTGGCGCGACTCGAAGCTGTTGGCTCCCGGCGATCGTGTGGGCGTCGCGGTTTCCGGCGGCGCTGACTCCGTCGCTCTGCTGCGCCTGTTGCACAGCCTGCGCGCTCGACTGGGCATCACGCTCGCCGTTCTGCATTTCGATCACAGCCTTCGCGGCGCGGCATCAGACGAGGATGCGCAATTCGTTGCCGGCCTGGCGTGCTCGCTGGGACTCGAATTCATTCTCGATCGCCAGGACGTGCGCGCCGCCGCCTCGCGCCACAAGTGGAACCTGGAAGACGCCGGCCGCCGCCTGCGTTACGCTTTCTTCGAGCGCCTCGCGAGCGAAACTCGCGTGACGCGCGTCGCCGTCGCCCATACCATGGACGACCAAGCTGAGACGGTGTTGGCACGCCTGATCCGTGGCACCGGCCCCGCCGGCCTCGCCGCCATCTATCCCGCCGCCGGATCTCCCGTGGGAACCATCGTGCGACCGCTGCTCGGTTATCGCCGCGAGGAGCTGCGTCATTATCTGCGCGACATCAAGCAGCTCTGGCGCGAAGATGCCACGAATCGCGACGTGAAGCGCCTGCGCGCGCATATTCGCGAGCGGCTGCTGCCTATCGTCGAGGCAGAATTCTCACCCCGCATCGTGAATCACCTGGCCGAACTAGCTCGCCTCTCGCGTGAGCAGGAGATCTTATGGGACGCCCTGGCGGACGACAGTCTCGCGAGCCTTGCCAGCGTCAGCCGCGAAAGAGCCTCCATTGCAGTATTGGACTTGCTCTCACCGCTCTTGTCGTCCGGCAGCCGGAATCTCTCGCGAGAGCGGACGCACAGCCGCGACAGCGAGGCTCGCGCCGGATCGCAACAGCCCTTCCGCGCTCTGACCGAGCGAATCATTCGCAAAATGTACGCGGCGGTGCGTGGCGAGCTTCGCGAGCTCACCGCAACGCACGTCGAGCAAGTTATCCGCCTCGTCTCGCAATCGACCAGCGGACACCACGTCGAATTGCCCGGTGGCATTTTGGCGCATCACGATCTTGGCCAGCTTATTTTCCTGCCGAATTTCCCAAGCCTCTCCGCAGCTTCGACCTCGGGGCGCGCGGCACGAGGAAACCTCAGCTACGCCTATACGTTCCGTTTGCCTGAGCGGGGCTCTTCTGCTGTGTCTGTGCCCGAACTGCATACCAGCTTCTTTTTGAAAGTGATTGACTGGCCCGGTAGTCAGCGGGAAACTACAATGGACTGTGGGGCTCTGGATGCCGAGCGACTCCGTTCGCCTTTGATTCTCCGAAATTGGCGGCCCGGTGATTCCTATCGACCTCGCGAACGGCGACATAACCGCAAGCTGAAAGAAATGCTGCGTGAGGCGCGCATTTCCAGGAGCGAGCGCGTTGCCTGGCCCGTTCTGGAAAGCGACGGCCGCATCGCCTGGGCCCGCGGATTGCCGCCGGCCGGCGATTTTTGCGCTCGCGAAGGTACGCGGGTAGGCGTGCTGATCGAAATGGATGTCCATTCACCGGCTAGATGAGTTGAATACGTTATTTCGTTTGGCGCATCTAACGGTTAGCGGGCAATATCAATGGCAATGCAGCGCGGCGGGAATTATGGGCTTTCGTCGAACCACCGCAATCGCAAAGCTGGCTTCGAAATTCTTAGCGGGCGCCGCCGCTCGAGGCAGAGGGTGAGGTAGAGGTGAATTCAACGGTACGAACAGTCTTGTTTTGGCTGCTGATGATCGCCCTCGCGGTGGTCCTGTGGAGAATGGCGTCCACCGGCGGCCCCACGACCCATGAAGATCAGCCCAGCTACACCAATTTCCTCGCGAAGGTCGAGAGCGGCAACGTCAAAGACGTCGTCATCTACCTGTCGCCCAATAGCGCCGAGGTTCGAGGCGAGTATCGCGACAACACAAAGTTCAGCGGCGTCACCATTGCCAACGCCGCCATTCCCGACGTCACCAAGGCCTTGCAGGACAAGGGTGTGCTCTACAACTACCGGGAAGTCTCGAACGGCAACTGGCTGAACATCGCCCTCAACGCGCTGCCATTTCTAATCCTCATCGGCGTGTGGATTTTCATGATGCGCCAGATGCAGGCCGGCGGGAACAAAGCCCTCAGCTTCGGAAAGTCCCGCGCACGCTTGCTGACCGCGCAGCAGAAAAAGG
>Ga0302324_100015596_pt1 | contig 15231 bp, 14 predicted proteins | sample Palsa_T0_1_FD_201949 | JGI IMG/M metagenome (GOLD analysis project Ga0302324, IMG submission 201949) | Peat permafrost microbial communities from Stordalen Mire near Abisko, Sweden - Palsa_T0_1 | ecosystem: Environmental > Terrestrial > Soil > Palsa > Peat permafrost | place: Sweden: Abisko...
CAAGCGGCGACCACATAAAGGATTTGCAATCGTCCGTAATTCATTGAAAACAAAGCCTCCACACCCTTCGAAATCGCAACAAAATTGGCTGCTATCCTTCGCCCCGGTTTTGCGTCAGTTCATTCCATGATGGCAGCGTGTGTCTAGCGGCGCACCGGGAAATGAACTAAACCTCGGCCGCTTTCGTATCTATGGTTCGGTGGGCCCGAACCCAATCGAGAATTGAAAGGAAGCCATATGAAACGCTTCACGGCGGCGGTCTGGATTCTCTTGCTGGGCGGTGCAGTATCGGCCCAGCGTCTTCCGGACAAGGTATTGCCGGACAGCTATGACCTCACGCTCACACCCGATCTACCCAGCGCGACTTTCACCGGTGACGAAACCATTCAGGTGCGCCTGCTGGCTCCCGCCTCATCGATTGTGCTCAATTCCGCCGAGATCGAATTCCAGGAAGTGACCGTCGCCGCCGGCGGCTCCACGCAAACCGCCACGGTGACCACGGACGAAAAGAACGAAGCCGCAACCCTTACGGTGCCGGCCACGATCCCAGCCGGCCCAGCCGAGATTCACATTCGCTACAAAGGAATTCTGAACGACAAGCTCCGCGGGTTCTATCTTAGCCAGACCGCCCGGCGTCGCTACGCGGTTACGCAATTTGAGGCCACCGACGCCCGCCGCGCCTTCCCCTCCTTCGATGAGCCCGCATACAAAGCTGTCTTCCGCATCACTTTGATCATCGACAAAGGCGACACCGCCATTTCCAATGGCAAAATTATTTCGGACACTCCCGGCCCGGGTGATTCCAAGCACACCCTGAAGTTTTCTCCTTCGCCCAAGATGTCCACCTATCTCGCGGCTTGGATGGTCGGCGATTTTCAATGCCTGGAGGGCCAAGCCGACGGAATTCCCATTCGAGTCTGCGCCGTTCCGGAGAAAAAAGACCTCACCTCTTTCGCCCTGGTTTCCGCCGAAAACATCCTCAAGTTCTACGACAACTATTACGACACCAAATATCCCTACGGCAAGCTGGACATTATCGCCTTCCCTGATTTTTCCGCTGGCGCGATGGAAAACACCGCCGCGATCACCTATCGCGAGTCTTTGCTCACCATCGACGACAAAACCGCTTCGGTTGACTCGCACGAGCAGGTCGTCTCCGTGCTCGCCCACGAGATGGCGCATCAGTGGTTCGGCGATCTCGTCACCATGCAGTGGTGGGACGACATCTGGCTGAACGAAGGTTTCGCCACCTGGATGGCCTGGAAGCCCATTGAAGCCTGGAAGCCCGAATGGCACGGCGAACGCAGTGAAATTCAGGAAACCATCGGCTCCCTTGGCACCGATTCGATTTCGTCGGTACGCGCCATTCGCGCCAAAGCGGAGACGCCCGCTGAAATCCAAAACCTTTTTGACGGAGTCGCCTACGGCAAGGCCGCCTCCGTGCTCCGCATGGTAGAAGCGTACGTCGGTCCGGAAGTTTTCCGCAAAGGCGCCAACGCTTACCTGGCCAAGCATTCCTATGCAAATGCGACCGCGGAAGATTTCTGGGATCAGATGACCTCTACTTCCGGCAAGCCCGTCGATAAGATTATGGCCGGCTTCACCGAACAGTCCGGCGCTCCCCTGGTTTCAGCGAAATCGGAATGCAGCGGCAATACCACGCGCCTCACCCTCTCGCAGGAGCGTTACTTTGCCGACGCGGCGAAGCTGGCCGCGGGATCCGCCGAAATTTGGCAAATCCCGCTCAATATCCGCGCCGCGGGCGACCAGGCCGCGACCTATTACTTGCTCACGCAGCGCCACCAAACATTTGAGCTGCCCGGCTGCTCCGCCTGGGTTTATGTGAATGCCGGCGGTCGCGGTTATTTCCGCAGCAGTTACGATTCCGCCGCGCTCGCCAAGATGAGTGCTGTGCTCGAAACTTCTTTTTCGCCGGAAGAGCGCATCCACTTCCTCGGGGATAACTGGGCCATGGTCCGCGTCGGCCGTCTCCGCATTGGCGACTATCTCGCCAGCCTCGAAAACATGCAGGCAGAGCGTTCCCGCGCGGTGGTGGACGAAATGATCGCGCACGTGCCCGAGATTCACGACAATATTGTCTCCGCTGCGGACCGTTCCTTTTTCGAAGCTTGGGTGCGGACTTTTCTTCGGCCCATAGCCAACGATCTGGGCAGCGCGGACGTTCCCGGCGAACCCGACGATCGGCGCGCTTTGCGTTCGGATGTTTTCGGGACCTTGGCGGGATACGGCCGCGATCCGGAGTTGATCGCGAAATCCCGCGCGATTGCTGACCAATACATGAAGGATCCCGCGTCCGTGGATCCGGCGCTGGCCGGAAACGCTCTGGCCGTGGCGGCGCAGAACGGCGACGAGGCCTTGTACGACAAATTCATGGAACATATGAAGACGGCCAAGACGCCGGAAGAGTATTACGCCTACATGGGCTCTCTCGGAACCTTCCCCCAGCCGGACTTGGCCAAACGCACTTTTGATTTCGCTCTGAGTCCCGCGGTGAAAAATCAGGATATGGGCATTCTGGGTGGGCCTTTGACGAATTACGAAACGCAATCCGTGGCCTGGGATCTGTTCAAGGCCGATTTCAAAGCCATCATGGCCAAGCTCGACGCTTCGCTCGGTGGTGGGATCGCGCAAATCTCGGGCGTCTTTTGCGACGCGAAACTCCGCGACGATTCCCAGCAATTCTTCGCCGCCCAGAACATCCCCGGCGCCGAGCGCTTGCTGCAAAATGGCAAAGACAATGTTAACGCCTGCATCGAGCTTCGTGCGCTGCAGCAGCCCAATCTTTCGGCATTCCTGAAGAAGCAACCAGGTCATGCCGCTGTCTCAAGCGCTAAGCCCGGCGCGATGTCGCAGTAGCGCTTTCGCAAATCATCGGTCGTGGCGCGGCGCGAACCACGGAAGCCCTTGCTCGCGGCCGCGCGCTGCGGTTGTTATCACCTCCCGCTGAGGATAGAATCGCCCTCCGAACAAATTTTCCCGCTCAAGGTCGGCTGAGGCGTGCAAAGGTACATCGGAAAATCCGCGTGGGTTTTTTTGGCGCTGCCGCTCTTGTGTTTCGCGGGACTGCACGGAGCACAAGACTCTTTCAACGTCTACACGCAGCGCATAAACAATCGAAGGACCGGAGCGAATCTCGTCGAAAAGGAGCTTACCCAGCAGGCGGTCAAAAATAAGTTCGGGAAATTGTGGGCGCTGTATTCCGACGCAAAAATAATGGTCCAGCCACTCTACGTCTCTCACCTGGTCAGCACGAAATGCCCCGCAGGCTGCAACACTGTAATCTTCGCTTCCATGAACAACACCGTTTACGCCTACATGGCGGACCAGAAACCAACGACCGCGAACGACACGCTCGTGTGGCAGCGAAATCTCGGCCCCGCCCGCGTCGGCGCGCGCGACATCGATCCCTGGGCGGTGGACGATCCCACCTGGGGAATTCTCAGCACGCCGGCCATCGATCCGGCGAACAATCTGTTGTACGCCGTGGCCTGGAACAAAGACGATATGTATCGCGTCTTCGCTCTCGATCTTCACACCGGAGAAACCGTCAAGGGCCCCGTCGTTGTCGATGGTTCCGTCGGCGACACTCCGTTCATCCAGCATAAGTCTGGCTGGACGCAGACTCGCAAGCAGCGCTCGGCCCTGTTGCTCGATCATGGTTCGCTCTATGTGGCCTTTGGCGGGGATAATCCGCACGGAATCGCCGGATGGCTTTTTGTCTATGACGCTGCCAACTTGCAGCTTCGAACCGTGTGGAGCCCTGATCCCAACGGCAAGAGCGGCGGGATTTGGATGTCGGGCACCGGCCCGCTCGCGGACGATGCCGGCAACATTTATCTCGCCACCTCGAACGGTGACTTCAATCCGGCAAAAAATCAATACGCCAACAGCCTGCTCAAGCTCCGGTTGAACGAAAATAAACTCGAAGTCGCCGATTCCTTCACCCCTTGCAATCAGTCCTACCTCAATCATGAGGACATGGACATGGGTTCGTCCGCGCCGCTGCTTCTGCCGGGCGATTTGATCCTGGGCGGCGGAAAGTTCGGGACGCTATATTTGATGAGCCGCGAAAAATTCGGTGGTTACGCCGCCGCCGGCGGCATTTGGCGCTCCGATTGTGCCGACACGGATCGCGTGTTGCAAAAAATTGACGTGAACCGCGGCCACATTCACGGCACTCCCATCTACTGGAGCGGCCCGGACGCCAAGCAGTGGGTCTACGTGATGGCCGAAGGGAAAAATCTCGAAGCCTTTCCATTCGCGGACGCGAAACTCAAGACCAGCGACGCGGAAATCAAGATGAGCGCGTGGAAGCCGCCGCGCATGGCTCCCGCTTCCTGCCACAACGAAGCCAAGAACTGGATGCCGGGAGGTATTCTCGCGGTTTCAAGCAACGCGGACGCAAAGGGCACCGGCATCGTGTGGGCTCTGGTGCCCGCGGACGGCGATTCCAACAGCTATCGCGGCGTCAAGGGCATGCTCATGGCCTTTAACGCCGAAGATGTCTCCGAAGAATTGTGGCGCAGCCAAGGGCCCGATGGTGAGGCGGACACGCGCGACAGCTTTGGTCTGCTCGCCCGCTTTGTGACGCCGACGGTGGCCAACGGAAAAGTCTTTGTGGCTAACGCGGGCGACCGCGAAGAACTCGAGCGCTACTGCGGCACGCGCCCCACGCAATATCCGAAGAATTACGCGCTCGTGGTGTACGGCTTGAAAAACTAGCATGGGCCGCCCGGGCATCGCGAACTCCAGCGGCATGAACGCGGCCGCAACAGAGCAGCCGCGCACCGCTCGGGACATCTGTCTTCTGCTCATCCTCACCGCCGCGGCCATCCTGGTGCAAGGCTACCATCTGGGAATCGAGGACAACGCGGTTTACCTGCCCGCGATCAAGAAGCTGCTTAATCCCGCGCTCTATCCTTACGATGCAAACTTTTTCCTGCTCTTCACTCGCTGGACTCTTTTTCATCGCGCTGTCGCCGTCGCCGCGCGCATCACGCATCTTCCGCTCGAATGGCTCATTTTCCTGCTGCACATCCTGAGCGTTTTTCTCGTCCTGCTGGGCTGCCTTCAACTGATCCGCAAATGTTTTCGCGAGCTCGTTGCACAATGGGCCGGAGTGACGTTCGTCGCCGCGCTCTTGACCATGCCCGTAGCCGGCGCTGCCATCTTCATCACCGACCAGCATCTGCACCCGCGCAATTTCGCCGCAGCTTTCCTCCTCTTTGCCGCCGTTGCAATTCTCGATCGCCAGCCGCGCGCGCTGGTTTGGATTTCCTTGACTGCGCTCTGCCATCCAACCATGGCCGTTTACGGCGCGTTTCATCTCGCGATTCTAGCGTTGGGTATAGGTCCTGTGCCCCAGCCCGCCGCCTCATTCGCCGCCGCAATCCCGCTCGGCGCTCCTCCCAATCCGATTTGGCGAAAGGTGATGGCCGTCCGCAGCTTTCACTATCCGTTCATGTGGGCGTGGTACGAATGGATCGGGGCGCTCGCGCCCATTGTCTTTCTCGAATTTTTCTCTCGCCTGGGGCTGCGGGCCGGAATGCCAGTATTCGCGCGCGTTTCGCGGCTTCTCGCGATTTCAACATCGCTCGGCATCGTCATCGCCGTATTCTTCTCCGAATTCTTCCAAACGCAGACACAGACCTGGGCGCGTCTCGAGCCTATGCGCGTCCTGCATTTCCCCTATCTTGTGTTTTTGCTCTTCAGCGGGGGACTTCTCGGAAAATACCTGCTGCGCGACAAGCCTTTGCGTTGGGCCGCGCTCTTCATCCCGCTGGCCTTCGCCATGTTTCACTTCCAGCGCTTGGAATTTCCATCCGACCATCACATCGAATGGCCCGGCCGCGCTCCTCGAAACGCCTGGGTACAGGCATTTGATTGGGTGCGCGAAAATACGCCGCAGAGCGCTTTCTTCGCGCTCGATCCCAGCTACATGAGCCGTCCAGGACAGGATTTCTACGGGTTCCGCGCCTACGCCGAACGCAGCATGCTCGCCGACGACGAAAAGGACGCCTCCGCCGTCGCCCTCTTTCCCGATCTCGCCTGGCAGTGGAACCTGGAAGTGACCGCCCGGCAAAATTGGGCCCACTTCACGCTCGATGATTTCGAGCTCCTGAAGAAAAAATTCGGTGTGAACTGGGTGATCGTGGAACGCCCCGGCGTCTCCGGCCTAGCTTGTCCCTACGCGAACCGCGCAGTGATGGTCTGTCAAATTCCGTAGCGTTGTTTTGAAGATGTTCTCCAGCTATCTCTTCACCGACCAAAGCAACCCGATGCCGCCGAAGACGAAGGCTCGCTCGTCCAGATTTGCGTAGCCCAACTTTTGCAATAACGCGGCGAACTCCGGTATCGAAACGAAGCTTCGTATTGAATCCGGTATGTAGGTGTAAACGCCCGCGCGCCCGTGCAGCAACAAGCCCCAGAATCCGCCCTGTAAATACAGCCAGCCGAGATAAATCCGGCGCAACGCGCGATTTGCCGGCAGAAAAAAATCCAGGCTCACCATCAGCCCGCCCGACCGAGTGACGCGCTCGATCTCGCGTATGGACCCGCTCAGATCCGGAAAATTTCGCAGCCCGTACCCGATGAATACGCAATCGAAGGTCCCATCGGCGAAAGGCAACGCGGCGGCGTTTCCGCAGGCCGCTTCGCGCACCCCTCGTTTTCGCGCCAGCCGCAGCATGCCCTCCGTTATATCCACGGCAATCGTTCTCGCCCGCGGGAGCCGCTCATTTACGATCTGCGAAAAGTCGCCCGTGCCGCAAGCCAGGTCCAGCACCACGGCATTGTCCGGCAGCGCCGCTTTCATCACGCCCAGGCGCTTCCAACGGCGGTCCATGCCGCAGGAAAAGGCTCGCGAGACGAAGTCGTAGCGTGGCGCGATCTCATCAAACATCTCGCGCATCAGGCGCGTGTCTTGCCGTTCGATCGGGGCTCTCATGTCCGGGCTGAAATATTATCACCTCCTGGCAACCAGGGCCTCCGCCTCGGCGTGCAAAGCTTTACGCCTTCCGTTTGCTATAATCCAAGTCATAAATGGACTTCGACCACCTGACCACCTTTCTCGAGATTGCTAAGACCGGCAGCTTTTCGCGCGCGGGCCACAAGCTTTACCGCTCGCAGCCCGCCGTGAGCGCCCAGGTTCGCCAGCTCGAGCAGGAATACGGCCAGAAACTCTTCGACCGCGTGGGCAAATCCGTGCGATTGACTGCCGCCGGCGAAACGCTGCTCGATTACGCCCGGCGCCTGCTGAGCCTTAAGAGCGAATCTCTGCGCGTGGTGGCCGATCAATCGGCCGCCCCTCGCGGAACTCTCGCCATCGGCGCCAACGAAGCGACCTGCCTCTACGTGCTTCCCGATCTTTTCGCGGAATATCACCGCCGCTACCCGTCGGTGCAAATCAGCATTTACCGGAATTTCAGCCGCAAAGTGATCGAGAAAATCGAGGACAGCACGGTGGATGTCGGCATCGTCACACTCCCCGTGAAGTCGCGCAGTTTGAGGACCTACTCGATCTTCCGCGATCGCCTGATGCTGATGGTCAATCCCAGCAATCCGCTCGCGAAGCTGAAAAGCGTCACCACCAGCGAAATCGCGGAGCAGCCGCTGATTTTTCCCAACACCGGATTCACCCGCAATTTGCTGGACAAGCTTTTCCGCCCTCACCGTTCGAAGCTGCGCATCACCATGGAGCTCGCCAGCGTGGGCATGATTAAGCGCTTCGTCGTCGCCGGGCTGGGCGTGTCAATAATCAGCCAAAGCTTCGCGCGGGAAGAAGTCCGCTCCGGCGAAGCGAAGCTGATCGCGATTTCCGACGTCGAGCTGTGGCGCGAGCTCGGCCTGGTCTATCGCCGCGATCGCACCCTTCCGCGCGCCGCAGCCGCCTTCGTCGCGCTTCTTCGCCAGCAGACCGCCTCTGCCGCAGACGGACGCCCGGCACACAGCCGCTAACCGAGGCTGCCGCATGGGCGCATTATCCCGCAGCACATCATCGTGTTGCGGACGAACCTCTGCGGCGGTTCAGGCATCCAATTCGTAGCGGTATGCGTATCATATACAGCGGAAGTTAGTCGCGCTTAGGCGGAACAATGCTCGTTAAGAAAGCTCCAGATCTTACTTACGCGGACGTAACGCCCAAAGGGCTTTACATGGGCCGGCGGAATTTCCTGTACGGCCTCGCGGCCACCGGCACGGCCGTCTGGGGCTACAAAAATATTCCGCGCCTCTTGGCCCCGCCACCGTCCGGTTCCACCCCCGTGAAGCTGACCGGTGTGACCAAGTGGCCCGGCAGCACCACCGAAAAACAAACGCCCATCGAGGACGTCACCCACTACAACAATTTCTACGAGTTTGGAACCGGCAAAAAAGATCCCTCGCAAAACGCTGGAAATTTCGTCACTTCGCCCTGGGTCGTTTCCGTCGAAGGCGAGGTCAAGAAGCCGCGCAAATTCAGCATGGACGAAATCATGAAGCTTGCGCCGCTCGAAGAGCGCGTTTACCGCCACCGTTGCGTCGAAGCCTGGTCCATTGTCGTGCCCTGGATCGGATATTCATTCAGCGTCCTGGCAAATCTAGTCGAGCCCACGCCCAAGGCAAAGTTCGTCGCGTTCCAAAGCTACTACGACGTGAAGCAGATGCCGGAAGGCCCGCGCGCCGGAATTGAATTGCCCTATGTCGAAGGCTTGCGCCTGGACGAAGCCATGCACCCGCTCACGCTGCTCTCCGTCGGCATGTACGGCGAAACGCTCCCGAATCAGGACGGCGCGCCGGTGCGCATGGTCATCCCGTGGAAGTACGGCTTCAAGAGCATCAAGTCGCTGGTGAAAATCCGTTTTGTGAAGGACCAGCCGCCCACCACCTGGAACATCAGCAACGCGCATGAGTATGGCTTTTATTCCAATGTGAATCCCACCGTGGACCATCCGCGCTGGAGCCAAGCCCACGAACATCGCTTGGGAGGCGGTTTATTCGATCGCCCAATCCCCACGCTCATGTTCAACGGATATGGCGATCAGGTTGCCGGCTTGTATAGCGGAATGGACCTGAAGAAAAACTACTGAGTGAGCGCCGCCGCGTGAACGCAATCCTGACGAGCAAATGGATGAAAGTTTTTGTGTTCATTCTTTGCCTCCTCCCGCTCGGCCTGCTCGTTTGGCGCGCCGTACACGCCGATCTCGGCGCCAACCCCATCGAATTCATCACCCACACCACCGGCGATTGGACTCTGCGTTTCCTGATCTTCACTCTCGCGATTACTCCGCTCCGCAAGATTCTCCATCTGCCGCAGCTCATTCGCTTTCGCCGCATGCTCGGCCTCTTCGCCTTCTTTTACGCCTGCCTGCACTTTTCCACCTGGATCGGCTTGGACAAGTTTTTCAATTGGGCCGAAATGTGGAAGGACGTGCAGAAGCGCCGTTTCATCACCGTCGGCTTCACCGGATTCGTGCTGATGATCCCTCTGGCCCTCACCTCCACCGCCGGCTGGATTCGCCGCCTCGGCGGCAAGCGCTGGCAAATGCTCCATCGCGCAATCTACCTCAGCGCGATTGCCGGCGTGATTCACTATTACTGGCTGGTGAAGTCTGACACGCGCAAGCCCCTGCAGTACGCTTTCATCGTGGGAATCCTGCTGGCCTGGCGCTTGGGCGCGTGGCTCTACGGCAAGAGGCGGCGTCCCGACGCAACCGTTATCACGCACGAAGAACCAACCACCGCAGAAACCGCCTAGCGCTCAAACTTTGCGCTATCCGTAGGCCTGAAAATCTTTCCAGAATTCAGGCCAAGGCTCGCGCGGCGGCCCGCATACGAAAATGTCGGGATGCTCCCTGTTCTCTTCGTTGTCGATCCCGTAAGGATTTCCGTTGTGCCCCGCCAGCCTGCACGATTCAAACATCCTCTCCGCATCTTCCCGCGACTGCCCGACGACAATTAGAACTACCGGCGCCGGATTGCCGTAGCCCCGAAACCAGGCAGAGTTCGTCCCGCTGATAGCCGGCGGCAAACTATAAGCCGCCCCGTAAAGGTCGATAGCGCCTGTTTCGCCGTAGTTCCCGGTAATGATTGCGAAGTTGCTTCGCTCAGCGGGAGTCAGGGAATCACGCACCTTTGCGACCGCGGCAACCAGATCGGTGAACCCGATTTCCTCCCGCAGGTCGCCGTTATTCCTGATCCCGAAGTTGTTCGCGGAGATCACCGGGTCAATCGGAACGATAAACGCGCACGCCAGCACGCCCCCCGTCGCTATCGCAGCAAACGTCACGCCTCGCACCACGCGCGACCACGCGGTTGAAATTGACTTCACCCAGCGCTCCCACAGAACGCTTCCCGCCGCGAACAGCATCGGATACGTGGGCGCGAGATAATACCCACGGCCCTTCGCAAATAGAAAAAGCGCCAGCGGAACCACATACAACCAGCCCAGCAGGCGGTAACGCTTGCCGTCCGTTGCGCCAAAGTAATAGAAGAGCCCCGCAAACCACAGTGGCGCAAGGAACGGATTCGTGCTGATCATGAATTGGTCGCGCACGAATCCGTTGGCCCGGCCTTCGCCGACGTCGCGCGCATGTATATGTTGCAAAAAATGGAGCGAGATAAAACCATGGCGTATCTGCCAAATCAAGTTGGGCAGAAAAATCAGCACCGCTAAGCCTGCGCCGCACCATAGCCAGGGGCTTTTCAAATAGCGCCGCGCAGGTGTGAGCAGAACTCCCGCCACAATTCCGGCAACGAAGAACGCCATCGTATATTTCGTCATCATGCCCAGCCCGATCCCGGCGCCGATGCCCAGCCACCAGCGCGCATCGCCGGATTTGAGCAAACGAATCAGAAAATAAGCGATCAACACGGACCACAAGTAGTCGAACGTGGAATATTGAAATTCCGTTCCCTCGAAAAGCGGGAGCGGCGAAACTGCCACGGCCAGCGCAGCCGCCGCTTGTCCCAGGCGCCCGGCTCCGAGTTCGCGCGCCATCATCCCGGTCACCACCAGCGCGGCTGCCTGCGCCAGCACGGAAAACATCCGCAGCCAAACCAGCGACACGCCGAACAATTCCAACCCGATGCGCTCGATGAATGGCGTCACCGGCGGATAGACCACGAACCCCCAGTCCATGTGCCGCGCGTCGTCCAGCACCTGCAACTCATCGCGATGAAATCCGTAGCGCCCGTTCGTTGCGATGTGAAGAACGGCAACGGCGAGCGCAATTCCGCCGAGCGCAATGAAATCGACTCCCGTCGAAGCGCGCGGGTCCTGCGAGACCTGTATGTCTATCGGCTTTTTTTCAGCCATTTGCGAATCACAACACTAGCACACCAAGGACATCCTGCCGGAAGAAGGGATCGCTTATTCCTCATGCGCGTGAGCTCCCAGACGGTCATTATCCTCGCCCGCTTCGAGCCCACGGATGCACAAATCCTTTCCGCTCTCGCTGCATTGGTACAGCTGGTAGGCCGGCAAATCTTCCGGCTGCACTTCATAGCTTCCGTCTTCCATGTCCACCACGGTGTCGTACGCCGGCATCACGTACGCATTGCCGGGCAGTGCCCGAACGCGAAATTCTCCGCTGCCGGGTTCGTAGTTTCCGTAGCTGAAGCAATACCCGATGCAAGCGCGGTCCGCGATATGTTGAATTATAATTCGCGACCCATCGAGCCGTTTGATGGTCGCGAATATGCGCTGGTTCGGCGGCAGAGTTCGCACCAGCCGCTCCGCTTGCAGCTCGATTCCGTTCAAGGTAGCAGTGTCTTGATACACGAACGTGAAAAACACGGCAGCGATCGCGGCAAATCCTATCAGGTGCCATTTGCGCGGACGCATCACTCCCAGCACGCAACAGAACACCGCCGCCGAGACCGAAGTCAGCCGCTCGGTCAAAAGCGCCAAAGCTACATCCGGATGGAAACGGATGCCTTCCGGCAGCAGCATCGCAGCCAGTAGCAGCACGACGTATAGCTCCACCGGTATGGCGTACTTGGCCCACACACCCGGCTCAGCCCGCCGTGTAATCACATCCACTGCCAGCGCGAGAAGGGCGAAACATATCAACGCAATTTCGGGAATCTGGTAGCGCGGCCCGAAGAGAATCAATTGGTCCGCGCCGTGAAAATGATAGAACGGCAGGTCCTGAGCCTGCACGATGTAGTGGTGCCAGAAATAATAATGAACCAAAGCGAGCGACACTCCTGCCGGGACGAGCAATAGCGCTTGGTAGCGCGCAGGCATCTTTTCAGCGAGCGTAATGTAAGCAACCGCGCCCGCCAGCCAAGCCAGGCCCAAAGGGTGCGCGAGCATGATCAGGGGCGCCAGCGCGATTGGAATCAGCCGCTCCCAGCCTCTCCCTTTCCAGAAAATTGCCAATCCGAAAAACGAAAGCCCCAGCGACAGGTAGTAATTGAAAAAGCCCATCTGAAATGTGTAGCCGTAGGAAATCATCGCGATCACCGGAACCAGAAACCACGGCGCGCGTTCCGTCGCGGCGCACACTAGGGCGAAAATGCCCCAGAAAAAGAGCAGCACCGCCATGGACACCGCAATCTTTTCCGTGACGTGCAGGCTGAAAATCTTCCCCAGGCCGCTGACCAGAAGATCGAAAAGCACGTTGTTCCATTGCCGCGCGAGCCACAATCCCGGCGCTTGCCCGCGCTCTACCAACTGTGCAAGCCACGCGTTATACATGTGGCTGGCAAGATCCCCCGCCTCAATCCGCCGGTGCCAGTAGCAAGGCGCCAGCACGGCCGTAGAAATGAAGACTATTCGAAGCCAAAACTCGCGCACGAATCCGAGGGCCCGCGGCAACGCGTGCGCGCCCGAGTCCGATTGCGCGCCGCGATCGATCGCGCCGCTCGTCCCGCGCATCGTGTTTGAATAACTTCCCAGCGTCAATGCCGCCATCCGAACCCGCGCAAGTTTCTTGGGTCTTGCGCGAGCAAAGATATCACGCCTTGAATTCGAAAAATCCAGCGTCAGGAGCCAAGATTGAAATCATGGTGCGGCGAACTTCGGGGCGTGCTCCGGAAAAGTCTAAGCGTCCTGTTCCGGCTTGGGAGCGTAGGGATACTTCGGAGGTTTGTGCATGTGCGTGGTGCGATATTCGTCCAGCTCCGCGTCGGTCAACTGAAAATGCGTGCGCGAGGGATGGTTTTCAGCGGCTGCGAGTTCCCGGTGCAAGCGGTGCGAACATATGTCCGGTGCGTCCTGGTAGCGCACCCGCCGCGAATTGAAAGCCTCATTCGAAATGGTGATGGTAAATTCGCGCGGCTCGGTCTGCGCCTCTCGAACCATGAATGTGTACTCCCGCGCGGACTGCTTCGATTGGAACCCTACGAACTGCACCAGGATGTGCTCGGTCATTTCGCTCCCGGCGCACTTCCGGCCGCGGCGGCGAGCACTGCCACTTTCTTCACGCGCTTCGCCCGCTTGCGCTTCGGAGGTGTGCCTTCGGCTATCTCCACCACCATGATGCTGGTGACGAACTTCTTCATGCCGTGGAGATCGAAATCGATGGAGGTGCGGTCGTGGTCGGATTCCGTCACCACGCCTAATCCGTACTGGAAGTGCTTGATGTACTGGCCTTCGGGGAGAGCTTTCAACGGGGGCTCCTATTCCGAAACTACCGGTGCGAAAAAATAGGGCGAACCGGCGTTAACCGGCTCGCCCTTCTCGACTAGAGGCTAGTGACGTTCGCTGCCTGCAGACCCTTGGGGCCGCGGGTAACTTCGAATTCAACCGCCTGGCCTTCGTTCAGCGACTTGTACCCTTCCGCCTGAATAGCGGAAAAGTGGACGAAAACGTCCTCGCCGGACTGGCGCTGGATGAATCCAAAACCCTTGCTGGCATTGAACCACTTTACTGTTCCTTGTTCTCTCACTGATGTACTTCCTTCTTTTTAAGCTATTTGCGCTTCTCGACCGCCTCCAGCCGTAACGCAGAAAGAGGCCGCAAGTGTGAACTTGCAGCCCCTTCAATCGAATCTAAAGGTGTTACAAGAGCAACAAACGCAACTCCACCTTAGCACATTTTTGGGGCTCAGCCTAACGGAATCTTCGCCATGCCTTCGAGCGCTTCCACTGCACATGGGTCATGATCCAGCTCGCACAGCCGGAAATCTCTTCTCCAGCCACGCCCGTGCCTCCTCCGGATGATACTCGAACGGACCAAGGCCGCCGCGATAAGCGATTTTCCCTGATTCGTCGATGATGTAAATGCGTTCGGGCCATCCGCCATACGCTAGATCGGCCGTGTCCCGCATGTCGTCCACGCTAAGCGGAAGTGGGAAGTGAAACCTCCCCGCGAAATCGTTCGCAATCGCCACGCGCTGCGCCAGCGTCTGCGGCTGAGGATAGCAAATGCTCTCGTCCACGTTCGACTTCATCTGCCATTCGTCCTGCGGGTGCGCCTCGCGAATATAAACAGTCAAAAACTCGGCGCGGTCTTTGTAATCGTTGTAGAGGTTTACGAGGTAGCCTACCTCGCGGCGGAAGGGCGGTCAGGTATAGCTTCCGAAAACGAGAACAAGCGGCTGCTGGCCGATGCGATCGCGGAGATTGAATACGGTCTGCCCGTCAAGAGACAGCAACGGCACGTTCGGAGCGCGGTCTCCCACATGCAGGTCGCCGCGATGCCATTGCGGCAGCGCGTAACGAAGAAACCCGTAAACGTCGCGCGGCCCGCCCATTAAGTAGCTCAGGGCGCCGTAACCGATTGCGAGAATCGCCGCGAGCGCGATCGCCGTCCATTTCCACCAGCGCATGGATTTGCCTGTCCTTGCCTTAAAGCGCACGATATCCTTTCGCGCTCACGCGGGTCAATGCCTTGTCCCGATTCATTGCGTCCCTGATTCCGCTACTTGCGTGTCGGGAGCGTTGCCACCAATCTCTCCCTCCGCCCATACGCTCTTTTTTTAATCGCGCGAAAAGTCCTTTATGCACTGCTATGCGCTGCGTATTGGCTATACTGTTACCGCGCCCTTGGGAGACTCTGTTTGGCCTATCCGAAGAACCGGAAGCGATCAAGAACACCAGTCCCCCCTTCCTCCGCGGATCGCGCCAAGTCTCATCATGCCCCGGCCGTCGCTCTTCTTCTCGCCCTGATTTTCGGCGTTACGCTCGGGCCGCTCGTAGCCCAAAAATTATCGCCTTCGCAATCGTTCCCCCGTTCACTTGCCCGGCAGAAGCGCGAGCCCGCCGATATGGTTCGGCGCCGCGCCG
>Ga0302324_100015598_pt1 | contig 15230 bp, 10 predicted proteins | sample Palsa_T0_1_FD_201949 | JGI IMG/M metagenome (GOLD analysis project Ga0302324, IMG submission 201949) | Peat permafrost microbial communities from Stordalen Mire near Abisko, Sweden - Palsa_T0_1 | ecosystem: Environmental > Terrestrial > Soil > Palsa > Peat permafrost | place: Sweden: Abisko...
AAGCATCACTACCTGCCACTGCGCAAAATCCGCCCTTCACCCCGACCCTAAAACTTTGCCCAAAGTGTCAACCATGTCTCCGAACACTTGTCAGCCATGTGTCCGGGCTATACACGGCGGGGCGTCCGTGGACGGCTCGGCGAGTCGTCCCTACCGGGAAGAGGGTTTAATAAACTATTTTTCTTGCACAAGGCCAAGAAATCTGTCATGAAACCACGAAGCATTTGAACGCCATGGTTAACAATCCCCCCTCCCGTGACAGCGGCGCGGCGCGTGCCGATAGGAGGAATCCCGGCTCTCCGGCGCGTCCTCGCGGAAGCCGGCGCAAGCGACGGCGGGGACTGCTCCTGTGCCTTCTCGCGGTTCTTATCATAGCCGCTTTGGCCGGCGTGGCCGGCTACTCGGCGTTCGGCAAATGGAAGCGGGGACAGGCGCTGAAAGAAGCCCAGGCGTTCTTCAAGCAGGGTGATTTCCCACATGCCGAGTCGAGCGCGCGCCGGGCGCTCCAACTGAATCCAGCCAGCGTGGCGGCCATGCGCATTCTGGCTGACGTGAGCGAGCACGGCAGCAATGTGGCCGAGGCGATTTCCTGGCGTCAGGCGGCCCTTCAAAACGATCCGTCCAGCACGAGCGACCGCATCCGCCTCGCCAGCGATTATCTGCGGGGCGGGGATACGCTCGCCGCCGGCCGCGTCCTCGAGGGAGTCGAAGGCGATGCCCGCAAGAGCGCGGAATTTCACGTCGCCGCCGCGGACCTGGCTTTGAGGGCGAACCGCCGGGAAGAGGCTGAAAACCATTTCGCCGAACTGCTCAAACTTTTTCCGGACAACAAAGTCTATCGGCTGGATATGGATCTCTTGAGGCTGGAGTCCTCCTCGCCCGCCGAGAACGGCGCGGCGCGCAAGGAACTCGAGCAATTGACCGAAGACCCGGAGTTGCAGATTCCGGCATTGCGGGCGTTGATAAGCGACGCCCGCCGGGCGGGCGCCAAACCGGAGATTTCTTCACTTCAACTTTCCCCTCGTGTCCGAAGTTTTGTAATCGACGACCCCTCTGATTCCCACAGGCTGCTGGCATTGGTTCACGCCCTTGCGAACAGTCCAAAGGCGGAATTCCAGGACCGCATCCTGGTCCTGGGATTTCTCCAGGAGACGGGGGATTTTGGATTTGATTCCTACCTGACTCGCTTGCAGATGGGGACGGTCCTGCTATCCCGCGGCATCGGGGACCTGATTCTCTGGATGAACAGCCACGGCCTGGCCAGGCGTGCGGTGACCTGGGCCAACTCGCTGCCGAAAAATGAATCGGTGCTTCCCGAGGTGCGCTTTGCCGTGGCCGACTCGCTCATCCAGCTTCAAGATTGGAAGGGGTTGAAAGCGCGCATTGCCAATGCCGACTGGCAAAGGCTGGAATGCGTCCGCCTGGCGATCGACTCCGCCGTTTGCCGACGCGACGGGGACGGGCAGAAGGCGCAGAAGGAGTTGATGCAGTCCATCGCCGGCGCGGGGGGACAAACCGCGTATCTCAACCAATTGGCAGCGTTTTGCGAGCGGTCGCACTGGGAGAGCGAAGCGGAGGAATACCTGTGGGCCATCGTAAGGGGGGGAAACTCCGGACAAGTGGAGGCGCTCGAGCATATCAAGCGCCTTTATTCCGCCAGCAATGACAGCAACGGCCTCTGGGAGGTGACGAAGAAGCTCTATGAGATTGCTCCGGACGACCCGGCCGCGAAAGACAGCTTCGCGTTTCTCTCTCTTCTCCACCTCAAAGATCAGCCGGGGAATGCCAACGGCGTCCACAAGATGGCCGAGGAATGTTACCGCACCGGGTACGCCGATCCGGCTTGCGCCGTGACGTACGCCTATTCGCTCTATCTCGATGGCAGATTTACCCAGGGACTGAGGGCTCTCAACATCTTGACGGTGGAACAACGGGAGTCGCCTGCCGTCGCCGGGTATTACGGATTGCTTCTCGCGGCCACCGGCAACAGGGGAGAGGCCGCGAGGTATTTCGCAATCGCGGCCACCAATCCGCACTTGTTGACCGAGGAAAAAGCAGTGTTCGCCCAAGCTCAGATGAATGGAACAGTCGGCCAATAATCCCCAGGCTGCCTGCCTTCAACCGGAAAAAGCGGACGTGGCTCGCGCCACCGCGCGCCCTGTCGCGGGTTCCGGTTGGTCGCCGCGCAATGTGGCATGGGCAATTACCGTCGCCGGCGTCTGGTTTTGGACGTGCAGGCAACTCTCCCTGGATTGGAGTTCCGCGAATTACCAGTTTGGCTATGCTGTCCCGTGGGTCACGATTTTCCTGGCCTGGCAGCGCATCTGCATGAAGCCGGATTGTCTGGCGCCCCGCGGACGGCTCGGCGGGCCGTCCCTACCTGTGGCGCTGTTCTTCGGTCTGCTGCTCGCGGCGGCCTGGTGCTGCCTCTTTTTCGGAGAGCTGTTGCGGGAGCTTGATCCCCATTGGCGAATGGTGAGCTGGGTGATGACTCTCGGGGCGACCCTGGTCACCGTGGTCTGGCTCCATGGCCGCGGCGGCGGACGGCTGCTGCGGCAACTGGCCTTCCCGCTGGCATTCGCGTGGATGGCCGTGCCGTGGCCCACGAACGTCGAGGAATTCATCACGCTGAGGCTGCGGGGCCTGGTGACGGGGATGACCGTCGAGACGTTGAAAGCGGTCGGAATCTCGGCCTGGCAGCGCGGAAACATCATCGACATGGCGAGCGGACCCGTGAGTGTGGACGCCCCCTGCGCGGGCATCATCTCGCTGCACTCGAGCCTGATGGCGTCGCTCTTTCTCGGGGAACTCTTTCGATTCACGTTCAAAAAGCGGCTGCTGTTGATATTGGCCGGTTCATTCATCGCGATGAGCGCGAATTTTCTCCGCGCGCTCGCCCTTTCGCTCATCGTCAATGCGCAAGGCGAGGCGGGGATGGCGCGTTACCACGATACCTTGGGATGGATGGAAACGGTTGGGATCGTGCTCGCGATATTCCTCGTGGGGTGGTGCATGTCGTTAAAATCCAAACCTCGCCGGCCTCCCGTGCATGCCTGGCGGTTCTTCGCCGCCAATGCCCCCGCCGCCCCCGGGGCGTACGTTTCTTTGGCCGCCTTTCTCTGCGTTCCGGTGCTGGCCTCGGTATGGTTCGCCCTCAGCCCCGGCGGTCCGGTTCGAATGCAGACCGCGCCGCTCTGGGCGCTGAAGACGGCCTCGAGCACGGCGGGCTGGCAAGTTGCGCCAGCCGCGTTTTCCCCGCTTGAGCCCAGCCAGTTGCAATTTAGCGAAGGGGAGAAGATCGACGTGCGCGGCCCCCTCGCCGCTCAGAACGCGCAAATTTATCATCTTTTCTGGAATACGGACGCCACCCTCTCCCCCTTCAGCCATACTCCCGATACCTGCATGCGGGGGGTGGGTTGGAAGGAAATAGGCGAGCCGATTGCCACGAAGATACGAATCGGGGGGAGCGACCTTCCGATCAAGTACTACCGGTTCGAGCAGGAGGGCCAGGAAATGGCGGTCTTTCAAACAGTCTGGTACGGCGGCGATCCGGTGTTTTCGTACCGGGATTTTCCCGATCCGGAGAGCAAAGGCTTCCGAGCGTCGCGGCTGGCGTTGCTGTGGAGACAACCGCGCAGGCGCGGCTTGGAAGCGTTGAACGTTTATATGCCCGCGACCGGAGACCGGGAGGCGGAAACCGAAGCGGCGGGGGAAGTGCTCGAGCAGGTGCTCGTTCCCAATCGCTGAAAGGCGTCGAGCGGCAAGGCGGGCGGGCGTGGATGGGTCTCCTGATGAAAGCGGCCTTTGCGCTGGAAATGTGATCGGCCATGCATATCTTACCCGCGACCCATTCGAGAGCCTCGACGAAAATCAGCCAGAACAAGCCCGTGAGCAGAAGCCGAAGATCGCGCCGCCGAAGAGTGCTGCTCCTCTGGCTCGCGGGCGGCGCTCTTTGCGTCGCGCTGGCGGCAAACGCGGGCCGTTGGCTAATGGACCTCGCGAGACAGAAAGTGGTCCTCGAGGAGGCCGCGGCATTCCTCGATGAGGGGGAATACGCACGCGCCGAGTCGAGCGCGCGCGAGGCTGTAAAACTCGATCCAACAAGCATCGGGGGCTGCCGGCTCCTTGCGCGACTTTGCGAGAAGCGAAACTCCGCCGAAGCGATTTCCTGGCGGGCCAGGGTCGTTGAGCTTGACCCGGCCGATGACCGCGGCCGGCTCGACCTTGCGGCGTCCTATCTCCAGTTTGGCGATGCCATGGCGGCCGGTCGAACCTTGGAATCGGTTTCCGACGCCACCCGGCAATCCGGCGAGTTCCACCGGGTCGCCGCGAGCACCGCCATGGCGGCGGGCGACGACGAAGAGGCGGAATATCACTTTTCGGAACTGGTGAAACTTTATCCGTCCGACAAGAGCTATCGGTTGAACCTGGCGACCCTGCGCCTGGCCTCCTCCTCGGACCGGAAAGACGCGGCGCGCAAGGAACTCGAGCAGTTGCGGGAGGATCCCGATTTTGAGGTTCCCGCCGTGCGCGCATTGCTGAACGATGACGTGCGGGTCCACGGCGGAAGCAGCGGACCGCAGGCTTCGGGCAAGCTTCTCGCGCTGGCCCGGAAACTGGCCGCCAGCCCGCACGCGGAGTTCCAAGACCAACTGCTGGTCCTGGAATTCATGAAGGAAGCAAAGGACCCTGGATTCGACGCTTTCCTCCTCCATTTACGGCAAACAGCCGGCGAGCAGCCGCAGGACCTTTGCGATCTCATCCTATGGATGAACGCCCGCGGCCTGGCGGGCGACACGCTGACCTGGGAAAATGCGCTTTCCGATGAAGAATCCGCTCCGCCGGAAATCCGCCTCGCCATGGCCGATACGCTGATTCAACTGGAAGACTGGGACGTGCTCGAGCCGCGGGTTGCGGCGGAGAATTGGGGGAAAATGGATTACCTGCGCCTGGCCATCGCCTCGCACCTTTCGCGCCGAAAGGGAGACATGGTGCTGGCGGAAGAGAAGTTCGGGCAAGCCGCCGAGGCCGCCGGGGGGAATCCATCGCTTCTCCTGCGCCTGGCCCGGCTTTGCGAGCGCTGGCATTGGGAGGGAGAGGCCGAAGATTGCCTGTGGATTGTCGCGAAGGGGAATGCGGGCCAGGCTCAGGCTCTCGACGAACTAAGGCAGGTGTATGAGACCGATCACGACAGCGACGGCCTGTGGCGGGTGGCGAAGGCGCGTTACGAGTTGACCCCGGACGAGCCGGCCGCCAAAAGCAGCTTCGCCTTCCTCTCCCTCCTCCACCTGGGCGAGGAGGCCGGCAAATATTGCAACGTGAGCAAGCTGTCGTCCGAAGCTTACAAGTCGGCTCCTTCCGACCCGGCCTTTGCTTTGACTTACGCCTATTTCCTCTATCTGAGAGGCAAGTTCGCCGAGGGTCTGAAGGTCCTCGACGGACTGACCGAGGCGCAGCGGGAGTCACCGAATGTCTCCGGTTATTACGGATTGCTCCTGGTCGCCGCGGACAGAAGGGGAGAGGCGGCAAAGTATTTCACGCTGGCGGATAAGAACCCGCAGATGCTCTCGGAGGAAAAAGCGATGTTCGCCGAAGCGCAGTCGCATGGGGTGCGTTGAGAGCGGGTTGGGAAATCCTTTTGTGCGAAATTCAGTCGACAAATGGGAGGTAAATGGCACAAAAGAGAGAAACTATCTTAAAAGGTGGCAGCAAATTCTCATGGCGGTCTATTCATTGGCGGGCACGCCAAATGCTCGTTCGCGCTTATGGAAAGCGAAGAATCACCGGACGGCGCTCGCTTTGAGGCAAAATGTTCAAATTTGGTCCTTTCCAATGTGTCCTGTAACATGCTATGAGAGTAAAACATTTGAAAACGCCCGCAACCAAATGGAGCCGAACGCACGCAGGCGGAAGGCCGTCCCCGGATGGGTTTCTTCTTCTTGTAGGACTATGGCGGACGGTCATTGTATGACGGAGTCCTACAAGAAAAGCAGTCGCTTGCCAATGGCGTTTGCCCGATAAAGAGTTTCTAATAAAATGTAATTATGAGAATCGCCGTCCTATCATTGCTGGCACTTTTGAACGTCCTCCTGCTGGCGAAGGTTTCCGCGGATTACTTCGGTTCCAAAGCACAGGCTGAAGCTGTCTCCGCCGAGTCGAACCCTGGCGGAAACGCCGCCGAGAAGGTCAATACGAAACCGGACGCCGCCTTCCTCGCCGCCTTGTTGAAAAGCGCGCCGGATACGAAGAGCCCTCCAAGCTCGATGAGCCTTGCGAAGACGGATAACACCCCGAATCCCGGCGCTACGGACACGGACAGCACGGCGACCCCGGACAGCGTTTCGGATGGAAAGAGCATCGCGGATGGAAAGAGCGTTTCGGACGGGAAGAGCATCGTGGACGGGAAGAGCATCGTTGATGAAAAAAACGTTCCGCCAATCGCGGAACTAAACCCGGCGAGCAGCCGCATCCTGGGTGGCGATCCCTTATTGAACAGCGAGTTTTTTCCGGTTCACAACCCGGCCGGGTCTTCGGAAGGGGGTTCTGGGCCTTCGATCCTGAGGGCGGCGCGTACGCTGAATGAAATGGGTCCCGTCGTCTCGGATGAGGAGCCCTAGTCTTTTCGATCCATGGAGCCACGGCGAAACAAGCAGAGAAAGGCATTTGGTCATGTGGGTCTGGGTGCGCTAGGGTTTTGTTCCTGCGCGATCATGACGGTGTTTGGCGGAGAACCGATCGCAGCGCAGCCTGCGACGCCTGCGACCGTATGGGCCGGGCTGCAAGGAAACCCTTTGGCAACCGGGGCGAACGGCTCCGGGTTGGGCGGTGAGCAAGTCTCGCAAGCGGCGATGGCCGAGCCGATCGAAGCTCCGGCCACCCAGACGGCGTTTGGCCATTCCCAAGAAGGCATTTTAGTAGCTGCGAACTCCGCCGATCCGCAGAGTGGGGAAACCTCGCAGCCTTCAATAGCGGACAGGGATGAAGATTCGGCGGCCGCCTCCGGCCCGAGTTTTAGGGAGCCCGCCCCGACCGGCTCGGGGACAGCCGTGCAGAACGTTTCAAGCGCCGCTTTGGCGGCCACCACACCGGACACCGGCACAGGCAGTGCGGCGGCGGCCCCCACCCCGGACACCGGCACAGGCAGTTCGCAGACCGCCATGCCGGGCGGCCCTACTTCAGCCGGGCCGGAGACGCCACTCCCGGCCGTCGCTCCTCCGTCAGGCCCGGTGAACGCGGAAGCGCCGCAACCTTCGGGTCCGGTCGAACCGCAGCAACCGACATTCAATACCGTCCCGGCCGGGGGTGAACAGCAACCGGAGCAGGCGGTGGCGCCTCCCATCGAGGAGGCTACCCTTCACTACCCGGTTTCGGTTTGGCCCATTCTGGCGGGTGAGTCGCCCCTTTTTGGCGATGAACAGATTTCGCAATTCACCGAGGAGGAAATGCTGGCCAGTAAATGGTCCGTCCGGCCTCACTTGTCGCTGTCGACAGTTTACGACGGCAACGTCTTCATCAAAAGCCAGGGCGCGCAAGGCGGTTTCCTCGCCGATGTCGGCACGGGTCTTACGCTCCGCATCGGGCATCCGGAAGCAACGCTGTTTCTCATCGCGGACTACACCGTCGGCGCGCAACTGTTTTTTGACCACTCGTCCCAGGATTCCCTCGAACAGGGGGCGACCGTGAGTCTTACGTATAGCCTTACGAAGCTGACCCTGGGTTTTCATGCGGGGCTTCAATCCGGCTCGGCCACGAGCGTTGATATCGGAGACCGCGTCCAGCAAACAAGCTTTGTCGCGGGCTTAAGCGCCAGTTACCCGCTCACGGGAAAAGCCTCCATCACCGGCGATCTCACGGAGAGCCTCGCCCTTTTTCCGGCCTATATAGATTCGGAAGAAACTCGACTGGGGGGCTTTTATAACTACCAGGTTCTGGATAAGGTGAACATAGGGGTTGGCGGAGCGGTGGGATATGTCGCGGTGCAAGACGCGCCGGGCCAGGTTTACGAAGAGGCTTCGGTGCGCGGCATTTACAGCGCCACCGCAAAGGTGACGGTCTCGGCGAATGTCGGAGCCCAAATCCGCCAGTTTGGAGCCGGCGAAGGCGGCGACATCACCCCGGTGTTTGGACTAGGGGTCTCATGGGCGATTCGCCAGGGCACGGACATCGAGATGAGCGCCCAGAGGAGTATTTTCAGTTCCGCGCTCTTCCCGGGCCAGGATTATGCCGCCACCGGCATTTCCCTCGGGATCGGCCAGCGTCTCACGGACCGGTATCATCTCTCTTTCGCGACCGGCTACCAGAATCAAACCTACGAGTCCGCAGCCGCCGACGTAAACGCCTCTCGCGTGGACAATTATTTTTATGTCCGCCCCGGCGTTGCGTTCTCCCTGACGAAATGGATCGGGTTGAATTTCTTTTACGAATACAGCCAAAACATTTCCACGGGCGAAGGCGCGCACAGCTTTGAAAGAGATCGTGTCGGAGCGCAGATCAGCCTCGTATTCTAATGAAAAGCATTTTCCTTTCCATCATGATGGTTCTCGCCGCCGGGGCGGCAGCTTTCTGCGCCCCGCAAGAGACCGGCGCGGTTCAGCCGGAGGCGACGGTGGCGCCCGCGGACGCAGGCATGGCGGTGTGGCGGGGAGAGAGCTACCGGCTGAGACCGAAGGATGTCGTGCGAATCAGTGTTTTTCAGGAGGAAGATCTGGAGACGGTTGCCAAAGTCGGCACGGATGGAAACATCAGTTTTCCTCTCATCATCAGCGCGCGCATCGGAGGGAAAACCATCCCGGAAGCCACTGAGATAGTCGAGTCGCTCCTGAAGGAGTATTACATCAAGCCGCAGGTGACGATCTCGATCACCGAGTATGCGAAGCGCTACTTTACGATTCTGGGCCAGATTTCGAAACCGGGAACTTTTGACATGCCGGAAGACAATTCCCTTAACCTTGTCGAGGCGGTGGGAATGGCGGGCGGCTACACGCGAATTGCAAATCCGTCCAAGATCACCGTCAAACGATTGGTGAATGGACGCGAAACGGTGCTTAAGATCGACGGAAAGAAAATGCTTGTCGACGGCTCCGCGCGTTTCGAAGTGGAGCCCGGAGACACCATCGTCGTGGCCGAAAGCATCTGGTGACAGATGAATAACGACCCCTTTCATTCCGCCATTCTCTCCTCGGGGCCGGAGGAGAGCTCCTTTGACCTGCGCCAGGCGTGGAATGTCATCCGCGAGAAGGCGTGGCTCATGGTGCTGCTTGGGCTGGTGGGCGCGTTCGGCGGGTTGTATTATTTGCGGAGCGTTCCGAGTTTCTATCTTTCACAAGCGGTGGTTCAAGTCGACCCCCAGGTTAAAGGGGCGGGTTTTCAGGATGACGCCGCCGCGGACGACATGGACAGCTATCTGGCGACGATGAAAAGCCGCTCCTTTTTGCTCCATGCCGTCGAATCCAACGACTTGGTTTCCGATCCCGATTTCATGCCGCCGTCCCTGGACGGAAAGCCGCATTCCGTGGAGGAAGCCGCGAACATGCTCGCCTCCGTCTCCGAAATGGAGGTACGGCACGGCACCCGCTTCCTGGAAATCGGGGTGCGGCACAAGAATCCCGCCGTGGCGCAAAAGCTCGCGAATCTCCTGGCGACCGAACTGATGAAGCAGGACATCCGGCAGCGGGCGGCTTCTTCCCAGATGGTCATCGAGTTTCTTTTGCAAAAGGAAGAAGAGTTGAAGGACCAATTGCAAAAATCCGAGGAGAAAGCGGAAGATTACGTCGAGAGTCATAACGCGATCTCCCTAAAGGAGAGGCAGGACACCGTCGTATTGAATCTCAAGAGCGAAACGGGCGAACTCATGGGCGCCAGGGCCGACCGAATGCGGCTGGAGGCCGACGACGAGGCGGTCAAGAAGTTCGCGGGCCAGCCGGACGTTCTGCTAAAAATATCCAGCGTCGCGGAGAACTCGTTGATCTACACCTCGAGGCAACAGATCGAGGACATCAAAAGCAAGATCGTCACGATGAAACTTCGATACACCGAGAAGCATCCGAAGATGATTCAGGCCAGGTCCGAATTGGCCGAGGCCGAGGCGGCTTTGAGCCGGAACCTCACCCTGGTTCCCGACTTGATCCATTCCGCCTATGAGTCCGCGCTCGTGAAGGAGGCGAAGTTCGAGGCGGCCCAGAAGGAACGGGAAAAAATGGCGATGGACCTCAACAAGCAAGCCATCGAGTACAACCCCCTGAGCCGCAACGTGGAAAAGAACCAGGCTCTTTATGATTCCATCATCAAGCGGCTGGGCGAAGCGGAGGTTGCCAAGGGCATCGAGGTCAGTCCCGTCCATATTTTTGAGGCGGCCTTGTTCCCCACCCAACCGTTGAAGCCGAATATAGCCGAGATTATGGCGGTGGCGATCGGCGGCGGCCTTGGCCTCGCTGTTGCAACCGCTTTCGGGTTGAATGCTCTGGACAGCTCGCTCAAGACAGTCGAGCAAGCCGAACAAGTGACCTCGTTGCCCGTGGCCGCGGCGATTCCGCGCGCCAACCGCCGGAGCGCCAAAAATGGCTCGATCCTTGATCGCGAACCGGATTCTCCGGTCGCCGAATCGTTCCGTTCCCTTCGCGCTTTTCTGTATCTCGCGGGCAGGAGAAAGGGAAACAAAACGGTCCTTTTCACCAGCGCCGTGCCCGGAGAAGGGAAGACATTCTGCGCCATCAACTGCGCGGTCTCCCTCGCGCAACAGGGGCTGCGCACCATCCTCATCGACGCCGATCTGCGGGCGCCCATGGTGGGGACGATCTTGATGCCGGAGGAAAATCCGCCGGGAATCACGGATTGGCTCGAGGGCAAAACGGACATTAAAGGCGCGATTTATATCTCGCAGATTGATAATCTTTCGGTCATTGCCGGGGGCGAAATCGCATCGAACCCGGCCGAGCTTCTGGCCAGTCCGGCGTTCGGCGAGCTCATCGCGGAGTTGGCGTTGAGCTTTGACTGCATTGTCATCGATTCCGCGCCGGTGCTGCCGGTGAGCGATACGCTTTTGCTCGTCGAGCATGCCCAGTCGGTCTGCCTCGTAACCCAGGCCGGAAAGACCCCGCGCTCGTCCATCCTGCGCGCATCGAAAATGCTTGCCGAGGCCGGCGCGAAGCCGGCGGGTTTGCTCCTGAATCAACTCGTGCCCCGGCCTGGGCTGGGCCAGTACCCGTACGGCCGGAAGTACGGCTCTCGCGGGAATTATGTGCCAAGGTACGGATCTCCCCGCGCACTGCCGTTGCCCGAGCCGGCGAATGGCGCCGGTCCGATGAATGGGGCTTCTAACGGAAACGGCGTGGGCCGCGGCTAGGCGGGGCGGGAAGCTCCGCCGGTTGCCATAGGCCGCTGCTCCAGGCCAGGCCCATGTAGGCCGCGACATAGACCTGTAGCGACGCGATCTGAAGCGGGAAGTCGACGAGAGCGTGGATCGCGACCCCGGCAAGCGCGAGTCCGGCGCAAAAGAGAAGCGTGCTGTCGCCCACAAACCCGGGCTTCGCGTGGAACCACGCGCCGGCGCAGCATTTGAGCAACGCGCCGAAGAAGAACACCGCCCAAAAAAAGGCGCCGATCAAACCCCATTCGAGGATCGTCTGCAAATAGTCGTCGTGGGCGTAGCGCCAGATGCCCGCAATCATCTTGTCCAGGCCATAGGTGTAGTGCGGAAACGCAATTTCGAACGTGCCCGGCCCCAGACCGCAAAAGCCCGCGTCTGGAAGCATTCGCATGCAAGCGTGCAGCGCGAGCCAGCGCGGATTCTGGCCATTAACCTGGCGTTGAAGGAGTTCCCATTTGTGGATGGGCTTGTCCAGTCCCGTGAATACCGCCAGCCCGGCGACCACCACGACTGCGAGCGCCGCATAGAGGATCAGAAACGTCCGCGAGGGAAGCCATTCGCCGCGCGCCAGACGCCTGCCTTCGCGCAGCAGATGAATGACCAAAACGCAGCCGGTGATGATTTGCGCGGTTCGCGACACGTTGACCGCCGCTCCCGCCAGACAGAGGAACGAGCTGGCGATCCAAAGTGAGCGCTTCGCATGCGCATCCGGATCCCGAATCGCCATCGCCGCCAGTCCCAAGACCAGCGGGAAAACGAGGTTGATGTAGGAGCCGGCATTCCCGCCGTAGTAATAGGTCGCGAAGAAGGGGCTGATGGTGGGCCTTTTTTCCCAGAAAATCATCGGCGCGTCGCTGGCTCGCTGGAGGAGCCCCAGGAGGACAATGGATGTTCCTGCCAGGCCCACCGTCAGCCAGATGCGTTGCCGCCAGCGGTATTGCGCGGACATGTCGCTTGCGACACAAAAGGCAAAGAACAACGCGGTCACCCGGAGCATCATCGAAACCGATGTGGCGCCATCCACCGAGCCGGGGAGCCATCTCAGTAGCGATGGAACCGGCGCAAACGCATGGGAAAGCGGGTTATGCCTGAAATGGGCGTTCAATGCCATCCACCAGCCCTGGTAAGCGAGGATGGCCATGCAGCCGAGAGGGAGCGGATGAAGCGCGGGGAAATCTCGCCGCACCGCCAGACCCGCCAACCATAGCAAGGAGATGGTCAATAAAAAAATCTCCAACAGCGCGATGGTCCTGGGCGTGGTGCAACCGAATGCCCAAGGCGCATAAACCAGCACGCCTAGAAACAGCCACCGTGGAGCGTCGATGAACGCGAGCCGTATCTTTTCGACGATCTGTGGCGGCAGCGTTAAGGTGGTCAATGGGATGTCGCTTGGCCAAGCTGCCCTCGCGGAGGGCGCGTCTTAAAGTAGGACGATGCTCTCCAGGCGGTCAAGAACAATTCTGCGGGAGGTGAATTTGCCCGACCGACCGCAGCTTCCAAAGACATTTGCGCACCTACGCGTTCAAGGGACTGGGCGTGCCGGAGTGAGCCGCTCCAAGAGCGAGGAGCTCATCGGCGACGTGATCCGTCCGTTGCGATGGGTCGTGGCCCGTTCCGGGAAGAAATGGACGGTGTGAACGACATCGATAACCTGATGTTGGTTTGCTACGATTCCCTGCTGGCCTTTGAGCGCCGTCCGCGCCTAAGCTCGTTTGTCATGACCGCCTCCATGACCTCTTTGCCCGGCGAGCTTCATCACAAACCCGCCATTTTGGCGATCTTCGCGATCACCTATTTTGGAATCGCGATGGGACACGTTCCGGGCTTGAAGCTCAATCGCGTGGGCATCGCCTTGCTGGGCGCCATTGGCATGATGATTTTTGGCGGCATCGGCACCAGTGACGCCATCTCCTACATCAACTGGCCGACAGTTTTTTTGCTTTTCGGATTTTTTGTCCTCTCGGCTCAACTTCGCCTGTCCGGATTCTACGACAAAGTGGCGGGCGGCATTTCGGCGCGACTCGGACACCCAATGCGGTTTCTGCTCGTTTTGATGTTGGTGACCGGCGGACTCTCCGCCTTCCTCAATCATGATATTGTTTGTTACGTCTTTACGCCAATCGTCGGAGCCGCTCTCCTGCACAAGCGGCTTAATCCGGTCCCTTTTTTAATCGCGCTGGCGGTCGCGAGCAACATCGGCGCGGCGGCGACTCTGATCGGCAACCCGCAGGACATGATGATAGGAGAGGTCGCACACCTCAATTTTGGCCGGTATCTGCTTTGGAGCAGCGTCCCGGTCATGGTGGCTCTCGGCGCCACCTATGGAATCATCTGGCTGATGTCGCGCAAACAACTCCAAACGACCTTGCCCGCCGCTGCCAAATTAGATCGCCAGTCCTACCCCTTTATCCAGGCGCATACGATCAAAGGATTGATTCTTCTCGCCGTGGTCATCGGCCTGTTTTTCACGCCCCTGCCAAAAGAGGTGGTCGTCCTTGCCGCCGCCGGCATCCACCTGGCCAGCCCGAAGTTTCGCACCGACGATTTGCTGGGACTGGTGGATTGGCCGATTCTGGTTCTCTTCATGGGGCTGTTCGTAGTCACCGGGGCTTTTCAATCCACCGGCTATGGCGGGCAAGCCGTCCAGTGGCTGGCGCACAATGGATTTGATCTCAATATTCCGCGCAACCTGGTTTTGGCTACGGCGGGAATGTCCAACGTGATTAACAACTCGGCAGCCGTGATGCTGCTGCTGAAAGTTGTCAACCTTTCCCGGCCAACCCCTGCCTACATCCTGGCCCTGGCCAACAGCTTTGGCGGAAGCCTCATCATCATTGGCAGCGTGTCTAACATCATTGTCGTTCAACAAGCACGCGACGTGGGAATAGAGATCACCTTTTGGGACTTTGCCCGATTGGGCATTCCCGTGACGCTGGCCGCGCTGGGAGCATTACTCGGCTGGGTGGCATTGATGAGGTAAATGAAAAATGAAAACCGTCGATTTTTCAGTTTGGAAAAATATCACGCACGGGATCGAGAAAACCAGATGCCACGTCTGATCGTGAGCAATGCGATTTAGTCTTCGACCAATTTGATCCGATGCCGACCGGCGACATCTCCTTCTTTCTCTTTTCTCCCGGCGCCGGCGCACCGCGCTCGCACCCTTGGATGACGCACTGGGCAGAGTTGCTGACGACACTGGGAGCGGTACGATCCTTTGACTATTCATATATGGTTGAGGGCCGGCGGCGTCCTGATCCGTTACCGAAGCTTGTCGCCACGCACCGGGACGCATTGTTGCAGGCCAAACAGGAACTTGGCGGCCATCCGATTTTAATCGGCAAGAGCATGGGGTCTCGCATCGGCTGCCACGTTTCACTGGAGGAGAAGGTTGCTGCTGTTATCTGCCTCGGTTATCCGCTTTGTGGTGGCGGGGATCCGACGAACCTGCGCGATAAGGTCCTATTCAAGATGACTACACCCATCCTGTTCGTCCAGGGAACCCGCGACACGCTTTGCCCGTTGGACATCCTAGAAGGTGTTCGGTCGAAGATGATCGCGCCCAACGAACTCCACATCGTCGAAGGCGGAGATCATTCTTTGCTCGTCGGGAAAAAGCAACTCAAGGCGAGCGGGCTGGACCAGGATCAAGTCGACCGCCAGATCCTGGAAGTGATCAGGAGATTTGTCGCCATGCATGTGGGCTGAATACGACGGCGCTCACGCCGCCTTCAAGAACAGCGAACATCTACCAGTGATGTTGTTGGCTAGAGCGTGTCATGCACTTTGATTGAAGATAGAGTTGAGCATTAGGGTGAGAAAAGCCAGCCAGTGAAGTCCTGCGAGCGTGGAGGGCAGCCTTTCG
>Ga0302324_100015600_pt1 | contig 15230 bp, 20 predicted proteins | sample Palsa_T0_1_FD_201949 | JGI IMG/M metagenome (GOLD analysis project Ga0302324, IMG submission 201949) | Peat permafrost microbial communities from Stordalen Mire near Abisko, Sweden - Palsa_T0_1 | ecosystem: Environmental > Terrestrial > Soil > Palsa > Peat permafrost | place: Sweden: Abisko...
GCACCCTCTTGCAGGCTGCTTCCACCGACCCACCATCTCTGAGCGGCAACGATGCTGCAATGGCAGCAGCGTCCACAGCAGCGGGCCCGCAGTCTGGACCTGGCCCCCAGACTGGCCCTGCGGGGATCGCCCCCAACCCAGGCACCCCCGGCACTGTTGCTCCAGAAGGCGACGACCAGGTCTCCCAGCAGATCCAGCCGAACGAGCCCATGTTCGGCAACGCTTCACCTACCACACAGGTAGGACAGAAGGAACCTCAAGGCGACGCCAAGATTCCGGGCAAAGAGGTGCTGTCGAGCGCCCGCCCTTTAGTCCGTCAGCGGTGAAGCTGGGCTCGTTCCGCGAGCTACTCACCGATCAAGTACTGCCTGGCATCAAGGCCATCCTCCCACACGCTGCCATCGGTGGTCTTGTCGGTGGAGGCCTCGGCCTGGCTGAGTCCCAGATGAGTAACGATCCTCTTCGTCAACGTGTGAAGGACCTCGAGGGCAAGGAGGACCGTTCTTCTGGTGACGCTCTTCGCCTTGCCATGCTTCGTGGTCGGCTCACCCTTGGAGAGCATGCAGAGAAGCACCCTGCCGCTGCGACAGCTGCAGGGGCTATGATGGGGGCTATGACAGGAGCTCGAGGCGGTCCGGCCTTCGTCTCAGCGTTGAAGGGTTTGAAGAACGACGTCATCGGCATCGGTCATGATGCCAAAACTTTGATGGGGAAGTAGGAGAAGAACAGATGCTGGAAGGTTTCCTCAAGGTCGCTTACGAGCAGCAACGTCGTGAGACATGGACGGGCGAGCTCTCCGAGCTCCTCAAGCAGTTGCCTGTGGAGGAGCTCCGCAAGATCGCTTCTGGCGTCACCATCAAGGAGGCGTACGGCGACTGCATGCCTGAGGAGCGCCAGACCTTCCTCGACAAGTTCAAGGGCTCGCCGCTCATCGAGCAGGCCATCGCCCTCGAGCAGGAAGAGATTCAGGCGGACATGCTCTCCATGCAGAAGCGTGAAGAGCGTCGCACGGAGCAACAGGCGGAGGACAGCGTGTACGACATGAAGGACCAGATCCGTCTCAAGCGCCGCCTCCTCGAGCTCCAACTCGCCAAGGAGCAGGCCGGCGTGGGAGCAGCCCCAGGTGCCCAGCCAGCAGCCCCTCCAGGGCAAACCGCTCAGGGTGCTGGTGCTCTCGGTGATGTCCCTGCAGAGGGTGTGCAGGACAGCTCGATGGGCGTGGTTGGGGGCAAGACCGCCTCCCTCGACAAGAAGAAGTTCGCCTTCGCAGAACAGATGGGTCGCACTCTCGCTCGTGAGGAGGCCGCGCAGTTCGAGCTCCAGAAGATTGCCGCCGCCGCAGGGGCAGTGATGGCAAAGGAGGCCTTGAACCTAGGCTCACTCGCTGGGTTGGCGGGCAAGGTAGCCCCCATGGCAGGTAAGGCCCTTGGCTTTGCCGCCAAGAACCCAACCCTTACGGGTGCCGCCGTCGGTGCCGCTGGTGGAGCTCTGGCGGGTGGGCCTGGGAACCGCTTGGCCGGAGCTGCAGGTGGAGCTGCGCTTGGTGCAGGAGTTGGGCATGCCGCAGGAGGCATCGGCAAGGGCATGGCTGGTGGCAAGGGCTTCCTGGAGTCAGCGAAGGGCTATGGTCAGGGCCTAGCCGGCAAGGTGCAGGGCCTTGTGGGCGCGCCACAGCCGTCACCGCAGACGATGTGATGCATGAGTGTGTCGATCGACGTCATCGAGCTCAAGGTGAGGTCTCTTGACGTCGACTTCCATGAGATCTCCTGGAAGCTCGAGACAACGAGCGAGGACATCCTCGACTACACGTTTCAGGTTCTGAGGAGTGAGGGCCCGGCGGGCCCGTTTACGGCCCTTGCAGATACGATGCAGGACCAGTACGTCTTCATCGACAACATCCTGATCCAAGGCCACCGCTGGAGGAAGTACTTCTACGTCATCCGCGTGACGCATGTGCCATCGGGTGCGCAGAAGGACTTCGGCCCATCGTCCCAGGACCCAGACCCGGATCTCATCGCCATAGAGCTCCGCCGGCACATGCAGCTCCTCTTCAAGGAGTTCGCAGGTAGACGCTGCTGGGTGCTGCCAGTGCGTACGTTCGGGCAGCGCTGCAGCTGCTGGAACCCCACGCTCCGTCAGAAGACTCGTTCAGGCTGCCTCACCTGTTACGACCAGGCCTTCGTGCGTGGCTTCATGACGCCCATCGAGTCGTGGATGCAGATCGACCCGTCTGCGAAGACTGAACAGAACACCATGGTGGGCTCGCAGCAGCAGACGAACACAACTGCCCGACTCGCCTTCTTCCCGCCGCTCAAGCCACGAGACCTCGTCATCGAGCCGGAGAACAGACGCTGGCGCGTGGTCCAGGTGAACCAGACCGAGCAGGGCAGGGCAGCAGTACACCAGGAAGTACAGCTGCATGAGATACCGCCGAAGGACATCGAGTTCCGCGTTCCGCTCATCCTCGAGAAGGCGCTCAAGGATCTCTGGTTCAATCCGAAGAGGAACTACTCGAACCCCATGAACATGGAGGACTTCCTCGACCAGGAGTTCCCGTCCATCATGAGTCTGTTCCCTGCAAGGAGACCGCGCCTTCCATGAGACCCACCATCTTCAATTACTTGCCCACCTCTGACGCCACAGCCATCTACAAGCTTGCAGAGGGCGACTCGGAGATGAAGAGCAAGGCGAAGTCCGTTCTCAAGGGCATCGCAGGCATCGGACTTGGAACCGCAGCGGGCTACGGTATCGGTCATGCCGCTGATGCGGTGACACGTCACTACACCGGCAAGCCCATCCCACAGAGGTCGCTTCTCACAGCAGCTCCCATCATCGGCGGAGGGCTTGGTTTGATGTACAATCTAGCGAGAGCTCATCAGGACAAGGAGTTGAACAGTGCCAGCAAGGATTCCCACAACGGCGGCGAACGGAGCCTTCCGACAGGATAGCTTCAAGTACTCGCCCATCGAGCATGCGCGCTCGTTGTTCGTGGGCTTTCTGCAAGGCCTCTTCAGCGCAGCTGATCCTGGCAACTACCACTGGGAACCAGAAGACTCTCAGTCGACGTCGGAGATCTACATCGCCAGCGAGAATCCGATCAAGGACACGACAGTGGGAACTCGTCCTGCGATCAGCATCACCCGCGGCCCCATCCAGTTCTACTCTCTCGGACTGGATGACATGCTCGACTTCAACACTAAGACAGGGACCAAGACGAAGACGGTTCTGGTTCCTGGGACCATGATCATCAACTGCTGTTCTCGAGTCCCTATCGAGACGGAGTTCTTGGCGTGGATCTGCGCTGAGCAGTTGTGGCTTCACCGTGAGCTGCTTCTGGCGGAGGGCTTCTTCGAAGTGGGCCGCATGCCGGCCTTTGGCGCCCCTTCACCAGCTGGCTCTCTCGTGTCTGCCGACAGCGGCGACGAGTGGTATGTGACGGCGGTCACATGCCCCTTCCAGTTCTACAGAACTTCCAGAGTCACTCCGCTCAATCAGAAGATCGCGAACAACATCAAGGTGCGTCTACACGCACAGCTGCAGCAGATGAAGATGTTCTCGGGCCCGGCTTCGTACGCTGGAGCAGGATTGCCAGTACAAGTGGCGGCCACACGCCCTCCGCCATACGCACCTCTGGCGAGTGACGTTTACGGCAATACGCCCAACCCAGGTCAGCCGCCGCCTCTACTCCCGCTGGTTCCACATCCACACAACCCGGCTCAGCTTGTGACCTACCGGGCATTCCGCCCAAACTCTCCAGGAGTACGTCCGCCAGCTATTGGGGGCCAGACTATTCCCATCCAGGGTCCGGGTGTGGAACAATCACCTCAGAGTTTGACGGCCACGTTCAAGGTGTAGAGGAGCAAGAGAACAATGTCGACGGCCTCACTACCGCAACCTGGAGTTTCCGTAATCCAGGTCTTCCAGTCGGTTTCTCCGACTGTCATCACCCCGACGTTGGTGCCGGTGATCATTGGTGTCTGCAACCAGGTGGTGGATGTCCTTACGACAACCGCAACGGGTAGCGAGACGCTCAACTCTCAGGCACTCAGCGCACTACCTGCCTTCTTCGTCGCTGCTGCCGCCACTGGTTCGCCGCCGGGTTACGCAGGGCTGGATGGGTTGAAGCTCGCTCTCTCCCTCAACAACGGACCGAACGTCGACATCACCTTCTCCGGCTCCCCCCTCTCTCCTGCCCAGGTCGTGGCCGAGGTCCTTCTGGCCTTCAGCGCTGCGGGTGTCACTGGCTTCATCGCCGAGACGGTTGGTACGACGCAGTGGATGCTTCGGTCGGTCGCTGCAGACCAGTTCCAGTCCATCAAGGTGGTCGGAACCGGGTCTGACGTCACTGCTCCGGAAGTGCTCGCTGCCTTCGGCCTCGGGCCGGACAAGGAGTACTACGGGTCGCCGACGTACAACCAAGAGCAGACGTACATCCCGACCATCGCCTTCCCGAACCCAAACAACAACATCGACGAGCTCGAGTTCAACCCCTCGACCGAGACTGCCTGGCTCTGGCTTGGTGGCGCCCTTAGCGGTTCCGCTCTGCTGCAGATCATGCAGACGCAGTCGTTCCTGGAGAGTGGCATCGGCCTGGCAGCACAGGTCATCGGAACGGTCGCCCTTTCAGGTCTCACCTATGCGACACAGGCAGTCATTACGGGCACCGTCGACCTCACGACATCCGGCCTCTATGGCAGTGGCGGTACCCTCGACGGCAAGACCCTCACGGTCAACGTCAACGGTGCAGGCCCTCTCTCACTTCCACTGGTCGGAACCGGGAACGCCGCAAGCGAAGTCACGCTCCTCGCTGCTATTGCAGCAGAGTGGCCCGCCCTCACGGTCACGACCAACGGAAGCCACTACCTCGTCCTCACTGACACCGTTTACGGACTGGTCAGCACCATCGCGGTCTCTTCAACTACAGGTGCAACGGCCCTTGGTGTTTCGGGCACCTCAACAGGCACTGCAGGCACGCTGGACGGTCTGACACTCATCATCGGCTTCAACGGTGGCGCTCTTCTCACCACGACCTTCGTTCCAGGACCGAACGATGCAGACCTGATCAACCAGATCAACACTGTCATCGGTGCGGTTGCTTTGGCCACCATCACAACGTCCACGCACTACTTGGAGATCACCACGCTCCTGGTCGGAGCTACGTCGAGCATCCTGGTGTCTGGTGGGACGGGCTACGGAACGCTCGGTCTCGCTCTCGGAACGTATGTTGGTGAAGCTGGTGTGACCGCTGTCGACAGCGGCAACGGCACAGCGCTCACCACGCTCTTGCAGTTCGAAGGTGCGAATTTTACGTCATCGCCCACCTCAGCCCAGGTCATCGGAACAATGACGCCATCGAGCGTCACTAACGGCGACACTCTCATCATCGACGATGGGACTGGACCTCAGACGCTGACGTTCGAGAGTGCCACCACACTCACGTTGATCATCTCCCAGATCAACGCACTGTTCGGTTCGGCAGCGGGCGGCTACATCCTCGCCTCGAACTCCACCAGCCACGTTGCTCTCACCAACACCAAGCTTGGTGTCGAGTCGATCGTGGAGGTGATTGGCGGAACGGCGCTCACGACCCTCGGTTTCACAGCAAGCACGGTCGCTTACGGTGACCCATACAAGCCGTTGCCGGGAGACCTGATCTACATCGATGGTGCGTCGTACGCCACCGTCGTGCAGGTCGCTCCTGGTGGGGTCACCGACCAGCTCAAGATCAACCAGCAAGTTCCCATCAGCAACAACGTCGGGACTGCGTGGTACATCGTGGCCACTGGCCTCAGCTCGAGCTCGCTCGCCAATGGCGTTACGCGACCCACGCCAAACCTCACCATCGACGGTGTGGGGGACCTGCTCATCAAGCCGAACATCATTCGGACAACGCAGGGCAACGCATCTCCGTCAGCCTCGGCGCAGATCTACATCGGCTACCAGGCCATCCGTCTCGATGTGACTGCACTCGCCACCAATCCAGGCCTGCTGCAGTTCAGCGACACCCCAACGCTCGAGACACAGCTCTCCCCCATTACGTCAGACAACCCCCTCGGGTTGGGCCTGTACTTCGCACTGCTCAATGCCCCAGGCATCGTCGTCACGGGCATCGGTGTGGATGCAACGAGTGGGTCAGAGCCAGACGGAACGGTGGACGCCTTCACCCGTGCTGCGGCATTCCTCGAGGGCTACGAGGTCTATGCGATGGCGCCCCTCACCCACGAGGAGGCTGTCTTCCAGATCTTCAACACCCACGTCACGTTCATGAGCGAGCCCGACAACAAGGGCGAGCGCATCGTGCTCATCAACGAGAACATCCCCACCAACAAGCAGAACTTGCTCGTTGCGTCTGGAACCAACGGGAACACAACCCTCACCACCAACCAGTTCGACACCAGCATCCACAACCTCGGCCAGCTCTTGCAAGCGCAGGGACTGCCGGGTGTGGGTCCGTACGTCACGGCGAACGGCATCTACCTCAGTGATGGTGACGGCAACAACTACAACGTCATCAACTTTACGGGCAGCGTCCTCACCATCAAGACCTCGGGCTTCCTGCCGGGTGAGAACGACGACGGGTTCTACGCAACGACCACCCTGCCCACACCGCTCATCGCTCAGGCCTTCGCCCTCTACGTCCGTGGTGCCCCGCTCCTTCTTCCGGACGGGTCCCCCGACTACGACAATGAAGCCCTCACGGTGCAGCAGATCTCACAGGGCTACGCCAATCGTCGCGTCTGGAGCATCTTCCCTGACTCCTGCGCAGCAACCATCAACGGCATCGAGCAGGTCATCGACGGCTTCTACATGTCGGCCGCCATCTGCGGCATGATCGGCGCTCAGCCCCCGCAGCAGTCGTTCACCAACTTCCCGATGACTGGCTTCACCAGGGTCATCGGCTCGAACAACGTCCTCAGCAACCCACAGCTCAACATCGTGGCTGCCGGCGGCACGTACATCATCGTGCAGGACTCTCCGGGCACTCCGCTCTACAGCCGGATGGCGCTCACGACGGACATGACGTCCATCGAGACCCGCACCGACTCCATCACCAAGCTCGTCGACTTCACCGCCAAGTTCCTGCGTAGCGGCCTCCGCAATTACATCGGTCGCTTCAACATCACGCAGGGCTTCCTCGACTCACTCGGGCACGTCATCCAGGGCTTGCTCGGGTTCCTCACCGAGTCCGGTGTTCTCATCGGCGCGCAGCTGAACAACATCATCCAGGACACCAGCGCACCCGACACAGTGGATGTCGACGTGGTTTTGGACGTTCCTTTCCCGTGCAACTACATTCGCCTCACGTTGACGATATAGCGATGGACATCGACCTTCGAAAGCTGGCTGCTGAAGTCATCGGGCGCCCTGCCATTGCAGAGCGTGGCGCTTCAGTTCCACTCTCGGCCGTTGATGCCATGGCCTTGCAGAAGATGTCGGGGGCCGACTTCGAGCTCCTCAGGGTGGCGGAGACCATCAGTCCGGACAACGTTTTGAAGGTGTACGAGAGTCTGGGTGGCAGCTACACTGCACCCGTGAAGGAGTGAGACGATGGCAGGCAATTTCAGCGACTGGTCACCGTACACATCGTACGTCCAGGCTGGTCTAGTAGACGGGACCTACGCCAACGCAGGCTTCACGATGCTTGCGGCTGGCCCGCCTCGTCTGGCCAACATCGGCGGTGCAGCGGCGATTGCCGGTGCGGTTGCTGGGAACGGGCAGGCTGCGAACCAGATCGTGTTCCCGGTCGGCATCATCCAGAACTTCAATCTGAGCCACACCAGGCAGTTCTCCCGCATCTTCGAGATCGGGTCGGAGCGCAGCTACTTCATCGCCGGTCGTACGGTGGGTCAGCTCGGTCTCGGGCGCATCTACTACCACGGTGCCTCGTTGCTCCGCATCCTCTACGCCTACTACCAGAACCTCATCCCCCCGACGATCGTCCCGGCGATGTTCCCCAACGCAGGGGCGGCGGCACAGGCCAACCCGCACGACGTCATCATCCCGCCGGGCTACGAGAACATCTTCATCAACCTGGCATCGGACATGTTCGCCCAGCCGATCGGCATCCTGATGTACATCCGCGACATCAACCAGGACACCCTGGGCGCGATGTACTTCGAGGCCTGTTACCTGCCAAACCACAGTTGGGCAACGGATGCACAAGGCGTCCTCATTCAGGAGTCGGTAGCCGTTCAGTTCGAGCGTGCAGTACCGGTGGCTGTCGCAGCCCTCACTCTCATCTCCAACAACACCTCGGCCAACGCAGGCGGCTCTTCGGCCACCTTCCCTGGCATTCCTGGGTCCTGATAGGAGCGACTGATGCCAGGGCCTACAACACCGGTCACGTTCACGGGTACGCTTCAGTACCCTTCGGACCTGTCTCTGCCCCCAGACCAGGTTCCGTTCAACGCGGCCACTACAATCACGTCAGCTCAGCCAGACCAGGTGCTGAACGTTACGGGCTCTGGGACGCAGGCGGTGCCGTTTGGCACCGTTGGCGCACCAGGCGCCAAGCTCGTGGCCGTACGCTACGACCCACAGACAGGTGGTCTGCCCATCCTCTTGCACTTCAACGGGGACACGACACATCCGATCGAGCTCACACCTGGCGGGTTCATCATGTTCATCAGCCCCAACCCAGCTGAGGGCATCACCGCCCTCAGCTTCGACTACACGGCTGCATGCCAAGTGAAGGTGTGGATTCTCGGCTAGTCCGGGACTGTGCCATGCTTGCAGTCAGAGGTCTCGATTGGAACTGGGCACCATCATCGTCCACGGACTCACGGTTGCCGGCAGCGGCGGTGCAGGTTGGATCAGTGCATGGCTCAAGCACCGTCGGCTCGCACACAATGAGCAGAAGGGCGACAAGCTACTCAGGAAGCGTGTCGAACAGCTGGAAGCGGAGCTCGAAGAGAGGGCACAAGAACTCACTGGTCACCTCAAGCAGTACGCAGCCAACAACGCAGGCTGGACGCTCGAGCTCGAGAGCATCAAGGCCGACATCGACCAGGACCGCAACCTCAAAGAAGCCATCGACAAAGAGCGCGGTAGCCGCCCAGACCCCTTCGAAGATTTCCGACGTGAAGTTGCGGAGATGAAGAAGACGGTAGAGAAACTGAGAGATCGCAGCAGTCAGTACGTGAAGAACGAGGCGTTTGCTGGCTTCGTCAAAACTCAAGAGGAACAATGGCGGGAGATGAACAGGCACCTGGGAAGATTGGAGGGGATGCTCAAGTGAAGGACTTGGACTTCGACGACATCCCTCAGACCAGTCCTGCGATCGACCCGACAGTGGAAGCTGCCATGGAGTCACTGCGTCGTGTTCAACACAAGACCGTTGTTCACGTCTCAGACATCACTGAGCTCTTGAAGAAGAAGATCAGCGGCACCATGCCTGCGGTCATCATCCCGAAGAAATGAACACTCCCAACGAGCACCTCATGAGCCAGTACGGCACCCGCGACGTCTTCGTGCAGAAGACTGCCGGCGGGATGTCGCTCCTCGAGCGCTTGGGCGGAGCTCTCATGGGAGAGGAGCTCGTTCGCGAGGGCAACGTGGAGGAGAAGAAGGTCCACCACGAGGATGCTCATCATGATGAAGCCGTTCGAGAGGCGGCACTACAACAGCTCGCACAAGCTACTGCCGCCCTCAGAGGGGTACCCATTCTCACTCCAGCTGGGTACGATGACAGCATGGTTCGAACGGCCATGGTGGCTGTGCAGATCGGAGAAGACCTCGCCAAGAACGCTGGCATCGGGGACTTCGTGTCTGGTGTGCTGCCTGCCATCAAGAACTTCGGCTCGAAGGCATCAGGTGCGGTGGGCGGCATGCTCAGCAAGGCCCCAGCGGCGGCTGGCGGTGCAACCAAAACCATGGCGTCTGTTGGTCAGGAGGCCCCCGGCCTTCTCTCCAAAGCCAAGGGAAAGCTTCTCGGTCCACTAGGTCTGAAGGGCAATGCTCTTCTGATTGGAGGGACTCTCGGCGCTGGGTACTTGGCCAACAAGGCCGTGCACAAAGGGCTGGGAGAGATGGGCCGAGAGAGCGCAGGGTCTCCCGTTTATGGCAGCGGTAGGCTAGGATACAACCCACCTCAGACTGTGAACGAATACGGCCAGCCTCAGTAGCTCGCCACAAGGGAGACGACGACAATGACCGCACCGAAACTCGGCTCAGGACTCTTCAGCGACGAAAGCCCCATCCACAAGCACCTCGCGGCTGGGTCGCATGGCACCAGCGGGGAGCTTGGGGAGATCTGGCGCAGCTTGGCAGCTCTTCTCGCTCCCATGTGTTCCCTCGCCGTCGAGGAGTTCAGTCTCCCCTCAGCAGCGGTTTCGAACTCGGTGCTGGCCTCGGTGGCGACGTCTACCGGCAACGTGACGTACACCTCTGCGAATGGGCTTCTCAACCCTGCGGCTCTTGCCCTTGGTGCCCTCAACCTCGTCGTCACGTCGAACAGCAACGCGGACTGCCCCACTTCAGCAGCCGTTGTGGGCCTCGATGCCGCCGGCAACGCACAGACCGAGACCATCACTCTGACGTCCGGTGCTGGCACTGGCGTCAAGGCGTGGAGCGTCATCACCTCCATCGAGTTCATCGGCGGCACCGGAACAGCCGGTACAACGATCGTCGGCACGGGTGTGGTCCTCGGCCTCAAGCAGGCTCCCAAGGCACGTTTGGGACAGACCACGGCGGCGGTTCCATTCAAGGAGTGGCTCGACACCAGCGGGACCATCTCTTCACCGACAGCCGGCACCATTGACTGCACCAACCACACGTACACGCCCCACACAGCGCCGAACGGAACGACGCTCTCCTACGCGGTCTTCTACGAGTACGACCCGACGGTGATCTTCGTCCCCGGCAAGGTCTTCTAGGTCAGCCACCAGTACGGGCCACTCACTCCACCGGGCCCATCTTCCTCTACCTGCGGGTCGCGCCCACTATCCTCTCTTGGGGTAGTGGGCTTCGGCTTGAGCGGTGGCCGCTCGGCCCTCTTCTCCTTGGGCCTGAAGGCGGCAAAGTCTATGACGGCGCGGTTCAGCACAAGCTGCTCGTCGCCGGTCAGCTTCTGGATGCGCTTGGGCTCGTTGCCGAGTTGGTCCAGCAGAGCTCGAGCGTCCTCGTCATACCTCGATGGGTTGGCGCAAGCATCATGGATGAGAACATCGAGCCGTCCACCAAGGAGCTCCTGGAGTAGTCCTTGAGTTGGCGACGGTGCCTTCGGCTGCTCAACTAGTCGAACTAGTGGGTGTGGGTTTTTTACGTCGAGTAGTTCTTGGACTGTTGGGAAGCTCGGGAATTTTTGGAAGTCCAGCAAAGCTGTTGCTTCCGGCGCTATGTCTGCGCTGTAGTCCGGTGAGGGGTCGTCCGGATCGAAGCGCCTTCCAGAAGTATTCACGCGTTGCTTCGTCATCGATGTCCTCCATGATGTCGTCTGCGTGGGCCATGCAGAAACAACGAACAACGGCCGCAACTACTTCACTCTGAGTGGGCGGCCTCTTCAGATCTCGCTTCATCATGCCGATGACCAGGTCCAGAAGAAGGCCATCCATGCCCGTGAACGTGACGTTCATGCGACGTTGGTACTCACTCTTTACTGTGTTGGCGCGGTTCATTCTTTTGGTCGTAGCACCAAAATGGAAAAGCCGCCCCCAACCTCTGCCGGGGACGGCCCTCGTCTCTGTTGTACTGGTTGCGGCTCAGTACATCAAGCCATCCATACGAGTCAAAAGCCACAAGTCGGTAAGCGACACCCATCCCATCCAGGCATCGCTTATGAGGAGGTGACCGTTGTCACCGTAGCTGGTGCTCCACGAGTTGCGGATGCGCCATACCCGAGCTCCGTCGATGTAGTGCACCCCGGTGACGCACATGGAGTGGCCGCCGATGAGGGCATTCGTGTTGGGGATGCCCAGGATCTGCCCAGCAATGTAGGCCTGGATGGCCGCATCGCAGGGGGTGCCAAAGATGACTGGGTGGTCCGAACGGATGGCCGTCTCGATCTGGTCGAGGCGTGTTGGCTGGCTGCTGCCCGGTGTCGGGTCCGTGATGTTGAACCAGGCGGTAGCCTTGTTGTCGCTCGCCGCTGGGAAGCACTCTGGTGGAGGCGCAACGTACAGGTTCGCATCCAGGTACTGCCAGAACGTCTCCTGACAGACGCCGATCTTGCCGATGCGGTCAACAGCCAGGTGAGTGTACGTACCCGAGTCCTGGCCCACTGTACCCATTGCCTCGCGACACAGGTAGTAGAGGAACAGGCGGGAGAGCATCTGCGTCGCCTGCGCTTCGACGGCGAGCACGATGTTCAGAGCTCCAGTAGAGGAGTTCAGGACGCAGCTTCCCATGTCGCCCTGGTCATACGCTGGGGGTTCGTTCGGGATGTCGTAGTCCGTTCCGTCCTGCGCCACAGCCGAGGCTGCAGCCGTGAATGCCTTGTGCACGCTGTTGAAGGGGACGATCGGGTTGAGGGTCTTTTGTATCTCCGGCGTGATCGTAGCGTCGGGGAGGTAACCTCGGAGGGCCATCATCGGCATTGTTCGATTCCTGTGCAGGTGCTGGTTATGGAGATGCACTCCGGTTTGTTGTCGACCCCGTTGGTCTTGTTGGTCCGGCACATCTGAGACCAGGGAACGCCGTGCAGGTCAGGGCCACCGAGGAGGCGACCGCGGGGGTCTTTGCAGCCGAGCTTGAGCAGGTTCTGCTCCGCCAGACCACAAGAGTCTGTGGCTGCATCGGGAGAGGCGTCTGCAGCATCGAGGGCGGCAGCCGACCCGTCACTTGCATCGGGCTTGGGTGATGCTGCTGGTGGGCAGCCAAGTAGGAGTGGAACGAGGAGGAGGTGTTTTCGCATGGCCGGAGTCTACAAGTCCTCGGCTGAACGGGGAAGAAGAACAACGGTGACTACTCGCTGCCGAAGTTGTGGTTGACAAGTCAGGTTGAAGTAGTACTACTTTTCGTTCAACGCACAGTTGTTCTTTTCGATGTGCGCCTCGCAGTCTGCTACTTCGGCAGTCGCAGTCGCGTGGGAACAACCAGGAGAAACTCATGAACAACTATCAGAAGATGACGCTGGAGAGCTTTCTCGAGAAGCTCAAGGACAAGCAGTACGTACATGCCACCGCCGCCCGTCGTGGCATCGGCAAGGCGCAGCACCTGTCAGCGAAGGACAAGGCCTCAGCTCACGAAGCGATCGACCATCTCTTCTGTGTCACTACGGCATTCCCAGCTGGGACGAAGACGTTTGCCAAGCAAGCGGCTCCGAAGAAGGCGGCCAAGAAGGTTGCGAAGAAGGCTGCTGTCAAAGCAGCTCCGAAGAAGGCTGCAGCCGCAAAGGTGGCTGCCAAAGCTGCTCCTAAGAAAGCAGCGAAGAAGCACGTCGCGCGCAGCACCTCAGTCATCGCGTCAGCGCTTCTGTCGACCACCTCTCTGCTCCACTCGTCGCAGACCAACGAGGCCAGCGTGATGCGTCAGCATGCAGCATCAACGGTTCTCGGTTCGCTCCTCGGCCGCTCTCCGCTGACCAAGCAGGAGGAGCTATTGTACCAACAGGCGACGCACGAGTACCTCACCAACGGCAGCCCCAACGAGGCAACGAACGAGGCACCAGACCAGGCCACGCCGGCCATCAAGGCCTCGGAGCGCATCGGTCACCCCCGCATCCCCGTTCAGGCCACGAAGGCTGCGCCGACCAACGGCAACGGTGTGGAGACCGACATCGACCCCGAGAAGTTCACCCCCGAGCAGAAGCGTCAGACCGAGATCATCGCAGCCTCGAAGGCCATCCACGGCGGCAGTTAGGCTGCGCCTCGTTGCGGTCGCCACAAGATGCCAATGCACTCTTTGTCGTCATGGACGGTTGTCTCACCAGGGGTGAGTAGGTCTCCATGGCGATGAAGAGGCGTCAACCAGGCCCGCGCCCCTTCATGTGTTTCGAATAGCACACGGATCTGGTTGTCTTGCTTCTCGATCAGAACCAGTCCGAAGGCCTTGGTCTTTGCGACCATCGCTTGTAGTGCCCTGGTCCAGTCTTGTTTTGGTACCCGTCGCAGCTGGCAGATGACACCACCAAAGATGAGCTTGCCTTCCTCGGCGGGCACAGGCTCGGCTGGCCAGGTGAGCGCCATCGGCTCCAGCTTCTGGTCGTGTCGCCACTGCTCGAGGGCTATGTCGGCAATGCCCTTTGCCACTTCCAGTAGCTCTGCGTGAGACACGCCCTCCACACTCATGAGGCGACCGTAGCATGACCGGCGGACGTGATGTTCTTCTGATGAAGATGCTGAGGGAGCAGCTCATGGGGTGGCTGCCCATCATCGCCCGCATGGTGGGCGCACAGAAGGCGGAGCTCGAGGTACGAGAAGGCGGCAAGGAGTTCGCCGTCGTTGTGACCTGGAAACATCCAGACCGTGATGAGGTGAAGGGCGAAGCGCACTTCTCTCAGCCCCGTGTCTTTGGAGCATCTATGCGGGGAGACCCACGCACATGGCGAGCTCAGAAGAGAGCCTGCGATTTTGCCCGTGATGCTGCACGGGATGTGATGCAGAAGAGAGGAGTCTTGTGATGGACAGACCGTCGTTCCCAGAGATCTACATGCGCCTCGCCGAGATGATGAGCGAGCGCTCTACCTGCGCCCGCATGAAGGTGGGCTGTGCGATCGTCACCCCCGACTACCGGAAGGTTCTGGCAGTTGGCTTCAACGGCAACTATGCCGGCGGACCCAACGACTGCGACCGCCATGGCCCAGAGGCTGTCGGCAACTGCGGCTGCCTCCATGCAGAGGAGAACGCCGTCATCAACTGCGACGTCGTGCGAACCACGGAGAAGGTCGTGTTCTGTACTCACCTCCCTTGCGTCATGTGCGCGAAGAGGCTCATCAACCTCGGCGGGGTGTTCAAGGTTTTCTACCGCAACGACTACCGCCTGAAGGACTCTCTGCTCCTCCTCGGCAAGCGGTCCATCGTCACCTACCATCTACTTCCAGAAGACGGAGAAGACACATCCAAAGCATTCGACCGCTCAAGGGCAGCACGCACGAAATACGAAACCGAGCAATCCAGCTCTCACTGAAAGGAACGACAATGGCAGCAGCAGATCTAGTAAAGGGCATTCAACACATCGCGGTGGAGAAGCTGGACCTCATCAACGCTCTCGAGAAGAACCGTAATGGGCACCGCACTCAGTACGAGGAGGCTCATGCCGGCTACCGCAAGGCACTCCTCGTACTAAGTGCGGTG
>Ga0302324_100015601_pt1 | contig 15229 bp, 13 predicted proteins | sample Palsa_T0_1_FD_201949 | JGI IMG/M metagenome (GOLD analysis project Ga0302324, IMG submission 201949) | Peat permafrost microbial communities from Stordalen Mire near Abisko, Sweden - Palsa_T0_1 | ecosystem: Environmental > Terrestrial > Soil > Palsa > Peat permafrost | place: Sweden: Abisko...
CGCACCGCCGAGAGTGAGCGCCAGCTTGTGACCATCCGGCGAAAACGCCGGCGCACCATTGATACCGGCGCGCGCTGACACCTGGCGGCGCTGGCCCGAGCGTACCTCCTGTACATAGATTGCCGAATGATGCCCCTCAAAGGAAACATATGCGAGCCACTGACCGTCCGCCGACCACGCGGGCGACATGAGCGGCTGACGCGACTCGAGCACCATGCGCGGATTTTCGCCATCGGAGTCGGCGACGATGAGCTGATAGACCTGAGTGGGCGGCTGACCGTTCACGGCGATGTAGGCAATGCGTGTGGCAAACGCACCGCGTACGCCCAGGATCTTCTCGTAGATCGCATCGCTCACACGGTGCGCGGCGTTGCGCAGGGCGTTGACACCGGCGCTAAAGCGCTGGCTCCCGAGGCGCTGCCCGTTCAGCACATTGACGAGGTCGAAATCTACCGCAAGCTCACCCGTGGAAAGCGGCGTGACGCGACCCACGGCGACGTAGTCGTTGCCGTCAGCGCGCCAATCGGCCTGTTCGATGTTCTCTACCCGCGCCGGATTCGTGTGCATGCGCGCGCGCGGCATGGCGCGAAAGCGCCCGCTGCCCTCGAGATCGTGCTGCACCACCGCCGCAACATCGAACCCGCCGTCGGTCGGTGTGTGGGCGAAAGGCACGATGGCAATGGGAATCGGATCGGTGACACCGGAGGAGACTTCGATCTTCAGTTGCGCCTGTGCGGCAGTTGCAGCAAAGAGTCCGAGGATCAGGAGCACGCGTCGCAGCGCCGTCGTGTTTGCAGTGCACTCAGAATGATTCATGGCATCAGTCAACCGGCTTGAATTGAATTTCGAGATTGCGCTCGAAGAGCGCGGGATCCGGAGGCGGGGGCAGAGGCGAGGCACGATAGGCTGCGGCCTGGATGGACTCACGCACGGCCGCATCGCCGTTGCACTCCCCCAGGCGCACATTGGTCACTTCGCCCCCCGGTACTTGGGTTACGTACACAATACAGTCAATGCCTGAACGAGCTGACGGCGGCCTCAGCCACGCACGCTGGATGCGCGCCTGGATCTGGGCCTCCCAGCTCGCCAGCTGACCATTGCGCGCGGCCCTGGCGTGTTCTTCGGCAGCCAGATCACTTTTCAGATCCTGCTCGTTCTGGGCGCGATCCTGGGCCTCCTGGGCAAGACGCTTTTGCTCGGCTTGGCGCTTCTCCTCAGCCTGATGCTTCTCCTCGGCCAGACGTTTCTCCTCTGCCAAGCGTTTCTGCTCAGCTTGGCGCTTCTGGTCAGCTTCCTCCGCCGCACGCTTCTCTTCAGCGACGCGCTTCTGCTCGGCCTCCTCGGCCGCTTTCTGCTCCTGCACCTTGCGCTCATCCTCAGCCGCCTGCGCCGCGCGTTTCTCCTCCGCCTCATGCTGTACTTTTGCCTCGACCTCCTGTGCAGCCTTGGCTCGCGCAGCGAGCTCCTCCGCGCTCGGGGCCGGTGGCACGGCCGTTTCGGGCTGCGGCGCAGGTTGCGGCTTTATCGGCACGGGTGCCGCTGGGCGCGGCGCAAGCGCCCGTCCGTCGATGACGCTCGCCTCAATTGCCAGCGTATGCGGCATCGGCGGGAGCGGCGCGTGAAATTGCCACCAGCCATAGCCAACCGCCCCAACCAGCAAGGCGTGCAGGAGTACCGACTGAATAATCGAAATCCAGCGATCGGCCCTGCGTTCCGCCATACAACCGCGCCCGCCCCAATTATGTACGGTGAGGGGGCGCCGGAGGCGGATCGGTGACGAAACCGACCTTCGCAGCGCCCGCCTTTTGCAGGATCACCATGGCATCAATGAGGCGACCGTAGAGGATAGTCCGGTCAGCTTTGACGAGCACCGGCAGATCCGGCTTGCGGCGCAGCGCCGCCGCAGTACGCGCGCCAACGGTGTCCTCGTCAATCGGCCGATCCGGATGGGCTCCTACGTTCAGATACAGCTTGCCTGCCCCGTCAATCGAGAGCACGAGTGGATTTGCATTTTTGAGCAGTTCTTGGTCCAGAGGTTCCGCTGCCGCCTTGGGCAGGTCGACTTTTACGCCCTGCATCAAAAGCGGTGCAGTCACCATGAAGATGATCAGCAGCACCAGCATCACATCGATGTACGGCACGACATTGATGTCGCCCATCAGTTTGCGCTTGCGCGTAACTTGAGCCATCGGCGCACTCCTCTATCCGACTGCCACGGCACGCGGGGCATGGCGCTGCAGAACCGTCGAGAATTCCTCCATGAATCCATCGTAACGAATCTCCAGTCGCCCAACCTGATCTGCGTAGCGGTTGTATGCGAGCACGGCCGGAATAGCGGCAAACAAACCCGCCGCGGTCGTCACCAAGGCTTCAGAGATGCCGGGTGCGACCATCGCCAAGGTTGCCTGCTGCACATTTCCGAGCGAGCTGAACGCGCTCATGATTCCCCAGACAGTGCCAAAGAGGCCCACATAAGGGCTCGTCGAACCGACGCTCGCGAGTGTTGCGAGACTTTGCTCCAGGCGGTCGATCTCTTTGAGCTGCGCAACGCGCATGGCGCGCCGCGCACTCTCGAGCAGTTGCTCCGGGGATGTGCTGCCGTGCTGGCGTGAGCGGGCAAACTCGCGAAATCCAAACTCGAAGATGCTCGACATGCCAGTCGCGCCGCCGCGTGACTCGATGCCCCGATAGAGCTGCGACAGATCTCCGCCCGACCAGAAGGTGTTTTCAAACTGGTCCGCTTCGCGCCGTGCGCGCCGGATCACAATGCGCTTGCGGAAGATGATGGCCCAGGAGGCGAGCGAGGCGAGTGCCAGAAGTACCAGCACCACCTGTACCGGTATGCTCGCCTGCATCACGAGACGTAGGATCGACAAGTCAGGCGTCATATCACTCGCTCTCCGGCGCACCCAGCGCGTTCATGAGAAATTGCGGCAGTCTCGTCGGCCGAAACGTGCCGGCATCCACACATGCGACCTGCACTTCTGCCTCAGCGAGCATCTGCGGCGCGGCCGCCGGGTCGGAGGCTCGCCTGACGATGCGCTGCTGAAAGCGGATCGCCGTGGCGCCACGCGGCCGCGCATCGCAGCTCACCCAGAGCTCATCATCCAAACGCGCCGGCCGACGGTACTCGATACTCACCCTCACGACCGGGAAGATGATGCCCGGGTCCTGCGCGAGCGCCTGTTGCGAGAACCCGTGGGAACGCAGCCACTCGGTGCGCGCGCGCTCGAGAAACTTCAAATAATTCGCGTAGTACACGACCCCGCCGGCATCCGTATCCTCCCAGTAGACGCGCGCGCCCCACAAAAATTCGCTCACCGGCCATCCTCAAATAATGGCAGGCTCGCCGCGGGCCGCGACGGCGGCTGCAGCCCCAGATGCAGATAGGCGCTGCGGGTAGCCATGCGGCCGCGCGCCGTACGTATCACAAAGCCCTGCTGGATGAGAAAGGGTTCGATCACATCTTCGAGCGTGCCGCGCTCCTCGCCGATCGCCGCAGCGATGCTTTCGATGCCGACCGGGCCACCGTCGAATCTTTCGATGATCGTCACGAGGAGCTTGCGGTCAAGCGAGTCAAACCCCTGATGGTCGACCTCGAGCATATTGAGCGCGGCCGTGGCGAGGCGCTCATCAATGCGGCCATCTCCTTTGACCTGCGCATAGTCGCGCACGCGGCGCAGCAGGCGGTTCGCGATGCGCGGCGTGCCGCGCGCCCGCTCGGCGATGCGCTGCGCGCCCGCGCCATCGATCTGCGTATTGAGGATGGCTGCGGAGCGCGTAACGATGCGCTCAAGTTCCGCAACGCCGTAGAACTCAAGGCGCTGCACGATGCCGAAGCGGTCGCGCAGCGGCGAAGTTAAAAGTCCCGCCCGCGTGGTCGCGCCCACCAAAGTGAAAGGCGGCAGGCTGAGTTTGATGGAGCGCGCCGCGGGACCCTCACCGATCATGATATCGAGCTGGTAGTCCTCCATCGCCGGATAGAGCACTTCCTCAACAACCGGCGAGAGGCGATGAATCTCGTCCACGAAGAGCACATCGCGCGGCTGCAGATTGGTCAGAATGGCCGCCAGGTCGCCCGGGCGCTCAAGCACCGGGCCAGCGCTCTGGCGCAGATTGACGCCGAGCTCGGCGGCAATGATGTGCGCGAGAGTCGTCTTACCCAGTCCCGGCGGCCCGAAGATGAGGACGTGATCGAGTGCCTCGGCGCGCTGCCGCGCGGCGCTGAGAAAGATCTCAAGCTGCGCCTTCACCTGAGTCTGCCCCACATAGTCTGCCAGGCGCCGCGGGCGGATCGCGCGCTCCGCCGCCTCATCTTCGGCGCTCGCCGCAACTTCAATCACTCTTTCAGCTGGCGTCATGGCGCACTCCCCTAATCGCGCGCGGCGCTCTGCAGCGCGCGCCGAATGAGTTCCTCGGTCGTGTAAGTACCCGGCTCCACAGCTTTCAGCAAGCGCGCCGCCTCGGCAGATTTGTAACCGAGTCCAAGCAGCGCCCCCATGGCTTCGGACTCGGGGTTCGCGCCCTCGCTCGCTACGGCGCCCGGCTCGTGCGTGAGATCCTTAACGCGATCGCGCATCTCGACAAACAACCGCTCCGCGGTCTTGCGCCCGATACCCGGAACGCGCACCAGGGTCGCAACATCTTCGTTCAGGATGGACTGCGCGAATGCCTCGACACTGATCCCGGACAGGAGTGCCAAGGCAATCTTGGGTCCCACACCCGACACCTTTAATAGAGTGCGAAACAGCCAACGCTCCTCCTGGGTCGCAAAGCCATACAGCATCTGCGCATCCTCACGCACCACCAAATGCGTAAGCAGGCTTACCTCCTGGCCAAGCGCCGGCAGATGGAAAAACGTGGACATCGGCGCGTCGACTTCGTAGCCGACACCCCCGACCTCAATCGTCAGTTGCGGGGGCGTCTTTGAGACGATGCGACCGCGCAGCGAACCGATCATTTCATAAGCTCGCGCAGGCGCCGGGATTGCGCGTGGCAAAGCGCGATCGCCAGCGCATCGGCAGCATCTGGCGCGATGCGCCCGTCAAGCCGCAGCAATGCGCGGATCATGTGCGCCACCTGGCGTTTCTCCGCGCCACCCACACCCACGACGGCGAGCTTGATCGCCCGCGGTGCATACTCAAAGACTGGCAGGCCAGTAGGGAGCGCGGACAGCACCGCCCCGCGGGCCTGGCCAAGCTTGAGCGCGCTCGCGGCGTTGCGACTGACGAAGACCTGCTCGACCGCTACTTCCTGCGGCCGATGCAGATTGATGAGCTCGCGCACACCCTCAAAGATGACGCGCACGCGCTCCGCCAAGCTCGCCCCGCCTGCGTTGATACAGCCGTGCGTGCAGTGAATGCTGTCGGGGCCGTGGCAATCGATCACGCCGAACCCCGTGCGCCGCGAACCCGGATCGATGCCAAGAATGCGTAGGTTGGCCACCGGTGCCAAGCGCACGAGCGTCGCCGATGGCTCAAAGCTGCGCCACGCCCTCGTCGGATATCTCGGCATTTGAATACACGCCCTTTACGCCCTCGACGCCGCGCAGCTCCGCCTGCAGTTGCCGCATGCGCTCGACGGCCTCACCTGAGAGTACTACCCGAGCGGATGCACGCTCAGTCACATCACAGCTTGCCGGCGTATATCCGACCGCTGACAGCCGTGCACGCACCGCAGCGATTTCCCACGGGTCGGTCAGCACCTCGAGCGAGCCGCGCGTGGCGCTGACCACCTCTTCCGCACCGGCGTCAAAGGCAAGTTTGCGCAAGGCCGCCAGGTCGCTCACCGCGGGATAGCTCATGCGTCCCACGGGCTTGAACAGATAGGCCACCGAACCGGGTGCACCTAGATGGCCCCCGTATTTTCTGAACACATGACGCAGCTCCGCGACAGCACGATTGCGGTTGTCGGTGAGACAATCGACGATCACTGCAGCGCCACCGGGACCATAACCCTCAAAACGGGCGCTCTCAATACTCACGGTCTGCGGCGGCGGCGTGAAGACAAGCGCTATCATAGCGTCAAACCGCCGCCTGTGACACGCTGTCAGGACAGCGCAGGCAACTCGCCGTGGAAACCGTACTCACCTGCCCGCAATGGATTCGCGATTCGATCGCACGCGCCGCCGCGTCGATTGAGCTTGCGTGTGCTGACAATGCGCCGCTGCTCGGAGTGGAGGCTGCGCAGATCATCGGCGCGCTCACCGACGCCGAAGAGCTTGCGCATGCAGTCCTCGCGTGCCCGGCATTGCAGAGTCGCGCTTTGACGATCGAGAGGCTCGCGCGTGTCATCTCGCCACAGGCAGCGCACATCGCCGCGGCGCTGCGCGATCTTGGTGAGCTGGGACTTGCGCGCGATTGGTCTGCCGCCCAGGGGCTGGGCCCGCAGCAAGCCGAGACGGTACGCAAGATGCTGCTCGCGGTGGTGAGCGATCCGCGCCTCGTGCTGGCACGACTTGCCGAGCACCTCGTGCAACTGCGGCGCGCGCGCAGCCGCACGGCGCTCGTACGCCGGCGCCTCGCGCTCGAGGCTCGGGCGGTCTATGCGCCGCTCGCCAATCGCCTCGGTGTGTGGCAGGTCAAGTGGGAGCTTGAGGATCTTGCGTTTCGCTACCTCGAAGATAGCGAATACCGGCGCATCGCAACCGCGCTCAAGGAGCGGCGCGCCGCGCGCGAGCAGTACATCGTCAGCGTGTGCGAGAGGCTGCGTGAATATTTGAGTGCCGCGCATATAGAGGCTGAAGTTTATGGGCGCCCCAAGCACATCTACAGCATTTACCGCAAGATGCGCGAAAAGGCGCTCGCCTTCGAGGAACTCTTCGATGTACGCGCGGTACGCGTCATCGTGGCCTCGGTCCCGGAGTGCTACGTCGCCCTGGGGATCGTGCACAGTCACTGGCACAGTGTACCGGCGCAGTTTGATGACTACATCGCCTCGCCCAAACAGAATCTCTACCGCTCGATCCACACCGCAGTGATCGGCCCGCAGGATCTTAGCCTCGAGATCCAGATTCGCACGCGCGAAATGCACGAGCAAGCGGAGCTTGGCGTCGCCGCCCACTGGCGCTACAAGGAAGGCGCCTCGCTCGATCGGCAGTACGCGCGCAAGATCGAGTGGGCGCGACGGCTCCTGGAGCCTGCACCCGCGCAAGATACGGAGCGCGATTTCCTCGAGAGCCTACGCGGGGAGCTCTTCACCGATCGCATTTATGCGCTCACTCCCAAGGGCGACGTCATCGACCTGCCGCGCGGCGCAACCCCGCTGGATTTCGCCTATCACGTCCACACGGGCCTTGGCCACCGCTGCCGCGGCGCGAAGGTGAATGGCCGCATCGTGCCTTTGAGTTACACGCTCAAGAACGGCGAGATCGTCGACATCATCGCCGGTCGGGAGGCGGCGCCGAGCCGCGACTGGCTCGCGCGCGATCGCTCTTATCTCATGTCAGCGCGCAGCCGCGCGAAGGTGCGTGCGTGGTTTCGTAAGCTGCAGCCCACAGGCGACCCCGAGCGAGCCGACCCCGCAAGTTCTGCGGCACCGGCAGCACCGGCGCGCTCGCTCTCAAGCGCCGCGGCGCGCGCCAAGGGCCGTGGACGCACGGGGATCGAAATCGAAGGAGTCGAAGACTTGCCCATGACGTTGGCACGCTGCTGCGCACCCACGCGCCCGCAGGCCATCATGGGCTATGTCACGCTGCTGCGCGGCGTCACCATCCATCGCGGCGACTGCGCCAGCCTTGCGCGCATGCGCGCGCTCAAGCCCGAGCGGGTGCTGCGGGTCGAATGGAGCGCCGAGAGTGCAGCAGAGGCTGCAGCGCGCTCATCCCCGGGCCGCTAGCGATTGATAAAGTCGATGGCGCGCTTGTCGGCAGCGAGCGCCGCCTCGTGCAGGGCCTCCGACAGTGTGGGATGAGCGTGCATCGTGCGCTGCAGATCCTCGCTGCTCGCCGAATACTCCATAGCCAGCACTGCTTCGGCGATGAGCTCGCCCGCAAGCGGGCCGATGATGTGCACGCCCAGGATCTCATCGTCGCTTTGCGCCGCGATCAGCTTCACAAAGCCTGCCGTCTGCTCCATCGCGCGCGCGCGACCGCTGGCGAGGAACGGAAACACTCCGACCTTGTAGTCGCGGCCGCTCGCCTTCACTTGCTCCTCGGTCTGGCCGACCCAGGCAATCTCCGGGGCGGTGTAAATGACGGAGGGGATTGTCTTGTAGTTGACCTCGGCAAAATGGCCCGCGATGAGATCCGCGGCCGCCACGCCCTCCTCCTTGCCTTTGTGGGCAAGCATCGGCCCACGCACGCAATCGCCTACCGCCCAGATGCCTTCAACGCCGGTGCGACACTCGTGATCGACCTTGATGAAGCCACGCTCGTCGAGCTCGACTCCTGTGCCTGGCGCGAGCAAATCGCGCGTGAATGGCCGCCGCCCAATCGCGACAATGAGCTTGTCGAGGGTTAGAGACTGCTCCTGCTTTGAGTCGCTGTAGGTCACCGCGACGGCGTCGTTCTCGACCTTTGCACCCGTCACTTTGGCACCCAGGCGGATATCAAACCCCTGCTTCTTGAACTGCCGTAGCGCCTCCTTAGCGAGCTGCTGATCGAGCGTGGGCAGAAAATCCGGCAGGGCCTCAAGCACCACAAGTTCACTGCCAAGGCGCCTCCAGACGCTGCCCAGCTCGAGGCCAATGATGCCGGCGCCGATGACCCCGAGACGTTTGGGCGCGGCACTTAAGTCCAATGCGCCGCAGGAATCGAGAATGTACTTGCCGTCAAACGGCACGGAAGGAAGCGCCATCGGCACCGAACCCGAGGCAAGCACCACGTGCTTGGCGGTCAACTCGCGCTTGCTGCCATCGTGTGCGCTGAACTCGACACGTTTGCCAGGCAGCAACCGACCATGGCCGAGAAGCGGTGTGACGCCGGCCGCCTTGAAGAGCGCGAGGATGCCCTGCGTGCTCGTCTTGACGATGCCGCTCTTGCGCTTCTGCATCTGCGGCACATCGAAACTTGCGCCGGTGGTGCGGATGCCGTGGACCGCGAACTCCTCGCGAAGGCGATGATAAAGCTCGGAGGATTCGAGCAGCGCCTTTGAGGGGATGCAGCCAACATTGAGGCACGTGCCGCCAAAGACGGGGTTACCTTCCGGGTTTTTCCATTCATCGATGCAGGCGACGCTGAGCTTGTTCTGGGCCGCACGAATCGCGGCCGGATAGCCCGCCGGACCGCCGCCAATCACGACGACGTCAAATGAGTCGGACATAAATTGTTCCGCTTAGACTTGTTATTCCAGTTAGATCTGCAACAGCATGCGGCCAGGATCCTCGAGACTATCCTTGACCGCAACGAGAAACTGCACCGCCTCGCGACCATCAATGATGCGATGATCGTAGGTGAGCGCCAGGTACATCATGGGGCGCGCGAGTATCTGGCCGCCGACCACCATCGGCCGCTCCTGAATCTTGTGCATGCCCAGGATAGCGCTCTGCGGCGCATTCACGATGGGCGTCGACATGAGTGAGCCAAATACACCGCCGTTCGTCAACGTAAAGGTGCCGCCGGTGAGCTCCTCGATGCCAATCGTGCCATCGCGGGCGCGCGCGGCGTAACCGGCGATCTCGCGCTCGATCGCGGCGAAGCTTTTGGCATCGGCATCACGCACGATGGGCACCATGAGTCCGCGCTCGGTCGAGACGGCGACGCCGATATCGTAGTAGTCGTGATAGATGATCTCGTTCCCATCGACGGAGGCGTTCACGACCGCAAAGCGCTTCAACGCCTCGATCGACGCCTTCACGAAGAACGACATGAAGCCCAGCTTCACCCCATGCGTCTTCTCGAAGCTGTCCTTGTAGCGCGCCCGCAGCTCCTGCACCGCCGTCAGATCCACCTCGTTGAAGGAGGTGAGCAGCGCTTGCATGGATTGCGCCTCGACCATGCGCGCGGCGATACGCTGCCGCAGCCTCGTCATGGCAACGCGCCGCTCCGTGCGCGCGCCCCGCGAGGCCGCACGCTCGGGCGCGGGGTGTTTGGCCGGTGCCCCGCGCGCGACCGCACCACCCGCGGCGCGCTGCCCTTCCGCAGCCGGCGCCACCGCAGGGGCACTCTTCCTCTTATCGAGAAACTCTACGACGTCCGATTTGGTAACGCGCCCGTCGCGCCCAGAGCCCGCGATCGAGGCAGGATCCAGGCGGTTCTCCTCAACGAGGCGCCGCACGGAAGGGCTCAAGCGGCTCTCGTCCGATTTGGCGGCACCGCTTGCGGACTCTTGAGCGGCGACGGACTTGGGGGCGGCGGGTGCCGGCGCGGCCGAGACGCCTGCAGCGGCTTCCTCAATGGTGGCGAGCAGTTGGCCGCTCGTCACAGTGGCGCCGGCGGCAGCCGAGAGTTGTCCCATGACGCCGTTCATGGGCGCCGGAACTTCGAGCACCACCTTGTCGGTCTCCAGATCCGCGAGATTCTCATCGCGGCGAATGGCATCCCCGGGCTGCTTGTGCCACTTGACGAGCACCGCATCAGCAATCGATTCGGGCAGTTGCGGTACGCGAATCTCGACCGTCATGAACTCTTCCTGATGGCAGCGGGTGTTGCCACAGGGGTGGGCGCCACACTCACCGGCTCCGGGGCAGCCGTATCGGCAGCGCTGGCATGCAGCGCCGCCTGCACAATGCCCCCTTGCTGTGCTTCGTGCACCCTGATGAGCCCGGTAGCCGGCGCGGCGGCCGAGCCGCGGCCGGCATACAGCACTTCGCGGCGCGCACCGGCAAACTCCTGCAGCCGATGGCGGATCTGATACCAGGCGCCCTGATTCTGCGGCTCCTCCTGGCACCAGACGATCTCGCGCGCATTCGCGTAATGGCGCAGCACGGCCGCGTACTCCTCAGCCGGAAACGGATAGAGCTGTTCGATGCGCACCAGTGCAACATCGCGCACGTTTTCCTTGCGTCGCGCTTTGAGCAAATCAAAGTAGATCTTGCCGGCGCAGAAAACGATGCGCCGGACGGACTCGGGAGCAAAATCGTCGATCTCACCGATCACGTTCGCAAAGCCGCCACTGGTAAATTCCGTCAGCGGCGACACCGACAGCTCGTGCCGTAGCAGGCTCTTCGGCGTCATCAGAATGAGAGGCTTTCTGAAGTGGCGCAGCATCTGCCGCCGCAGCACGTGGAACATCTGTGCGGGCGTTGAAGGCACGCACACCTGCATATTGAGCTCCGCGCACAGCTGCAGGAAACGCTCGAGCCGCGCCGAAGAGTGCTCTGGACCCTGGCCTTCATAACCGTGCGGCAGAAAAAGCGCAAGACCGCAGATGCGGCCCCATTTGGCCTCGCCGGAGCTGATGAACTGATCGATGATGACCTGCGCGCCGTTTGCAAAGTCCCCAAACTGACCTTCCCAGATCACCAGTGCATTGGGTTCGGTGGTCGAATAGCCGTATTCGAACCCCATGACGGCCTCTTCCGAGAGCACCGAGTCGATGACCTCGAAACGCGGCTGGCGCGCGGCCACGTGCTGCAGCGGCACGTAGGTGCGATCGCTGTTCTGATCATGCAGAACGGCGTGGCGATGAAAAAACGTTCCGCGCGCGCTGTCCTGACCCGTCAGGCGCACGGCAAAGCCGTCCTCGAGGAGCGCCGCGTAGGCGAGCGTTTCGGCGCATCCCCAGTCAAACGGCAGCTCGCCGCCGATCATGCGCGCGCGGTTTTTCATTACCGCGGCGACGCGCGGATGCAATGTGAATCCCTCCGGGACGCTCACGATGCGCTGTCCGAGCGCCCGCAGTCGCCGGATCTGTAGTGCGGTTTGTGGTTGTTCGCTCCAGTCGACCTGGGAATAAGCGCTCCAGTCGACGGTGTACTTGTTGCCGATCATGCCCAACGAAGCGCGCGCCTGGGGGCGACCTGCATCAAGCCCCTGGCGATATTGGTCCACCATCGCGTCGGCGTCGGCCTCGCTCACGACTCCTTCTTTGAGCAGGCGTTGCGCGTAGAGCTTGCGGGCGGTCGGATGCTCGCGAATCGTGCGGTACATCAGCGGCTGCGTGGCCGCGGGTTCGTCCGCCTCGTTGTGTCCGTGGCGGCGGTAGCACACCAGATCAATGACTACGTCTTTGTGAAATTGCACCCGATACTTAAGCGCCAGGCGCGCAACGAACACCACCGCTTCGGGATCGTCCGCGTTGACGTGAAAGATCGGCGCCTCGAGCATCTTGGCGACATCGCTGCAGTAGATGGTCGAGCGGGCATCGCGAGAGTCCGAGGTCGTAAAGCCGACCTGATTGTTGATGACGACGTGAATCGTGCCGCCGGTGTAGAAGCCGCGCGCTTGGGATAGCTGCAGCGTCTCCATCACGACGCCCTGGCCTGCGAAGGCCGCATCGCCATGTACCAGCACCGGCACAACGCGCTCGCCACGCCCATCGCCGCGGCGCTCCTGCCGAGCGCGCACCGAGCCTTCGACCACCGCATCCACAACTTCAAGGTGCGAGGGGTTAAACGCCAGCACCACGTGCACGTTACCCGCGGGAGTGCGCAGGTCCGCCGAGAAGCCCTTGTGATACTTGACGTCGCCCGAACCGCGCGTGGGCAAGCTCTCTGACTTGCCCTCGAATTCCGAAAACATGACGGACGGTGACTTGCCGAGCAGGTTCACGAGCACGTTGAGGCGGCCGCGGTGCGCCATGCCGATCACGACCTCCTCGACACCTGCGGTGCCGCAGTGCTGGATGAGATCGTCCAGCAACGCAATAAAGGAGTCAGCGCCTTCGAGTGAGAAGCGCTTCTGTCCGACGTATTTCGTGTGCAGGTAGCGCTCGAGGCCTTCCGCCATCGTCAGCTGCCACAGCAGCTCTCGGCGCTCGGTATTGCTGAACGCATGCGCGACGCGGCCCGCCTGGAACTCATCCTGCAGCCACAGCCGCTCCTGCGAATCCGACACATGCGCAAACTCGGCACCGATGGGGCCCGCGTAGATATGCTCAAGCTGCGCGAGGATATCGCGCAACTTCATCTGCCGGGGAATAGCCGCGGTGCGGCTACCGGTTACGAAGACGCGATCAAGATCGCTCGGTTCCAAGCCGAAGTAGTCCAGGTCGAGCACGCGCGGCCGCGGCCGGTGCAAAAGCCCTAAGGGGTCGACTTTCGCGATAAGGTGCGCGCGATTAATCCAGATCTGAACGAGGCGCGCGACGGCAGCCTGCTTGGCGCTGGCGTCGGCATCGGCATCGGCGCCCGTGAGCGTTGCGGTCGGCGTTACCGGGGTGCTGGCGGGCGCGGGAAGCGGCGCCCCAAAACCATCGAAGAGCGTGCGCCAGTTTGCGGCCAGACTCGCCGGATCACGCTGGTATTGCTCGTAGAGCGTGTCTAGGTAGTCGGCGTTCCCGCCATAAAGAGGTGTGTAGTCAAGACTCATGGCCCGAATAGATGATGATCGCACAGCCAATACTCATACGCGACCAGCGTCGCGTACCCGAAGAGTACGGCATAAAGCACTCCCCCGACCGGGATACGGCCGAACGCACGAGCGCGCGCGAACACGGTCAACAGCAGCACACCACCTGAGGTGAGGCCAATCTTGGCAAATGCAAACCAGCGTCCCGAACCGTCCAAGAGACTTGCCATCACGGGGTTGGCTTCGTAGGCGCCGTTGGCGAGCAGCGTCAGGGTGAAAAAAGCATCCGCGCACGACAGGAGAAGGATCAGCATCGCGACCGCAAGCCAGCGCGACTGATGCCAGTCGACGGTCACAAATCTGCCATCGGGGTTGCGTCGCGCGTCGCGGCGCCGCGGCGTAAAACTGCCGTACAAAAGCGCACGCCAAGTACGACTGCGCCGGTCCGGACAGGCGCGGCGCTCATCAGTAGGACGCGCGTAAGGGCTCTCGTGCGACTGCCGCGCCATCGAAGTGCTTTCCATTCTTTGTAGTGCGGAAGACGATTGCATTTTAACGGCACACCGTGTCGGGTCCGCGTGTAAGTGTGTGAGCCACATCACATTGTTCGGCGCGCTTACGTTACCTACAGCGCGAATGGATGGCGCGCTCAGAGCGCAGCCGTGTGGCGGCGAGCAGGACGCTCTGCAAGCACCCAGCTCACTTCCAGATCGCGCACTGCGTTTCTCGCCACGCAGCCCGCGGAAGGCCGGACTACCTCCCCGGGGCACGCCGCAAGGGTAATAAAATCTCGATCGACTTACTCGACGCTTGCGAAAGCGCATTTCACTGATTCAGTTTAGAGAGCTGCATTTCGGACATGACGCAAAGCAGGCAAAGGACCGCAAGGTCGGTAGCGTGAGTACCGGATCAACACGCTGTTGAAGAAAATGCGCGAAGGCAGAGCGGGCGCGCTCCGCCCGTCGCTACAAGAATGTATCCCATGCTCTGTTCCGAAGATGGCGGGTCCCATCGCACCAATCGTGCGCTGCAGCACGCGAAGTACAGAACACCGCGTACAACGCCAATGATGGAAAGTTGAGCCGCGCAGCGGTGGGAGAGCTTGCCGCACCCTCAATGTACGTGGCACGCGACACGTCTACCGTGAGACTTCATCGAATCGGACCTCGCCGCCTCCGCGCATCTCATTGCACTCTCCAGCGAAGCACCGCACGGACCTGCGGAAAGTTGCTCAAACGCTACGCCGACCAAGTGCTGGGAGGAGATTTGTTCGACAGTCGATCAATATGGACGGGTCGCCTGCTGATCTTCAGCGTAAGGCTTTGATTAAATGGCGTCCCCGGCCCGATTTGAACGGGCGACCCCCGCCTTAGGAGGGCGGTGCTCTATCCAGCTGAGCTACGGGGACGCGAAGTCGCTATCGCGATCTCAGGGGCGATGCGCGCTCCTTACCTTTTCGAATCATAGCCTCGGTCAGGAACGCGTGGCGTGTTAGCTGATCGGCCATCAGAAGCGTGTTTTGGCCGCGCGTCCGGGTAGCGGTCACGCACTGAATTTGTCGACGCACTCTTGGCGGCTTGGTCTTGAACGGGCAGAATCGTCCACCGGGGCCGGGCTATCCGAAGCCGGCATGTCATTTTTCTGTAACCTGCGGCTCCTAACATTTTTAAAAGGCCGCATTGCAGAAAGATGGCAATGAGGGGGGCGTCCTGCCGCAACTCGTGCGGCAGGCTCGTGCAAGTTGCGGACGCGGACTGAGAATCCAACTCACGAGCTGGGTCGAAGCACAGCAATAACGGCACATCAAACGCACACGCGTTTGTACGGGGAGATTTTCTTGAA
>Ga0302324_100015602_pt1 | contig 15228 bp, 6 predicted proteins | sample Palsa_T0_1_FD_201949 | JGI IMG/M metagenome (GOLD analysis project Ga0302324, IMG submission 201949) | Peat permafrost microbial communities from Stordalen Mire near Abisko, Sweden - Palsa_T0_1 | ecosystem: Environmental > Terrestrial > Soil > Palsa > Peat permafrost | place: Sweden: Abisko...
ACTCCCGCTGTGCAAACCCCGCCAGACCAGGGAGACTTGAAGCGCGTCCTCCAGTGCCCCAAGTGCCATCGCCGCATGGACGCCCATTTCTACGCCGGCCCCGGCAACGTCATCGTCGATTCCTGCGGCGACTGCTTCCTCCTCTGGCTTGACCGCGGCGAGCTGATGCGGATCGTCCACGCCCCTGACCAAACCGACTCAAACGGCTCAAACGATTCCAACTGGTAGCGCCGCGCACACGGCTACCCATTTTATCCGATTGGGGTAATCAGAGCGCGCTCAAAACTGCCGATTCCCTCGCATTCAGGCGCTGTTCTGTCGAGTTTTGAGCCCGAACGTGGCCTTGTAAGATGCTCTGCCCATCGGCTCTTCCGCCTCGGTCTGGCCGGCGGAGAGCCCCCACCGAGCGGAGGTGCCAATTTGCCGTCAGCTCTCCGCGGTCTCACAAAAGGGAATTCTGTCCCAAGGCTTGACACTGGGACCCAAAGCCAGCAGACTGATAGAGTCACCACTTGGCGAAATGGAGGACCATAATGCGAGACACCGCTCCTCAAGGCACCTACAAAGTTCAAGCTTTGGACCGCGCTTTTGCTGTGCTCGATCTGCTGGGAGAGAGTGAAACTCCTCTGGGTCTGGCGCAGGTTGCTTCTTCTTTGCAATTGCACAAGAGCACCGCACACCGGTTTCTGATGGTCCTGGAACGGCACCGCATGGTGGAGCGCACCACAAGCGGAAAGTTTCGCCTCGGCCTGCGTTTGTTCGATTTCGGCAATCGCGCCATTGAGCAGTATGACCTGCGCGACCGCGCCCAACCCCATCTACGCCGCCTGGTTGCCGAAACCGAGGAGACGGCGCACCTTTGCATCATGGAAGCCGCACGCGTGATTTACATCGACAAAATCGAGCCCGCCCGCTCGGTGCGCATGATCACCCGCGTCGGAGCCAGCAATCCGGTGCACTGCACGTCGGTAGGGAAGGCGATTCTTGCCTTCCTGCCCGAAGAGCGTGCTGCCGAAGTGGTGCGCCGCACCCGCTTCGAGCGCTTTACGCATCGCACTATCGCCAACGCAGATGCCTTGCGCGCGGAGATGGAGAAGACCCGCCGCCGCGGATACGCCGTGGATGACGAAGAATTTGAAGAAGGGCTCCGCTGCATTGCCGTTCCCCTTCTGGATGCGCAGAGGCTTCCCGTGGCAGCGGTGAGCATCTCCGGCCCGTCGTTCCGCGTGACCGCGCAGAAACTGCCCACCATCGCCAACCAGTTGCTGCAATGCGTGCGCGGAATCTCAGCCGATATGGGCTACACCTCCTCCGGCCGGACAAATCGAGCAGCCTGGACCGCGTGACGTCGAGCATCCCGGCAAGGGCGAAGGATTGTCCTTGCCGGGCAGTTCCGGCTCGAAAGTGTCAATTTCAACCGCCCAGGCGCTCGCGGATTTCCCGAGCGCCATTTTTGAGTAGCTAAAACTGGACGCGGGCCACGAATTCAATGACCCGGCCGGCATCGGCCCCCTGAGCTTGACCAAAGGTCGCGCTTTGGATATTGGCGCCGGGATTGGCATTGCCGTTGGTTATTGGCTGCAGTTGAAGAACGTTGAATAAATTGAAGGCGTTCACCTGGAAACGAAGCACTGAGTGATGGTCGAACCGATCGAGAGTGATCTGTTTGGCGAAGCTCATGTCGGTCGAGAAGAAGCAGGGGCCTCGGAAGCTGTTGCGGCCAATGCCAGGCACATAGTTCGGACGGTTTTCTGATGTAGGCGGGGTGATATCGAAGTAAGCCGGGCCACCCTTAGGGAAGTTGGAACCCATTAGCGTCTGGAAGGCGCTGTTGGAGCAACTGTCGCCGGCGCCCCCAAAATAGGCGAGGGGCCGTGTCGGACCCACCACATTCGCGCCCGGTACCAACGGGCTTGTCTGCAGGTTATAGGTGACCGGCGTCCACGGGAAGGCCGTGTGATAAGTCAAAATTCCGTTGACCTGCCATCCGTTGGCCGCGGCCTTCACAAATGCGTTGCTTGAATGCACATGGGGAAGCTCGTAGACACCCGTTACGGTAATGCGTTGGCGCACATCGTAATCGGACGGACCCCATTCCGAGGCGTTGTTTGCGGGATTGGTCTGGTTTCCATTGGAATCGGCGAGATCGCCGTTCGACACCTGGTCCAACGACTTGGAATAGGTGTAATAGGCGGCAAGGGTAAGACCGTTGGTTGCATGGCGGGTGAGGCCGAGGTTGAGCGCGTTGTAAGACTGGTGAGAGTCAGTCTGCGCGAAATAGGCAGCGTAGACTGGCGAGACCGACGTTTTGCCGGAACAGTTGACGGTTGCCGGATAGCACTGGGAGTGAATGAAGTTCTGGTTGACAAGCCGTGCATAGTCATAGCCGACACTGCCGGTATAACCGATGGTCGCGACCATGTTCGAGGGCAATTGATACTGAACTTCGAGCGAGTAGAGGAGACTCACGGGTTGCTTGATGTTGGATGAAGCGCCGTAAACCTCGTAGCTCTCTCCGTTGGAGACGCAGTTACCCGGAGTCGATCCGTATTCGCAGGGAAACCCAGTGGCTGGATTGACGCCCAGGGCGAGCGCGGGGTTGAAGGGGAAACTGGAAGGCGAAGTGGTGGTCCCCATTTCGTACTGGACGCCGGAAGACCCTGAGTTGCTTGCGCAGCAAAGGCCGAAGCTGGCGACGCCGGGCCCGTCCTCGAGAGCATTCTCGAAGAGCGAGACATCCAGATGATTGTAGGCGACCGCGGCGCCGCCGCGGACTACAGTCTTGTTTTTGAGGACAGGCGGTTGGTAGGCAAAACCGAACTTGGGTGCAAAGTTGTGTGCTGAAGCATTCCAAAGGTGGTTGCGCACCTGCAAGGTGATGCCGCTGAGCTCCTGTCCGGGGGGCCCGAGGACGGGGTAATTGATCTCGAAGCCCTTGTTGCGCAGCGGAGTGAAATACTCCCAGCGGACGCCCATATTGAGGGTGAGGTTGGGCATTACTTTCCAGTCGTCCTGCAGATAGCCGGCGATATCGTCAGAGCGGAAGTAACGCTGCGTGAGCGGGGCGCCTCCAGTGGCCGGGTTGGCATCGATCGATTCGTAGATGGCCGCATCGTTGGCGAATGTCCAAAGGCCTTGCATGGCATAAATGGGCCTCTGCTCGCCCGACAGATTGTTGTTGTCCTGTTCGAAGCGCATTTCCGCACCCATGCGCATGACGTTCGAGCCCCAGGAGTGGGTGACCATATCGCGCACTTCGTAGGTATTCTCCGCAAATATTGCGGGCGTGGTGCTGGCCCAGTTTGCGCCGTATTGAATGGCCCAGGGCAGCGTCTGGACGTTGACATAAGGGATGCCGAAGTCAACGGAAGTGCCGGCGTCCTTCACTCCGTTCTCTGCGAAGCGCGTGCTGTTGCCGCGAGCTTCATTGAGCCAGTTTGGCGAGAAGGTGTGGATGTAGATGGCCGTTGCGGCGGAGTTGAGCGGCTTGAAGGGAGCATCGGCCTGAGGGCGCGAGCCGGCCGTGCCGGTGGTCCCGTCGTTGTCCAATTTGGTGATGTAGAAGGTGCCCGCTACCTGGTCCTTCGAAGTGGCAAACCAATCGCCGCGCCCGTTGAACTGGTTGCCGCGGCTGTGGCTGGGAACAAAGAGCTGGGCATTTTCAACGTCGGGGTCGCCTACCAGGCCGCCGCCAATCTGGTTATTCGCCGGGAACACGCCGATCTGCGATGCGCCGCCGGGAGTGAGCGACCCGATATCGAGAGCTGGGCCGCTGCTGCCGGTGACGACGTTGCAATCGGCCACGGGGTTGATTCCGGCGCAGGAGGGCGTGATGACATCCCGAATCCGTGGCACAGCGCCGGGGTCGCCCAAAATTCCCGCGGTCACGCTGCCGGGGCGCTGCGCGATCACGGCCGCACGAAACTCCGGGGTCTCCACGTAGGAGGTGGTCTCAGTGTTGTTGGCTGTGGTGTATCCCTCGTAGGAAGCAAACCCAAAAACTTTGTTGCGCAGTATGGGGCCGCCGATCGAGGCCGCATAAGTGCGCGCTTTATTCTCTACCCTTGTTGGCAACGCGTTGGAAGGTCCGCCCCACCTGTCGAAGGCGTTCAGCCCCGGCTCGTCGTAGACACCAAAGAGCGAACCATGCAAGGCGTTGCTGCCGCTCTTGGTCACGACTTTGATCTGCGCACCGGAGTTGCGGCCGTCGGATGCATCGTAGGAAGTGGATACGATGCTGATTTGGCCGACAGCTTCCTGATTGGGCGTAACCACGGCGGCGCCGCCATAAGTAAGGGAGTTGACGCTGACGCCGTCGATCATGAAGTTGTTGTCGGCCTGGCGTTGGCCATCCGCGGAAATCTGAACCTGGTTTTCCGTTTGAAAGATGCCGGAGTTGGAGCCGCCAGGACCGGCGCCATTAGGCAGAAGGAGCGCCTGACCCGAGCCGCTGCGCGCGCCATCGCCAGTGATTCCGGGAGCGGTGCGCAAGACTTCATAGGGGTCGGCGCCAACTGTGGGCAGTTTCTGGATTTCCTCACTGTCAATAGTGGTGCCCACGCTGGCATCCGACGTTTGCAGCAGCGGAACCTGGTCTGCCGTGACTTCGACCGATTCTGTGGCGCCGCCGGCCTGCAATGTCACATCGATGCTGCGCGGCGACTCAGCTTCGACAGCGACCTGGGTCATATCGCTTTTCTTGAAGCCGGTTGCGGTAACCACAAGGGAGTATTGTCCCGACGCCAATTCGCCAAAGTGAAAGGCGCCCGTGGCATTGGTCGTGGAGGTCTGTGTCTGTTGCGTACTCGTATTGGTGAGAGAGACGTTGGCGTGGGAAATGGCCGCCCCGGAAGAGTCGAGCACCGTGCCGGAGAGGCTGGAGCCGAATTGCGCATGAACAGAGGCGGCGAACAGGATGAGGAGCGAGAACGCTCCCATCCAGCGCGGGTTGAGAGACACAAGGGACCTCAAAGCTCCCTCTAAAGGACTTGTCAATTTTCTGGATTCGTTTCGTTGCATTGGGGCCTCCTAAAAAGCGCTTGCACGACTTGAATTGGATCGTTCGCCTTTCTGGAAGTGGGGCTCTGTGCAACCCGATCGTACGGTCGATCTGCGCAACGGGAGACTGGCGCCACACTGGCGTGAAATTCGCTCTTGACATTCCTGTCCAGGCCCAAGGACATATTGTCCAGGCGCCCAATGGGGCGGGGAAGCAAAAGCCGCTCTACGATCGTATCCAACACTTTTTGATGTATATAGGAGCGATACCGGTTGGTTGCTGTACCAAATTGCTCACTCGTTCGAGAAAGTGCTCTGCGCAGTGGCCCGGCGAAGCCCTGGGTAGACCGGTGTCCCAGAATAACTAACCGGGCAATCCCGTATGCGGAATTCCCGGCCCGAAGGCCGATGGACGGATCGAGAGCGACCGGGCGTGCAAACAGTTCGACGGAGAAACAAATACGCCTGAAGCACACTCAGAAACCGCGCATAGCGCGTTTTCAACGGTTCGGCACGCTTATATTTATTTAATAACATGTTTAGAATCAGTACGTAATGGCAATCCGGCAGCCCAATGTGCTGGCCCCTATCAAGATTCAACCGTGAGCGGCGGCATCTTCAATGAGCTACTCACGCGACCTGGCTCTGAGGACGGCATTACTAGGCGGCAATTCGTGCAGCAGCAATTCGTTGGCTTGAACAAGCGGATTTGCATGGAACCACTGTTGCACGATGTTGTTGTTCAGCAGGTTCAGAATCGCGAGCAGAGACATTCCCTGATGGTGGGCCATCCATTCCCGAACAAGGCTCGCTCGTCCTGAGGCCCCGGAAAAGTCAGCAGCCTCATAGAAACCGTAGGCCCCAACCCAGCCGGAAGACTCCATGAAGCGGAGGTTGCGGAGGGCAGCCAGGGAATCGACACCGAGCGCAAGGAATGTTGAGTATGGCGAGACAACCGGTCCCGCGGTTGCTTCAATCGAAAGCGCGATCTGCGGTATGCCATAGGCCTGGTAATGATAGTGCCCGGCGTCATCCCGGCGCGCTGCGCCCGATTCCGAGATGCCCCACGGAATGTTGTGATTGCGCGCAAAGGCCCGCTGCACCCGTACGCAGGATGCGAGCGAGCGCGAGATGAGGGTGTCCGGATAACTGCGCATCCAGAGCGCGGGCATCTGGTATTCAAACATGGTGCCGGTCCAGGAAAGAAGGACATACCTTCCAAAAGCGCGCGCGTGCTCCCGGCCCATCTTGAACCAGCTTTGCTGTGGAATCTGATCGCGTGCGATGGCCAGGAACGTTGCGATGCGAGCCTCGGAGGCGATCATGTCATAACATGCTTCATGCACCTTGTGTGCGCGCACGTCGAAGCCGATGGAGAGTATGCGGCGTCCCGGGTCGGCGAGGAAGGCGAAGTCCGTGTCTTCGGCAAGCCGTTCCGCATTCTGAGCAAGGGAGCGAAGAGAAGCGGAAAGCTCGCGCAGATTTTCAGCGGCAGCCGGCAGCGCGGCACTTAGAGATTCTCCGAGTTCAAGCAATTGCGAGTTACCGATGAGCTTAAGTCGGGCGCGATGCAAACTCACATCCAGCTGCTCAGCGAATCCGGCTGCGTCGTCAATCGCAATTGAATAAGCTTCCGGCTTGATACTCAGTTCGGGTAAGTCGCGCAGCGCGGCGAATTCCGGGAGCAGCCACGGCATGTAGTTAGCCAGCAAGCTAAGTATGGCTTTGACCCGGCGATGCGTTTCATCGACCCACCACAATTCGTCATCCTGGAGCACCGGCGGTGGCTCGGATGCGTTAGAGGCAGAGGTCGAGAGCCAGTTAATCCATTGACTGGCTGAAGCAGAGTCTTCGGGAAGGGAGAGTTGAGCAAACGGACCGCGAATTCCATTCTCCAGCCGCATCAGTTGCCAATGCGTGCGGAGGCCGGAGAAAAGCCTGGGATCAAGTAATGGCTTGCGGCCTAGCGAAACAGCGCCTGAGCGGAGCGTGTAGAGAGAAGCGACCAAGTTGCCGCTATCAACAGAGGAGACAAACGGCGCGGCGTCCAGCGGCTTGAGGGTTTGCGTGTTGTACCAGTTGAACAAATGCCCGCGATGTTTTTCCAGCTTGTCAATTGTGGACAAGGTACGCTCGGTGAGCTCAACGAACTCGGGAGTAGTGAGGAATCCTAGCTCGGACGCGGCCTGCCTGGCATTGAGCAGAAGTCCGACGTTGGTCGGGGAAACTCGAGCGGCTTCGTAGAGGCCGTCTTCTTCAACATTGTCGGGGATGAGATAGTTGTGGCGCTCTCCGCCGAATTGGTGAAAGTACCGCCAGATGCGCAACGAGTGAGCGCGGAGGAAAGTATCGCCAGCGGGATCGAGCCGTCCTCGTTGTTCCCGCGGCTGCGCGTTGAGCCAGGCAGTCACAACAGGAGCAAGGCTCCAAAGTGCGAGAATGGGCGCGGCCACCAACAGCGCGTAGTGGTGGTGGCGAGGATTTACGAAGTAAACCAGAACCGCAGTAACAGCCGCTACAACAGGAGTGAAGACAAGATAGCGGTCAGCCGGCGAGCTATTCGTGGTTTGGGTTTCTGCTTCGGCCGCCGTCTCCCATTCCAGCAGGCGTTCTCCTGTAATGAACCTCCGAACGAGCGCGCGCACGATCGCGTCAAGTGACAGCAGCGCCTGGTGTGGCAAGTAGACAAAGTTCAGGAGAGCGATAAATATCGATATCGAAAAACTGGAAAACGCCTGTGCAACACGTCCTTTGCCGGGGCCGGCCAACGCTCGGCCAAGTCCGAAGCTGAGCTGGACAAGAGTGGGAAAGATATGCAGAAGGATCGGGACAACGGTCCAGTAGAGTGGCCCGCCTGGAAGCCCGAGCCAGCCCGCCACGAACAGAATGAATGTGAACGGCTCAACGAGAGAGCGGCGCAGGTTGTCGAAGATCTTCCAGCGTGAAACGTCGGATATGGGATTCCTGACCCAGTTGCCGGCTTCGTCGGGAACGCGGGAAAACATCCACTGCGCAATCTGCCAGTCGCCGCGCACCCAGCGATGCTTGCGCCGATTGTATGCGCTCAGGTGCGAGGGGTAGTCGTCGATAAGCTCGATGTCGGTGGCGAGCCCCGCGCGCGCATAAGCGCCTTCGATGAGGTCGTGGCTGAGCAGGGAATTGCGAGGGAAGCGGCGGTCAAGCACAGCATGGAATGCGGCAACTTCATAGATTCCCTTGCCGGTAAAACTGCCTTCGCCGTAGAGATCCTGGTATGCATCGGAGACAGCGCGCGTGTAGATGTCAAAGCCGCTCTGCCCGGAGTAGATTCCCGCCATGCGCGACCGCGAGGCTGAGTGAACACTTACGCCGACGCGGGGCTGCAAGATGCCATAGCCGGCGACAACGATGCGCAGGGTGGGGTGAATCACGGCTTGATGCAGAGGATGCGCGATGGTGCCGACGAGTCGCGCCGCGGATCCGCGAGGCAACTGCGTATCGGAATCGAGAGTGAGTACGTAGCGAGTTTCGTGAAGCAGATCGAGCCGGCCTGCTTTGATGGGAAAAGCATCGAAGTCACCGACGAGGAGTTTGTTGAGATCGAGCAGTTTGCCGCGCTTGCGCTCCCAGCCCATCCACACCCCTTCGCGCACATTAAAAATGCGATGACGGTGGAGAAGGATGAATCCCCCCATGCTCTGCGAGCCATATTTGTTATTGAGCTCATCAATCAATTGGACAGCCAGTTCGACGAGCGGATCGGCGTCTCTTGCACGCGGTTTGCAGGCGGCATCGGGAAGATCGGTGAGCAGCGCAAAGTGCAGGTGCGGATCGCGGTTGGCAAGAAAGCGCACCTCGAGATCGTTGACCAGGCCGCGCACCTGCTTTTCGTTCATGAGCAGGGTGGGAACGGCAACGAGCGTGGTGAATTCAGCGGGGATGCCGTTGCTGAAGTCGAGCTTCGGCAATGGATCAGGGTCAAAGAGGGCGGTAACGGAGTTGTTCATCAGATCCACGGCGCTTTGCATCACCGGGAGAATGAGCATGAGCGCCGCGACGAGGCAATCGAATAGAGACAGGCGAGAAAGCGGAAGCAGAACAAGGGCGGCAATAAAGGCTATGGTGATGACTTGAATGCCGCTGATATAGAAATCGTCGGCGTGGTCATGAACGACGGCGCGCAGGCTCTCGATCAAGGGGTGGTGGAAGTTGGTGCGCGCGGAAAGTTGCGAAAATCCCTTGTCAACGAGGTAGTAGCCGACGTGGATTTGGCGGCGATGCATGCGGGGGTTGTCAATGGCAGTGTGGGTGCTCTCTTGTGCCAATTCAAGAGCGGTTTGAGCCACCTGCTGCTCGGAGCAATCGGAGTAGCGCGCGACCAGGGCAACGCGCCTGCGATAGAGTTCGCGGCTGTCAAATTCCATTGCTCCATAGGTCTGCGCCGGATCTTTGCGCAGCGTGGTTTCGAACACGACGAGAGGCTCAATCAGCGACGTCCAATCCGTCTGGTTGATGGAGCGCAGGCTCTTCAAGCCTACCGAGACTGGAGATGCTTCCACAAGATCGGTGGAGCGCAGCAGAATGCGCGCCTCGTCGAGCAGCGACTCAAGGAGGGCAAACTTCAGAAACGAGGGAAGGTTCCACAATTCCTGCAATGCCAGAGGCTCATGCGCCTGCATTGCATCCATAAATGCACGGAAGCCGGGCACGGAGAAATCTCCATTGACGGCACGCAGATAAAGCGCGGCGATGGAAGCGGCACGGGGCTCGTCTCTCTGTGCGGGAAGAATGACGCGCGGAAGCTGCGCTATGACACGAAGTTGATCCGACATGCCGTTCACGGCAGATCGCATCAAGCGAGCATTGGCGCGGAGTTCAAGCAAAGCCGCAGTATTTCCCGAACTCGATCCTGGCGCGGCCGGCAACAGCGAGAGATCGTGTTCAAGTTGCTTGTGAGCCTTGCGAGCAGCAACAACGCGCGCGGGAAACGTGCCTCGGCTTGCGGGGCGTTGCACAAGATCCCAGGCGGCCACCGCGCGCAAGTGTTCCAACATCTCGCCGGTGAGAGGCTGCTGTGTCTCCGGAATAGTTGCGGTATCAGTCATGGCGCCTCAACGGTAACTGGCGGCCTGCATCTCAAACATGGCAGCATAACGGCCTCCGAGCGCGATCAGTTGTGAATGGCTGCCCTCTTCCACCAGGCGACCAGCTTCCAGCACGACAATGCGGTCAGCCATGCGGACAGTGGAAAATCGATGGGAAATGAGCAGCGCCATTTTTCCATACGTGAGTTCGGCGAAGCGCTCGAAGACTTCGAGCTCGCTTCGGGCATCCAGCGACGCGGTGGGTTCGTCGAGAATGAGCAACTGCGCGTCGCGCAGATAGGCGCGGGCCAAAGCAAGCTTCTGCCATTCTCCGCCTGACAGATCGACGCCGCCTTCAAATCGCCTGCCGAGCATCTGGTCGAAGCCGCCGTGCAGTTTGTCAATCACTTCCGAAGCAAGGCTTTTTTGGGCTGCATATTCAAGCTCTTCGATTGAATGTTTTGTTTCAATTCGACCGACCTCAATGTTTTCGCGGGCCGTCATCTCGTAGCGCATGAAGTCCTGAAAGATCACTCCGATTTCAGCGTGCAGATCGGCGAGGTCGTACTCGCGCAGGTCAACACCGTCAAGAAGGATCTGGCCTCCGGTTGGATCGTAGAGGCGAGTGATCAGCTTGACGATGGTGGTTTTCCCCTGGCCGTTCTCGCCGATGAGCGCCACGCGTTCTCCGCAGCCTAGAGTGAAATTGAAGTTGCTCAGGACAGGCCGGTCGGTGCCAGGATATGCGAACGAGACATTGCGAAACTCAAAGCCGCGCGTTATGGGGCGCGGTGCAGGCAGGCCGTTCGCCTTGGACTGAACGCGCGGTTTCATCTCAAAGAAGGCGAGAAGGTCAGTGAGGAACAGCGCTTGATCAGCCACGCCGGACGCGGTCGAAAACGCTTGCTGGATATTGGCCATGGCCTGCATGATGGCAGTCGTGATGAGGGTGAGATCGCCAATGCTGTAGCGGCCTTGAATGGTGCGGTAGATGCTGTAGCCGTATGCTCCGTAATAGCCGAGTTGACCGACAATGGCCAGCAGCCCGCCCCAGAAAAGGCGCCGCCTGTTGAGAGCAACATTCTCTTCGAAAATTCCTTGCGAGAGCCTGGTAAAGCGTTCCGTGAGATAGTCGCTCAGGTTAAAAAGCTTGAGCTCTTTCGCGGCTTCCTTGCTTCCCCCGACCTGGCGCAGATAATCCATCAGCCGGCGCGCCGGCGTCTGCCGAAAGTTCTTCGCGTAGGTAAGGAAGGCGAAATGGCTCTCGCCAAGAAAGGCGGGGATAATACCGGCTATCAGCAACAACAGCAGAAACGGAGAGTAGCGAATGAGCACTGCCGAAAAAGCGATGGCTGTGACGGACTGTTGAAGCAACCGGCCCATCTGCTGAATCATGGCCAGCCGGTCTGTTGCCTGCACGCGGGCGCGCTCAAGCCGATCGTAGAAGACGGGATCTTCATACACGGTGAGATCGAGCGACGCGGCTTTGCGCATGACCTCGACGCTGACATGGTGGGTATAGCGGTCGGCGAGCAGGTTGTCGAAGTAGTCGACAGCGCGGGAGAGAATGCCGGTGAGGACGGCGAGCGCCATCTCCGCGCCGACCAGCCACCAGAAGTGTTGCGGCAATGGCTTGTGAATGCGGATCTGATTGACTCCGTCGATGATGAAACGGCCGACGATGCCAATGCAAACAGGCAGAAAGGCAACGAAAATGCGGATTGAAATATTCCAGAAGACCACCTTCGGACCGGATTCCCAGACGAAGCGGAGGACTGGCGGCACGTTCTTGAGCGCGCGTAATCTGTCCGCCCAGGCGCTTCCGGGTTGCTGCCCCTTGTCAGGCAAGTTCTCGCCGGGATCGCCGGTGGGATGCGCGTCATGCGTGGTCGAGGCCATGTCTCACTTCAGAACTGGTTGGGTTTTAGAGAGGTGCTGCAAACTCCGCTGTGCGATGGGTTCCGGAACCAAGGCATTTGACGCTCTGTTCTGAATGGCGTCGCGGATAGGTATTCTTCTTCTAATGCGATGCAAAGATGTTACGGATCGTTGTTCGCTCTTTATTTCCAAGGCATAAGATGAGCGGCTAATAGCGCTTTAAACCTGCAATCTCCATCCCGCGCTGGGCCTCAGGATTCTTCATGATTGTCTCCCACACGAAACCAGTTCTCGCGTTTTCCGCCATCAACATGGTTATTCCCGTGTCAATCCCGATCACGTCTGTGTCGTACCAGTCTGTCAACGGGTTAAACGCATCGACAAATCCGTAGCGGCACCAGGCTTTGGGATAGTGGTCGTGAATGGTTCTCAGCACGCGCATGGTTGCGTCCGGCAAAAACGGCAACGAGCCGCCAGCCGCGGCGGGAACGATGGTTCCGTCAATTGGACCTGTGGCTGGGGGTCCACCCCAAGCCACGTACCCGTTTGCTGAATCGGAAGCGGTTATGCCCCACAGCGCGTTGGTGTAGTCGACGAATTGTTCATTCAGGTCCACGCAGAAGCGGCGATGCACATCTGTGGCGATTACCGAGTTCTCAAAGTAGTCTGCATAGCGGTCGCGCTTATGCCGGAAGTCGAACCAGGCCTGGGAATATTGATGCACAAACAGTGGCGCGAATGAGCCGACATAGCGGAGGCCGTCATATTCGAAAATAGTTCTCTTCCACGCGAACCAAGCATCGCTGGGCAGCGGATGGGAGGTTGACCCCATACCCAGCAGATACATCATCATGAGTTCGCTGTAGAGATCCCATCGGGAAGGAATAAAACCAAGCTCGGGAGTCCAGCCGTGGGAGAGCAGGCTGGTGTCCTCAGAGAGCCAGTTCCACTCCACGCGATCAAAAATGGCGTGAGCCAGTTCGGCAATCGTCTTGTCGTGAAAATGCTGGCTGCAGGTTAGAACCCCGCAGAGCAGGATGGCCGTATCGACTGAGGAAACCTCCGAGTCCCACATTCTTTCGCCGGTATTGATATTGGCAAAATGATAGAAGAAGCCGCGATGGGTTGGCAGCTTGTGCCATAAGAACGACAACGCTTGAATGACGCGATTGCGTGCCTCAGCGTAACGAACGTAGCCTCGCTTCTCTCCAATGCAAATTGCAGTGAGGCCAAAGCCCGTGGATGCGATGCTGGCCGCGAGCCCTTTGTCGTCGATGCGCACGTTACAGCGGTCTTTTGTCAATCCCGTGGGAGGATTGGTCTGCTCCCAGAAGAAGAGAAAGTTGGCATGCTCAAGAACTTCCAGAAACTGGTCATCCTGGGGCGAAAGCTCCTGCGGCGTGGGTGGGGCTGCAGGGCGCGCGTGCGCCTGCGTCTGCGGGATTGATTGGGCGAAGAGGGGCGCTCCCCTCACTTGAGTGAGCGGCAGGCCAACGGAAAACGCAGCCATCCGACGCAGAAACTTCCGCCTGGAGTCCTCGCGTTCTTCGGGATCAAATTCCCGGTAGATTTTCGGCAGTGTCATGCCATCGATTCGACCCAACCCAGGACTTCCTTGGTTACGCACACGGCTTCGGCCCCGAAAAGGATTTCGGCAGCCGTTGTTTTAGATGCAAAAAAGCAGGGAAGCGATGAGCGTTGCGGGACAGCAAATCCAATCGAGAACGCGTCGAATACAATCTGTATGTGCTTACGGAGTTGAATTGAGCAGGAAAAAGGTTGTCTGGATCATTGTCGCGGTCGCGGGAATCGCTTTGGCCACGGTGCTTGTGCTGCATATGCATCACTGGCGACCGAGAACGTTGACGATTCAGGGCGCGGTGATCCGTAAAGACGAGGACACGCGCAAAGAATCTCCCATTTCCGACGTGAATGTCATTGCATCGGATGGTGTTACAAGCACCAGCACGCGGTCTGACGCATCGGGTTACTTCATAATTGTGTTTCCGGAGGCGGTCTGGCCGGGGCAAACGCTGAATCTCAGTTTTCGGCATTCCGACTACAAGCCGCTCGAATTGAAATTGCCTACCGGACTCCGCTTGGCCAGCAAAGAGCTCTATGTTGCGGCCATGACGCAAGCTACTGATCAGCCTGCTCCAATTGCCGGCACTCCAGCGTCGGTGGTCTCAAACATTCGGGTGAGATACACCGTGAATATCCCATCCGAAGATAACATTGGGAGCGCGGTAAAGACCTTTCAAGTGATCAATAAGGTCAGCGTGCCCTGCGATGGTCACGCCCCGTGTTCCCCAAATGGAAACTGGAAAGCATCAACCGGTTCAATCCAGTTGGACGCCGGGCCGGACAATGCGTTTCGCAATGTGAGAGCCTCGTGCATTGCTGGCCCATGCCCCTTCACGACGATTGACTCGAGCGGCTATGTGAACGGCGGACGCACCATCAGCGCATCCGCCCTTGCCTGGTCGGATACGGCCACGTTTCTGCTCGAAGCTGAGGTTTTTCGCACGGCAAATAGTTCTCGGGTGCGCGAGTTATATCCCGTGGTGTTTGGCCAAGCCCTCCACTTCACGCTTCCGCCAACTCAGGAAGGCGTAAGTCTTGAAGCCGACGTAGACGGCGTGCCCATGGTTTTTCCTCTCGGCTCGGAACTCTATCTGAGCTGGGCAACGTGCTCCGTCCGGAGTAACACGGGTGCGGAGAAGACCACTGTGTACAGATGTGAACTCAAACCGGGATACCGCTTTTGATGTGACTCGCCCTGGAACTCTGCCAAAACGAGTTGGAAATTTCGACCTGTGTGGTTCGGATTATGCCCGTTTGGCGGGCATGATTCTCTACACCCGGATTTTGGAAGGTTTTGGGCTTGTTGCGACGGGTTTGGAGGCATTTGCAGCAAAGAAAAGATCGAGAGGGAAGTCGGGTTTGGCGTTTCACAAATAAAGGCTACGGCGGGGGGCCAAGAATCCGGCGCTGGTAAGCCTCTGACCGGACGATCTGGGGTGGGCCCGGTCGAAGGCCTCGGCCCTTGAAACAACACTGCTTTGGCGGTGAGATGCGTTTCACCTGGTGGTTAATCGACCTCTGCCGTTGCGCAGCAGAGGTCTTGTCCGCAACCTTGAGGGTGCTGGCGAGAGTGCACAAAGTTCATCGGCGCGCATTTACCATGTTTTTGAGCGCGTTCCAGTGCCTTGCTTAACCATCGACACCTTTCGCAGATCGAACATTTTCGATGGTCCGTATGCAGTCCGATCCGGATTTCTTTGGTACA
>Ga0302324_100015603_pt1 | contig 15227 bp, 13 predicted proteins | sample Palsa_T0_1_FD_201949 | JGI IMG/M metagenome (GOLD analysis project Ga0302324, IMG submission 201949) | Peat permafrost microbial communities from Stordalen Mire near Abisko, Sweden - Palsa_T0_1 | ecosystem: Environmental > Terrestrial > Soil > Palsa > Peat permafrost | place: Sweden: Abisko...
CCACCATGGCAACCATCACCTTCCCTTCTTCCATGTTGCACTCGGGCGCTAATACCCTGAGCTTCTCAGTCGTGCAATTTGCCCAAGTATCTTTTGGCTTGGACTACTCCGGAACCGTAAATTATACGCCCTCGGCCACTGCCACACCTGAGCCCGCAACGTTCGCGCTTTTGGGTCTCCCGTTGATTACGCTCGGCCTCATCGGTCGAAAGCGCCAAGCCGCGTAATTCATGGCCCCAAACGCTGCGCGGGGGCGAGACATTCGCCCCTCTCGTATCACAATGGTCCTTGGGTAATTCATATCACGGAGTTCTTTTGGCCAAACAGTTATTTGGAACGGACGGTATCCGCGGCGTCGCCGGCGAACCGCCCATGGATGCGCGCACCGCCCACGCTCTCGGCGTTGCGCTGGGCGCCTGGGCGCGGGAATCGCACCCGGAAGACTTGCCGGCCGGCAGCGCCGAAGTCATCATCGGCGCCGAAGTCTTGATTGGCATGGATACGCGCGAGAGCGGCCCCTGGCTGGCTGAGCAGGTGGCGGGCGGCTTGGCCCGTGCCGGCGTCGGCGCGCGCTTTGCGGGCATCATTACAACCCCCGGCGTCGCCTATCTCACCCGCACCGGTCCGTTCGTGGCTGGCGTCATGATTTCCGCCTCTCACAATCCTTATCAGGACAATGGCCTCAAGGTGATCAGTCACTCCGGCTACAAGCTTCCCGACGACGTCGAAATCCACTTCGAATCGCTCATGAACGAGTGGCTCGCTTCCGGCCAAGCTGCCGAACCGAAGAAGCTGACCATCGACCCGTCGCTCGATAACCTCTACACCGACTATCTGGCCTCGACGGTCACCACGCGCTTTTCACTAAACATAGTCGTCGATTGCGCCAACGGCTCCGCTACCGAGGTCGCGCCGCGCCTTTTTGAACGCCTCGGGCCGCATGTGGATTGGATTGGCTACGCGCCGAACGGCCGCAATATCAACCTGGATAGCGGTTCGCTTCACCTCGAGAATCTGCGCCAGCGCGTTCTAGAAACCCACGCCGATCTCGGCATCGCCTTCGACGGTGATGCCGACCGCGCTCTCTTCGTCTCCGGCGCGGGCAGAATTGTCGACGGCGATGCCGTGCTCTTTCTAGCCGGCGTGGACCTCAAGCAGGCAGGTCAACTTTCGAGCGACGTCGTCGTAGCCACCGTCATGTCCAACCTGGGCCTGGAAAAGGCTCTCGCCGCGCACGGTATTCAAATGTTGCGTACTCCCGTGGGCGATAAATACGTACTGGAAGAGATGCTGCGGCGGGGAGCAACGCTCGGCGGCGAACAATCCGGGCATGTGATCTTCCTGCGCCACGCCACCACCGGCGACGGCCTCCTCACCGCTTTGCGCGTTCTCGAGATCGTGCATAACTCCGGCAAGACGCTGGATGCGCTCGTCGATGAGATCAAAACCTTCCCGCAAAAACTCGTGAACATTCGCGTCAGAAACAAGCGCCCGCTCAGCGAACTGCCCTCCGTGCAAGCCGAGATTCAGGCTGCGGAAAACGCTTTCGCCGGCAGCGGTCGCGTTGTCGTCCGTTTCTCCGGCACGGAACCTCTCGCTCGTGTGATGATCGAAGCCAAAACCGACGAAGAAGTAAATACCTGGACCACCCGTATTGCGAACGCTATTCAAGCTGAGCTAGGTTCGGTGAACTGACGAACAACCGACTGTTAGCGATGGACGGCGTTGAACTGAAGTTGTCCAGCATCCTCCAACAGACCCGAACTAACACTTTCAAACGGGCTTCGCCGCGCCAACTTCAGGTTACGCCCGGGATCCTGCAGCAATTCGAAAGTTGGATGGGCGGCGATTAGTCTACCCTTTGCGACTACCTGGGAATTGGGTAACTTCTTACTGCCGTTGTCTTTCCTGTTCGTAACGATCTGTCGAAGTCCAAGCCTTTGTGGCATAAAAGCTGCTGGATCCTCTACTCTGGAGAGCGCTGAAGCACGGAGGAGGCCAACGTGGGCTGCTGCAACGGCAATCGGTGCTGACCTTCGAATCTCTGCAGGCGTGCGCTCATAAGTTCTGCCTCTTCGCGCGTGAAGGCCAGCAGGCCAGCCGACGCCAGACGCCACGTAGCCGCGGTCCAGCGCGCCTGCATAAGACCCGCGCTTGGATGTTCCGAGGAACCAAGCAGAACATGTCCGACCTCGTGCGCCATGGCATGACCGAGGACGGCGTAAGTTGGTTCATTCAGGATCCGGGCAAGTGCTTCCACCCTGTCGTAGAAAATCAAAACGTGCGCTCCCGTATGCGCGAACGGGAGAGCGTATCCTAGCGCGCCAGGTAACAAGCTTGCAGGTGTCCGTCCCATGAGGCGAACCAAAATGTAGCGGCGTGTATCCGGTTGCTGGAATGCGGAGCTACTCATGTCAGTCCCCTGATCTTCAGGCGATTCGGGTAATCGGCATTCCCAACTGATCCGGATTCGAGCCGCCCGAAATAGCCAGTCGGCCTGGTCGGTGGCCGGGTGAATTACCCGGGGAGACGCCTGCGCCTCATTAGAGAGACGGATCGAAAGAGTCTGCGCAGGGCCTATGGCCGGTGCGCTCTTGCCAGATACGGAACCGGCCATCAGCGCGAATGTGTTTACGATTGAGGCAAGCCTTAACCAGCTGTCCATGGCGACCTCCTGGATCACGAACAGCGTCGATCAAGTCAGGCCCGGTTTCCAGAGGTCAAGCCTTGCTTATGGCCGCTTTGGTCCTGTCTGCCCAAGTCGTTGCAGCGAAACGAGATCTTAGGAAATCTGTCCCGGCCGCGAGGCGCTTGGGACCACAGACGACGAGAAAAACAGGACTCTGACTTGTCGAACGGCCCGGTAGGATATATGATCCAGAGTTATTGGGCAGACACTATGTCGGAAATTAAGCAGCAGCAACTGGCTTTTCAGTTCGGTGTCTTCGAGATCAGCCCGCATACGCGGGAGCTTCGAAAACACGGCGTGAAACTAAAGCTCCAGGACCAGCCGCTTGAAGTTCTCCTTCTGCTGTTGGAGCATTCCGGCGAAATCGTTACGCGAGAGGAGATTCAGAAGCGCCTCTGGCCTGAAAATACGTTTGTCGATTTCGACAACGCGATCAACAGTTCCGTGCGTAAGCTGCGCGACGCTCTGGGCGACAGCTCGGACAACCCGCGTTTTATAGAGACGCTTGCACGACGCGGTTACCGGTTTATCGCGCCGGTGTCGCGGCCTTTGGGCGCTCCTGAGCGGGAAGTTCCATCGAATCGGTCGAGTCGGCTCGTCCAGATGCCGGCCAATGCATCGCGGGCTCCGGTCAAGGGACGCCGCCTCATTTGGATCGCCTGCGCCACGCTCATTTTGTTTGGAATAGTGGGAACGCTGCTCTGGCGGATGTCGAAATCGAATCAGAGCCACCGCGAAACGCCCGAACCAGCCGTACCGCTCACCGGTAATCGAGGATACGAGGGGTTTCCCGCATTCTCGCCCGAGGGCACGCGCGTGGCATTCTCCTGGAAACAACCCGGCGAGCGGGTCCCGAATATTTACGTGAAGCTGGTTGGGCAAGGCGAGGCAGTGCGGTTGACAATGAATCCAGCGGGCGCTTCCGCCCCTGCCTGGTCGCCGGATGGCGTGTGGGTCGCTTTCTTACGTGCCCGCCCGGGCTTTCGCGCGGCCATTATGATTATTTCCGCGCTCGGGGGGCAGGAGCGAGAGGTGGCCGAGGTGACGCTTGGGACCGAGGAGTTGCTTCGCGATTGGGAGGCCACTTCCATACCTTCACCATTCTTGGCCTGGTCGGGTGACGCACACTGGCTGCTCGCACTCGAGCAGAACACTCCACATGGAGCTTTTTCGGTTGTGCGGTTCTCGGTCGAGAGCGGCGCAAAGCGCGTGCTTACCTTTCCCCCAGGGGAGACCAGGGGCGACGGCGGGCTCTCCCTATCGCCCGATGGGAAGACACTGGCGTTCACTCGAACCTTCGGTCTATTCGAGAAAGACATCTTCGTAGCCCCGCTTTCCGAGGATATGCTGCTGAAAGCCGCACCTACCCGGCTGACATTCGATAACAAGGAAATCGATGGCGTCGCCTGGACACCGGACGGGCGAAGGCTGGTCTTCTCCTCCAAGCGCGGGGGCCGGCGGGAACTGTGGGAGATGGGGGTACGGCCACCGAGCGAACCCGTCCGGCTGAGTGCAGCCGGCGACGAGCCCCATGAGTTGGCCGTCGCGCGGCAAGGAAATTACCTGGTGTACACGCATGAAACCCCTGATTGGCATATCTGGCGTTTGCGTCTCGACGGCAACAAGCGAGAGCAGGCGCAAATGTTTATCTCCTCCTCGCGGATGGACCACCTTGCGAGGTACTCGCCGGATGGCCGACGCATTGCCTACCAATCCGGGCGCTCCGGCAACCAGAACATTTGGGTTTGCAATGCGGATGGGTCTCATCCGGTTCAACTCACTGCGGTTCGTGATGCATGGGGCGGCAGTCCGCGCTGGTCCCCGGACGGACGGAAGATTACTTACGACAGCAATGTAACCGGGAACTGGCACATTTATGTGGTCGATGCCCAGGGTGGACCGCCAGTTCAACTGACAACGACGAATACGCAAGAGTTTCGACCCAGTTGGTCGCACGATGGCAGGTGGATCTATTTCTGTGCTACGCGAACCGGGCAGCCACAGGTCTGGAAAGTTCCGGCGGCGGGTGGGACTGCAGTGCCCGTAACAAAAAACGGCGGAGGTGTGGCCTTCGAGTCGGCAGACGGCAAGGACCTCTATTACACCAAAGATCAACAGCTATGGAAGATGCCGGTAGGAGGCGGCAAGGAGACGCTGGTTTTGGCTTCCATGCTGGATAACAATTATGCGCCGGTGAAGCACGGCATTTACTTCTTGCAAGGGACAGACAGCGACGCCAAACTGCGACTGCAGTTTTTGAATTTCGCGACGCATGCCATCCAGAACATAGGAACGGTTCCAGGCCCGTCGGCCGATGAAATCAGTATTTCGCCGGATGAGCGCCGGTTCTTATACAGCACTACGAGTGGCGCAGGCAGCGAGCTAATGCTGATCAAGAACTTCCGGTGAGGACGGCGGCCAAGTACGGCGAGCGGGTCTTTGGGCATCCGCGGATCACGGCGAGGAGTCGAAGTGAAGCTGTCGGCACCAACGGCAGGTGCAGATGATCGGACCTGGGATGATGGCGCCTGCGGCGCAAATGATGTTGCTGTGCCGAACAAAGTTCAAATTTCTACGTCTTCAAATGACCGTTAACAACCAACCGCCACTTCGTCCGCGTATACGCAACCCTGAATCCCTGCCGTTCGGCATTGCGTTGCGAATTGCTGCCCGCCTCCGCAACCATCATGGCCAAATCGCAGCCATGCTCGAACGCGTAGCGCATGCGCTCTCCGAGAAGCGCAGCTTGCAGCCCACGACGGCGCAGCTCTGGAATGGTGCTCGCGCCGCCGAAAAGGGCGACACCCTTATGAATACACAGAACGCCTGCGGCACCCGGCTGGCCTTCGAATTCGGCCAGGAAACACGGGCTTTCGGCGCGCGCCAAGCAGATGGCGCCCATTTGCCGGAGAAAGTCCGCAAGCTCGGGATGTTCGTGCGTCCAACCTCGGGCGCTGATGTCCGTCCAAAGTTGCGCTTCTTCCGGACCCGTGACGCGCACGCTCACCTTGGCGTCGCGTTCAAACATAGGTCTCTCAACGGCACGGTATAAAACGCTGCTGATCTCAATCGGCCGGTAGCCGCGCGCGCAAAGCAAGTCCAGCGCCGCGACTCCAGCCAGCGGACTCACTTCATGCATCGCGTCGGCGCCGCGATCCATAAAGAAGCGTTCCATCACCTCGAGCGACGCCGCGCTGACTTCCTCGAAGATGCCAAGCCCGAAACTCTGGGTCGTCGGCGCGCCCACGCCGTCGAACACTGCATACGCGCCCGCGCATTCAATCCACTCGGAGCCGCTGTCCGGAAACAAACGGCGGCGCGCTTCGGCGAATTGCACGCACGCATGCCCCTCCGCGCGCTCCAAACGCCGTGCCAGCGCGAGATCGGCAAACACGCTCAACTCAACTTCCGCGCATACGCCACCAGCGCTTTCATGTCTTCGTTCGCATCGCCCTCTTTTTCATACTCAATGGCCACCAAACCTCGGAAATCAATCGCTTTCAGCTCTCGCATAACGCCCGGAATATTCGCGATACCAGTGCCCAGCAGCACATTGTGCTCCGCGCCGACGCCCGCTACGTCTTTGAGATGCACAACAAGCAAACGCGACGCCAGCTTGCGAAGCGCGTCGACCGGATCATGCCCGCAAGCCGCCATTTGCCCCACATCCAACGTTGCCCCGACGGTCTTTGATAGTCCTGCCAAGCCGTTCAACACATCCTCAGCACTTTCATAGGCAAACTTCTGCTTGAACCAGTGGTTGTGAATGCCGAAGGTCAAGCCTTCCTTGGTAAACCGTTCGTCGATGCTGTGTAGAATCGGACCGGTGGCATCGCCGGAAACATTGCGCGCGCCGAGAATTTTCGCGAAACGCACCGCATAGTCCAAATCGCGTTCGTCTTTGATCGTCGCCGTATAGTAAGAAACGCAGCGGATGCCGGCACGGTCGAACTTCTCTCGGGCCGCTTGGCACATCTCACTTGTCGGAGGTTTCATCAACATGAACTCGCCGCGCGACATCTCAATTTCCTTGATGCGCAACTCGGTCAGTTGCACAATCATGTCATCCATCGACAGGTTGTGGTACGAAAACGTTCCCACGCCGATATCCAGATGCGTGGAAGGCAACCAGCTTCCGGCCAGCACGCCGCCTAACAAGCGGTGAAAGTTTCGCCGGTTCATTTTGGGGCTCATTTTGGGGCTGGCTGCGGCGCTATGTTCGCATCCACCAACCCGAGCGCCCATTTGATCGCCTCAGTGTACATTTTCTGAAATTGCGGGTTGTCCCAATTCTCCTCAACGTGCCCTAGCGTCGAATAATAGACTCGGCCTTTGCCGTACATCTTGGCCCAGGCAACCGCGAAGTCTTTGTCAGTACGATGCACGCGTGGATTGTTCAAATCGAGCTTGCTCGCATCCAAGCGCAGCAGCACGCGGCGGTCGTCGCGCGAGAAATTCTTGATCTGATAAATCTCGTCTCGGATAAAGAAATCCCGCGGCCACTGCGCCATTCCTGGAAAGGCCGGATCTTCGACGATGATCGGTGCGTTAAATGTGCCCCAGGGATGCTCGTCGTAATAGCCGCCGATCATCTCGCCGTATTGCGGCCATTGGGTGAAGGTGATGGCCGCGCTATGCACTCCGATAAAACCCTTACCGTCGTCATGAATGAATGCAAGAAAGTCGGCTTTCTGTTGATCGTCCATCTCCAACGTGCCGCCTGTATAGAAAAGCACGGCATCGAAATCATTCAGGTTCTTGGCATTGTATTCGAGTTTCCTCTTGGTCAGCGCTTCGGTATCGGTGCGGATCACGGTATCCCAAAGATCGGTTTCCCGGCCTAAACGCTCAATGGTCGCCAGCGCGTGCGATACCGCTTCATGCCGGTAACCCTTCTCTTCGCCGATCGCCAAAAGTTTCTTACGTGGGACAGAAGGCGCTTGTCCCCACGCGGCGCAGACCAAAGCAACAATCAGCCAGAAACTACCGGCTCGCAATCGCCGCCTTACCCTTTTGATCCACGAACAGATTCTTCACAGGCATCTTCGCATCGAACACCAGATTGAAAAATCCGACCATCATCTCGTCCCAGCTTTGCTCGCCCCACAAGACTTCTTTCGTGGGGTCGGCATTGTCAGGATTGTTCGCCGAATTATCGAAATGCGCCCGGCATTCAATCTTCGTTCCCTTGGGCAGAACCACCGGCTGCGCCAGCGTGTACCAGTTTTGCCAGTGCCAGTTATAGTGCGGCACGCTCAACAGAATTTGACTTTCGCCGGTGGGGTAAACCACGCGGTACTCGAAATCTTTGCCGCGTCCATGCATGTGCGGATGCAACCCGGAGAGCTTGACGTCGCTACCCACTTCAAAGCTCGCATCCACGGCATAGTTCGCATCGCCGGGTGGAATTTTGAAAGTCCCATTCGTGGCCGATAAAGTGAGCACGCGTTCCTTGGGCGGCTCTTTCGCGAAAACCAGGCCAAGCTGCGTTTCGTCCATCACCGGCTTGCCATTGGGCGTGTAGTGAACCTGAAAAACAATATCCGAACCGGCTTTGATGAGCTTGCCCTGCCCTGCTTTCAAGATCTCCGCAGGCTGGCCGGGAGCGTAGCCGACGAGAAAATCGCTCGGCAGCGCGCTGGTGTCCGGTTCTTCTTTCGTCTTCACTTGCGGCGCGATGAAAAACTCGCCCGGCTTCATGTCTCGAAACCAGTTCGACCTGGGTTCGCGCACAAAGGCGATGATGTGATGCACCACTGCGCGCTCGGTGGGCCGCACTTCAGCCGCTTGCACCCAGCGGTCTTCCGTGAATCCGGTGGGGACAATAATGTGCTGATAATCCACCACGCCAGACCCAGGCACGGCATACGGCTTGGGCAGCTTGAAGATTAAATCCGGCTTGCCAATCTGCCAACCCTCCACAAACTTCAACGGCGGAGGCGTGTCTTTGTCGTCGCCTTTGGGCGCGCCTGCGTCGGCCCACGCCACAATGGTGTTGATTTCCGACTGCGTGAGTGTTTGGCCGTTAGTAAATTTGCCGTAACGCGGATCGGCAAACCAAGGCGGCATCTTTCTGGTCTTCACCGCCTCTTTCATCGCCGCCGCCCAAGGCCGCGTCTGCTCATACGTCAGCATGGAGAACGGCGCAGCCTCACCAGGCCGGTGACAACTCTGGCATTCTTGCTGTAAAACAGGCAGAACGTCTCGCGTAAACGTCGGCGCAGCCGTGGCCAACGTAGACGAGATAAGCAAGGAAACCGCCGAGCACGCCCACGTGGGGAACGCAAATGGGGACGGACGACTTTGTCCACTGAGAAGTTTTTTAGACAGTTGAAGACGCATCAGTCCGGGACAGAGACGTCCGTCCCCATTTGCTCACACTACGCTAGAGATACTTGTTCCGCCTGCAAGCCTTTAGGGCCATTCTTTACGACAAACGAAACTTTCGCCCCTTCATCCAGGCTACGGTAGCCCGACGATTCAATGGCCGAGAAGTGTACAAAGACATCCTCGCCATTCTCACGCGCGATAAAGCCAAAGCCCTTCGAAGCGTTAAACCACTTCACTGTTCCAGTTTCTTTCATAAATCAGTTCTCTCTTTCTGCTGCTACCTCAAGACCCAACAAAGCCAATTGAGGAAATCGAGAACCGCCTACCATGAAAGGCACGCCGTAACAAGCGAATCCAAATGACCAGAAGGAATGTTCGAGCATTTCAACAATAAACGAACGTAATCCGATTGTCAAATGCCTACGCTACGTAGTCCTTCCCCCCCAGGGTGTTCGGTGTCGCTTCCGGTGTGGGAATCGCCCTCCGTCTCCGCCACAATTTCGCCATCTGTATCAGCCGCCGGCGGCTCATTTTTCCGCGCCAGCCGCCTCGCCATTTTTTCTTCCTGGCGCTCTTTTCGCTGTTGCTCTTTCTGTCGCTTCTTAAAAGTCTGTGGTCCACGACCCGGCATATGCTCTCTCCTTTAGAAATGAAAAACCGCTCCCCCGGATTTTTGGCATCCAGGCGAGCGGTCGACTATTACGTTTGGTACGGCTTGCGCCGCCGGATGGGCTGATTTACCAGCGCTGGCCCCGCCCGCGGTTGCCGCCGCCGCCACCGGAATCGTTCCGGCGTCCGCCAAATCCACCGCCGCCGCCACCAGCCGGCTTCGGCCTTGCTTCGTTCACGTTCAGTGCGCGTCCATTCAACTCGGCGCCGTTCAAATGCGTAATCGCTTGCTGCGCGGCTTGCGAATCCGACATTTCCACAAAAGCGAAGCCACGCGGCTGCCCTGTATCACGGTCCGTTACGATATTAACTCGCTCAACGCCACCGTAGGCGGCGAAAGCGGCATGCAGGTCATCCTGCGTTGTTTGATAACTGAGGTTTCCGACAAATATGTTGGTCACAGTCTTAATCCTTTAATTTGCAAATTATCTTTGCCAGACAGCTCTGAAACCAACTTAAACAAGAAGGAAGGAATAGCAGCCAGAAGGCACTCGGTGGTTAATACGGGTACACGCAAAGACAAACTTAGTTTAGCAGATTTCAACACGGGGCGTAGTACCATTAGCCAAAACTTAACCAAGGTCGTTCTATCCTGAACCGATAGAGCTATTTTCAAGCCTCGTCCGTGACGCAACCGGCGCTGGCATTCTTCACCAGCCGGATATATTTCGCCAAAGTTCCCCTTTCCGCTTTGTAAGGTGGCATCCGCCACGCCGCGCGCCGTCGCTCCAATTCGTCCGCCGCGACATCTACCGAAATTTCATTGCGTTGCGCATCGATGGTGATGGTCTCTCCGGTGCGGACAAGGGCGATCGGTCCGCCCTCCTGCGCTTCGGGCGTGATGTGGCCCACGATGAAGCCGTGCGAACCGCCGGAGAAGCGGCCGTCGGTGATCAGCGCCACGTCTTTGCCCAACCCGGAACCCACGATGGCGGAAGTGGGCGTGAGCATCTCCGGCATGCCCGGACCACCCTTGGGGCCTTCGTAGCGGATCACCACCACATCGCCTTTGACAATCTCTTGGCGTTCGAGCGCGTGCAACATGTCCTCTTCGGAATCGAAAACTTTCGCCGGACCCGAAAAACGCAGCCCCTCTTTGCCGGTGATTTTCGCGACGGCGCCTTCGGGCGCGAGGTTGCCTTTCAAAATCTGCAAATGCGAACTCGCCTTCAGCGGATTGGACGGCGGCCTGACTATCTGCTGATTCGGACTCAAACCGGGGAGGTCCTGCAAGTTCTCGCGGAGGGTTTTGCCGGTTACCGTAAGACAATCGCCATTCAGCAGATTGTGTTCGAGCAGCAATTTGCAAACAGCGGGCACGCCTCCCACGCCTTGCAGATCTTCCATCACGTACTGGCCGCTGGGTTTGAAATCGGCCAACAGCGGAGTACGGTTACTGATCGTTTGAAAATCGTCAATGGCGAGCGAGACACCCACTGAGCGGGCGATAGCGATGAGATGAAGCACCGCGTTGGTTGAACCGCCTAGTGCGCAGACAACAGTGAACGCATTCTCAAAGGCGGCGCGGGTCATAATGGCGCGCGGCTTTAAATCCAGTTCCAGCAGCGTTCGAATGGCCGCGCCCGCGCGAACGCATTCCTCGTGTTTGCGCGGATCTTCCGCGGGGGTGGATGAACTATACGGCAGCGACATGCCGAGCGCCTCAATGGCCGAAGCCATGGTATTGGCCGTGTACATGCCGCCGCAAGCTCCGGCTCCGGGGCAGGCGTGCCGGACGATTTGTTGGCGTTGCGATTCGTCTATCTTGTGACTTAGAAATTCGCCGTAGCTCTGAAAGGCGGAGACGATGTCGAGCTTTTGCGAACCCGCGTGCCCGGCGCGAATGGTGCCGCCATAGATCATCAAGGCCGGACGGTTCAGGCGGCCGATGGCCATCATGCAGCCGGGCATGTTCTTATCGCAACCCGGAATGGAAATGTTGGCGTCGTACCATTGCGCGGACATGACGGTCTCGATGGAATCGGCGATGAGGTCGCGCGATTGCAGCGAGAAGCTCATGCCATCGGTTCCCATGGAGATGCCGTCGCTGACGCCGATGGTGTTGAAGCGCATGCCGACCAAGCCGGCGGCCTCGACGCCTTCTTTGGCTTTCGCTGCGAGGTCGAGCAAGTGCATGTTGCAGGGATTTCCTTCGAACCACATGCTGCAGATACCCACCTGCGGTTTCTGCATGTCTTCTTCGCGGAGGCCTGTGGCATAGAGCATGGCCTGCGATGCGCCTTGCGACTTGGGCTCTGTGATGACACGGCTATAACGGTTTAGTGGTGAACTCATGTTTGTTAGTTTCAGCGCTAGGGTTGGCATAAAAATCCTATCGCAATGGATCTTTTGGCGGATGGGCGGGGCGTCTTGAATACCGCTAGCGCAGCGCGCCGATCGGGTCGACTCGCGACGCCCGCAGCGCAGGGATCGCACAGGCTGCCAGCGCGACGCCCGCGAGCACTACGGCGACGCACGCAAATGTCAGTGGATCTCGCACTGGCACGCCAAAGACCAGGCTGGACACAGTCTCGCCCAGTGCCAGGCCGGCCACCACTCCAGTTCCGATCCCAATCGTCGCCACCCTCATTCCTTCGCCGGCGATCAGCTGCAACACGCCTCTGGGCGTAGCGCCCAGCGCCATGCGTACCCCAATTTCCGCCGTGCGCTGGCTCACGGAGTACGCCAGCACGCCGTAAATGCCGATGGAGGCAATCAGCAAAGCCACAAATCCAAACACACCGAGCAGCACCGTGTTGAGTCGCGGCTGCGCTGCGCTGGCCGACAACCACTCATCCATCGTTCGCACGTTGGCGAGCGCCAGCTCCGCATCGAGTTCATGGACCTTCTGGCGGATCGGCGCCATCAATCCTTCCGGCGCGCCGTTGGCCCGCACCACCACATCCATCACGGGCCAAACGCGGCTGGCCACGGGGTAATACAGAGCCGGCCACTCCTGAGTCAGGGCCGTACTGCGCACGTCTCCGACGACGCCGACGATGGTGAACGCAATCCGCGGGTCGGCCGAACGCCGCAGCGTGTGACCCAGCGGATTCTCGTCACCCCAGAATTTCTTGGCCGTGGCTTGACTCACGATTGTCACGGGCAACGCCGGAGCCGGGCCATCGGCATCTGTGAAGTCGCGCCCTGCTACGAGAGGGATGCCCATGGTTTTGAAATAACCGGGGCTCACAATCCGCCAATCGATGGGCACTGCCGCGTCTGATGGCAAGATAGAGCGATCAGTGGTAATCATCGGGTGCCTACTGTAGGTGCCGTTGCCGAAGGGAATGCCCGACGAGACTGCCGCGCCGCGCGCGCCCGGGATGGCTCGCAGGGCATCCAGCAGAGCGCGATAGAACACGGGCGCTTTGCTCGCGAGTGGATATTGGGTGGGCGGCGGCGCAAGCTGGAAGGTCATCAACCGCGCCGGCGCAAAGCCGAGCGGTACCCGTTCCAGATTCGCCAGGCTGCGAATGAACAAACCGGCGCCGATCAGCAGTACCGTCGCCAGCGCGATTTCGGCGGCAGCTAAGCCGTTGCGGAGCCGGGCAGACATCCGGCCCGTCGAGCCCCGGCCGCCTTGCTTGAGAACGCTGTTGAGATCGACCTTCGCCGTGCGCCATGCCGGCACGATTCCAAAAAGCAACCCGGTGACAGTGGTCAATCCGAGCGCAAACCACAAGACCGGGGCATCCATTTCTACCGCGTCGACAGGAAGCGTGTTCGGCGGCAAGGAATGGTTGATGACACGCACGGCCCAGAACGCCAGACAAATCCCGGCGGTTCCGCCGCATAAAGAGAGCATCACGCTTTCCACCAGCAATTGACGCATCAGCCGGCCGCGGCTCGCCCCAATGGCGCTGCGCATGGCCATTTCATTCTGCCGTGCGGCGGCGCGCGCGAGTAGCAGGTTGGCAATGTTGGCGCAGGCAATGAGCAGCACAAAGACAACGGCCCACATCAGCATCACGAGGCCGTTCTTCAGATCCGCGCTGACAAAAGTGTCGAACAGGCTCAGCAGGTGAATGCCCCAATAACGAATTTGTGGATATTGTTGACCCATGCGCGCGGAGACGCCGTTCATCTCCGCTTGCGCCCGTTCGAGGGAAACGCCCTTTTTGAGCCGGCCTATGGTGACAATCAGATGATTGAGCCGGTTCTCTTGAGCCCGGTCAATGGTGAGCGGAGTGTAAATGTCGGCTCCCCCGATCGCGCTCAGATTGAGAGCGGCCGGAGCAATGCCGACCACCGTTGTCGGTGTGCCGTTCAGAAGGATGGTGGTGCCGATGAGCGCCCGGTCGCCGCCAAAGCGCCGCCTCCACAAGCCCTCTCCCACCATGCATACCGCGGCGCTGCCCGGCTGCTCTTCCTCGTTGGTAAAGGTTCTGCCGGCAACCGGCGCAATTCCGAGCACACGCGTCAGCGCCGGGCTGATGCGATATCCGGAAAACTGCTCCGCTTCACCCGACCCGGTCAGCGTGTAGTTGGCAAAACCAATCGCCGCCAGATCTTCAAAGCTGTGCGATTGCTCGCGCCAGTCGAGAAAGTTCAGGACCGACGAGGCGAAGGTCGGCAGCTTTAGCTTGTCGTTTTTTTCGGCGACTTGCACCAGCCGGTCCGGCTCTCGAAACGGCAGCGGCCGCAGCAGAACCGAGTTCACAACGCTGAAGATGGTGGTGTTGGCAGCTAGGGCGAGCATGACGGTCAATAGAACCGTGGCCGTGAAGAGCGGCGCGCGTCGCATGATGCGGACGGTGTAAGTGATATCGCTCCAGAGCATGTGAATTCTCCATGAAATCCGCCCACAGTATACCCGCAAATGGAAGCATATAGACAGGTGAAGCGGACCGCGACGCCAATTGCCGCCTCCCCCCATCCTCATCTGGTCCGCTGACGCCCGCGCCCTTAAACGCACTATCTGCATCCTCGCCCTCGACGCAAACGCCGTGCCGCACGCACTGAGCCCGGCACGAGTGCCCGCGCCGCCTTGGGGCGCGGCTTAGAAAAGCGAAGGAAAGGCGTTTTTTGCGGAGCGGATTTAGAGGCCATCGTTGGGTTCTCCGTCGTTGTTGACTATTTCGAGGACTGGGGGCGGGCTGCGCCAGTATTTGTCGGGTTTTTGGGGTGGGGGTTGGCGGTGTTTGAGGTGGAAGAGCGCGGCGCTGGTGTTGCGCGCAGGGTGGAGGGAGGCGAGGGCTTCGATTTCGGCTTCGGTGGCGGCTTGGATGAGTTCTTGGCAGAAGTAGAGACGGAGCAGGGACGTGGTGAGGCCGAGGGAATGCGCGATGGCGCTGTGCGACAGGCCGAGTTTGGCGAGGGCAAAGACAAGCGGGCGAGGATCTTCGATCATTGAGGACTCCCTCGCTGCTCTGCGAGCCATTCTTGATCGGAGAGGACGGTTTCGGGGTCTTCGGCGGCGGGTTGAGCGGAAATTTCCCGGTCTTCCTGGAGAGCGAGCACAGAGAATTCGGCGAACGACATTTCACGGCGCAGGAACGAGAGGCCGGCGGGGTTGTCTTTGAGGAAAGTGCAGTAG
>Ga0302324_100015604_pt1 | contig 15225 bp, 10 predicted proteins | sample Palsa_T0_1_FD_201949 | JGI IMG/M metagenome (GOLD analysis project Ga0302324, IMG submission 201949) | Peat permafrost microbial communities from Stordalen Mire near Abisko, Sweden - Palsa_T0_1 | ecosystem: Environmental > Terrestrial > Soil > Palsa > Peat permafrost | place: Sweden: Abisko...
AGCTTGCCGCGCCGGGTCTTCTGATATTGTCCAATATGGGCGACCGTTGGCGCTCTGGTACAGTTTCAGACCTTTTGGAGCGTGCCCCCGGCACGTTCCCCGGGCTGAAAGGCGGCTGCGGCCAAGATTGGCCGCCCCACGGTGCAACCGAACTGGCAGTATTCCTTTTTGACGCGTCGTCCCTGGGAGTCGATCAGTCCCTGTTGTTGAAGGTCCGCGACGACCTTGCGTCGTCTGGCCCGGGCCTTTTCAAGCTCCTGCTCCGTAAACCTCGCGCGCTCCTCAGGATCCTGCAAGTTGGCGTCGTCCCAACCGATCTCTTTGGTCTTGTGGGCCATTTGCGTTTTCAGGAGCCGGACGCGTGCGATCCGATCCTGATCCAATGTTACCACCGGCTCGGTTAACATGATGGAGTGACCGCCCGCTTCATATTTCTCCTGCTAGGCGCTCTGCCACTCGTTCCGCCCCTGATGTGCGCCGAAGCGACCATTGAAGACCGCGTCCAATTCAGCCAGGTCTTCGAGGAAACGCGCAACTTCCGCATCTTCCTGCCGCCCAATTACGCCACCTCCGGAAAGCGCTACCCGGTCATCTATTGGTTTCACGGCTACGGCGAACGCTACAACAAGCCCGTCGACGACCCGCCCAACCGCAATTACGACTCCGGCGCGGATTACGGCGGCGACAACATCGCCAACTTCGTCGGCGCGCACGACGTCATCGTGGTCAAGTGGGACGGTTTCAATCCGCGCTTCGCGGGCGACAATTACAAGCGGCCATACAACATCAGCCCGGTGGAAACCAACCGCCAGTTCCCGCTCTATTTCCCCGAGTTGGTCGATTTCATCGACGCCAACTTCCGCACCATCGCCGACCGCGATCATCGCGCCACCGCGGGCCTGTCGATGGGCGGATTCATGTCGTTCTGGATCGCCGGCAAATTTCCGCACCTGGTTTCCAGCGCCTCGAGCTTCATGGGATCTCCGGAGTTCTTCGTGGGCCCGCGCGATTTCCCCGTCGAATACCGCCACGACGAGATGTACGGCAACTACGAGGGCGTGCGCACGCGCCTGGTTACCGGCTCCCGCGATTTCATCCAGTTCTACCATCGCCAACTGAACGCCATCTGGAAATACGCGCGGGATTGGCACGAAACTGAGGATTTCGACTTCGACCACGGCACGCCCGGCATCGCCAAAACACTGGAATTTCACATGAACGCGTTCGCGCACCCGCTGCCGCGTCCCGCGGTTTGGAACCATGCGGATGTGTATCCGAACTTCAACGTTTGGGGCTGGGAGGTGGCATCCGGCCGCAAACAGCCGGGCTTCACCGCGCTCTCCAATGTCTCGGCCGCGGGCTTCCGCTCGTCGGTGCGCGAATGGCTGCCCGGAGGCGCCACCATTCCGGGTGTGAAGCTGTCCATCGAAACGGACAAGCTGTATCCGCCGCGCAAGCCGCAAACCGTCACCATCATCCGCTTGCGCGACGGCAACGTGCGGCGGCAGACGATCGCGGCCGGCGCCGACGGCCGCCTGAATCTGGAACTGGATGGCGAAGAATACGAGGTAGGCATTTCAACCGGACCGGTGCTGGCAATATCCGGATACCAGTTGGATGGCGCGGCGTGGGCCACCGCGGGCGAGCCCTTGCGCGCCCGATTGCAGGTATGGAACAAAGGCGCGGCGCCCTCGCGGCCGGTCGCGTTGCGCTGGCTCAGCCCCAATTCCGGCGTGGATCTGGCGCCCATGACGTCGGAATTGCCGGCTATCGCGCCGGGCCAATCCACGGAGATCGGGCTGACCGTGACGGTGAAGGATCCGAAGCGGACCATCGTGAAGATCGTGGCCGTGCAGGGCGATACCCGCATGCCGGTCGAAATTCCGCTGTTTCCGCCCGCCAGGCCTTTTCCGGATTTCCGCATCGTGGATGGCCAGCAGGTCCGCATTTTCCAGCACGCCACGGAAAAGGTCCAAGTGACCCTGGGCGACGGCAATGGCAATGGAATGGCCAATGTCGGCGAAAGGATCGCGATCCTGCTGCCGGAAGACGACGTCTACCGCGTGGCCGAGCTGTTCACCAACGACGCTTGCGTGGACAACACTCTGCGCGCCTTCGACGATTGGAGCGCCTACGATCAGGTGGGCGCGTCGGCCAAATATTCTTTGCCGCTCATCAAGCCCGATTGCCCGGCCGGCCATGTGATTCACGCGCTGGCGCGCGTATTGCTGCCCGATAAGCCCAACCACATCGTGCGCTACGCGGCTATCGAGTTTCCGGTGAGGTAGGACAGGCCTCCTGGCCTGTCCTTCGGGTGTAGTGCGCGGCGCAAGAATGCGTCCCCACGAAGTGGGGACGCGGCACGCAAACTGCGAACGCCCCATCGCGAACCTGATAGACTATCCCCATTTGACGAAATGCGAGGAGCCGCATGCCAATCGATAGCCAACCGCCGCCCGCCGGCGATTGGGACCGAATAGCCGAAAGCGAAGAGTTCAAGGACCTGATGGCCGCCAAGGCGCGTTTCATCGTCCCCGCGACGGTGGCGTTCGTCGTTTACTACTTTGCGCTGCCAGTCCTTGTCGGATACGCGCCGGAACTGATGAAGACGCCGGTTATCGGTCCGGTGAACGTGGCGTATCTCTTCGCGTTATCGCAGTTCTTCTTCGCCTGGTTCATCGCCTGGCTGTACATGCGCGCGGCAGCCAAGTTCGACGCCATGGCCGACAAGACGCTGACCCAATTGCAAGCCCGCAAAGACGCAGAGCGATCCTGATGTCCACCCCATTGATCATGTTCCTGGCCTTCATCGCCATCACGCTGGCGATCACATATTGGGCCGCGCGCCGCAGCTCGGGCGCAACCGCGTATTTCGCGGCCGGCCGCCGCATCACCGGCTGGCAGAATGGGATCGCGGTGGCCGGCGATTACATGAGCGCCGCGTCGTTCCTGGGCATCGCCGGCATCATCGCGTTCCAGGGCTACGACGGTTTCATGTTCTCCGTCGGATGGCTGGTGGCATACCTCACCGTGCTGCTGATCGTGGCCGAACCCCTGCGCAACGCCGGAAAGTACACCATGGCCGACGTGCTGGCCTATCGCCTGCGGCCTCGCCCGGTGCGCGCCATGGCGGCCCTGAGCACGCTGACGGTCGGCACTTTCTACATGATTGCGCAGATGATCGGCGCGGGTACGCTGGTGGCCCTGCTGCTGAAGGGGTCGGGCATCGACTATAGCCGGGCGGTGGTTTTGGTGGGCATGCTGATGGTGTGCTATGTGGTCTTTGGGGGCATGCTGGCGACCACTTGGGTGCAAATCGTCAAGGCGATTCTGCTGATGATGGGAACCATTTTGCTCAGCGTCCTGGTAATGGCGCATTTCGGATTTAGCTTCGCCGCCTTCTTCGACGCCATCGCGCACGTCAAAGACGGCGGCAAAGTGGTCAATTTCCTGAATCCCGGGCTGCGTTACAAGCCGCCCTACGGCGCGCTCGACTTGATTTCGCTGGGCCTGGCATTGGTCTTGGGCACGGCCGGGAACCCCCACATCCTGGTCCGGTTCTACACCGTGCCGGACGCCCGGACGGCGCGCGTCAGCGTGGCGTGGGCCATGGCGATCGTCGGCACTTTCTACATCATGACCACCTTTCTGGGCTTCGGCGCCGCGACCATAGTGGGCAAAGAATTCATCGCCCGGAACGGCGGTACGAATATGAGCGCTCCGCTGTTGGCGCAGCGGTTGGGAGGCGACATCTTTTTCGCGTTCATCTCGTCCATCGCCTTCGCCACAATTTTGGCGGTGGTGGCCGGTCTGACGATCAGCGCGTCCACGTGTTTCGCGCACGATTTCTGGGAAAACGTGATCCACCATGGCAAGCCGCAGGACCCGCGGACGTCCGTGCGCGTAGCGCGCTTAACCGCGTTTGCCGTGGGCGCCATCGCCATAGCCCTGGCCATCGGCCTGTCGAATTTCAACGTGGCGTTTCTGGTGGGGCTGGCCTTCGCCGTGGCGGCGTCGGCAAATCTGCCGGTGATTGTGCTTTCCATCTATTGGAGACGATTTACGACGGAGGGCGCCGTGGCGGGCCTCGCTACGGGTCTGCTGAGTTCCCTCGCGCTGATCGTGGTCAGCCCCAGCATCATGGGTATCGACGCCCCCACCGTGGCGCACGCGGCGCGCCACCTGATTCAAATGAAGCCGCTATTCCCGCTGGAGAATCCAGGCATCGTCAGTATCCCGCTAGGCTTTGCAGGGGCCTTCATCGGCACGCTGATGAGCCGCGTGGATGCGCATGCCGAGCATAAGTTTACGGAGATGGAAGTCCGCGTCAATACGGGGCTCGGGTCGGAGAAGGCCTCGGCGCACTAAGCCGCTATGCGTGCGCGTGAGCATGCTTCCGGCCGGCGGGCTTCAGTTCCGGCTCGACCTCGGTAATGCCGGAAAGGACCACCGGATCGCGGTCCGGGAACTCAGCTATCAGAGACAGGCTTCCGCCCATGGCTTCGACGGTCTTGCGCAGGGTCGAAAGCAGGAGGTCGCTCCGCTTTTCCAGCTTGGAAACGCCGTCCTGGCCGATCCCGAGAGCTTTGGCCATGCGTACCTGAGTGAGCTTGCGCGCCCGCCGGAGTTCCTGCAGCGTCATCTCCTCGGCGATGAGCTGGGCCGCGCGGGCCGCGATCTTCTTGCGGCGGACGGGGCCTAGTTCCTTCCGGATTCGTTCGCGGTTTGTCACGGTCGTAACTTTTCCTTTCCCTTTCTGTCAAGTGCATATCTTGCGCGCAGCGTGCTCGAACAAGCCCGCGAAACATTCGGCGCGGCTTTTTGTTATTTTCTTCCGTGTGAGCTTTCGGGAAGCCTGCGTAAGTCAGGGCCGGCTTGGGAATTTAATCGAATCATAGGTATCGGGTGACAGCGAACAGGTAAAGGGAAAGCCGGGTAGCTTCGCCCTCGGCGTGTCTTTTCTCGGAAAAAATGTGTCTCACCCTTCTTTCCTGAACACATACTTCATCTGACCGGCATCGAGAAGAAGTTCTCCCTCGCTCACCAGCATCTTCATGGCTCCTGCCCATGGTGGGCTGATAAGACGCAATAGGCGATCGCCGCCGGGCTGCACTTCCGCAGCCAAATCGCTTGACCATTCGTCAAACTCAACCTGGTAACCATGCTCGTTCTTAGAGATGCGCGCGCCGCCCAGTTCCGCGCTTCGATAGGTCCCCAGTGTCTCCGCTATCCACGCGGTGGAGTCTGCATCGGTCTTCACTCTCGTCTGCAGCTTGGCCAGGATGTCTGCTTTTGCCTTCGCCGCTGTCTCGACAATTGCTTCCGCGCGCGGTTCGGCCCCGAATACAAGCTCGCGGATTTTTTGCCTCATTGCTTCCAGGAATTCAACCGCTGCATATGCGTTGGTCAGGACCACCGCCCCAAATCCGCTCTCCGGAAGGAAGTACATATCTGCGCTGAATCCCAGCGTGTTGCCGCCGTGATGAATGACGTGCAATCCGAATTCATTCGAGATTATCAGGCCCAGGCCATAGGAGTTCTTGTCATCGAACTTGATGCCGGGGCGTCGGCGTTCGAGGATCAACTCTTCCGAAATCAATCGCTCTCCGTCTGGCAGGCGGCCATTCGCCAGTTCCATCAGGACATAACACGCCAGATCGGGAGCAGTCGACCAGACACCGCCGGCGGGCGCAACGCTGTGCACCGACATTTCCATCGAGATTGGGATGTTGTGGGCGCGGCCGTCAAAGCCCATCGCATGCGGGGCCGCGCTTTCGCCGCGCAGTGCATCTTGCTGTCGCAGGAAAGAGTCGTGCATTCCCAGTGGATGAAACACCACTTTCTTCATCACCTGCTCGAACGCCTCTTCCAGCGGCCCTTCGGGAACGCAGACCCGGGCGGCCGGGTAGCCGCCGGCCGCCACCAGCAGATTGGAATACTGGAAGGTCTCGCCGAAGCCGGTCGTGGGCCGCATGTTTTTCATCTCCGCCATGCCTGCTTCGGGCGTGATACCGGAGTAGCGGAAGAGGAATTCATAATCCTGCCGTGGCATGCCGGTGGAGGCCGAAACCGTGTGCCTCATCTGTAGTCGCTGGGTAATTTCGGGATCGGCCAGCGTGAAGCCCTTGAGCAGATCCACAACTGGCGTAGACCAGCTGAGTCTTTTCTGGTCCACCAGCCGCGTCATCAGGAAGCTGGTTAGCGCCTTGGTGACCGAACCGATCATGAATCTGGTTCGCGGCGTGACCGGCTCTGGCCGATTAAGGTTACGGACGCCTAGTCCTTCCGCGTACACGATACAGCCGTCCTGCACGATCGCAATCGACATCCCGGGGACGTTCAGGCTGTTCATCGCAGACAACGCAAATTCCCTTAACTGCCGGCCGTGCTCCGGGCTCCAGCTTTTCGCCTGTCCGCTGAGGGAGATCTCTTTCAATCCTTCCGGCTTCCAACTGCCGATGGCTTCGGCCATTTGCGCGTTCCTGCGGCTCACCGCGGCGTTCGTTCCCCGGATCAGGTTGACGTAAGCGCGAGAACCGAGTGTCCGGACGATGGCTATCTGAACCCTGGATTCGCTGGCTGGGGTTGCGAACAATACCTGACACACCTTATCCCAGCCCTCGGCAGGAGTGGCCGGATACTCCTGTAACACACTGGCATCGAAGGCGGGGTCAAGCTTGCGCCACGCGGCAAGAGCGGTTTCCTGCACGGTTCCCGCTGCCTCCACCTCGACAAAGGAAACCCGCAGGTCGCCTTCGGGGCAGCCCATGGTAGGCGCTGGAGCATCCTCATTCTGGAACGTCCATCCCGGTGGAAGTGAAAAACGATACCCTGCGGTTTCGGTGGATGCGCCAGTTGAGGGATTCGTCATGCAAGTCTCCGTAGATATCAGTTATTCCGCAACCCGATCGGAACCTGGAACTAGGGTAACAAAGAGGCCGGCGGACATTTAATATTGTTGCTATATGCGGACGCAGCGTGTTGGACGAACCCGCGAAGCATTCGGCGCGGCTTTCTGTTATCTTCTGCTGTGAAGGAAAGTCTGCATGTCTCCCCAGACCAACATCGATTCCGTTCTCACCGAAACGCGCGTCTTCGAGCCTTCCGCCGAATTCCGCTCGCACGCGCACATCGGCAGCCTCGCCGAATACGAGCGCCTCTATCGGGAGGCGGAGCAGAATCCCGCCGCGTTCTGGGGACGCATCGCCTCCGAACTGCACTGGTTCAAGCCCTGGGATCAGGTGCTCGAATGGAATTGTCCCTGGGCGAAATGGTTCTTGGGCGGCCAAATCAACCTTTCCTACAACTGCCTGGACCGGCATGTGGCCACCTGGCGGCGCAATAAGGCCGCCCTGATCTGGGAAGGCGAACCGGGCGAAGTCGAAACCCTCACCTATCAGCAACTGCTGACCGAGGTATGCAAATTCGCGAACGTCTTGAAATCGCTGGGCGTCCGCAAAGGCGACCGCGTCGCCATTTACATGGGGATGTGCCCGGCCCTGCCCATCGCCATGCTGGCGTGCGCGCGCATCGGGGCGCCGCACACCATCATTTTTGGCGGCTTTTCTTCGAACGCGCTAGTGGATCGCATCACGGATTCGCAGGCGTCCCTGGTGATCACGCAGGACGGCTCCTACCGGCGCGGTGCGGAAGTGAAATTGAAACCCGCCGTGGATGAGGCGATGCTCTCCTGCCCCTCGGTGCGCAACGTGATCGTCTTCAAGCGTACCGGAACGCCGCAGACCATGATGGGCGGACGCGACCACTGGTGGCATGAGCTGATGGCCCACGCTTCCGGCGATTGTCCCGCCGAACCGCTGGACGCCGAGCATCCACTGTATCTGCTTTATACATCCGGCACCACGGGCAAGCCCAAAGGCATCCTGCACACCACCGGAGGATATTCGGTGGGAACTTATCTCACCACGAAATGGGTTTTCGACCTGAAGGATGAAGACATCTACTGGTGCACGGCCGATATCGGCTGGGTAACCGGACACAGTTACATCGTTTATGGTCCACTGCAGAACGGCGCGACCAGCCTGATGTACGAAGGCGCGCCCAACTTCCCGGAGCCGGACCGCTTCTGGAGCATCGTCGACCGGCACCAGGTCAACGTCTTTTACACCGCGCCCACGGCCATCCGCGCCTTTATGCGGTTCGGCGACGAATGGCCGCGCAAGCACGCCATGCAGAGCCTGCGCCTGCTGGCAACGGTCGGCGAGCCAATCAACCCGGAAGCGTGGATGTGGTATCGCGAGCACATCGGGCACAACCGCTGCCCCATCGTGGATACCTGGTGGCAAACCGAAACCGGCATGATCATGATCGCGCCGCTGCCGGGCGCAACGCCCACGAAGCCGGGATCGGCCACCCGGCCGTTCCCTGGCGTGATCGCCGACGTGGTCACGCGCGAGGGCGAACCGGTGCCGCCCGGAGGCGGCGGTTACCTGGTGCTGAAACAGCCCTGGCCGGCCATGCTGCGCACCATTTATGGCGATCCGCAGCGCTACCAGGATCAGTATTGGTCGCAAATCCCCGGCATGTACTTCACCGGCGACGGCGCACGCAAGGATGCCGACGGCTACTTCTGGATCATGGGCCGCATCGACGACGTGATCAACGTATCCGGGCACCGCCTGAGCACCATGGAAGTAGAGTCCGCCCTGGTGGCGCATCCCAAGGTGGCGGAAGCCGCCGTGGTGGCCAGGCTGGACGATCTGAAGGGCCAGGCCATCGCGGCTTTTGTGACACTGAAATCCGGGCATGCGCCCAGCCAGGAGTTGAAGGAAGAGTTGCGGCTGTGGGTCGCGAAGGAGATCGGCTCGCTGGCCAAGCCGGACGACGTCCGTTTTAGCGACGCCTTGCCCAAGACGCGCAGCGGCAAGATCATGCGGCGGCTGCTGAAGGAGATCGCCTCCGGCGGAGGGGTGAAAGGCGACACCACCACGCTCGAGGACCTCTCGGTGCTCGCCAAGTTGAGCGCCAACGAAGATTAGTGGGACAGGCCTCCTGGCCTGTCCTGCTTTGAGACAAGCGCCGTGAAATTCTATCGCTCACTATATTTCCGCGTGATCCTGGGAGTCGTCCTGGGCGTGCTGCTGGGCGTGTTTTACCCGCGCGCCGCCGAATCGATGAAGCCGCTGGGCGACGGGTTCATCAAGCTGATCCGGATGATGATCGGGCCCATCGTCTTCTTCACCGTGGTGGCGGGGATCGCCGGTATCGGCGACATGCGCAAGCTGGGACGCGTGGGCCTCAAGTCGCTGCTCTACTTCGAAGTGGTGACTACGGCGGCGCTGCTCATCGGGCTGATGGTAGTCACGATCGTGCAACCCGGCGCGGGAATGAACGTCAATCCCGCCACGCTGGATGCTAAGGCCGTGGCGCAATACGCCACGCAGGGCAGGGAACTGCACGCGGTGGATTTCCTGCTGAATATCATCCCCACCACCGTGACCGGCGCCTTCGCGCAAGGCGATATTCTGCAAGTGCTGCTGGTGGCGATTCTATTCGGACTGGCGCTGGCCGCGATCCCCCGCAATCGCGCCATCGTGGATGCCTGCGACAGGATCGCGCACTGGATGTTCGCGGTGGTGGGGATCATCATGCAAGCCGCGCCGTTCGGCGCATTCGGCGCCATGGCGTTCACCATCGGAAGATATGGCCTGCAAACGCTGCTGCCGCTGTTCAAGCTGCTGGCCTGCGTTTATTTGACCAGCTTCGCGTTCGTATTCATTGTGCTGGGGGCCATCGCCCATGCGCACGGCTTCAGCTTGTGGAAGTTCCTGAAGTACATCAAGGAGGAGCTGTTGATCGTGCTCGGCACATCGTCTTCGGAATCGGTGCTCCCGCGCATGATGGTGAAGCTGGAGGAGCTTGGCTGCGGCAAGTCGGTGGTCGGGCTGGTGATTCCAGCGGGCTACTCCTTCAATCTCGACGGCACCTCCATCTACCTGACCATCGCCGCGCTATTCGTGGCGCAGGCCACCAACGTACACCTGACGGGAGGCCAGGAAGCGGAGCTTCTGATTATCCTGATGCTGAGCTCCAAAGGCGCGGCGGCGGTGACAGGCGGTGGATTCATAACCCTGGCCGCAACTCTCTCCGCCGTCGGGACCGTGCCCGTGGCGGGTCTCACCCTGCTGCTCGGCGTGGACCGCTTCATGTCGGAGATGCGCGCGCTCACCAACCTGGTGGGCAACGGCGTGGCCACTATCGTGGTGGCGCAATGGGAGAAGGAATTCGACGCCGATCGCGCCCGCAAAGTGCTGTAGGACAGGCCTCCTGGCCTGTCCTTGAAACGATTGGCGGCAAAAACTCACTGTACAAATGAAAGGAAAAAAACATGCCCCTACAGTCCTATACAGTTGGAAACCGCACCGTAAAACTGGGCAAGCATGCGGCGCGCCATGATGCCCGCACGCTCCAGTTCGCCAATTACGTGAAGGCCGCGGCCCCGCCCGCCCCTCCCAACACCGAAGGCTGGATCGCGAAAGTCAAACAATGGCCCATGATGCTGAACAATACCCTCGGCGACTGCACGTGCGCTTGTGCCGGCCACATGATCGAGGAATGGACGACATATGCGCATGCGCCGGGTTACATACCCACAGATCCGCAAATTCTGCAGGCCTATGAAGCCGTGGGCGGCTACAAGCCCGGAGATCCCAGCACCGATAAAGGCGCGGCTATTCTGGACGTGCTCAACTATTGGCGGCAGACCGGAATTGCCGGTCATCCGATAACCGCGTTTGTCTCTCTCGAACCCAAGAACCATGAGCAGGTGAAAGACGCCGTTTACCTGTTTGGCAATTGCTATATCGGCGTTCAATTGCCGCTCAGCGCGCAGAATCAGAAAGTCTGGTCGGTGCCTCCGGGAGGTCCCACCGGCAAGGGCAAGCCCGGCTCCTGGGGTGGACACGCCATTCCGATCGTCGAATACGATGCGCGGGGCGTGACGGTGATCACCTGGGGCGAGCCGCTGCGCGCCACGTGGACCTTCCTCGACACATATTGCGACGAGGCATATGCCGCTCTGAGCGCCGATTGGATCGCCGCGAACGAGCAAGCGCCGAGCAACTTCGATCTGGCGCAACTGCACGCGGATCTCGGCGAGATCGGGGCGAAGCCCGCCGCAAAGGCGAAGCCCGCCGCGGCCCGGGCAAGAGCCTAGCAGACTCGGCAGGCGAAAGCGCCTGCCTCACCACACCACCGCAATCCCAGAATCTGTCTTGGTGGTGGAGGCGGTTTCGCCTGCGATCCCGCACGACAGGGCGACAAGGATGATAAATGAACGACCCTTCAGATGCCCGCGACGCGATACGATGTCTCTCGCTCCGGGAACACGCTAGGGGCTCATCTGGCATTCGACAATTCTGTCGCTGTCGACCGGAGCCTTGAATTCGTCCTTGTTCACAAGCATCTTTCCAGGAGCCTAGAACATGCCAACTTCCACGCCCGAAGCGCTGAACACTCTCAGCGCGGTGCTGGTTATCATTTCAGCGTTCGCGATGGTGGCAACCAGGCAAGTGCAGGGAGTACGACGCTTCTTCGTCATCCAGTCTCTGCTGCTAGCCGCCTCGTGTTTCCTTCTTGGATATGGCCGCAATTCAGTTCACTGATGGGCGCTCGGCGCCGGCAGCCCGTTGTCCGGCGACGCTACCGCGGTGCGGATGGCGGCACAGTCGGCGGCGGGTCGGCCAGTGTCGTGGTTGCCGGCTTCTGCGCCGCGGCCAACTGCCGGGCTCTGTTTTGCTGCATTCTCTTCATCACCTCCGGATGGCGCGCCCACTGGATGCTCTGCTGCTCGGGTGCGCCATACAGTTCGGGATGAATGTAGTGCCCGCGCTCGCGCGCGTCCTTCTCCTGTTCGACCACGAGTGGATGCGCCGTCGCATAGGCGTCCTGGCGGATTCCCGTGATTTGCCAGGAAACTTCCACATTCGGTTTGTCCGTCTGGATGCCGAATTGATGGCTGGCGACCTTGCCGCTCACAATCGCCTGGGCGAATTGCCCAATCACGGTGAGCTGATAGCGGAAGTCTTTGTTAAGCGCCTCGAACCACTCGGGCAGTTGCACCGTGGCCAGGCCCCCGTCATCGGTGGTGACGTTGCCGCTATAGATGTTCATCGTCTCCGAGGATTCGACCGAGGCGTGCAAGAGATACTTGTTGGCCGGATCTAGCGGGTGATCGATTTTGAGCTCGTCCCGAACTGACACGCTTGAGCCGGTGACGTAGATGTCGCCGTAGAAGGCCCCGGCATCGGCGGAGCCGTTGTTACCCCCGGTTGCTATGATCCCTTCGCCTCCGTACTCAGCGTTTCCCCCTAGAAAAGTTGCCCCAGTGCCACCCACAGTAACACTACTATTGCCGCCACCGTAAAAATAACCCCCATCACCGCCTCCTTCGCCTCCGTATGCGACAATTCCCAGCCCGCTACCCGTACCGAGGCCATAGAGACCGTAGCCTGGCCCGGTTCCGTACACGCCCGAGGAACCTGCCGCCGTTCCGGTTCCGTACACGCCCGCGGAACCTGCCGCCGTTCCGGTTCCGTACACGCCGTAGTCCGTTCCGCTTCCGTACACGCCCGTGGAACCTGCCGCCGTTGCGGTGCCGGAGACGCCATAGGCTGATGCGTATCCGAGCACGCCCGTAGAACCTGCCGCATTTCCGACGCCCGTCACGCCAACGCCGGTGGTAGATGACGTCACGCCGTACACACCCGCCGTATACCCTGTTGTGGCGCTTTCCACTCCGTACACGCCATAGCCGGTGGCAGACGACGTCTTGCCGTACACACCCGCCGTAGTCCCTGTTGTGGCGTTCTGCAGTCCGTACACGCCATAGCCGGTTGGACTGGTTGTTGCGCCGTAGACGCCGTCGGTGCCGCTGCCATATACGCCAACCGAGCCGGCGCCGCCCGTGGCAACACCTTGCAGGCCAAAGTGCGGGGCGGTTCCGTACACGCCTGCGCCGCCACTGCTGGCGCTGATCACGCCCTCGACGCCGTAGCCGGTAGAGGACGCCGAGCTTCCGTAGACGCCTGCGCCGCCGCTAGTAGCAATGTTAACACCCTCAACGCCGTACCCGGAAGGGGACTGCCCAAGGCCGCCCACACCATACGTTGGCCCCGAGGTGGCGTTCGACTCGCCCAAGACTCCTATGGTGCTGGAATTGGCCACTATGTCTCCGTTGACGTTCTGATTTCCGGTGAACGTGTTGGCCGCGCCCAGTTGTGGAATTAAAGCCGGGTTCACATTCAGGGTGACGCTGCCGTTGGTGCCTGTGCCTCCACCGGTGAGACCGGTACCGGCAACCACGTCACTGATCGAGCCGGCGCTAGGGAAGGTCTGCGTGGAGGCGAAGGTCACGTTGCCGGTGAAGTTGCCGGTGCCATGCACGTCCAGCGTGTATTGGGGCGTGGCCGTGCCGATGCCGACGTTAACAGCGTTGCCCAGGGTGCCTCCCAGGACCAGGGCGTTGCTTTCGCCGACTACGGCGAAGTTGCCAATGGCGGTGGTGTTGGAGAGGTTGGTTGTGTTCGGCCCGGCGGAGTAGCCTACCGCCGTGTTGTAACTGCCCGTGGTGTTGGCCGAGAGCGCAAGGTCGCCGACGGCCGTGTTGTAATCGCCTGTGTTGTTGCCTAAGAGTGCCTCGTCGCCAAGGGCTGTGTTGGCGTAGCCTTCGGTGTTGCCGGAAGCGGCGGCATATCCCACAGCGGTATTCCCGTTGGCACTCGACGGAGCCCCGAGGCCATTGGCGAAGAGGGCCGACACACCCACTGCAGTGTTGTTACCTCCCTGCGTGTTGCTCTGAAGCGCGCCCAGGCCAACCGCCGTGTTGTACTCTCCCGTAGTGTTGCCGAAGAGAGCGGCCCAACCGGCCCCGACATTGCCGTCGCCGGTCATCGTCGGGTTTCCAGCGAATCCCAGAAGCGAGTTACCGAGCCCGCTGCCTACCAAGGGAGAACCGGAGTCGAACACATAGCCCTGGAGTTCGAAGCTGGTCGTGGCATTGACAGTGCCGGCCGTAATGTTGCCGGTGAACGTGTTCGTCGCCGCGCCCAGTTGTGGAATCAGGGTGGTGTCGATGGTGAGAGTTCCCGAGGTAGTGATGGGCCCGCCGAGCAAGCCCAGGCCGTTGGCCACGCTGGTCACGGTGCCGCTCCCGCCGCCCCCGCCAACGGTTGCGCACGCCCACGCTGAACCGTTCCATCCGAGTACCTGATTGGCGGCGCAGGTGGTCAGCAGACCCAGCGACAGCGTGCCACTGGTACTGCCGCCGGTGAGGCCTGAACCGATTGCGGTGGTGATGCCCGTGATGGTGCCCGCGCCGGGGAACGTCTGCCCGGAGGCAAAAGTGATTTGCCCGTTGTTGGCGATGGATAGCCCGGTCTCGGCCGGCGCGGCCGTGCCTGCGCCAAACAGCAGATTCAGGGTTCCCGAGGGCGTGGCGGTGTCATTGCCCTCCGGTTCAGCCTGCAACCGGAAGGTCTGATTGACAGCGGCGGTGGTGTTGAATGCCGACGCCACCAGATTCAACGGCTCCGAGTCGTTGCCCGCCGTGGACGTGGCCGTGCCCGTGGCCGGCACGGTCGTCGGGCCGCCCAGCGTGGTGGCGCCGTTGACGTCCAGCTTGGATGTGGGCGTGGCGGTGCCGATGCCGATCCTGGCGGTGGCGCCCGTCCCCGTCTGGTACACTACCGAATCCAGGATCGTCGAAGCCCCGCTGAAGAACGGCAGATAGTTGGCCGTGCCGCCGGTGGTGGTCACGTCGGTGGCGGCCGCCGGCGACACATCCCGGCTCCCCGCCGCGATGGCGGCGGGAGCGCTCGCCGTAGCCGGGCCGCTGGACGGCGGCGCGGCCAGCACGAAGGCCGATGGCGGCAGCCCGCCGATGGTCTCCGCATCTCCGGCTTTCAAGGCGTACGGCGCGCTCACCAGCAGCACCCGCGGCTGCTCGGCTTGCCCTTGCACCTGCACACCCACCCAGCGGGCCTGCTCGGAATTGAACAGATCGGCCGGAAGGCCTTCGTGTTTGGTGGAGCCCAGCAGAGCCGTATAGTGGCCGTTACTGTCGGCGGTTACGTTCTGCGTCTCCATCCAGAGCGCCGCGCCGCCGGTTGGCTCGGAATAGAGAGCAAACGTAATGCCGGCGACGCCGGTCAGCGGATTGCCATCGGAGCCCTTCACCGTACCGCCGAAGCGGACCAGCCGGGGCAG
>Ga0302324_100015605_pt1 | contig 15224 bp, 11 predicted proteins | sample Palsa_T0_1_FD_201949 | JGI IMG/M metagenome (GOLD analysis project Ga0302324, IMG submission 201949) | Peat permafrost microbial communities from Stordalen Mire near Abisko, Sweden - Palsa_T0_1 | ecosystem: Environmental > Terrestrial > Soil > Palsa > Peat permafrost | place: Sweden: Abisko...
CCGCGCGCCTGGGCGTAACCGCGCAGATACTGCGCGTATAGGCTGGCATCGAAATGGAAGGCATAGGAGTAGACGGACCATAACTCGGCCTCGCCGGCGCCGGCGCCCGAAACTCGACCGCGACGCGCCGCGACGGTGTTGAGCGAATAGTCCTCGAAGCTGTGCTTCTCGCCCATCTGGCGCAGCTTGAGCCACTCCTGGTGCAGTGAAATCTGTTCGGCACTGGTGCCATGGACGCCAAAAGGGTGAAAATATTCGTGACCGATCCGCGCCCAGTTTCTGAATTCGATACCGAGTTTTAGCGTGCCTTGTGTCTGGCGAAGGAAATCGCTTTGGTCGAGCCCGAGTGCGTCATTGAACAGTCGAATCGGTGGAATCGTGGCTTCGCCTACACCTATGGTGCCGATCTCGGGAGACTCGACGACTTGAATGGAGCCGAACCCAGACCCGAGTCTGCGCGCAAGAATCGCCGCAGCCATCCAGCCGGCGGTACCCCCGCCGACGATGGCGACCCCGCGCACACGATTGCTCACGGCGCGCCCATGAAATTGGCCTGACACTGTTGCTCGATGAACTGCTCATGCATCGGCAGCGCGTCGACGGCGGTCCGAATCTTCGCGCGCATGAACCCCAGGGCGGCTGTGACTTCTTCGATGCCGAGAACATCTGCCAGCGGATCGTAGCCGCTCGGCGTGAGACTCTGCCCCAGCAGCACGCTCAGCCAGCTTTCGTCGCCAAAATGCTCTTCCTCCAGAACACTCAGGCGGCCGGAGTCCTTAAACAACTCAATTTTGGCGCGCAGCGTGTCCGTAATGCTCATGTTGCGGCAGTACGTCCAGAACGGCGAATCCCCGCGCGCTGTGGCCTTGTAGTGCAGGATCAGGAAATCACGGATGCGCTCGTGTTCCATGATCGTGAGCCGGTTGTACTCTTCGAGATCATTCGGACTGAAACGGCTCACCGGGAAGAACGTCATCAGACGGGCGATTCCAGTCTGAACGAGGTGCAGGCCCGTGGATTCCAACGGCTCGAGCGCACTGCCCGCGAGCACCAGCCAATTCCTGTCCCAGAATCGAGCCGGGCGGCCGGGCGACAAGCGCAACAGGCGAGGCTGCGCCAGCGCCACGCCCGGCAGGTCGCTCAGCAGCAGCGCCGTGGCCTGGTCATCGCTGGTAAAGCGGCTGGCGTAGGCGTAGCCGCTGTCGCTGCAGTGCTGCAACGGTACGCGCCACTGCCAGCCCGAGGATCGCGCAATCGATTGTGAGTAAGGCGGCAACGGGCCCTCGCCACGGCAAGGCAGCGCGAGTGCGCGATCGCAGGGCAGCCAATGAGACCAGTCAATGTGCGGGCTGCGATAGGGCTGCTGACAGGGGAGATTTTGGCCGCCGGTGCAATCGACATAGAGATCTGCGCGCACGCTCGAACCGTCATCGAGTTGCAGCGCATCGACAAAACCATCCTCAGCTCGCAGCCGCACCTCGGCGATCGGCCGTTCGATACGCGTCACGCCGTGCGCCTGCGCGTATTCGCGCAGATACACCGACAGCGAGGCCGCGTGGAAGTGGTAGCCGTAGGAATACCGCGACAGGACAGATTGGCGATCGGCCACCGGGCGTGCGAAGCGGCCCTGCTTTGCTGCGACGGTCGCGGGCGAATAGTCCTCGAATGCGCCGCCGAGACCCGCCTGATGCAGTCTGAGCCAATGGTGATGAAACGCCACCGCCTCGAGCTTGGCTGCCAATGAACCGAAGCTGTGGAAGTACGACTCGCCGGGCCGGCTCCAATCGACGAACTGCGCGCCCAACTTGAAGGTCGCGCTGGTCCGCTGCATCAGGTCCTGTTCGTTTATGCCCAGCAGGCTGTTCAATCGATGAAAAGACGGCAGTGCCGATTCGCTGATCGGGCCGGGTAGTTGTTGTCCGCTATCGAGCAGCCGAACCTCACAGAAGGCCGGCTTCAGCAGGCGCGCCAGCGTCGCCGCCGCGAGCCAGCCAGCTGCACCGCCACCTACGATCGCAATGCTTCGGATGCGATCGCTATGCACATCGAGCCCGGTGCGGCGAGAGATTTGCCGCGTCCAATTGGGAGCAGGGCCGGTGCGCGGCACCTTGTGCTGCGATGCAACGCGTGCCTACGCACGCCCGGATCGCGCGCCAATTGACTGTTGACAGCTCTCATCCTATTTATCGTATAATAATATTAATCGGTTCTGCGCAATGAATGCGCAATTAGAAAACGAGTGTCTCGGTCAAACAAGTGGGGGGGGTGTCCGTGAAAGCGAACAGACGACCTAGTCGTATGCGCATGCCATTGTGTCGGACCAGCGCATTGGCAATTCTAGCCTCGATTGGCGTGCCGGTATGGGCGCAACAGGCGCCGGCCCCAGCCCCAGCGTCGAACACCGTGGTGGCCGATAACTCGGATTCGCTTACGGAAGTCGTGGTCAGCGGCGTGCGCCAGGCGATGCGCGACTCCATCACCACCAAGCAAAATACCGACCAGATCAGCGACAACATTTCCACCTCGGATATTGGTCAGCTTCCCGATGTGACCATCGCCGAGGAACTCAATCGTCTGCCGGGCGTCAACACCACGCGCGATCGCGGCAATGCCAGTCAGGCCTCCGTGCGCGGCCTCGGGCCGCGGCTGGTGCTGGGTCTGGTGGATGGCCGGGAAATCGCCTCGTCGGAGCCTTCGCAGGATTTACGCTGGGAAATCTTTCCGTCTGAGTTGCTCTCAGGCGCCGTGGTCTACAAGGCCCAGGATGCAGCCATTGTCCCTGGCGGCATTGCCGCTACGGTCGACATCCGTACCCTTTCGGCACTCGACTACAAGGGCCCGGAGTTCAGCTTTCGGGCAGGGCCGACCTACAACGACGAAGGCAAGGATTTGCCGGGCTACAGTCCGGTGGGCTTTCGCGGCAGCGCCGGTTTTATCAGCCACCTGACCGATGACTTTGCGGTGGCGCTGGCTGCCAGCGCGCAACGCGAGAAGAACGCAAGCTCCGACTTTCGCACCTTCGGTTGGAATACGCCGTACAACGCCGGCGCGGGCAATACCGGTGACCTCAATGGCGATGGCGTTCCGGATAACACCACCTGGGGCCTGGTTACGGAGGTCAAAGAGACCACGCAGGATCGTCTTGCGGTGGGTGGCAACGCCGGATGGCGCGCCAGCGACACTCTGACCATCAAGGCCGATGCGCTTTGGTCGACCTACCACATCCAGGAGAATGACTTCCAGGCCTGGTACGGCAATAACATCCTCGGCAACTGGCAGAATGGCAATGCCGCCATCTACAACGCCCCGGGCAACTCCTACAACATCGTCAACGGATCGGTGGTGGAAGCCAGCCTCACGGGCGCATATCCGAACTATGAAAGCGTGATCGCCAACTACAACGAGCGGCACAGGCTGTTCGCGACCGGGCTCAACGCCGAATGGAAGCCGGACGGATGGGACAATTCCATCGATCTGTCGTATTCCGATGCCTGGCGCGACAACCGGTGGGAAGCCATCTACTTGTCGGACGTCTATCCGCCGAATCTTGATTTCAACGTCACCGATGGCCAGCCGCCGACTGCTTCCACGCCGGGCTTCAATCCGGCTGCGCCGTCATTGCAATCGGCTGGGGGCTTTCGCAGCAACAGCGGATCCAACGTCAATGGCACCGGTCAGAGCGCCGGCCCGGAGGTGACGCAGGATCAGATTGCCGCGTTGGCGCTGAACTTCGCTCGCGAACTGGATAATCCGCTATTCAAGGCATTCAAGTTTGGCGGCCGTTTGTCACAGCGCGAGAAAACCCATCGCGATGCGCAATGGGGACTGTGCGCCGGTACCGGATCGACGACATTTACTACTCCGGGCGATCAGGGGTCGCAGGTGTGCCCGGCCGGAACGGGCGTTATCAGCCTGGCAAACGCAGGACTTTCTTCCTTCAGCGCTCCGGGTTTCACGGCGCCGCCCATGGTCTATGGCAATTTCAACAGTCTGCGGCCGCTGGTTTACCCCAATGACCTGCAGCCCGTCGGCGCCGATCAGCCGCTGCTGCGCACGCGGGTCAACGAGTCGACCATGGAGGGTTATTTCCTGGTGGACTACAAAACCACGTTCGGTGGTTTACCGTTGACCGGCGATGTCGGTGCACGGCTGGTACACACGGGTACCGAGAGCGATGGCTTTCAGACCTTTACCGGAACGACTTTCCTGCCCATATCGATCAGCAACAGCTATTCCGACTTTCTACCGAGCCTCAATGCGGTGCTGCATTTGACCGACGAGCAGTTGCTGCGCTTCGGCGCCTCGGTCGGCATCTCCCGACCGCCGCTCGATTCGCTCGTGACCGGGTTCAGCCTCAGCACCACCGGAAGCCCACGGACGGGGGGCGGCGGCAATCCAAAGCTCAATCCGTTCAAAGCCGACCAGCTCGATCTGTCGTACGAGTGGTATTTCCATGAAGAGTCCCTGATGGCCATCGCCGTCTATTACAAAGACGTGTTGAACTACATTGGCGCTAGCCAGTCGCAGGAGAATATCAGCGGCTTTCAGTACATCATCACCTCGGAAAACAACACCAAGGGTGGTGAGATTGCGGGAGTGGAAACCACCTTCCAAACGCGGTTCTATTTCCTGCCGGGAGTGCTGAGCGATTTTGGCGTGTATGTGAACCATGCTTATGTCGAATCCAATATCCACGAATCCACGCCCGAGCCCAATCCGTTCCCAATGGTCGGCCTTGCCACCAGTACCACCGAGGGGGATCTGTTTTATAACAAAGCCGGGTTTGAGGCCCGCGTGGCGGTCAAGAACCACAGCGCGTTCACGGTGGCGCCGACCTGGGTGGGCACCACGCTGAAGATACTCGAGCCCGAAACGACTCTGGATGCCAGCATCTCTCAAACCTTTGCCGAACATTGGAGCGTGCGCTTGCAAGGGCGCAATCTGACCAATGAGCGCGCGCGCTTCGATACCGATAACAACCCGCAGAATCTGGCGAACGACGGCGGCTATCAGATCTACGGCCGCTCGTACCTGCTGGACGTCGCATTGAGGTTCTGAATCCGCTCCTGTCCCCCCAATGGAGGCCGGATATCTGGCGGGGCCGCAAACAGCCCCGCCAGCTCTTTTGCTCAACGGTAGTAGAAGAACGTGTTGGCCGTCAGGCGGCCGGTGCGCGGATCCGCGCTGAAGCCGAACCCCGCCGGAATATCGGCGCTGTGCAGATTGATGCTGCGATAGATCAAGAGACGGTTGCAGGCGGCCGCGAACGAGGCGATGCGCTCGAACATCGGGCTGTCGCCGCAGATGTAGCCGCCGGGCGGCGGTCCGAGGGAAGCGAGCTCCCCGGTGAGCGCCCTGCGGTAGGACGGGCTGCGGGCCTCATCGATGAATTCAAAGCCCGTGGCCCGGTGGCGATAGAAGGACGTGCCACCGTGCTCCGCGGCGCACAGGTAATGCAGTACCGCGAGCTGCTTCGGGTTGCTGTTGTCGATATGCGGTATGCGCTGAAGGACATTCAGGTTCGCGGGCTGGGTCGTTACCAGTGAAAAATGCGCCAGTTCGCCCATGATCACACTGTCGGTCAACCCGAACGCTTCGGCAATGAGGCCACCCAGGAACGCGCGTAGCGCGAAGCAGTAGATGGGTTCGATGGGGGCGCGCACACCGGGATAGAACGCATCCGACACGCCTTCGAAGGCGCAGCTCGCGGCGTACTCGATCAGCAGCTGCGGGTTGCTCAGAAAATTATCGATGACGATGACCGGGGCGGCAGCGACTCCAATTCGCCTTATGCTCGCCGCAAATTGCGGGTGCAGACTCAGCTTGCCGTTAAGATCCACCAAAGCAGGCGGCGAGGGCCCGCTAGTTGCCGACATACTCTATGCGCCAAATCGAATTGGAGGCGTCGTCCGTCACCAGCAATGAGCCATCGGGCGCCGTGGTGATGCCCACGGGGCGGCCCCAGACGTCGCCGCTGGGCAGCACAAACCCGGTCAGAAAGTCCTGGTATTCCCCGGACGATCTGCCGCTCTGATGCAGCGGCACCCGGATTACTTCGTAGCCGGCGCGCAGCGACCTGTTCCATGATCCGTGCTCGGTGGCGAACAGATCTCCGGCGTATTCTTTCGGGAACTTCCTGCCGCGGTAAAACTCGATCTGCAACGAGGCGTTATGGGGTTGAAGCAGGACGTCGGGCACGATGACGTGGTGCTGTAATTCCGGGTGTTTTCCGGCATGGCGCGGATCCTGGTGCGGGCCGATGTACCACCAGGGCCAGCCATAGAAACCGCCCTCATGAACCGAGGTGATGTAGTCGGGCACGAGATCGTCGCCAAGACCGTCGCGCTCGTTGACCGTGCACCAGAGCCGTCCGCTGCCCGGGTCGACGGCAATGCCCGCGGGATTGCGAATACCGGAGGCATAGATGCGCGAGTGCGATCCGTCCGGATCAAACGCCAGGATGTCGGCGCGATACTTCTCAGCGGGACTGAGGTCGGGGTCATCGACATTGGAGCCGGAACCTACAGCGACGAACAGCGTCTTGCCGTCCAGGGAAAAGCTCAGATCGCGGGTCCAGTGCCCCCCCGGATACGGTAGCTCGATGATCCGCGTGGCCTCGCCGCTCGCATGCAGATCGCCGTTGCGATAGGGGTAGCGTCGTACCGCCTTGGTGTCGGCGACATAAATCCAATCTGGATGGGCGCCGACCGGATAGAAAGCGATGCCGTAGGGCCCATCCAACTGATCGGCGAACACTTCCGAGCGTGCTGGCTTGCCGTCCGCGCCCATCCCTCTGAATACCCTGATCTGTCCGGCACCGCTTTCGGCGACGAAGATGTCGCCGTTCGGAGCGGTGTGGATGACCCTTGGCCGCGCAAGATCCTGCGCATACAAGCCCACCTTGAAGCCCTTGGGGGCGAGCGGCCAGGCATCCGCAGGTCGTGCCACGATGGTCGGTCCGTTGGCGGCGGAGCCGGTAGCGTAGGGGGCTGGCAGGTCATTGACGGTGATCCGGTGCGTGGTCCCCGGCCGTTCGTAACGAAAATCGGTAAACGGCGCCAGCGGCGGCGGCGCTTGTGCAATCGCGGCCGAGGCTGCCGCGGGTGCGGCATTATCCTTGGGTACGTCTATCAGCGTCTTGAGATAACTGACGATCTGCCAGCGCTGCTGTTCGGCAAGCGCCGACCAGCCCGGCATGCCGTTAGCGGGCGAGCCGGTGGTAAGGAACCAAAAAACCTCGCCGTCCGGGGCGGTTTGAACCGCGCTGTGCGCGAGCGCTGGAACGTTGCCGCTGCCTTCGGCGTTGCGTCCGTGGCATGAAGCACAATGCAGGCCATAGAGTTCCCGGCCGGCATCGGCGCTGGCTCGCCCGCGATACGGATTCTCGAGCGTGGCCGCGGCGGCGGGAGCATCGTGGAAACCGGTCTGGTCGGCACGACCTGGTGCGGCTAGGCACACGCTTAGGCACGCCATGGTGGTGAGGTAGCACGTTCTTCCGGGTCTCGCGTCATAGCGCATAGCCGCCTACTCCTTTACGAGCGCTGCAAGCGTTTGAGCAGCGCCGCCTTGATATGCGCCGCCAGTTCGGCAGTCATGGGTCCCAGCGCGCCGCGGCGTTCCGGCGGCAGGTGTGCGACCGGATCGCCATCCGTCTGGAACACGTAGTGGTCGAACACTGCGCGCCATGCAGCGCGCTGATTGGCAGGCAGATGGCGCAGCGTCAGAAAGCCGTGCAGCAGACAATCGTATGGCGAACCGAAATGCACGCTGGCATTGTCCCACCAGTAATTGACCAGCACATTAAATTGTTCGAGCGATTTGACGTGATGCCACCAGAAATAAGGAATGTACACGGCATCGCCAGGTTCAAGCTCGGCCGTCTGCGCGGCGGCCAGTGCTTGTGCGTAGCGTGGATAGCGCGTCAGGTCGGGGTCGTCCACAGACACCATGCTGACGGGCTGTCCCGCCGGCGTGAAGTGAATCGGCCCGACATACAGATTGCGGATCTGCTCCGGCGGGAAAAAAGTAAAGCGCCTGCGACCGCCCACCACACACGCTATGTTGTCCGATATGTCGTAATGCGTGGCGACGGTGATGGCATTGCCGACCCAGATTCTGGGTATGGCCGACGGATCGGCCAGATTGATGGAATTCTGGTCCGCGAAGAGCGGCAGGAATTCAGGCACGGACGCCGACTGTATCGACATCGCGGGAGGGTTGGCCTCATTCAGCTGTGCCAGCAGTCGCTCCAGCATGGCGGAAATTTTTTCGGGTTTGCGCTCGAAATTCAGACCCGTCAGATCGTCGCGATAGAAGAAGCGGCCTTGAATGCCAGGCTCGCCGACCAGCATGTCGACGCTGCGACCGCTGTCGAATCCTTCGATATAGTCGCAAAGTGCGCGCGCAGATCGCAGGCCCGCCTGCACCGCCGGCCAATTCCTGACCAGTCCCCTAAGCACTGCGGGTTTGTTCGCCGGAATGATCTGGTTGCGAAAGGTGGCGAGATCCGGGTCGCGCCATTCCTGGGCTTTTGCTATCGGGTGTGTCACGGAGCGGGACTGCTCGCCGTCATTCCAGAAACGGCTCCACTTCTACGCGTCGGCCACACAAAAAGCAGTCGGCCACAAGTTGCAGCGGCGCGAGATCGACATCTATGGCCGCATTGCGCACCAGCTGCGCAAAATGCGCGTATAGACTCGGATATTCCATGCTCTCCGGGGTTTCCACCGGCCGATCGTCGACTGTCATGACGCTGCCACCCATGGAAAGGGTCAGGCGAGCGGCCTGCGCCTGAACATGGATGTCCCAGCTCGGCGTGCCGGTGTGAAGAAAATCGAGTTCCATGTGCACGGGCGCTCCGGCCACGTTCGCAAGCAACAGGCGCGCAGCGATGGGTGTCTCACAGTTGCTGGGATAGGACAGCTGCGCTTCTTTGAGCATCAGGCTGCCGGGAATGATGCGGGTCAGGATGGACAGTGCATTGATTCCGGGGTCGAAGACGCCCAGACCACCCGCGCGCCAGATCCAGGCCTGCCCGGGATGCCAGACTCGCACATCCTCTTTCCAAGTCACGCTGACGCTGTGGATCTTGCGCCCGGCCAGCCAGGCGCGGGCCGGCTCGACGGCGCGTGCGTGTCGCGAATGCCAGGATGCCATGAGTGCTACGCGTTTTTTTCCGGCGAGTTCGATCAATTCGAGCACTTCGCTCACGGTCATCCCCGGTGGCTTTTCGAGCAGCACGTGCCGGCCGTTTTCGATCGCGTAACGGGCGGCCTCGTAACGCACCTGTGGGGTGGTGCACAGCGCCACGGCCGAGACGGCCGGAACCGCCCGCAACATCGCCTGGATGTCGCCGTAACTGGGCACACCGTCGAGACGGCTGTGGGGGCTGGCTACCGCGATGAGCTCGAACGAATCATCGGCGGCGAGCGCGGGAATATGTTGATCGCGCGCGATCTTTCCCAAGCCGACGATTGCGATCTTGATGGGCGTCACTCGTGCCTCTGCGTTCAGCGGGTCGAGGTCGCAGGTACGCGGCGGGTGGCTGAAGACGCCTCACGTTTGTGCATGATGTCCAGCGCCTCCTGGATCAGACTGCGCATGGCTTCACCTGCGGCACTTGGCTTGCCGGCGAGGATGCCATCGGCGACTTTCTTGTGATCGGCAACGCTCGCCAATCGCACACCTTTGTAGCGATTGGTCATGCGGATGCTGAAGCGCAGCGCCGTCGAGGTGAATCCGGTCAACTGGGCGTAGAATCTGTTGCGGCTGGCCCGCAGCACGGCAACGTGAAAGGCGATGTCCGATTCGAGTGGATCGTCATCGCCGCGGTCGGCCGCCTGCATGCGTTCAAGCGCATGACTCAGTGCGGCCTTCTCCTCGACGCCGGCAACGCGGGCCGCGAGCATGGCCGCACCCGGCTCTACAGCCAGGCGCATTTGCGTGAATTCAATCAGCAGTGCGGGCGAGAACTTGCGTTCCAGCAGCCACCCTAGTACATCCGGGTCAAGCAGATTCCAGCGGTCTTCGGGCTGTACCCAGGTTCCCCGGCGCGGTCTCGCCCCGAGCAGCCCCTTCGCGGTCAGCATCTTGACGGCCTCGCGCAGTACTGGACGACTGGCGTCATATTGCCGGCACAGTTCCGCCTCGATCGGTATGGGGTTGTCGGCGGAGTAGACGCCTGTGACGATTGCAATGCCGATGTGATTGGCGATGCTGTACGTCAGATTCTGGCCTCGAACGCGAGTATTCATGGCTGGTACTCCGGCTCAGGTAAGCCTTGGACGCCAGTACGGTACAGGAACACAGCGCCGGCGTGCGGTTCGGATAGCAGTGTCGCTTCACTCAGACCCTCGCGCGCGCTGGTCACGCAAAGGACGTCGAGATCGGGGCCGCCGAAGCAAACACAGGTGGGTTGGCATGCCGGGACTTGAATGCTGCGATCTATCCGGCCCTCGGGGGTGTATCGCACAACGCACCCGGCGCCCCAATGCGCACTCCAGACGCAACCGTCGACGTCGACTGCCGCCCCGTCCGGTTGCGCCCCTTCCGGAGTGTGCGCGAATATCTGTCGCGGGCCCAATTCCCCTTGAGGCTCAATCATGTCATAGACGAAAATGGTTCGCGTCGGCGAGTCCGCGAAATACAAGCGCGTGCCGTCCGGGCTCATGCATAGACCGTTGGAGATCCTCACGCCGCGCACGTGGCAGCGCATCCCAACGACGCTGTCGACGGAGTAGAGGCAGCCCGTGGCGCTGCTGTGCGCATCTTCAACCATGGTACCGCTCCAGAATCTTCCGCGGCGGTCGACGCGGCCGTCATTGAAGCGAATACCGGCGTCGGTTTCGGGACGAGTCAGCCACTGAACCGCCTGGTCATGGGCATCGTACAGCGCGATGCCGCTGGCGAAAGCCACAATCAGCCGCTCGCTGCCCGCGATCAGGCCAAACGATCCGACGCGCTCCGGTGTATCCAGGACTTGCATGGCTGCATCCGACCAGTGATAGGTGTGCAGCTGGCGCCCCTGAATGTCGGTCCACCACAAGCGTTCGCGGCGCGAATCCCACAGGATGCCCTCGCCAAGGATATTGCGGGAACTCAGAATGTCGATGGGTTTCATTGCAGTCACGAGGGCTCGCGCCCGTTACCACCAGGTGGCATAGAGCGCGATCAGAATCGCGGTGATCACGAGTGCTGCCAGATTGAAGCCGGTGGTAGTCGAGTAGTCGATGTGCTTGAGGTCAACGCGCAGCGCCGGTTCGCGACGGGTCTGCAGCAATGACACCGCCACGGCGATCCCCAGGCACGCCAAAAACACCCAGCCGACGCGATCCATGAACGGCAGCGACGGCCACAGAAACTTCAGCGCCAATGACAGCACGGCGGAAGCCACGGCGGCCACCAGCGCGCCGGCCGCGGTGCAGCGCGCCCAGAACATGCCGAGCAGGAAGATCACGCAGATACCGGGCGTGAAAAAGCCCGTGAACTCCTGGATGTACTGGAACGCCTGGTCAAAGCTGCCCAGCAGCGGCTTTGCGCTCAGGATCGCCACCAGCAGTGCCACCACTGCGGTAACGCGGCCGATCAGTACCAATCGCTGCTGCGATGTGTCCGGACGCAAGGGACGATACACGTCCATGGTGAATATGGTTGCAATCGAATTGATCTTGGATCCCATCGAGGCGACGATCGCGGCCAGCAGGGCTGCGAACACCAGACCCAGTACCCCGGTGGGCAGCATGGCCATCAACTGTGGATAGGCCTCGTCCGGGCGAGCCAGATTCGGCGCCAGGTCGACCGCGGCGATGCCGGGCAACACGATGATCACAGGCATCAACAATTTCAGGAATGCGGCGAGCACAATTCCCTTCTGCGCCTCGCGAATATCTTTGGCGCCCAAGGCCCGTTGAATGATGTATTGATTGAAGCCCCAATACGAGACGTTCATGACCCACATTCCACCCAGCAGCACCGACAGGCCCGGCAAGTCTTTGTAGTTTGGATCGCTGGCAGGCAGGATCATTTTGAATTTCGAAGGAAAGCGCGCGGACAGCTCGTGAAAACCGGCCAGCACTCCCGCGTGGCCGGAGATTTTGTTCAAGGCGATATAGCTGATGATGAGGCCGCCGAGCAGCAGTAGCGAGACCTGGACGATATCGGTACGGGCCACAGCTTTTAGGCCGCCATACAGTGCATAGGCGCCTGCGAATACCCCGAGCGCTATCATTGCCCACTGAACATCGAGCCCGGTGACGGTGTGCACCGCCGTGGAGCCCAGCCAAAGAATCGCCGTCAGATTGATGAACACGTAGACGCCGAGCCAGAAGATCGCCATGACCGTCCGAACTTTGCTGCTGAAGCGGCGTTCGAGGAACTCCGGCATGGTGTAGATGCCGTTCTTGAGAAAGATGGGCAGAAAATACTTACCGACAATGATCAGCGTCAGCGCCGCCATCCATTCGTAAGAGGCGATGCCGAGCCCGATCACGTAGCCCGATCCGGACATGCCGATGATCTGTTCGGCCGAGATGTTCGCGGCGATCAGAGAGGTGCCGATGGCCCACCAGGGCAGCGCCCGGCTTGCTAGAAAATAATCCTGCGCGTCCTTCTTGTGCGCGCCTTTCTCGCGCGATACCCACTGTGCCAGGATGAAGATCGATACTGCATAGACCACGATCACCGCGATGTCGATCGCCGAAAGTGTCACTGATTTTCCCCGGTCATTGCGGTTTTGAGACGCTGACGCGCTTCCCGGAATGCCGTCACCAGCAGTTGGGCCCGCTGCGCGATCTCCGCCAGAGCATATTCCGGGCGGAACAGTTCCGATCCAAAGCCGAAGCCGGCGGCGCCAACGGCAAGCCAGCTGGGAATATCCGGCGCGCCGATGCCGCCGACTGGATAGACACTGACATCCACCGGCAGCACCGCTCGCAGTGATTGCAGATGGCGTGGGCCATAGCTGATGGCCGGAAACAGCTTCAGATGCCTGGCGCCGGCACGAATTGCGGTAAACGCCTCGGTTGCAGTCGCGAATCCGGGCATGACCTGCATGCCAAGCTGCAGCGCGCTGCCGATCACTTCGGCATCGCAGTTCGGCGACACCATAAGCCGTCCACCCGCGGCATGCGTCTGGCGTACCTGATCCAGACTCAGCACCGTGCCGGCACCGATCAGGCAATCGGAGCGGGCGCCCGCCAGGGCGGCGATGCTGGCGTAGGGATCGGGCGAGTTCAGAGGCACTTCGATGATGCGAATGCCTGCCTCATACAGCACCTCGGCGATGCCGATGACTCGCGCGGGCTGCACGCCGCGCAGGATCGCGACCAGTGCATGCTCGCTGCCTGGGATTTCAGTGGGCTGCATTTGCCGCGAGCCGTCCAGTGAGCTGTCTGCGCACTTGCGTAAGGCCGGCGAGGGATGCGGTGACACCGTCCAGCGTGTTGGCTCGGTACTCATGCGATGCGAGTCCCTGCGCGTAGAGCCTGGTGAGCTCAGACGAGCCGATCACATGCACGGTTGGGGCGGTCACAGAGCTCGCCAGTGACTGCAGTGCTCCGGCGATATCGCTTGCGATCAGAAGGCCTGAGAGGAACGCGGCCGTCGCCGGCGCCGTTAGCTCGCCGTTGAGGCGGCGTGCACGGCACTCGAACAGCCGGTGCAGCAGCTGCGCCCGCGGAAATTGATTGAACTGTGCCAGTCCTTGCTCGAAGGCGGCGCCGCCAGCCACGGTTTCAACTTCGCTGTGATCGCGCACCAATACGCTGTGATCGCGCAGCAGGGCGAATAGTTCGCCGGTCGGCGCGGTCAGGAATTCCTCGACCGCCCCGTCTTTGAGCATTACCCACTTGGTGTGAGTGCCGGGAAGACAAAGCAGATGCTGGCCGTGGCGCAACTTCGCATCGATTCCGAGCGCGCCGAGGATTTGCGTTTCTTCGCCCCGCAGAAAATCGGGCGCGTTGAAGCGGTTGCGGCACGAGAGGCCCGGAACGATGTGAACGCTGCCGTCGCGCAGCGGCACGCACGCATCGGTAATCTGTTCGGCGATCGCCGGGCAACGCACGTAGGGAGCCTGCACCCAGCCTATGCTTGATCCCACCATGCCGCACAGCACTGCGGGCAATGGTCCGTGACGCCGCTGCCACGGCGCCAACAGGCGCTCGAATATATCCGCGAAACGTCCGGCAGCAGTTGCGGCGCCCGGACCGTCGGCGCTGTCGAGCATGAGGCCGTCGTGGTCGCAAAGAAACAGCCGCAGATGGCTGGTACCCCAGTCGCCGGCGACGAAGCTCGCAGCGCCCATCAATGCGATTCCCGATCGACGGTGCTTCCGCTCGCTCCACTCAGGAAATCGAGGTCGCAACCCTGGTTCGCCTGGGTCACGTGCTGCACGTACAATTGATAGTAGCCGCGCGAATACTTGGGCGGCGGACGGCTATTTTTCCACGCTTCGGTGCGCGCCGCGAGATCTTCGGGCTTCACCAGCAGTTCCAGCCGGCGATTGGGTCCGTCGAACAAAATCTCATCGCCGTTGCGCACCATCGCCAACGGGCCGCCGGCTTCCGCTTCGGGCGCCACGTGCAGCACCACGGTACCGAAAGCGGTGCCGCTCATGCGGGCGTCGGAGATTCGCAGCATATCCTGGACGCCGAGCTCCAGGAGTTTGCGCGGCAGCGGCATATTCCCCACCTCGGGCATGCCCGGATAGCCCTTGGGACCGCAGCCCTTCAACACCAGCACGGAATTCGCATCGACATCGAGCGCCGGGTCGTCTATGCGCGAGTGCAGGTCTTCGATCGATTCAAACACCACCGCGCGGCCCCGGTGCGAAAACAGCGCCTGGCTGGCCGCGCTCGGTTTCACCACGGCACCGTCGGGGCAAAGATTACCGCTCATGACCCAGATTCCGGCCACGGCATTGACGGGCTCGGTCAGTGTGCGAATAACCTCATGGTTGAAGCACTCGGCAGAGCCAATACTCTGTCCCAATGTCTGACCCCAGACCGTGGGCGCATCGACATGCAAAAAGGGAACGAGTTCCTTCAGGACCGCGGGCAGCCCACCGGCATAGTGCAGGTCTTCCATCAGGAACCGCCCAGACGGCTGCAGGTTGACCAGCAACGGTATGTCGGCGGTCAGCCGGTCGAACTCTGCCAGTTCCAGCGGCACGCTGAGACGGCCGGCAATTGCGAGCAAGTGTAGTACCGCATTGGTAGAACCGCCGATCG
>Ga0302324_100015611_pt1 | contig 15218 bp, 9 predicted proteins | sample Palsa_T0_1_FD_201949 | JGI IMG/M metagenome (GOLD analysis project Ga0302324, IMG submission 201949) | Peat permafrost microbial communities from Stordalen Mire near Abisko, Sweden - Palsa_T0_1 | ecosystem: Environmental > Terrestrial > Soil > Palsa > Peat permafrost | place: Sweden: Abisko...
CGAGCGGGATGCTCACCGCCAATGCGGTCACCAGGTGGACACGCATTTCGGGGATCGGACCGTCTACCAGGAACAGGCCGCCCATGGTCAAGAGCGCGATGCCGCCGGTCGTCAGCACGCCGTGACTGGCGAACTTGGCTTCGGCGGCGAAGAGGGCGAAGGCTCCTAGGATCATGGCGACGGCCGCGAAGCGCACGGGCAGCAGATTCAGCGCGAAGGCTGCCAGAAGAATAAAGACGACGCCCACGGTTCCGGGAATAACTGCGCCGGGGTGGTTGAATTCGGCGTACAGCGCCAGCGCTCCTATGGCTAGCAGGATGAAGGCTACGTTCGGGTCCATGATGTAGGAGAGGATGCGCTCTTTGAGCGTCATCTTGTAGTCACGTACGGGCTGGTTATCGAGACTTAGCGTTGCGGTTGCGCCATTGAAACGCTTGAAGCTTTTTCCGCTCAGTTGGCGAAACAGGTCTTGCTCGGTCGGAGCGATGTATTCGATCAGCTTCTTGTCGAGCGCTTCCTGGTCGGTGAAAGATTTCGATTCGCGCACGGCGCTTTCGGCGAGTTCTACATTGCGTCCGCGCTTGGCCACGACGGAGCGCATGAGGGCTGCGGCGTCGTTCTCCATTTTCTGCTTCATCACGTCGTCCATTTTTTCGCCGAGAATTACGGGGTGCGCGGCTCCGGTGTTGGTTCCGGGGGCCATGGCGGCAACGTCGGCGGATTCGAGGATGAAGAATCCGGCGGAGGCGGCGCGGCTGCCGCTGGGGGTTACGTAGAGGATGACCGGCACGGGCGAGGCTACGATTTTTTCTATGATTTCGCGAGTGGAGTCGACTAATCCTCCGGGCGTGTTGATTTCGATGAGGACAGCGTCATCGTGGTTGGCGGCTGCGGCTTCGAGGGCGCGGCCGATGTATTCCGCGGTTACGGGCTGGATGGCGTCATGTAATGCGACGCGCAAGATATCGGCGGAGGAAAACACGGCCAGCAGAAAGAGCGTCACAATACTGCAGGCCACGTGGCGAACCCATGGTTGCCGTGTCCACCGGCTACTGCCGGGCTTCGTTCGGCTTGGACGGGCGAGGGCGACCGTCCCCACACGACCTCTGGGAGCTGAGAGCTGGGAGCTGAGGGCTGATTTCATGGCGGTGACAGCGGCTGCGCTTTCTCGGCGAGTTTGGCTGCCAGGGTGCGCCTCAGGTCCTGGCCGGTGGAATTGGCAGGCTCCAGTTGCAGCGCGCGCTCGATGTCCTCTGCGGCGGCGTTCATTTTATTTTCTTTCAAATCAAGGCGCGCGAGAATCAGGTAGGCGTCGGCAGACTCGCGGATACGGAGGGCGGCTTCTGCCTGGGCGCGGGCATCAGCGGCGTCTCCGCGTGCGTCGTAATCCTCGGCGAGGGCGGTTAGAGGAGCGGCGCTGGTGGGATCGACCGAGGCGGCGTGGCGGAACTCCGATTCGGCTTCGGTGGTGAATCCGTGGGCCAGAAGCTCTTTGCCCAGTTCTGTGTGGAAACGAGCGTGGGCGTGAGGATCGGAGCGCACAAATCGTTCTTCAGCCCAGCTCCCGATTTGCACGGTCATCTGGCGGAAAGCGTCTTCCTCGTAGTTGCGTTTGATGCGCTCCAAAGGAGGCTTCGACGTGGTGCTGCTGGCGGCGACGATGCTGCTGCCGACGGCGGGCGGCAAGGAGTCAAGAAGCGTTTTGGCTTCTGCGTCATTCGGACGATGATCGAGTGTTGCGTGCAATTCACGGGCGGCTCCTGCGTGCTCGCCAGACTGCGCGAGAGCTATTGCCAGGTTGAAGTGATAGTCGGGGTCGCTCGGGTCGTTCTGGATCGCCCGCTCGAAATCGTCGGCGGAGGTTTTCATTTTGCCGCGGCTTGCGGCGACGACTCCCAGATTGTTGTAGACCTCGGCGAGCGGAAGGCGGACGGCCACGAACTCGAAAGCACTCTCGGATTTTTCGAGGTCTCCGTGATCGTAGGCGGCCAGACCCAGATAGAAAGTTGCTTCGCGCGCAACGGATGCAGAATGTTGGACCTGGTTTAGAGCGGAGATTGCCGGTTCGTAGGAGCGCTGGGCATATAAGGTCTTGCCCAGTTCCAGCCAGGCCCGGTCATACTCCGGGTTCAGGCGAGTCGCTTCGCGATAGCGCCGCAGGCGTTCTTGAACGGTCGTGGCCAGCAATCCGCGGATAAAATTTTCCTCAGCGTCGAGGCGCACGGGAGCCACGCTGGCGATGTACTTGTCCTTAGGTTCAGAGAAGTCGGTGCGGATCAGGCGAAGCAAGTCCCAGGCCAGGGCGGATTGCAAGGCGCCGAGATCGGCCAGGGGCGCTGATTCGGTGACCGCGGGCAACAGTTTCTGTGCTCGCATGTCGAGCAACTGCGCGGTCGCGGTCAGGTGAGCGCCAGCGCCATCATAGCGATAGGAGCCGAGGACAACGCAATCGACGTCCATTTCTTCGGCGAGGCGGTAGATCGTGGCGCGCGAGGCGTGAACTCCAGCTGGAATACCCTGACGATCATCGGCGCGGAGTCGCTCGTCGCGGCTGGCTACGTAAAGCACCGGGGAATTGAGTTGCTCGTGGAAGGCTTCAGGAAAGGATTCGCCGATCCATTCCAGGTCGAGACCGGGCGTGGGCGAACTGTTCTCGAAGGGAATCACGACCAGGCTTCGTCCGAGCACAGTCTGGGTGGTCACATTCTCGGCGGAGGCCGGAGTATTGGCATTCTGAGCGCGAAGCGACGAGCAGCAGAACAGACAAGCTACAACGACGAAAACGGCGGCGCATTTCACGGCACATTGATTATATCGACTGGAGTGGCGACGTGATCGTTGCTACCGCCGGGGCAGTGTTGCAGTTTGATCCGCAGCGTAGCGCGAAAGGCTGACTTTTGGGATTCTTGTGTGGAAACTCTCTGGGCCGTCGTTACGGGGCAGAGCTCCGTCACCACCCAACCTCACCACCACGCTCACCACATAATCTCGCTTCAACTTGCGCTCGAAACTCGGGTGTCGTCAGTTGACCGGACGGGCGGGACGTCCGTCGCTCCACTTTGGTTTTCCTGGGACTCCTTCCAACCCCTCAGTTCGTCGCTGCCGGTGATGAGACGGGCGCCGCGCTCGTAGGTGAGATATGACCATGCCCACTGGATCATGACGAGCAGGCGATTGCGGAATCCGATGAGGAAAAGAATGTGGATCAGCAGCCAGGCTAACCACGCTAAATGTCCGGACAACTCAAATTTGCCGATCTGGGCTACGGCGGCGGCGCGGCCGATGGTCGCCAGACTGCCTTTGTCGTGATAATGAAAATTGCGCCGCGGCTGATTTTCGAGATCGCGCGCTATCGTTTCCACTACCCAGCTGCCTTGCTGAATGGCAACCTGCGCTACTCCGGGGAGCAGCTTTCCGTTCAGGTCGTTGAGTGCGGCGAGGTCGCCAATCACGAATACATGCGGGTATCCGGGAATGCTGAGATCGGGATTGACCAGCACGCGACCGGCGCGGTCTACGGGCACGCCCAACTTTCGCCCCAGGGGCGAGGCGGCCACACCCGCTGCCCATAGGATTACTGGCGCGGGAATCTTTTCATGGCCGACCCAGACAGCTCCCGGCTCGACGCGCGTAACCATGTGCGAGGTGCGCACCTCGACTCCGAGGCGGTCTAGTTGGGCTTCGGCCTTGCGGGAGAGTTCTTCAGAATAGGCAGGCAGAACTCGCGGGCCGCCTTCGATCAGTAGTATGCGCGATCGACGCGGGTCGATATTGCGGAACTCGTGATTCATGGCGTGGTGCGCGATTTCGGCGAGGGTTCCGGCGAGTTCGACGCCGGTGGGGCCGGCTCCGATGACTACGAACTGCAAGGGCGGCGTAGTGCGGCCGCCGACCGACAGAGACTCAGTTTTTGGAGGCTCGGCTTCTCTGCGCTCGTCGTTCTGGTGATCGTTTTCGTGGCGCTCGTTTTCCTGCCGCTCGGCCAGCTCGAAGGCCAGCAGAACGCGGCGGCGGATCTCGAGCGCGTCTTCGATCGACTTCAGACCGGGGGCGAGCGGAGCCCACTCTTCGTGCCCGAAGTAAGCATGAGTTGCTCCGGAGGCGACGATCAGAAAGTCGTAGATTAGAGTTTGCTGCCGTGTGATGATTTGCTTTTCGCCCAGATTGAAATCGACCACTTCTTCAAGTAATACTTCAACATTGGAATGGCTGCGCAGAATGGCACGAATCGGCGACGCTATCTCGCTCGGGGACAGGCCCGCAGTGGCGACCTGGTAGAGCAGGGGTTGAAAGGTGTGATGATTTTTCCGGTCGACGACCGTGACTTGAACGGGAAGTTTGGCTATCCGTTGGGCGGCGGTCAGGCCTGCGAAACCGGCCCCCACGATCACTACCCGCGGTCTTACTGTGGCTCTGGTGGGCATCAGCTTCATTGCCACTGGTTTCGTGGCCGCTACTATAGAGATTCGCTGATTGCCGGGTTGGATGCAGTTGCGCGAGCAGTGGGTTTCGTTTGTTTCCTACCTGGCATGTTCATCAGTTAGTACTGGTACCCCTCGCCCCTTAGCTGCTTTGCTTCGCGAAGCGGCTTCTCCGCTCAGGATGAGAATTTTTGGGGGGCACGCTCCGACAACTTTCTTACCGCTCTGACTATCTCCGGCAGCTTGGCGTAGGCGGCGCAGCACTTCAACCATAATTTGTGATCGATGGCGGGAGAGCCGCTGACCATGGCTCCTGGGGGAACGTCTTGCGGGATGCCGCTTTGGGCTATGGCCATGGCTCCGTCTCCGATTTTTACGTGGCCGCTTACGCCCACCTGGCCGGCGAGGATCACCTTGTTGCCTACGTCGGTTGTGCCGGCTAGTCCGACCTGGGCGCAGAGCAGCGTGTCGTGGCCTATGCTGCAGCTGTGGCCTACGTGGACGAGGTTGTCTAGTTTGGCTCCTCGCCCTATGCGGGTCTCGCCTATGCTGGCTCGGTCGATGCAGGTGTTGGCCTGGAGTTCGGCGTCGCTCTCTATTACTACGTTGCCGGACTGGACGATTTTGTGCCAGCGGGCTTGATCGTCTTTGGCGAAGCCGAAACCGTCGCAGCCTACTATGACTCCGTTTTGGAGCAGGACATTGTCTCCCAGTTGGCAGAATTCTCTTACTACGGCGTGGGCGTGGGCGAAAAAATTGCGGCCTATGGTTGCTCCGCGATAGATGACTGCGTGGGCCAGGAGGACGGCGTTGTCTCCGATGACTACCTCTTTGTCGATTACCACGTAGGGGCCGATATGCGCGTTCTGGCCCAGTTTCGCCTGGGGATGGACCACCGCGGTGGGATGGATTCCGGGGACGTAGGGTGGCGGCTGATAGAAAAGTTCTAGGGCTTGAGCCCAGGCTAGATAGGGGTTCTTGCTGCGCAGCATGCCGGTCGATAGCGCGGGAAAGTTTTCCGCTACGATTACCGCTGACGCTTTCGTCGTTCTTGCGGCGGAGTTGTATTTGGGATTGGAGACGAAGGTGAGCTGGGCGGGTCCGGCTTGTTCTATGCCGGCTACTCCGGTGATTTCGGTGTTCGGAGAGGCGTTTTCCAGGCGGGCGTCGAGAGCTTTGGCGATGTCAGCTAGTTTCATGGCCGTCTCGGGAATTGTAGCGGAAGCGTAAGGGCGTGTTGGGGTCCAATTTCGTTGCGGCTGCCAAGCCATGCTCGGCTTGGCCGGGAGAGGGCGGACGTCCCCCACAGGATCTCCTCGTCCCTACACGATTTACTGCTCGAATAATGTGACTTGCCTGGTATCGGTCGCACCGCCTCGGCGGCGGCGGTTGGCTGATCCTATTACTGCCAGCACCGTCACCGAGGTCAGCGCTTCTCTTGGCACGAAGACGCGTTGCGTGTTCGAGCGGAGGTCGGGAGGGTTCATCAGGAAGCCTTCGGCGGGATTCTGGGTTAAGTCGTTCGGAAGGATGCCTTCGATGACCTCGCCGTCTTTGAATTTCAGGCGCACCCATAAGCCTTCGGTGCGGGGACGAGTGGTGAAGGTCTTCCTTAGCATCAGGTCGGTGTCGGAAAATTCGCGGACAAAATAAACGGCTTTGATGTCTCGCAAGTCGATGCCGACTACGTTGCCGGAGGTATTGAGCAATTCGAGTTTGCCTTCGACCACGAAGTTAGCCGGCGCTACGAAGCCGCTGATCGAGTCGCGGTCGTGTTTCCGCACGATTACTTTCTTGTGGGTCGAGGGCATGGGCCTGGAACTCTTTGCTATTTCCTATTTCTGTCGTGAAACCTTGGAATCCCGCCAAGTTCGTCTACAGGGGTAGAGTCTTCGCGGGCGAGGTCGTCCGCGGCCACACTCCTAGATCACCCGTATTCAGAGTTACACAGTTCTGCTTGGATTCTCGCACTTTCTGGGTGAATTCCTATAGATTGTGGCTTCGCAGTAGCCAAACGGTAAACCTTATGCTATTTTCTTGTGTTCACTTAATTGGATTATTGCGCTATAAGTCTAATGTCTAGAGCAAGTTAGATTCCACAAGCGGGCTGGTATCTCTGGGTTTGGCGTCACTCGCCTGTGGAAATGTTGTGGAAAACGCCCTTGTCGAGCCCGTCTGAGGGCCACCGCACGGCGACTAGGAAGGCATGGCCGATTACATCTATACGCTGGAAACCCGGCTCTCGCCGGATCAACAGAAAGCGGTAACCCTGGTCCAAGACGCCGCCAAGGCGGCGGGGATGAACCTCTATCTTACCGGCGGAGCCATCCGCGACATTATTACAGGATTTCCGATTCGCGATCTGGATTTCACGGTGCAGGGCAATGCGCTGAAGTTGCAAAAGGATCTGGAGCGAGCGGGAGCGGTCGTCGGCAACGCCGACGATGAGACGCGGACCCTGCTGCTGACGCTGCCTGGAAGCGTGCGGGCGGAAATCGCCATGGCCCGCTCGGAGCGATATGACAAGCCGGGCAAGGCTCCCGTAATCTCTCCGGCAACCATTATCGAAGATCTTCGGCGGCGCGATTTCACCGTCAATGCTATGGCCCTGTCGCTCAATGAGGGATCGCGCGGCTTGTTGATGGATCCCTCGAATGGCGTGGCTGACATAGAGGCCAAAGTAATCCGGGTGCTGCACAATTATGCGTTTCTTGAAGAGCCATCGCGGTTGATCCGCGCGACGCGTTTCACTACGCGCTTCCACTGGCCACTCGAGGAGCGCACGCAGGCGCGCTATGAGTCCGGAAAAGAAAACAATTACATCGAATACATACGCAGTTCGAGCGTCGGACATGAAATCGAGCAGGTGGCGTATGAAGATGATCCGCTTGGCGTATTGAAGGCTTATGAGAAAGAGGGATGGCTGAAGGTTTTGAATGCGCACTGGAGCACAGCCAAGGTCGACACGGCCGGCCTGGGCGCGCTGATCAAGACGCGGCAGCAAATGAACGAACTTGGCTATACGCCGGAGGTTGCGCCGGCGGTGATGTATTTCCTCACGGAGCGGTTGGGCGACAAGGATATTTCGGATTTGCGGCGGGCGATTCCGCGCAAGGATCTGGTCGAGGCGTGGAAGGATCTGGAGGACAATGCGCACAGCCTGGCTAAAAGGCTGACGGGGAAAGAGGCGGCTACGCCGTCGCGGACGTGGCAATTGCTGTCGTCGGCGCGTCCGGAGATGATTCTGTTTCTGGCGATCACGGCGCGGCAGCAGGCGGTGGCGCAGAAGATCAAAAATTTCTTTACGAAATGGCGGCAGGTGAAGCAGAAGATTCCGTTGCCGGAGATGACGGAGTTGCGCATCACGCCGGAGATGCCGGAGTATCCGAAGATTGCGAACGATGTATTCTTGCTGCTGCTGGATGGCAAGCTGCGTTCGCGGACGGAGACGCTGAAATACCTGAAGCCGCTCGCGCCACCACCGCCTCCGCCACCACCGCCACCACCGCCGAAGCGCGGTCGCGGCGCGAAGGCTGCGGCCGCATCCGTTGCCGAGGCGGCGGCCAAGACGACCTTTAAGGGCAAGGGGAAGGGAAAAGCTGGAGCAGTTGCTGCCGCAGTGCCAGCGCCGCCAGTGGACAAGCCGGGCGGCGCGGGTACGAAGGCGGTGGCGACGGCGAACGTTGCTGCCAAATCGGCTAGTCCGGCAAAAGCTGAGGCTGCTTCGAAGACTAAGACCGTCGCTAAGGTCAGCAAGCCGGCTGCGCCTCCAGCCAAGAAGACTGCGAAGGCAGCCAGACCGGCGAAGCCACCCGCGAAAGCGAAGACAAAGCCCGCTGGTAAGAAGAAGAAATAGGGCGAAGCGCATACCCGTCTGGAGACGGGGCTCCGCCCCGTCGCCACACTATCACGCACCCCACAATCAGTTACCAACCGCAACCTCTGCAACATTTCTGCAACATGGCTTCGCTGCGCCGCCCTCTCCAAATTGCGCTATAATGCTGGTATGCGGCGCGGGTTGTGCATAGCGACGTTTGGCTGGGCTCTGCTCACGATGCCCCTGTGGGCGCAACGGCACGGCGGTGGGGGCGGTGGTGGTGCTCATTTTCCCTCGCACGGCGGTTCTGTCGGACACTCCTCTGCAGCACGGTCCTCGGCCGGACGGTATTCTGCCGGGCATTTTTATTCCGGAAGATCCTATGCCGGAAGATCGTCAGCCGCGTTTCGGGGCGGGAGTTACGGACGCAACTCCAGCCTTCGAACTCGGATTGGCAATTCTTACTCTCGAGGCTTCTACGGTCGACGCGGCTATTACCCGTACCTGGGATATTATCCCTACGGGTATTACGACTGGTACGCTGATCCGCTCTACGACACTGACGATCAAGATGCGTATGCCGGGGAGTATAACCCTGCGCCCGGGCCCTACCCGGATGACTCGGGAACACAACGCGGCCTCGATCAGCTGAACGGAAAAGTCGACCGGCTGCAGCAGGATGTGGAGGCGCGCAATCGGCCAAAGCCGGATCCCGAACCCGCGACGGCGCTGGTGTTTCGCGACCAGCACGTCGAGGAAGTGCATAATTACGCGATCTCCGGTGGAATGGTCTGGGTGCTCAACGATCAAGCCGCGAAAAAGATTCCGCTCGCCCAACTCGATATTCCGGCCACCGTCAAGATGAATGACGATCGCGGCGTGGATTTTCAGGTGCCGGGGCCATCGCTCCAAATCATGATCATGAATTAGGTCCAACTGCACCAATTTCAGGCGTTGCGCGATATCTTCCAGCCATTAGAATGAACCCGATTAGCTAGGGCGTGTCTGCAGACTGTTCTCCGAGCGGGGCGGCCGAAAAGAGGGCGCGCGGGAACCGGGTCGTCCCTAAGGGGACTTGGGTCATTTCTTCCACTTTTCCGAGCGCTGAAGCGCTGGGCCAGGGTGGGACGCCCCTTGCGGGGCTCGGCTCTTGGACTTCATTTCTACCGGAGGTGCTCGAAAACAAGTTCTCGAGCCATGTTCCAAAAGGGGCGGCTTGAGCTCGAAGGCATTGCGATAGGGCTACAACGATATCCTGATAGGAAACAAAACCCGTGTTGCGATGTCGCGGCAGCGATGTCCTGATACGAAACAAGGCCAGGGCTTGAGGCCAAGAACCTAGAGTCAGATCCTTAAAGCCGGGAAACTGAACGATAAGCGCCGTCTTCATGAGCCAAAATCAATTCGTCCACCTGCATCTTCATAGCGATTATTCTCTGCTCGACGGCGCTTGCGACGTTGAGAAACTTGTCGAGCGCGTTCAGGAACTCGGGATGCCCGCCGTGGCTATGACCGACCACGGCAATATTTTTGGCGCCGTGCATTTTGTGAATGCGGCGCACAAGGCGGGCGTGAAACCGATCGTGGGATGCGAACTTTATATCTGCAAAAAAGATGACCACGTCATCACGCGGACTCCGCCTGACGGCGACACTTATAACCATCTTCTGGTGCTCGCCGAAAACGAAGAGGGCTATCGCAATCTGGTGAAGATCACTTCGGAGGCCTCGCTGCACGGTTTCTATTACAAGCCTCGTGTCAGCAAGAATTTCCTGGCTGAGCATTCGAAGGGGTTGATCGGGCTCTCCGGATGTTTGAAGGGGGAAGTGGCCGAGCGGTTGATGGAAGGCAATTATGACGCGGCGCGAGCGGCGGCCGGATTCTACCGCGATCTTTTCGGTAAACAGAATTTCTTTCTTGAGATTCAAGATCAAGGCCTCGAGAGGGAGCACCGCATCCGTTCAGGACTGTTTCAGCTCGAGCAAGATCTCGCCCTGCCCCTGGTCGCGACCAATGACAGCCATTATCTTTGCGAAGACGACGCCCACGCCCAGGATGTGATGTTGTGCATTCAGACGGGGAAGTCGATTCAAGAAACGAACCGGATGAAGTTCGAGGGCACGCAGTTCTACGTCAAGAACGGCGAAGAGATGTTGCGCGTATTTAAGGACGCGCCCCAGGTGCTGGCGCGCACGCTCGATATTGCCGAGCGCTGCAACCTTCGATTGGAGAAGGTTCCCAGCCCGTTTCCGCACTTTGATGTCCCCGACGGATTCACTCTGGACAGTTATTTCGAGCACATGACACGACAAGGATTTGCGGGGCGCATGGAGAATTTGCGGGGCGCGGCGGCTGACGGGCGGCTCAAGCATTCGCTGGTTGAATACGAACAAAGACTAGCGCGCGAGATTGCCATCATTCAGCAGATGAAATTCTCGGGATACTTTTTGATTGTGTGGGATTTCATCCGCTATGCGCGGGAAAGAGGCATCCCTGTCGGTCCGGGGCGTGGATCGGCGGCGGGTTCGGCGGTGGCGTATTCGCTCCGCATTACCGATATTGATCCGCTGCAGCATGAATTGCTGTTTGAGCGCTTTCTGAATCCGGAACGGATTTCGATGCCGGACATCGATATTGATTTCTGCATGAACCGGCGCGGCGAAGTGATCGAATATGTCACCCAGAAATACGGGCGGGACAATGTCGCGCAGATTATCACTTTCGGCACCATGGCGGCGAAAGCGGCGATCAAAGATGTTGGGCGCGCCATGGATATGCCGTATAGCGATGTCGACCGCATCGCGAAGATGGTGCCAACTACGCTGAATATCAAGCTTGACGATGCGCTGGCGGAGTCGGTGGCGCTGCAGGAGGCGTATCAGAAAGATCCACAGGTTCGGCAGCTGCTCGACACGGCTCGGAAACTGGAAGGCCTGGTGCGGAATTCTGGTGTGCATGCCGCGGGGGTGGTGATTTCGCCGCGTCCGCTGATTGAACTGGTACCGCTGCACAGGACCAAGAATGACGAAATCGTCACCGCCTTTGACATGGTGGCCATTGAGAAGATGGGCCTGCTCAAGATGGATTTTCTCGGGCTGACTACCCTCACGATTCTCGACGACACGCTGAAACTGATCGCGCAGAAGGGGACTGATCTGAAGCTTGAGGACATTCCGCTTGAAGATCATGAGACCTATGAAAAGGTTTTTTATAAGGGATTGACGTCGGGTGTGTTCCAGTTTGAATCGTCAGGCATGCGTGATGTGCTGCGGCGCTATCAGCCGAATTCGATCGAAGATTTGACGGCCCTGAACGCGCTCTACCGGCCCGGACCAATTCAGGGCGGAATGATCGACGATTTTATCGAGCGCAAGCATGGCCGGCGAAAGATTGAATACGAATTGCCGGAGTTGAAAGAAATTCTGCAGGAGACGCTGGGCGTCTTTGTTTATCAGGAACAAGTGATGCAGGCGGCGAACAAGCTCGCGGGCTATTCTCTCGGACAGGCTGACTTGTTGCGGCGCGCGATGGGGAAGAAGAATGCCGAGGAGATGGCCAAGCAGCGCGAGGGCTTTGTGCAGGGAGCCAGGCAGCGCGGATTCCCGCCGAAGAAGATCGAAAAGATTTTTGATTTGATGGCGCAGTTTGCGGGCTACGGATTCAACAAGTCGCACTCGGCCGCTTATGCGCTGCTCGCTTATCACACCGCTTATTTGAAGACGCATCATCCGGTGGACTTTATGGCGGCGCTGCTGACCTCGATCACCGGCGACACCGATAGCGTGGTTAAGTACATCAATGAATGCCGCGAGATGGGGATTGCGGTTGAGCCTCCCGACATCAATGTGAGCGATGCCAACTTTACGCCACACGGACAGGCGATTCGCTTTGGTCTGGCGGCGGTGAAGAACGTTGGCGGAAATGCGATTGAGTCGATTGTTGCGGCGCGGAAAAAACTGGGCCGGAATTTCAAGTCGTTTTATGAATTCTGCGAGGAAGTTGATTTGCGGCTGTTGAACAAGCGCGTGCTGGAGTCGCTGATCAAGAGCGGCGCCATGGATTGTTTTGGGCGCCGGGCGCAATTGATGCAGGCGCTCGATACGGCTATCGAGCAGGCGCAGAAAGCGCAGCGGGACGCGGAGTCCGGACAGCACGGGCTGTTTGGCGTATTTGCCGATGAGACCGCCGAAGAGGCCAATGGCGCGCTCCCGAACGCGCCCGACTGGGATGAACATACACGGCTGGCGGCGGAGAAGGAAATTCTCGGATTTTTCATAACCGGGCATCCCATGGAAAAGTACAAGGACAAGCTCGCCGACCTGCACGCGCTTTCTACGGAAGAGATTTCCGCCATGAAGAAATCTACCGGCAAGGATGAGAACATCATGGCGGCGGGTTTGATTTCGGGGCTGCGTGTCGCGAAATCGAGAAGAGGTGAATTGTGGGCGCAAGCCGCGCTCGAAGATATGTCTGGGAAGGTTGAATTGCTGATTTTTCCTGAGGCCTACAGGAAGCTCGCGGAAAAGGTGAAGCTTGAGGTTCCCGTGTTGATTCGCGGCGGCGTGCGCATTGAGGAAGGCGCAAATCCGAAACTTACTGCCAATGATATTGTTCCGCTTGACGACGCGCGTGTGCCGTTGCCGAAGGCGTTGCGGATACGGATTCCCCTGGAGAGCGCGACGGATGGCACGGTTGACGCGCTGCATGCGCTCTTCAACGAGCGCAAAGGCGAGGCCAAGGTATTGTTCGATGTGGAACGGGACGGCGATTTCATGGTGGTGATGGAAGCCGAAGGCTATAATGTGATGCCGGACCGCAATTTCCTGGGCCGAGTGGAAGAGTTATGCGGGCGGGGCAGCGTGCGCGTTATCAGTTAGCCAGTAATTGTGGAGCTGCCCGTAAGTCGTCTGGCAGTATCGCCGCCGGGCGGGGACGCCCGGCTCTCCACGGGCAAGTTCAAATAGATGCGGCCGATGAGACGAACGAAAGCAAAGCGGGCGGAGAAGTCATTTCGTAGTACAGGCAAGGCTGCGGAGGCCAGCCCACGAATCGGCTCGAGCAATGGCTCGAGCAATGGCGCGGACCATTCCGCGGCCGCCGGCGTGGAGTTTCTGCTCTCGATTGTCGAAGCGCATCATACCCGAAAGAATGGCAACGTCATCAAAATGGATTCTGGACTGAAGGCGCAACAGGAACTGGCCAAGATTGAAGAGCAGATCACGCGACTGCAGGAGCGTGAGGGGCAGAATGCGGAAACGGTCCGCCAGATGCAGCAACTGCACGACCGGGTGAATGACCTGCGCCGAGAGATTTCTTCGCACCTGAATGCCTGGGAGCGCACCGAACTGGCGCGGCATCCGCAGCGGCCTTACACGCTGGATTATGTCGAGCGTATTTTTACCGATTGGAGCGAGATTCACGGCGATCGCGGCTTCCGCGACGATCCGGCCATTGTTTGCGGAATGGCTCGCTTTCATGGCGACGAAGTCATTCTTGTGGGCCAACAGAAGGCGCGCGATGCGAAGCAGCGTGTGTATCGCAATTTTGGGATGCCGCATCCCGAGGGATATCGAAAAGCGCTCCGAGTCATGAAGATTGCGGAGAAATTCAAACGGCCGATCTTCACCTTCGTGGACACGGATGGCGCCTATCCGGGGCTGCATGCTGAAGAACGCGGCCAGGGAGAGGCCATTGCCCGCAACCTGCTGGAGATGGCGCGGCTGGAGGTGCCGATCGTGACCACCGTGATTGGCGTGGGCGGCAGTGGTGGGGCGCTGGCGATTGCGGTAGCTGACCGAGTGTTGATGATGGAGAACTCTGTTTATTCCGTGATTTCGCCGGAGGGCTGCGCCTCGATCATGTGGCGCGATGCCACCAAGAAGGATCTAGCGGCGGAGGCGATGAAGATCACAGCCAAGGATTTGAATGACCTCGGCTGCATTGATGGCATCATTCCGGAACCCGCGGGTGGCGCGCACAAGGACCATGCCCGGGCAGCAGAGTTGCTGGATGCTGCACTGCTGGAACATTTGACGGCGATCAAGCACCTACCGGTCAGTGAACTGCTTGAGACTCGCTATAACAAGTTCCGCAACATGGCGCAGTTCTTTCAAGTCGAAGTGTAAGAACGGCGCGGTTCTATGCCGCTGGTATTTGACTTGCAGGACCAATCTTGTATATCTGGAACTTCAGATCTGGAACTTCTAGGATCAGGCCATGAAAAAGTCGGGCGCGAGCGACGGCCAGCCGGCATCGGAACTCATCTCGAAAAGAATCGCCGAACTCGGGGACTGGCGCGGGGAGACTCTCGGCAGAATGCGCAAGCTTATCAAGGAAGCAGACCCGGACGCCGTCGAGGAGTGGAAGTGGATGGGCACTCCGGTTTGGTCGCACCATGGCATCATCTGCACTGGCGAATCCTACAAGAAGGTCGTGAAGCTTACCTTCGCCAAGGGCGCGTCTCTGAAGGATCCGGCACGTCTTTTCAACTCGAGTCTCGACGGAAACGTACGCCGCGCGATTGACATCCACGAAGGAGAAGAAGTTGATGAGTCCGCCTTCAAGGCGCTCGTTCGTCAAGCGGTCGCCGTCAACAGTCGTGGCAAGTCGAAACCTGCTCGATGAAACCTTGGGCTGAGACGCCCCGCTCTGCGTCGGCGGGCCGCTGAGACACGCGCCGCTACGTTACACCTGCTCTATTGCAGGGGGATGCGGTAGAGGTTCCAGTGGTCGTTGGACTTGGTGTAGGAGTAGATGGAGGAGTTGGGGCCGGGGTACAGCGCCTCGTCGCGCATCTGAAGGGAAGCCCGGTTGGGGATGTCGGCGTCGGTTTCGATTCCCTTGGGGGGGGAACTTGGGCAGGGCCTCGCCGTGAGGCAGTGGGATGATGTAGGTGCGTAACCTAGTCCGCATAATTCATGAAAAGTGGAGTCGAGTGTGATTGTTCGCATGAGTGATATGGAATTGCGACAACGGCGGAA
>Ga0302324_100015612_pt1 | contig 15217 bp, 12 predicted proteins | sample Palsa_T0_1_FD_201949 | JGI IMG/M metagenome (GOLD analysis project Ga0302324, IMG submission 201949) | Peat permafrost microbial communities from Stordalen Mire near Abisko, Sweden - Palsa_T0_1 | ecosystem: Environmental > Terrestrial > Soil > Palsa > Peat permafrost | place: Sweden: Abisko...
AGCGTCCGCGGATGGTATGGTGTACGATCACCTGCGCGGAGTCGTACTGATCGTGCCGCGCATTGGTCAGCTCTAAGATCTGTTCCACGTAAGACGCGTGATACTCGGCGGCAATCTCAGGGGGAGCGATTTCCGGCTCGGCCAGCGTGTTGACGTAAGCGAATCCGTCGCCGCCGCGCTTGCGCAACAGGCTCAGGCTGGCGCGGAGGTGCCGGCCGAACTGGTGGTCCATGCCCATGCTCCAGTTCTGGAACAAGGGCGCCTGCAGGCGCTGATAAGGAATGGTGTAGAGGGTCAGAGAGTTCGCGCGCAGCAGCGTTCCGTCCGTGGCATAGACATCGCTGAGCGTATACTGATCCATGGGCCGGGTGAAGAGCTGCAACACCGTAGGATCGTACAGCACGGCGTATCCGCCCGAGATGCGCGTGCTGCCGGAGCCGAAAGGCGCATAGGAAAACGCGGCGCGCGGCGACCATAAGAAGCGCCGGAGGATTTCATCCCAGTCTTCACGTACGCCCAGCTCGAAGAACAGGTTGCGGCGCGCCTGCCAATGGTCCGTTACGAATGAGGAAACGGACAGGCTTGGCCTGCTGAGATCTCCGCTCCCCTCGAAAGTTACAGAGCGAAGCAAGTTGCTCGAAACGCCGTAGAGATCATAGCCGGTGCGGTGGATGTCTTGCGAGTAATCCAGGCGGTCCACATCGATTCCCATTTTCAACTGGTGCGCGCCGGCCGCGTGCCAGGCGGGAAGGAACAGGTTCGTGAGAAACTGGCCGCGCCGGGAATTCTGTGTGGAATCGATGAAATTGTAGCCCTGCGTGCCGTTCGGCGTAATAATATAGATGCCGCTGCCCTGCGGAATCTGGCGGGTGAAAGTCACCATCTCGGCAAAACCCAGCTCCAGCAGCGTGGCATGCGCCACATAGATCTGATCCTTCACGGCCACGAACCAGGTGCGGTTGCGCAGATCGAGGGTGGTGGACGGAGGATTCAACGCGCTCAGTCCGAACCCGCTGGACGCCTGATAATTGATCAGGAAATCCGTGTAAAGAATGTTGGAGGGGGTGAGGTTCACCTGCGTGTGCAGCAGGTTGCCGAGCTGCAGGCTGCTGGTAGTGTCCTGATTCCTGGCCACGTTCGGGACAATACTGATGCTGTAGTCGGCGTCCAGATTGTCCGAGAACCATGCCCGACCCTTCAGGATCGGACCGGAGAGATTGAAGCGCGGGGTCCAGTTGCCCAGGTGCAGACCTTGTTGGGTGGTTATGCCCGGCACGAAGTTGGTCGCCGAATAGCGAAGCTGGTCGTCGCCCGTCTGCGTCTTGATCTGCAGCGTGCCGGCCGACCCCTGGCCGAATTCCGGCGAGTAGCGGCCGCTCATGTAATCGAGGGTACTCACGGCTTCAACGCTAACCTGAGCGTTAAGCTGCCCGGTCAGCGGGTCGCTTACGTTGAAACCATCCAGAAGGTAATTGGTCTGGTTTTCGCGTCCGCCATCGAAATGCAATCCACCGGTGGAGTCCTCCACCTGTCCCGGAATAAGAGCCATAGCCTCCCGCAGACTGTGCGTGGAAGGATACGGCACATCCAGAATCTGAATGCCGCTGAGCTGCCGCTCCGATTGCGTCTGCTCCACGTCCACCGGTTGCGGCGAGGCACTCACATCCACCGACTGCAGGACCTCCTTGGCGTGATTCAAAATCAGGTAGATCTCGGGCATGCCAGGATGCACGTCGACGGCCAGGTTCTTGGCGGGGAGATATCCGGGCTGGCTGGCGGCGAAGAGATAAGAACCTTCGGCGGCCAGGGGGACCGTGAATCCCCCGGTAGGATCCGTGGTGAGATGGCGTTCCTCGCCAGAGGCACTGCTGACCGTGATTTGGGCGCCGCTGATTCCGGCATCGTTTTCGTCGATGACCCGACCGGCGACGACGGTCTCGGCCGCCTGTAACGGCAGCAGCGCGAGACAGGCGGCCACCAGGAGACGGCTGCGACTCGGCGCTCGCTCCCGGTGCGTCATACTCACAAGGATAGCGGAGATGGCGGAGCCTGAAGCTGCGGTAGCAATTGTGCATGCGCGCGGTCCCGCGGAGTCGGTCCTGCTCATCCGGCGCGCGGAGCGGGAAAGCGATCCGTGGTCGGGACACTGGTCGTTGCCCGGAGGCCGGCGTGAACCGGAAGATCCCGACCTGTTGCACACGGCCCTGCGGGAGCTTGCAGAAGAATGCGGCGTCCGTCTCACGCGCGAGCACCTGGAAGCCGCGTTGCCGCCAAGGCCGGCGCGGCGCCGGGTGGGACGGGTTCTGCTGGTGGCGCCATTTCAGTTTCGCGTAGACCGTGAGCAGCCGGCGGTGCTGGATTTGCAAGAAGCGGTGGATGCCCTGTGGGTGCCGCTGAGCATACTGCGAGATCCGGCTCGCCATGCGCTCCGCCCTGTGCCGGGTGTGCCGCCGGAAATGCGGTTTCCCTGCGTCGAGCTGCACGGTCCTCCGTTGTGGGGCTTCACCTACCGGCTGATCACCGACTGGCTGGGCCTGAGTCCGCATGAGCGCCCCATCGAGCAGGCCGGATTCCACGCCGCGTGCGCTTTGTTGGACTTCCTGCTCGCCGGCGGCGCCACCCTTTTGCATGCATGGGAAGATCGGGAAGGCGCCCATCCTGCCATAAAGGTTGCCGCCGTCGAAGGAGCCATTCCGGCGGCTACTGTATGGGCGCAAGCGGCGTCCCACATCCCACGCTTGAACCTCCTGGAAGTCCGGCCGGAGTACATTCGAGTGATGGGGCTGGCGTTTGAGGAATACATCATCCACGCACACCCGCCAGCACCGGCCGATAGAGCCTGACCACGTTCCTCATCAACTGCAAGCCGCAATCGCCCTCCCCGGTGAGGATCGACTCGGGATGGAACTGCACGGCCTCCACAGGCAGCTCGCGGTGGCGCACCGCCATGATGACGCCGTCGTCCGATTCCGCCGTGGCTTCCAGGCACGCCGGAAAGTCCTCGCGAACGGCGAACAGCGAATGGTAACGACCTACCTGAAAACGTTCCGGCAGGCCTTGAAACACGCCCAGGCCGCCGTGTCTCACCCACGATGGCTTTCCATGCATCGGATAGGCCAGCACGCCCAGCGTGCCGCCGAACGCCTCCACCACGCCTTGCAGTCCCAGGCACACGCCGAACACCGGAACGCCCAACCGCACCGCGTGCCGCACCAGATCCGGTACACCGAAATCCACCGGCCGCCCGGGCCCCGGGGAAATCAGAATCAGGTGCGGCGCAATCTTTCCGATCAGCTCCGGCGGAAAACCCGCGCGATAAGTGACCACTTCGGCGCCGGTCTGCCGCGCATAATTCGCCAGCGTGTGTATGAAGCAGTCGTCGTTGTCCACCAGCAGCATGCGCACGCCGGCGCCCGCGCCCGCGTCGACTGTCACGCTGGTGGGGACCTCCCGAGCGCCTAGTGCGCGAAAAAATCCAGTAGCTTTGAGCCGCGTCTCTTGCTCCTCCATCTCGGGGACCGAGTCGTAAAGCAGCGTCGCGCCCGCCGGATAACTCGCTATCCCGTCGCGCAGGTAAGTGGTGCGAATCAGGATGCCCGTATTGATATCGCCATTGAGCGAAATCATGCCGACCGCGCCTCCGTACCATCCGCGCGCGTCCTTTTCCAGATTCTCAATGGCTTCCGCGGCCGCCTTCTTCGGAGCGCCGATCAAAGTCACCGCCCACATGTGGCTGAGAAACGCGTCCAGCGAATCGAAGCCCTCCTTCAGAAAACCTTCTACATGGTCTACGGTGTGGAACACGCCCGCGTAAGATTCGATCAGCCGCCGCCCAATCAACTTCACCGTGCCCGGCTCGCACACGCGCGACTTGTCGTTGCGGTCCACGTCGGTACACATGGTCAGCTCGGATTCTTCCTTGGCGGACTGGAGCAGCTCGCGAATGTTGTCCGCATCGCGCATGGGATCGCCGGTACGACGCGCCGTGCCCGCAATGGGGCATGTTTCCACACGCTGCCCTTCCACACGCACGAACATCTCGGGCGAAGCGCCCACCAGCTGCTCCTCGCCTAACTGCAAGAGAAACTCGTAAGGGCTCGGGCTGGCGCGCTGCACGCGCTCGAATAACTCCGAAGCTTTGCCCGAGTATGGCGTGCTGAAAGTCTGCCGCAGCACGACCTCGTAATAATCGCCGCACCGCATGCGCTCGCGCACAGTCTCCACGTTGGCCATGTATTCTTCGGGCGCGTGGTCGGAGACGATGGGACCGGGCTCGCGCCTGGGCGGCGGCGGAACCGGCTCGGCGGTGCGCTCCAGCCCCAGCGTGGCGAGGCCCTCCCGCTCGAAATCGTACTCATAGTGTTCGATCTGCTCCTTCTTGCGGTCCATCAGGTAGAGGTCGTCGCAAAAAAACAGGTGCAGATCCTTGTGGCCATCCCGCGGCAACTTCTTTTCAATTGGCTCGAACTGGAATAACAGGTCGTAGCCGAAAGCGCCGGCCAGGGCGAGCCGTCCGTTTTCCTCGTTGCGGAACTCCTCGATGAGGGCGCGCAGAATGGAAAACGCCGAAGGCTGCTTGCTGCGCTCTTCTTCCGGGAACAGCGCGGGCAGCGGCTTCAGACGGCCGGCCAGGGTGCCATTGACGCAGGCGAACGAATCCCAATGCGGATGCTGATCGAGCACCGGCATGAGGATCTGATTCAGAATTTCGCCGCGAATACTCAATGGCCGGAATTCCACGCGCCGGTCGTAAGAAACGATTTCGATGGGCGGGCGCGTCGAAGCAATGTCCCATCGCGAATAGCGGCCGGGATACTCATATCCGGAAGACAGGTAAACGCCGCGAGAATGATCGAGATCGCGCAACAGATGTTTCAGACCCCTGCGAAAGCCGACCTTTGTTGCGGTCCGAGTAACTGCGATCCCGTGAGGAGTTGTAAACCGGTATTCACGCATGATCAACCCCAAAAACCCAAACTCTTGGCCCAGAATAGCACGCAGAGGAGAGCGCCTGAGGCGCGCGCCGGGTGGATGCAATGTCCGCGCTACGCCATGCGAGGCTTCGCGCGATTATAGTGTGGAAGGAGCACATATGCAGACAAGTCGGGCATTCCTGATTCTGGTGTGGGTGTCGAGCGTTGCGGCGCAGGTTCCCCTGCAGCCGCTGGCACAGCAGGTTCGGCGGTTGGAGGACGCTATGAATTATCTGGGTCAGCCGTTTCCGGCCGCGGATCACAGCGCCATCAACACCGCCATCGCCAACACGGACGCGGGCGCCGCGGCCGCGAAGCTGGAAGAGATTCTGGACAAGTACGCTTTGGCGATCGTGGACATCAACGCGGAGAGCCGGGTGAAAGTGGCGCCGGGGCCCGCCAAACCGGAGTTGGTGGAGGGCGGCACGCGCCTGTTCCTGGTGAAGGTGATCAACCGCGCCAATGTCACGGCGCCCTTGCGCGTAGCGAGCCCCAACAGCGGCCCGGTGTATATTCAGTCGAACGGCAGTCCCGAGCCCAAGCTTGAATTGACGCCGCAGAATGCCACCGACCGCTGGGCCGAGATTTCCATTTACGATCAGCCGCCGATGGACCGCCGTCTCTCCGGGCTGGCAGTGGACTATCGGGTCTTGCAGGTTTATAGCCGCGACCGGGGGCAGCGCTCCGCCGATATCAGCTTCAACGTCGGGCAGGGCAGCCAGGACATCGGCTTCCGCAACGACATCCTGGTGCTGTTCAACGCCCTTCCGGCGCACGCCATCAAGCTGCGCGTGCGCGACGAAAACGGCCAACCGGCCATGGCTTCGTTGGTCATTCGCGACCGGCTGAACCGGCTCTATCCGAACCCCGCCAAGCGCCTGGCTCCCGACTTCTTCTTTCAGCCGCAGATCTATCGCGCGGATGGAGAGACGGTGAGTCTGCCGGAAGGCTACTACACTATCGCTTATACCGGCGGCCCGGAGTATCTGACACATACTAAGGAGCTCGCGGTAGACGACCACGGCCCGGCGGAGCTGTCGTTCCAACTCGAGCGCTGGATCGACCCGGCGCGCGAGGGATGGTATTCCGGCGATCACCACGTGCATGCGGCGGGCTGCTCGCACTATCAGAACCCCACCGAGGGCGTGCTGCCGAGGGACATGATCCGGCAGATCCTGGGCGAGGGGCTGAATATTGGCTCGGTACTGACATGGGGCCCGGATTATTACTATCAGAAGCAGTTTTTTTCGGGACACGACGATGCCTTGTCGGAGTCTAATCGTCTGATGCACTATGATCTGGAAGTTTCCGGTTTTCCCTCGAGCCACGCGGGACACATCGTGCTGCTGGGGCTGAAAGAGCAAGATTATCCGGGGACCAAACGCATTGAAGACTGGCCCACCTGGGACCTGCCGATCTTCCGCTGGGCTAAGTCGCAGGGCGCGGTGGTGGGATTCGCGCATTCGGGTTGGGGCTTGGAAGTCATGAGCAAGGACCTGCCCACTTACGAGATGCCTGGGTTCGACGGCATCGGCGCCAACGAATATATCGTGGATGTGACACAGCCCGGCCTGGTGGATTTTATTTCGTCGGTGGATACTCCATATGTGTGGGAGCTGAGTATCTGGTATCACGCACTGAACGTCGGATTCCGCACGCGCATCGCTGGAGAGACCGATTTTCCGTGTATCTACGATCAACGTGTCGGAATCGGGCGAACTTATACGAAGCTGGACGACGGTGTGACTTACTCGAAGTGGCTGATGGCGCTGAAGGCCGGGCGGAGTTATGTGTCGGACGGCAAGAGTCACCTGATGGACTTCCAGGTTAACGGCGCGCTGGTGGGCGCCGGGGAGAGCGAAGTGCGGCTGGACGCGCCCGGCCGGGTACATGCGCAAGTCAAGGTTGCGGCGTATCTTCCGGTCATACCCAATGAGTCGATCCGCGGCAAGCGCTACGACGAGAAGCCGTACTGGGACGTAGAGCGGGCGCGCATCGGCGACACGCGCGAGGTTCCGGTAGAACTGGTGGTGAACGGCGAGGCGGTTGCACGCAAAAACGTGCCGGCGGACGGGCAAGCGCGAGACGTGACCTTCGATGTGGCCATCGACAAGAGCAGTTGGATTGCGGTGCGGATATTGCCGTCGGCGCACACCAACCCGATCTTCGCCCTGGTGGGCGGCCGGCCGGTGCGGGCGTCGCGGCGCAGCGCGGAGTGGTGCCTGGCGGCGGTTGACCAATGCTGGACACAGAAAGCTCCGCGCACTTCGGTGGCGGACTTGGGTGAGGCGCGCAAGGCTTATGACCAGGCGCGGGAGGTTTATCGGAAGCTGATTCAGGAAAGCGAGTAACCGGCTATGAAGATCCAGGAGGTTGCCCGGCGCGCCAGGGTTTCGACAGCGACAGTATCCCGCACGATCAACAATCCTTCGCTGGTCGATCCAAAAACCGCCAAGCGGGTCTGGAAAGCAATCGAGGAGCTGCGCTACTACCCCAATACGCAAGCGCGTTCCCTGGTCTCGGGCCGCAGCCGGATTATCGGGCTGATCGTATCGGACATAACGAATCCATTCTTCCCGGAGTTGATCAAGGGCTTCGAGGATGTGGCCATTCACAATGGCTATGAAATTCTGATTAGCTCCACGAACTATGATTCGGCGCGGATGGCGTTATGCGTACGCCGGATGTTGGAACGTAAAGTCGAAGGCGTGGCGATCATGACCTCGGAGATGGACAAGCACCTGGTCGATCAGCTGGCGCACCGCAACGTGCCTATGGTGTTTCTCGACGTAGGGCCGCCGGGTGAGGGGATCAGCAATGTGGTGGTGGATTATGCGATGGGTGTGAACGAGGCAGTCAGCCACCTGCTGTCCCTGGGGCATCGCCGGATCGGTTTTATTTGCGGTCCGCTCGGTCTGAAATCGGCGCAGATACGGCGCACGGCGTTTCTGCGATCCCTGAGCCAGCATGGCATTGACGAAGCCGATCGCCTGCTCGAAGAGGCCGATCACACAGTCGATGGCGGCCTCGAAGCAATGACTCGAATGCTGGAATCGAAATGCGCACCCACGGCGGTGCTGGCGTCGAACGACCTGACGGCGATCGGCATGATGCGGGCGGTGCGGCGGGCGGGTCTGGCAGTGCCGCGAGACATATCGATTGTAGGCTTCGACGACATACGGCTGGCCGAGTTTACCGAGCCTCCCTTGACTACGGTGCGGCTATCGCGGCAGGAACTGGCCGAGCATGCTTTTGCGGCGCTGCTCTCGGATCTAGGCGACCAGCCGCAACCGCGCCGCGAGTACACCGTGGAGACGCACTTAGTAATCCGGGAGTCGACCTGCCGGGTACGATAAATGCACGATAAGGCGTGATAGAATAGTGCCACCAGAAGCATCAGGGAGGTGGTAAGATTTTTCGTCACCTTGCATCGGCCGGCATTCTTAGCGGCGGTATTAGCAAACCACAAGAGATTGCACAGGCAATTTCCTGGAGGCGCCGCGACTTCCTGCGCACCGTTACCGGAGCGGGCGCCGCCACTGCCTTATACAGCGTTGCGCCACGGCGCGCGATGGCTCTGCCGCGCGGACGCAAGGCTGTGGTGGTCACCTTCGGCGGGGGCGCGCGCGACGAAGAAACCTTCCTTCCAGAGGGAAGGGAAAACATTCCGCACCTGCTGACCGAACTGATTCCGCGCGCAACCTTCTTCAGTCAGGTTGTGAACCGCGGCATCCTGGGGCACTATGTAGCGACGGCCAGCCTGGCTACGGGAGTATATGAGACCTTTAATAACTTTGCAGCAGTCTCTCCCGAGCATCCCACGGTTTTCGAATACTTCCGCGGGGATTTGAAACGGCCGGCGTTCGACACCTGGGTGGTAGCGCCCAGCAATGGCTTCAATCGCATCGGTGAAAGCTCCCATCGCTCCTACGGCCGTGGATTGGGAGCCGGCGTCATTCTACCCAAGCGCTTATTGGCGGCGGCTCTATCATCGAGCGGCGGGGATCAGTATGAACATCTTCTGCGCGACAATTACGAAACGCCGCTGTATGCCCCGGAACTTGGCGGTAACCAGGTTGAATTGCATCAGATGGCGGAGATTCTCAGGCTGTCGGTGGCCGACTTTGCGGCGCACGCACGCACTCTGGCAAGTCCGGACGAACTGTCCGTCTATATCGCGCGGCAGCTGATGCATCAGCTTGCGCCCAGCCTGCTGTGGATTACACTGCACGACATCGATATCGCGCACTCGGGCACTTACTCGCTTTACGTGGACGCGATCCAACGCTCGGACCGGCTGTGCGCGGCCATCTGGCGTAACATCCAGAGCGAGCCGGAGTATGCGGGCAAAACTACTCTGTTCATCCTGCCGGATTTCGGGCGCGATTCGGACGAAGACGCGGGCGGTAATGGATTTCAGCATCACCGTACAGGCGACGCGCTTTCGCGTACCACCTGGATGATGGCGATGGGGCCGGGAATTCGGGAAAACGTAGTCGTGGAGAGGCCCGTGGAGCCCACTGACCTGGTGCCCACTCTGGGGGCGCTGCTGGGATTCGAGCCGAGGATGGCACAAGGCAAGCCGCTGCCGGAGGTCGCATAAGCGCCATGCCACCGAGTGAGTTGAAGGCCGAACAATTCAGCGGCTATCCTCCACAAGCCAGACAAATGGCTGTCACTCGGATCGGTCTGCTGCAACAGTTGCCGGTATGCTTCGTGGCGCTGCTGCTGCGCGAGTTGATCGCTTACGACTGGAAATTCCCGCCCGAGCAGAAGGATTTGAACCGGCAGCTTGCTTACTTGGAATCGCGCTCCGCGGAAGAGCGGCGGCAGTTGATGGAGAGCTTCGAGAGACTGCGCCTCTCGCGAGAGTTGGAGCGTTTTGACTGGGTGAATACGCCTGGTCAGTTCTCCGAGCAGCTCACTGCGCATCTTTGGGCCACACACCAGATCGACAATTTCCGGGCAGCAGCCATCGATTATATGAAGAAGGCCACGGCTGCCGCGCCGCAGGAGCCGCTTCCGATGGCGCGGCTGGCAATCGTGGTGGTGGGTCAGGGAGTGGCGGAAAACCAGTACCGGCTATTTCGCAAACTGCGGCCGCGGGGAGTTTACTGCACGCAGGTGAAATCCGAAAACGGATTCCGGATACTTCTGGATGCCGTGGCTGCGCGAGCCAAGGCGCATCCGGTGCCTTATGGCCATTGGTATATCGATGGGGGAACCGAGCAGCCTGTTCCCGATGCGGGGCTCACCTGTCTCTCCTATAACTCACTCACTCCGGTGCGCGCTACCTTGCAAGACAAGATGCAGAAGGCGTTCCAATCCGGTATGCCACCGGAGGCCCTGCGCACCATGCTGGCCGAATTGCGTCCCGCGGAATTGGGTCTCGGCGCGGCCGCCGACGGCGTTTTGAGCCGCTTCCAAGTCAGCCTGTTGACGGAAGGTTCCGGGACGCAGGTCTTCAGCACTACATTCGTGCAATGGGCCGCGCGGGAAGTGTTGCGCCGCGCGCAGCCCTTGACGCTGTTGGCCCGCTTTGCGCCGCGCCAGCGCGCGCGCCCTATGAACGAATTGCTTGCGGAAACCCAACGCAAGCCGGAACTGGACCCACAAGGCTCTCTGGTGGATGCCGACATGGGCGCCTATTATACATGGCTGAATCAGCAGCGCCTGGAAGGAGCGGAGCGATCATCTTTCCTGGTGTGGTTCGAGGATCACCACGAGGCGCTGGCCATTGGGCCTGGATTGCCGCGGGCAACAGAATCGACCAGTCCTGTGGATCTTGCACACCTGGTTGGACAAGTCGCATAAAAGGCGGCTACTCCCAATGCAAGGCCCGTACGGGATCGATGGTGGTGGCTCGCCGGGCGGGAAAATAGCCGGATAGCGCCGCCACGGCAGCGATACCCAGGGCGGCCGCGGCCATGGTCAGAACATCGGTCGGCGCGACGCCGAAGAGTTGCGCCGCGATCAAGCGCGCGGCGGCCCATGCCGCGCCGAGGCCGATAGCAACGCCCAGGGCGGCCAGTGTCAGGACTTCGCGCATCACCATCCAAACCACCAGGCCGCTATCGGCGCCGAGGGCCATGCGAATGCCGATCTCCCTGGTGCGGCGCGCGACCATAAACGCCATCACCCCGTAGAGGCCCAGCGCCGCGAGCAGGGTCGCCAGGCAGCCAAAGATGCTCGAGAGCGTGGCCAGCAGGCGCTGTATGAAGAGCGAGATTTCGATTTGATCGTCGAGCGTGCGCAGGTCGTACATCGGCACGCCCGGGTCGACTTCGCGCACCACCCGGCGCAAGGTATTGAGCATGCCAGCCGGATCGCCGTGAACACGCGCGTAGACGGTCATGCCCGTGACGAAATCCAGTTGTTTATATCGGATATACAACTCGTAGGGGATCTCGTCATGCATGCTTTCGTACCTGGCGTTGCCCGCCACGCCGACGATTTCGATATCCATCTTGGTGCCGGGATCGTTCCCCACGCCGATGCGCCGGCCGATGGGGCTCGCGTTCCCGAAATAGCGGGTCGCGAACTTCTGGTTGATAATTCCAGAGGAGTGGCATACCAGCGGTACCGTTTCTTCTCTTTTCCTTTGGCATTGATTACCTTCTCCGGCACGCCGCACGGGCGGTGAAAATTCAAGTAGGGTTGAAGTATTGCAGGTAGAAGGACTGTATGGCGGCGGCATGTTCCGCGGCAATATATCCGTAGCCGATGTGCTTTCGGATGACCGCTCCATTTTTGCACTCCACCAAGGCGTTGTCCTTACAGTGCCGCGGCCGGGACTTGGTTTGCTCGATCAACAGTTTGTTTAGCAACTTGGCCACGATGTGATTAATGAACTCACTGCCGTTGTCGGAATGGAACCCGAGAATGCGGAACGGAAACTGCCGCAGCATGGCTTCCAGTAAGGGTTTGAGAGCCGCTTCGCTGATCTGCGATGTGGCGCTCACCACCTCCCATTGCGTCACATCGTCCACCGCATTGAGGTGATAGACTCCCTCACTCCGTCCCGGTCCCCCTGATGGACCGTGTCCACCCGCAAGTATCCCGGCCGGCCCTCGGGTCGCGGCGCCCGCCGCTCGCCGATGGCCACCTGCACGGCGTGTGTACCCTGATAGACTACCCGCGGTTTCCGATACCCGAGGCTCTTGCGCAGACGGTATATTTGGGCCACCGAGATCCCCGCCAAGCGCGGAAAGCGCTGGTCCCGGAAATCATAGAACTGGCGCTGTAGGATCTTCTGCGTAGCCGGTCCGCTCAGGGTCTCGTGAGCTTCATCCACAGTGGCCGGCAACAGGACGTCTTCGGGCGTGTACACGGTGGAGAAGCAGCGACGTTGGCTGCGCTTGGCGCGGACCTCTCCGCTCTGCCCATACCGGGTGATCAGGCGCGTGATCTGTGCCCTGCTCAACCCGGTCATCTTCTCCAGATACCGCCGCACCAAACCACGCGCTGTGCGCCCCAACGTGACCCAGTTTTGCTCTCCCAAACACGCGCCCACCCAAGCGTAAACCTCCTCCTTTTTCTCGCCTTCAAAATGCACACTCTCGCTGGCTTGCAGAACAGCCCGGATGTCGTCCAGGCTCATCCCCGGTTTGTGGTTCACTTTGATCGTCAAGCCCCAGCATGACCGATCCCCGCTTCAGGCTCATCTTGTATGCGAAACAGCCTCCTCCTCCAGGCTCATCTTGTATGAGATAAGACTGCCCCTTGTTTTCCAGTTTTGGACTTGTTAACCTGATGAGGCCTAGTCCTGATGGAGGCCTAGTCGTGAACGCCACTGATGTCCAACTGAATCAGTCGGTAACTCAGATGCCAGAAGGCATCATGGAGCGCTACCGTCAAAACCGGCACTGGGAGCTATACCAAAAAGAATGGATCTTCCATAGCTTTCCTCCTGCCGGGAAAGCGTGGCTTGATTTCGGCTGCGGGACGGGGGAGATTACGACGCAATTGGCGCTGCTTGGAGCTGCGCGCGTGATTGCTATCGACGTAACGCCCGGCCTTATCATGATGGCTCAGCAGCAGGTCGCGTTAGACGGGGTCTCGGACCGAGTTCGCGCGATTTGCGGCGATATAAGTCAACTGCCGCCGGAGCCCGTCGACGTCGTTTTGGCGTTCGCGGTTTTGCACCATGTTCCTGACAAGCTTGAAAAAATTGTTGAGGCGATTCAACGCTGGCTAAAGCCAGGTGGGATCTTTATCTTTTGCGAACCCGTCTGCTACGTCCCGGCGCTAGCATGGCTACGAAACCACTCTGGAGTTTCGAGCGGCCCGCGGGACCCCGGAGAAAGGAAACTTACAGGATCTGATTTAAAATTAATCGAATCGCATTTCGACACTTCAGAGCGAGTCCACTTCCATACAATGGCTCGAATCGGACGCATCCTGCCCTCGTTCAAGCATAAATTCAGGCGCGTTGATGCGATGATCCGGCACATTCCGGCGTCGTGGCTGTTTTCAGGGTCGGTTATAGGAGTGTGTCGAAAAGCGTGATGAAGCGCCTATCCTTCGGGTCGGAACATTAATCGCTTCGAGACGAATGCCCAAACGCGCGCCGATCCAGAACCTGTCTCGTGTCCGATGGCGCTATTTTTGGCCCCAGAAGTGTCTCGCTCATCACCTCCGAACGTCCGATGTCAAAACGGTCTTGGATCAACATTTCCAGGCCCAGAAGGCATGGACTCACCCTCTAACCCCGTTCCTGATGACAAACCAATTGAACCGTCGGAGCGCCGGTGAAATCGCGGCCCAACAGGACGGGAATCTTGAGCGCGGCAAAGTAGCCGGGCGAACAATACTGCATGTGGGGGTCCGGGTACTCCCCCTGTTTAGGCGTATAGCCCTCGATGGTCACCCAGTTGTCCCATTCGTTGTTCTGCAGCACCGGGATGACTGCTAGCGCCTCGGACTCGATCCCCGCGACGATCTTCAGGCGGTCCGAAAGCCGGCGGTAATAGTCGAGAGTCCATAGGCGGTCGTAACGATTCAACGTCGGCTCGACCGCGAACGATACCAGATCCCTGACGTCGAAGCCGGGATCGGTGTATTTGAGATTGCGCAGGCTCTGCAGGAACAGGCCCGCGCCTACCAGCAGCAGTAGCGACAGCGCCACCTGGCCACTACCAGGCCCTTGCGAAGCCGAACGGAACCGGCGTGCAGCACCGCGGCGGCCTGATACTTAAGCGTCTCGGCGAGCCGCGGCCGCGTCGATTGCAGCGCCGGCACGAGCCCGAAAATGATTCCCGCCAGGGCTGAGATGAGCGTTGTAAACCCGAGCACAGTCCAATCGGGCGCGCTCGAAAGCGACAGGGGCGTGCTGCCGGCAGGCAGAAAATCGATGAGCGCCTGGTCGATCAGAACCGCCAACCCCACGCCCAAAATCCCGCCGGCGCAGGAGAGCACCAGGCTTTCCATCAGCAATTGCCCGATGAGATGCCCGCGGCTGGCACCCAGGGCGAGGCGCACCGCGATCTCTTTCTGGCGTGAGGAAGCGCGCGCGATTAGCAGGTTGGCGAGGTTCGAGCAGGCGATCAGCAGGACCAGCGTGACGATCGCCATCAGCGCCAGCAGCGGCTTGGAGTACGACTCGCGCAATTGGGAGCGGCCCTTCGAGCCCGGCGTGAGCTCCAGGAGCATTTTCAAAAACTCTCGCTTCACGAAGGGCGAGGCTTTAGCGAACGCCTTCTGCTGGACCTCCATTTCGAGAATCTGGTGGAAAAGCGGCTGCAAGCCAGCCTGCGCATTTTCCAGAGAAATGGATGGCTTGCGCCGGCCGAAGACTTCCACCCAGCGGAAGCGGCGGTCGTTGAGCCGGTCATAGGTCGACTGCGGCAGGTAGTTATACATCGTGATCGGGATGCGGATCTGCGGCGCATAACCGGGTTCAACGCCGTCAAAACCGGCTTGGCTGACTCCGATCACCGTTAGCGGATAGCCGTTGACCACGATTTTCTTGCCCACGATATCGCGATCCACGCCGAAGCGGCTCTTCCCGTAACCGTAGCTGAGCACCATCAGCGGATGACCGCCCTGCTGCAGATCGTCGGACCCCGTAATGACACGGCCCATGGCTGCGCCGATACCTAGTACAACGTCCTCAAAATTCTTTATAGAATCAGAAGCTCTGTAGCGTCACGCTTCAGCGTGCCGCTGTGGGCTTCAGCCCACAGTTTCGCGCACCGCGCCGCTCAACGGGCCCCCGGCGAACTGAAGTTCGCCGCTGCACGCTA
>Ga0302324_100015614_pt1 | contig 15217 bp, 17 predicted proteins | sample Palsa_T0_1_FD_201949 | JGI IMG/M metagenome (GOLD analysis project Ga0302324, IMG submission 201949) | Peat permafrost microbial communities from Stordalen Mire near Abisko, Sweden - Palsa_T0_1 | ecosystem: Environmental > Terrestrial > Soil > Palsa > Peat permafrost | place: Sweden: Abisko...
ATCTTCAGCGCGAGCTCGATGCGCGGCCAAAGGCGAGGGCGTTCTTCGCCGAGCTCAGCAGCCAGAATCGCTACGCGATCATCTACCGGCTGAATGACGCAGGGCGGCCCGAGACGCGCGCCCGCCGGCTTGCGCAGTTCGTCGCGATGCTCGAGGCGGGCGAGGCGATCCACCAGTAGGGGTAAGGCGACTCTAGCCCTAGGGTGCCTGTTCGGCGGCTTGGTCGGGGCGCAGGATGGACAGACCAAACCACCCACCGCCACAGGAGGCAACCGAAATGCTCAGCACCAGGATCCCCACCGCCATCGTCGCTCTCGTCGCAGCCGGCAGCATCGCCGCCGGTTCGCTGGCGCCCCAGGCAGGCGCTGCCACGAAAAGCATCACCGCCGCCAGCCCCACCGCCGCTCAGATAAGCCTCGCCAACAGTCAGATCAGTGCCGCCGCACCGAGCAGCATCAAGGCCGAGTCCACGGTTGCGATCTGGACAACCAAATTCGGGACCGGTCCGGGGCTCTGCATGTACCCCGACGGAACACTCGCCGGCGAGGGCGAGGAGGCAACCGTGATCGTGTTTCTGGACAGCGGCGCCGTGGTCTCCTACAACATCGTCTGCACGAAGCAAGGCTGGCAGTACGCGTAGCCGCCGGCTCGCAACGCAGACAGGAGGCGTCGCAAGGGGATCGGGCCCGGCCACAGCCGGGCCCGATCCCCTTTCCCGTGCGCCTCGAGCCGCACGCGGGTGCGCCTCGCGATGCGTCCGGGTGCGCCCGCGAACATGTGGCGGCAAACTATTAGCACGATCATGCTATAAGTTGCCGAGGCAGCGGGGACTCGCCCGGCTGCACCCCGACGAGAGGTCCGCATGGCGATGGTCAGGCTCGAGGCTCGTGCAAGGCCGGATGGCCGGCTCGAGCGCGGTCGGCGAACGCGTCGGGAGATCCTGAGCACGGCCGTCGAGCTGGGCTCACGCGAGGGGTTGGAGGCGCTGACGATCGGGCGCCTGGCAGCGTGCGCCGGTGTGAGCAAGAGCGGTCTGTTTGCCCATTTCGGCAACAAGCAGGAGCTGCAGCTCGCGACCATCGCCTCAGCGCGCACGATCTTCGTCAGGGAGGTGATCGGGCCCGCATTGCCGGCTGAGGAGGGACTGCCGCGGCTTCGCGCGACGCTCGCGGCGTGGCTTGACTATTTCCGGCGCGACGTGTTCGCAGGCGGGTGCTTCTTTCAGGCGGCGTCGCTCGAGTTCGATGGGCGGCCGGGCCCGGTCCGCGACCGCGTGCTCGAGGTGATGCGCGACTGGCTTCAGTGGCTTGCGCAGCTGGCGCGCCAGGCGGGAGCTCCAGACGGCGAGGCGGCGGTGCAGCTCGCGTTCGAGCTGAACGCGATCGGTCTGGCCACCAACTGGCAGCGCCAGCTGCTCGGCGACGATCGGGCGCTGGACCACGCCGAGACCGCGTTCGGGCGGCTGCTCAAAACCGCTCTTCCGCAGGCAAACCCGCCGCTCGGCGGCCGCACGCCGTCCGGCCCCGCCGATGAGGAGGGACGATGAAGATAGAAAGACTCGACGTCGGGTGGTTCACGGCGCCGGCCGGGATCTTCCGCTCAGGCGATGACATGGACCGGACGATTCGCTTTCCCGTGCCGGCCTATCTCCTCGAGACGGCGACCGAGCGGATCCTGATCGACACGGGCCTGAACCCCGCGGCGATCGCCGACCCGGCCGCGTACTACGAGCGACCGGATATCTTCGCGATGTCGGTGCTCGAGCAGGAGCAGAGCGTCGCCGAGCAGGTCGACCCGGACACGTTGACCGGGGTCGTGCTGACGCACCTGCACTGGGACCATGTCGGCGGCCTGAACCTCATCCCGACGTCCGTCCCGGTGTTCGTCCAGCGCTGTGAGTGGGCCGGCGGCCATGACGATGCGGTCGTTGCGCGCAACTTCCTGCTGCCGCGCGACTACGCCGGCGATGGCCGTGAGGTGATTTTGATCGACGGCGACTTCGACCTGCTCGGGGACGGGAGCATCGAGCTCCTGCTCACCCCCGGCCACACACCCGGTCATCAGTCGATCCGCATCGGTGACCTGGTGCTGGGCGCTGATGTAGCCCACTTCGCATCGGGTCTGGACGATCACCGCTTTCCGCTCTTCGCCGACGATCACGAGCAGCAGGGGCGCTCGGCAGAGCGTCTGCGTGCGATGCGTGACGCCGGTCTGACCGTCATACCCGGCCACGACCCCGAGATCCTGCACCCCGGCCCCGTGACGGCCTGATCGATCGATAGGGCCCAGGCTATGCGCTGCCCTGCTCGGCGTCCTGCGCCGCGAACCGGCGCAGCCCCGAGCGGACCCACTGGGGGAGCTCGGTCTTGCTCCAGTCGGCGGTGTCGACGCACACGTGGCGGAGCCATCCCTCGACCAGCAGCTGATCGCCTCTCATGACATCGATCTCGGTGGTGATTGCGGTGGCGCCCAGTCGAGCCACCTGCGCCTTCAGCCGCAGCACGTCGTCGAACCGCGCGGGCGCCAGGAAGCGGATGTTGGTTTCGGCCACCACGGCGTCGATGCCGCGCTCAACCATCTCCTGCCACGGCCCGATCGCCGCCCGCCACAGCTCGGTGAAGGCGACGTCGAAGAACAGCAGGTAGTTGGCGTTGAACACGATGCCCTGCGGGTCGCACTCTCCGTAACGGACGCGCAGCTCATGCACAAAGGGATCTGGCACCGGCGACACGCTAACGGTCAGCCGGACCGGTCGCACTGAGCGGTTACTCCTGCGCTATCGCAAGCAGGGTCGTCACCGTCGTCCAGTTGCGACTGGTGACGGTCATCCCCATCCTGCGCCCTCCCAGCTCGGCCCACAGCCGCGATCGGGCGATCCCGTCCGGGTGCCAGGCGTAAAGCTCGCGGCCGGCGGCCACGAGCCGCTCGGCGGGGGCGGCCAGAGCGCTGAGCCTGTGCACGAGCTCCTCGTCCGGCTCTTCCGAGCAGAAGCTCACCTGATAGCGCTTGGGGTCGACCGCGACCTCGGCCAGGGGGTTGCGGCGCACCACCCCGGCGAGCTCCTCGCCGGTTCGGGCCACAACGTCGATGTTCAGCCCGTAGCCGTCGGCGATCAGTCGCCGGCACTCGCCGGCGAGCTGTTCGGGCGAGGCGTCGCTGCAGAGCACGATGTTGCCGCTCTGAAGGTGGGTGCGCACGTCGACGAACCCTGCGGCGGTCAGCCGCTCGCGCAGCGACGGCATCGAGATGCGGTTGCGCGGGCCGATGTTGATCCCGCGCAGCAGGAGAACCTGGCGCATGGCGGCGGACCATACAGCGGGGTGCTTGACGGTCGCGATGGTTGGCAATTAGGTTAGGCGGGTCCGCGCCTGGGGAGGAGGGGACGTGCGAAATGAGCCCTGGGCTAAAGCCAGCAAACGAGGGAGAACAGTGGGCAAACGAACTCACACAATCGGCCTTGCCGTGCTCGCGGCAGCAGTACTTCTGCCGGCGGCTTCCGCGGCCGCCGCGTCGAAGTACGTGGCACTGGGAGACTCCTACTCATCCGGGGTGGGCACGCGTGTCTTCTACGAAGAATCGGGCGAATGCGATCGCAGCCCGGACGCCTACGGACCGAAGATCGCGGCAGCCGAGGGCTACACGCTGAGCTTCCAGGCCTGTAGCGGTGCCACGACGACCGAAGTGAACAGCAAACAGCTCGGCACGCTCAGCAGCTCGACGAGCCTTGTGACGATCACCATCGGCGGCAACGATGCGGGCTTCAGCAACGTGATCATCAACTGCGCGCTCTACTACTTCACGTGCGGAAGCGCGATCAGCGAAGCCAACACGTTCATCAAGAACAGCCTGCCGGGCCTCTTGGAAACGACGTACAAGGACATTCGCGCCAAGGCGACCACCGCGAAAGTCGTGGTGCTCGGCTACCCCAAGCTGTTCACGGCCGAAGGCAAGACCTGCAACGTCAACTTCCTGACCTCCGGCAACGAGAAGAAAATGAATGAATCAGCCGAACTCCTCGACAGCGTGATCAAGGCGCGGGCGGAAGCGTCCAAATTCACCTTCGTGAACCCGACCAAAGCGTTTGAATCACACGAGGTGTGCTCCTCCTCGGAATGGCTGAACGGACAGTCGCTGCCGCTGAGCGAAAGCTACCATCCGAACGTCTCGGGCCAGGCGGAGTTCACCTCGTTGATCGAGGCCGTCCTGTAGGGACCGACGGCGCCTCGCAGGAGGGCGGGCCCGGGGGCCCCGGCGGCACCCGGGCCGCGCCCTGCCGTCTGCAAGAATCCCGGGATCGCCGAGTTCCCGCCATCCCATCTGGACCTGCTCGAGGGCAGCTTCGCAACCCTCGCGACGATTGCGCGCGACGGTGGCCCGCGGCTGACCGAGGTCTGGTTCCTATATGAGGACGGGGAGCTGAAGGTCTCGCTCAACAGCTCGCGCGCCAAGACCAGGCATCTGCTGGCGCGGCCGCAGTGCAGCCTGTTTCTGCTCGACCTCGCGAACCCCTACCGCTACATGGACGTCCGTGGGCGCGCGCATATCGCCGCCGACGATGACTACGCCCTTGCTGACCGAGTCGGCGCCAAGTACGACTCTGACCTCCGCGAGCACGATGGCCCCGCGGACAAGCGGGTCGCGGTGACGATCGAGCCGGCCAGCATCTTCGCGGTCGACATGTCGGGCTGAGCGCGGCCCGGTCCGTGCGATCAGCGTTCGGGCAGCAGCCGATCGACGAGGACACCGGCGGGCCGTGCGGATATCCGCTCGTTGAACCCGGGGCAGTAGCAGAGCAGAGCGAGACTAGGGGCGATCGCGAAGTCGGCCACGTTGAGCTCCTCGCCGCACAGGACGCCCTCGCCGATCCACGCATCGACCGTGTCGAGCAGGGCGGGGATGGCATCGCGCAGCGCGTCCAGGCTGCCCGGGCCGGCGCGAAAGCTCTGCGCGGATGGGGCGGCCACGATCGCGCGCATCCAGCGCGACTTCGCAAGCAGGGGCCCCAGGCGGCCGTCCGCGGAGCGCATGTGCATGGCGTCGAGATCCGTGGCGAGCGCCACCCGCCGGGCGGCCATCTGCAGGACCTCATCCCCCCAGCGCTCGGCGTCCTCGACCGCCCGCCTGCGCTCGGGGTGTGACGGAAACAGAGGCGGCAGAGGGCGCAGGCGCTCCAGAAAGCGCGCGATCGAGCGGTTCGTCTGGATGCGCTCTGATCCGAGGCGAAGGGCGGGCACGGTGCCAAGCCGGTCGAGAATCGCCAGCTGAGAAGGCGTGGCGCCGTCGAGGGTGCGTATCGGCGTGCGGTTTCCCTGGAACCCTGCGGCGCGCACGAGAAGCGGGTGAAGGCCCGTGGGCAGCTCCACCAGGCGGTAGGGCACCCGCTTGTGCTCGAGCATCAGCGTGGCGCTCCTGCAGGCGTGGGAGCCGGTGATCACGTACACGGTGGCGAGCATCGGCCTATGGTCGCATGCCACCGAGTGGGTCCTTCGCAGATGGGGCCGCTCTACTAATCCAGGGTGCCGCACGGCCCCGAGAAGGGGTCGTGTTCGCCGGGAGTCAGGCATGACGCCGTCACCAGCCCGAGCGCGGGCGCAATGGAGGCCCTGGGGGCGGGGCTGACCGACGATGTCAACCCGTGAAGGTCTGCGAATTCATCGAGCGCTTCACCCTGCGCGGTGAGGTGTCCGCCGAGCGTCTCCATCGCCCAGCCGCGGTCGTCGCGGGAGTAGACGATCAGCGCTCGCAGCCAGCCCGCCTGGCGGTAGGGGAGCGCGTTGTCGAGCATCTCGGTCAGCCACGTCGCTGCCTGGGTGCTGTTTTCGGCAGCCGCGGGGCCGGAGCATTCGGTGTCCTGTCCGACATCGGGGGCGCAGTAGCCGACCTCCGAGACGATGATGTTGTTCTGGCCCGAGGTCATCAGCTTCTGCACCTCGGGCACCGACTGGATGCCGGCGCTCTGTTCAAGACCGCTGCCACTGGGCGGGCCATACGGGTGGAAGTACCAGCCTTCGATTTCGCTCTCGAGCTGCGGTTGCGCTTTGTACATCGCGGGCACCCAGCCGCCTGTCAGCCGATCGCTCGAGCTCCTGTCCGCTCCGTAGGCGGCGACGTAGATCTTGTTCAGGGGTATCCCCGCAGCCCTCGCTTCGGGCAGCAGCCGGGCGATCACGTTCGCATACTCGGCTCCGTTGTATTTGGGTGTCGTATCGAACCACGGCTCGTTCATCGGTTCGAAGATGGCGCTTGGGTACTTCTCGTGAATCTCCCTTGCGGAGGCGATGAAGCCCTGGACGTAGGAGGACACCTGGGCGTCGCTGGCCGGGAAGTCCGGATTGCTCACCCCGTCTCCGGTATAGCCGCTGTAGGCGATGTTGATGTCGGGAATCATCCCGGCCGCGATCGACTTGGCCAGGGCCACGCCCCCGGCGGTGGGCTGGCCGCCAACTTCGGTCAGCTCGCCGGCCTGCCAGGCGATGCCGGGATCACCGCCACGGTCATACACGATGTGGTGGAAGGTGAAATCGCCGACGGCTCCGGTCCAGGACCCGAAGCTGTTGCCGTCCAGGCCCAGCCAGGGCCCGCGTGGGACAGGGTCATAGGCGAACTGGTCCTGCGGCAGCCGAGCCGAGACCCCTGCGGCGTTGGTCACGGTCACGTTGACCGTTTCAGCGCCGGGCGGGCTGGTGGCGATGATCGTGGCGGCGGATTCCACCTTCACGCCGGTGGCAGGGCTGGCGCCGAAGGCGACGGTCGAGCCGGGAGCGAAGCCCGAGCCGGCGATCGTCACCGGCGTACCACCGCCGGCCGCGCCGTTGTTCGGAGCGATGCTCGTGACCGCGGGCGCCGTTGCCTCGCCTTGAGGCGCCGCGGCCTGGACCGCCGGCGGGGACAGGAGCCACAGGGCCGAGCCCAGCAGCGCGAGCTCGGCGGCACGGCGAGCGGGCGAGAGTCGGCTGGCTTTGGGCACTCGCCCGTCTGCTCGAAAGGTGCGCAAGACCCGCCTCGCGTGTGGTGTGGCCCCCGTCGGGCGATCGTAGCGGAGCCGCCGCGGGGTTCGCGCCGCGTACGCTTAGGCCATGCTGAGCTCGACGCCGCCCCCCATCAGCGAGATCATCGCCGCGCGGACCGGCGAGGAGATGGCGCTGAACGACCGCTACCTGAACCCCCAGATGGGGCGGATCCTGCGCACGCTGGGTTTCGACAGGGTGTGGACGGGCGGCGAGGGCGCCCATCTGATCGATGCCGCGGGGGAGCGCTACCTGGACATGTTCGGGGGCTATGGGGTGTTCGCGATCGGTCGCAATCACCCCGATGCGATCGCCGCGATCGAGGAGGTGATGGCGGCGCGCACCGGGAACCTTCCCCAGCTCGGCGTGACGCTGCTCAGCGGGGTTCTCGCCGAGCAGCTGCTCTCGCGCGCGCCCGACAGCGTGGGCGCGATGATCCCCGCCAACTCCGGCACGGAGGCCGTCGAGGCGGCGGTCAAGGTCGCCCGCGCCGCCACCGGACGCCCGCGGGTGCTGTATGCCGAGCACGCCTTTCACGGGCTCACCCTGGGGGCACTGTCGCTGAACGGGAACGCCGAGTTTCGCGACGGCTTCGGCCCCCTGCTGAGCGGTTGCGATCCGGTCCCCTTCGGGGATCTCGCAGAGCTCGAGCACCAGCTCGCGCGCGAGGACGTGGCGGCGTTCGTGGTCGAGCCGGTGCAGGGCAAGGGCGTCAACCTGCCGCCGCAGGGCTATCTGCTCGGGGCGCAGCGCCTGTGCCGCGAGGCCGGTGCGCTGTTCGTGTGCGATGAGGTCCAGACCGGGCTCGGGCGCACGGGGCGGTTTCTCGCGCTCGAGCACTCACGGCTCGAGCCCGACATGGTGTGCCTCGCCAAGGCCCTGTCCGGCGGCCTCGTGCCGATCGGCGCCGTGCTCGTGTCGCGCCCGGCGTTCGAGATGGTGTTCGACGGGATGGAGCGGGCGGTGCGGCACGGGTCGACGTTCGGCGGCAACGATCTTGCCGCCGCGGCCGGCCTGGCCACCCTGAGGGTGCTCGACCGCGAGGGTCTGGTGGACCACTCGCGCAGGATGGGCGAGCTGCTGCTGGAGCTGACCGAGCCGCTGGTCGACCGCTACGAGGTCGTGCGCGAGGTGCGCGGTCTCGGGTTGATGTGGGCGATCGAGCTGGGCCCCCCGGCGGGACGCATGCGCCGCTCGCTGTGGGATGCGGTCGAGCGCCGCCAGGCCGGGCTGTTCTCGCAGCTGATCACCGTGCCCCTGTTCCACGATCACAGGATCCTCTGCCAGGTGGCGGGGCACAGCATGAACACGATCAAGGCGCTGCCCGCCCTGGTGATCGAGGAGCAGGAGGTCAGGCGTTTCGCCGCGGCGCTCGAGGAGACGATCGACGCGGCCGAGCGCTACCCCTCGGCGCTGGCGCGGTTCGGCCTGCGAATGCTGCCCCGGGCAGGGGCCGCCACCGTGCGCCGCTAGCCTAGTCGGGCTGTGCTGGAACCCAGAGATGACATACGCAACGTCGCGATCGTCGCGCACGTCGACCACGGCAAGACCACGCTGGTGGACGCGATGCTGTGGCAGTCGGGCGCGTTCCGCGTCGGGCAGGAGGTGGCCACGCGCGTGCTCGACTCGATGGATCTGGAGCGCGAGAAGGGGATCACGATCCTGGCCAAGAACACCTCGCTGCGCTACAGGGACGTGAAGCTGAACATCATCGACACGCCCGGGCACGCGGACTTCGGGGGAGAGGTCGAGCGCGGGCTGACGATGGTGGACGGCGTGCTGCTGCTCGTCGACGCCTCCGAGGGACCGCTGCCGCAGACGCGGTTCGTCCTTCGCAAGGCGCTCGAGGCCCATCTGCCGGTGATTCTCGTGGTCAACAAGGTGGACCGCCCGGACGCGCGGGTGCTCGAGGTCGTGGACGAGGTGTATGAGCTGTTCCTCGACCTCGACGCGGACGAGAAGCAGATCGACTTCCCGATCGTCTACTGCAATGCGAAGGCCGGACGGGCATCGCTTCACTACGACCCCGCCCACGCGATCGAGGAGCGCGACCTGGCGCCGCTGCTCGACCTGCTGCTCGAACGCATCCCCGCGCCGACATACGACCCCGAGCATCCGCTGCAGGCGCTCGTGACGAACCTCGACGCGTCCCCCTACGTCGGGCGCCTTGCGATCTGCCGGGTGCGCAACGGCACCATCCGCAAGGGCCAGCAGATCGCGTGGTGCCGAGCCGACGGCTCGATCGAGCGCGCGCAGGTGGCCGAGCTGTACGTCACCGACGCGCTCGACCGCGTCGACGCGCCGGAGGCCGGTCCGGGGGAGATCATCGCGGTGGCTGGGATCTCCGAGGTGACGATCGGCGAGACGCTGGCCGACCCCGATGATCCGCGGCCGCTGCCGGTGATCACGGTCGACGAGCCGGCGATGTCGATCACGATCGGGGCGAACAGCTCGCCGCTGGCGGGCAAAGACGGGGACAAGCTGACGGCGAGGCAGATCCAGGCGCGCCTCGAGCAGGAGCTCGTGGGGAACGTGTCGCTGCGCGTGCGCGAGACAGAGCGTCCGGACACATACGAGGTGCAGGGCCGCGGCGAGCTGCAGCTTGCGATTCTCGTGGAGATGATGCGCCGCGAGGGATTCGAGATGACGGTGGGGCAGCCACACGTGGTCGAGCGGGTGATCGACGGCAAGCGCCACGAGCCCGTCGAGCGGCTGTCGGTGGACGTGCCCGAGGAGCACGTCGGCACCGTCACCCAGCTCCTGGCGGCGCGCAAGGGGCGGCTGGACCACATGACCAACCACGGCACGGGCTGGGTGCGGATGGACTACATCGTGCCCGCCCGCGGGCTGATCGGCTTCCGCACCGAGTTCCTCACCGAGACGCGCGGGACGGGGATCATGCACCACGTGTTCGACCGCTGGGAGCCGTGGGCGGGCGAGCTGCTCACTCGCCAGAGCGGCGTTCTGGTGGCCGACCGCCGCGGATCGACGGTCACCTTCTCGCTGTTCACCCTGCAGGAGCGCGGCAGCCTGTTCGTCGGACCCGGCGAGGAGGTGTACGAGGGGATGATCATCGGCGAGAACGCCCGCTCTGAGGATCTCGACGTGAACCCCGTCAAGGAGAAGCATCTGACGAACATGCGCTCCTCCACCTCGGATGTGCTGGTGCGCCTGGACGCGCACCGCAAACTGACGCTCGATGAGGCGCTCGAGTTCGTGCGCGAGGACGAGGCCGTGGAGGCCACCCCGCTGTCGGTTCGCATGCGCAAGGTGGTGCTGCCGAAGGTCGAGCGGCTGAAGGCTGTGCGGGCAGCTCGCAAGTGAGCCGCTGCGGGCGGGTGTAGTCTGCCGCGGATGTACTCCGCCACGAGAGCACCCCTCTTCAGCAGGACCGCCGTATCCGCCGCCGTATCCGCCGCCTGCCTGCTCGCCGCCCTCCTCGCGCTGAGCGCGACCGCGCTGGGCGCGAGCGCCATTCACTTCGAACCGGAGAGCCTGTCGGCGCTTGAAGGCCAGCTTCACCATGGCCAGGTGCATGCGCTGTCGATTCATCCGGGGGCGGTCACGGGCCACGTTCACGTGTCGCTGAACGACGGCGGGCACAAGACGGTCGCCTACGCCGTGGCCTCTGCCGATGTGGCGCATCTGACCGCGATCGCGCGCGCTGGGGGCACGCCCGTGGCGGTCGCAAAAGCCAAACCGAAAAAAGCGGCGAAAGCCGCCAAACACAAACTGCGCTACATCGCGGCCGGCATCCTGGTGGTGGTGATAATCGTGGTGGCCGCGGTCCTGCTGATCGACCGCCGTCGCAAGCTGGGCGAAGCCGGCGGCGACGGGGTCGCAGACAGCGCGCCCGTGCCCTCCCCTCCGGGCGAGACCACGTAGGGATTAGAGCCCGCCCGCCCGGCGCTCGGGCTCCGACAGCCGGCTGAGAACGAGACTCAGTCTTGATATGGTGGCGCGGGTGATGAGCGGGCCGAGGTCAGCGTGTCGCTCCCGCTCACGGCGGCGCGCCGGGGAGCAGGTGCGGCCACGCATCTGCGCCGTAATGATCCTCGTGGCCCTGGCCGCGTTCGCGGCTGGCTGTGGCTCTGCGGGCGCTCCCGGCGCGAGCAGCGCCGGCGGCGGTGCTTCAAGGCTCGAGGTGGTGGCCGCCGAGAACTTCTGGGGCAGCATCGCGGCTCAGCTGGGCGGCTCGAGGGTGGATGTGAAGAGCATCATCGTCAACCCCGCCACCGACCCGCACAGCTACGAACCGACGCCCGCGGATGCACGCGCGCTGGCCGGCTCGCAGCTTGCGATCGTCAACGGCGTTGGCTATGACGACTGGGCGTCGAAGCTTCTTGAAGCGAGCGCGAGCAGCGGCCGGGTGGTGCTGAATGTCGGCCATCTGCTCGGCCTGTCGCAGGGCGCGAACCCGCACCGCTGGTATTTCCCCGCCGACGTGCGGCGGGTGATCGCGGCGATCACGGCCGACTACGAGCGACTCGATCCCGCCGCCGCCCGCTACTTCGCCTCGGAGCGGGCGGGCTTCGAAACGCACAGCCTGTCCCGCTACGACGAGCTGCGCGCGCAGATCAGGGCGAGGTATGCGGGGGTGCCCGTCGGCTACAGCGAGAGCATCTTCCAGGGCCTCGGCGAAGACCTTCAGCTGAAGCTCCTGACTCCCTACAGCTTCGTCAAGGCGATCGCCGAGGGCAGCGAAGTGACGGCCCAGGACAAGCGCACGGTCGACCAACAGGCCGAAGCGCGCGAGATCAGGGTGTGGGTGTTCAACAGCCAGAACGTCACCCCGGACGTTCAGCGGGTGAGCGAAATCGCGCGCGCGAAGGGCATCCCGATCGCCACGGTCACCGAGACGCTGTCTCCGGCGAGCGACTCCTTCGAGCAGTGGCAGGTGGCACAGCTGGAAGGCCTCGAGCGGGCGCTGCACGCGGCGACGGGACGCTAGGCCGGTGACCGTATCGATCGAGATGGCCGGGGCCGCCGTGCGCCTCGGCGGCCGCACGATCTGGAGCGACGTCGACGTGGTCGTCCAGCAGGGCGAGTTCGTGGCGATCCTGGGGCCCAACGGCGCGGGCAAGTCGACGCTTTTGAACGTGCTGCTGGGGCTCGAGCAGCTCGCGCGAGGCTCGGTTGCGGTGCTGGGCGCCGGGGCGGGTCACAACAACGAGCGGATCGGCTATCTGCCGCAGCGGCGGGTGTTCGACTCGGCCACGCGCGTGCGCGGAGTCGATCTCGTGCGCCTCGGCCTGGACGGGCGCCGCTGGGGGGTGCCGCTGCTCCCCGCGCGCTTCAGCGCGCGCTCGCGCGCCGCGCGCGAGCGCGTGTGGCAGGTGATCGAGCGGGTCGGCGCCGAGGCCTACGCCGATCGCCCGATCGGGGAGTGCTCGGGCGGAGAGCAGCAGCGCCTGTTGATCGCCCAGGCGCTCGTGCGGAACCCGCAGATGCTGATCCTGGATGAGCCGCTGGATGGCCTTGATCTCCCCAATCAGGCGGCGGTGACCGCTCTGGTGCAGGGGATCTGCCGGGATGAGGGCGTGACGGTGCTGCTGGTCGCCCATGACGTCAACCCGCTGTTGCCCTACATCGACAGGGTGCTGTACCTGGCGGGCGGCCGCGCCGCGATGGGTACCCCGCAGGCGGTGATCACCAGCGAGATGCTGAGCAGCCTGTATGGCGCTCCGATCGAGGTGCTGCACACCAGCGACGGGCGGCTGGTCGTCGTCGGCGCGCCCGAGGCGCCGCACCACCACGGCCCGCGCCACGCACTGCCATGAATCCCCACCTCAGCTTCAACCTGCCCTCGGACGTGCACCAGCTGCTGGCCTACCAGTTCATGGTGAACGCCCTGCAGGCCGCGAGCGCCGTCGCCGTGATGGCCGCGGTGGTCGGCTGGTTCATGGTCCTGCGCCGGGAGTCGTTCGCGGGGCACACGCTGTCGATGATGTCGTTCCCGGGAGCCGCTGCGGCGGCGCTCGCAGGCGTGCCGCTGGCGGCCGGCTACTTCGCCTTCTGCGGCGCCGGCGCGGTCATCATCGCGGGAGCCGCCCAGGGCGCCGGAGCGGCGCGAGGAGCGCAGCGCTCGGCGGTCATCGGGGTCGTGGGAGCGGGGTCGCTGGCGCTCGGCTACCTGCTTTTGAGTCTCTACGGGGGTGTCCTCGAGAGCCTCGAGTCGCTGCTGTTCGGCTCGATCCTGGGCGTCAGTGGTGGCGAGGTCGAGATGCTCGAGCTCGTGGCGGTGGCTGTGCTCGCGTTCCTCGCGATCGCCGGGCGCCCGTTGTTCTTCGCATCGGTGGACGGGCCGCTTGCGAGCGCCAGCCGCGTGCCCGTGCGGGCCCTGTCGGTCGCCTTCCTGCTCGTGCTGGGACTCGCCGTGGCCGCGACGGCACAGCTTACGGGCGTGCTGCTCGTGTTCGCGCTGCTCGTCGCACCGGCGGGAATCGCCCGGGAACTCACCCCGAGGATCGGGCTGAGCCTCGCGCTGAGCGTGCTGATCGGCCTGCTGATCGCGTGGCTGGGCCTGGGCCTGTCGTACTTCACCAACTACTCCCCGGGCTTCTTCGCGACGACGGCGGCGATCGTCCTGTTCGCCCTGGCGCGGGGGGCGCGGAGCCTGCCCCGTGACCGGCTGCGGCGCACGGCGCTCTCGCCGCAGGCGAGCCGCTGATGGCGTTCCCGGGGTTTCTAGCGAACGCTCTGCTCGCCGGCTCCTGCATCGCTCTGGCGAGCGGCCTGATCGGCTGGTTCGTGGTGGTTCGAAGCCAGGTGTTCGCCGGCGACGCGCTCAGCCACGTCGCGTTCACGGGCGCGCTGGCGGCGGCGGCGGCCGGCCTCGACCTGCGCGCCGGCCTGTTCGCCTTGACCATTGTCGTGGCGCTGGTGCTCGGAGCGCTGGGCGAGCGTGCGCGGGCGGACGACGTGACGATCGGAGTCGTGTTCGTGTGGACGCTGGGGCTGGGCGTCTTCTTCCTCGATCTCTTCAACGCCGGCAGCGGTGCCGGCAACGGCACGATCGCCGCACGCACGCTGTTCGGCTCGATCTTCGGGCTGACCGCCGGTGAAGCCGAGCTCGCCGCCCTGATCGCGGCGGGAATCGTGGTGGCGCTGCTGGCGATCGGGCGCCCGCTGCTGTTCGCGTCGATCGACTCGCCCGCCGCCGCGGCGGTGAGGGTGCCGGTGCGCGCGCTCGGCTTCGCCTTCCTCGTGCTGCTTGGGATCGACGCGGCCGAGGCCACCCAGGCGGTCGGCGCGCTGCTGTTGCTCGGGCTGGTCGCGGCGCCGGCGGGCGCTGCGATCAGGCTCACGGCAAACCCCTACCGCGGGATGGCGCTGGCGATGCTGATCGCGCTGCTGTCGATGTGGATCGGGCTTGCGCTGAGCTACTGGATCGGCGGGCTTCCTCCGGGCAGCGCGGTGATCGGCGTGGCGGTGGCCTTCTACGCTCTTACCATCGCACTATGAGCAGGAGCCCCCTTCGATGACCCGAGACACCTCCACCGACAGCTGGAGCGAGCGCGCCGAGGCGACGCTCGCCGCCGCCGGGCACAAGCGCGGCGGTGCCCGGCGCGCGCTGCTCGAGCTGCTCGACGAGGAGACCTGTGCGCTGACCGCGCTCGAGATCGAGGATGCCCTGGGCGCGCGCAGCGCCTCACGGCGCGTGAGCAGGGCGAGCGTGTACAGGATCCTCGATCAGCTCGAGCGCCTGGGCCTGGTCCAGCGCGTTGAGACCGGTCAGGCGATGGTCCGCTACGAGCGGGTGGCCGAGCGCGGGCACCACCACCATCTGGTCTGTGACGAGTGCGGCCTTGTGATGCCGTTCTCCGACGCCGGCCTCGAGCGGGCCATCGACCGGCTCTCCAAGAACGTTCCGCTGGCGGTGTCCGAGCACGAGATCGTCCTGCACGGCGCCTGCCGCGACTGCGCCGCGTAGAGCGCCCGCGGAGCTTCAGCCGCCTATGCGCGGCGAATGCACCGGCTCGCCGAGCGGTCGCGGCGGGCGCGCCCACAGGTAGGAGGCCACACAGCCGAGGGCGAAGGTGGCGACGACGAGCAAGACGGGCCCCGAGTCCTCGACGAGGGCCCCGACCACGCCTGCCGCGAGGCCGCCGGCGAAGGCGGCCCGCCAGACGGGGTCCCGCGCGACGGGGGCGAGCAGGCGCCCGCGGCTGCGCAGCGCCAGCGCGACGCAGAGGAGCGCCACAGCCGTT
>Ga0302324_100015615_pt1 | contig 15217 bp, 16 predicted proteins | sample Palsa_T0_1_FD_201949 | JGI IMG/M metagenome (GOLD analysis project Ga0302324, IMG submission 201949) | Peat permafrost microbial communities from Stordalen Mire near Abisko, Sweden - Palsa_T0_1 | ecosystem: Environmental > Terrestrial > Soil > Palsa > Peat permafrost | place: Sweden: Abisko...
GGCTGAAGCCCGCGCCACTCGCTATCGGATTGGATGATGGACCGTCACTAATTTTGTGCCATCGGGAAACGTACCTTCGATTTGAACTTCGTCGACCATTTCTGGCACACCTTCCATCACGTCGTCGCGTTTCAAAATCGTCGCGCCAAATTCCATCAAGTCGGAGACCGAGCGGCCGTCACGGATTCCTTCGAGCAAATCGGCGGTGATAAGCGCCACCGCTTCCGGGTAATTCAGCCGGAGGCCGCGTGCGCGCCGCTTGCGGGCCAGTTCTGCCGCCGTCGCGATCATGAGTTTTTCAATTTCTCGTGGCGTGAGATGCATGTCGCTTTGTTTAGCGGCCGCACAAACCTGTGCCGCGCTCATGCGAATGATAGCGAAGCGGCTGGCGATTGACCATGAAAAATCCAAATGCTCTGCATTGCGGTTGGGAGAGCGGATTCATGGCAGCCCGAGGGCGCCGGATTGGTTGTAGCCCGCCTCTTCAGAGGCGGGGTCTTCCGTGTCCGTCGCGGCGATCGACTCGTTATCGACGCCGCCGCGGGTTATTCGCCATTTGCTCGAGGACGGCGCACACAGCACCCGTATCTTCCGCGCCAAAACCCATCGCCATGGCCGCGTTGTAGAACGGAGCGCTGGCCGAAAACAGCGGGGTCGGGCAATCGATCTTTCGCGCGTAGTCGCCGATAACGGTCATGTCTTTCTGCCAAGTCTGCACTTTCATTGTCGCTTCGGAGTAATCTCCCTTCACCATCATCGGCCCGCGCAACTGGAGCATGCGCGACGAGCCTGCGCCATCGGCGACCACTCTCAACACCATCGCCGGATCGAGTCCCGATTTCATTGCAAGTACCATGGCCTCCGCGGCGGCCACGTTGTGAATCGCCACCAGCAGATTAGCGACGAATTTTACTTTGGAGCCGGCGCCGAACGCGCCGACGTAATAATGCGCGCGCGAAAAACCGTCCAGGACCGGGGCGATGCGGCGATACGATTTGCGGCTGCCGCTTGCGTACACGACGAGATCTTTCACGCGCGCCTGCGCCCCCGTGCCGCTCAGCGTGCAATCGAGTAGAATCGTGCCGCGCGCGGCGAGGCGTTTGCGCGCTTCTTCCTTCACGGGGATCGGCAGAGTGCTCGTCTCGATGACAATTAGATGGGCGCGCGACGATTCCGCCAGCTCCGCAGCTGTGTCGAGCAGCGCTTCGGAAGATGGCAGCGAGGTGACGATGATGTCGCAGCTCGCGGCCACTCCCCGGCAATTGCGCGCGGCATTTCCGCCGGCCTTTCTATGATTCCTGAGGCGTTGCGGCAACACGTCGTATCCTAAAACCTTGAATCCCGCTTGCATGAGATTGAACGACATCGCCGAACCCATGATCCCTAGTCCGATCATGCCTATGGGCTTTGTCTCCATGATTCTCCTTCCGAGTTTTCGCCGTCGCCGTAGGGCGGAATCTAGTCTGATGCACTTTAAGGGCAATCCAATCGAAAAGCGACAGGCTGAAGCCCGTCCTACTGGATCGTGATAGTCTATGCGATTGTGCGAAGGGCTTGACCGCTATCTAGAGGACATCGGCTCATGGGGAAAATGAAGGACGAAGTCACGCTTCAGGATATCCAGGCCGCCGCGCAGCGCTTGAAGAACTGGGGGCGCTGGGGCGCGGATGACCAAGCTGGCACGCTGAACAATGTTTCGCCGCAGGACATCATCGGCGCGGCGCGGCTCATCCGCAAAGGAAAAGTGTTTTCGTTGGCGCTCCCTTTTGACAGCAACGGGCCGCAGAGCGGACTGTGGGGCAATCGATTCAACCCAATTCACACCATGTTAGCCACCGGGACCGACGCAGTCGCCGGACGGCAGGAATCTATCGGGATACGATATGCCGACGATATGGTCTCGATGCCGCTGCAATGCGGCACGCAGTGGGACGGGCTGGGACACATTTTTTACGGCGAAAAAATGTGGAACGGCTACGACGCGCGCCTCGTCGATTCCAGCGGTGCGCAGAAAAACGGCATCGAAAACGTGAAGGACAAAATGGTCGGGCGGGGCGTGCTTCTGGATGTGGCCCGCCATAAAGGCGTCGATTCCCTGGAAGACGGCTACGGCATAGGCACCGCCGAACTCGAAAAGTGCGCCGCCGCGCAGGGCGTGGAGATCCGCAAGGGCGATTTTGTGATCGTTCGGACGGGCCACATGGAGCGCTGCCTCAAGGCGGGAAAATGGGAAGGCTACGCAGGCGGCAATGCGCCAGGACTGCGGTTTGAGACAGCCGATTGGATTCGGCGCACGGACATGGCCGCGATCTGCGCGGACACGTGGGGTTGCGAAGTGCGCCCAAACGAAACGAGCGTCGCGAGCCAGCCCTGGCACTGGGTGGTGATCCCCATGATTGGCATCAGCATGGGCGAGATTTTCTACTTGAAGGATCTGGCGGAAGATTGCGCGCAGGATCATGTGTACGAATTCTTTTTCTGCGCGCCGCCGCTGCCGATTACCCGCGCAGTCGGGTCTCCGGTAAATCCGATCGCCATCAAATAGCGCGAATCTCGGACTGGATGAAGCGTTCTGGACGAGTTAGAAAGGGAGCAGTTGAGAAATGCCATTTACAAATGGGAAATGCCATTGTAAAATGCCAATGTGACTGGCCGATTGACGCTAGATAAAGCTGGAAGAATCGTCCTCCCCAAACCATTGCGCGACGAGTTGCGGTTGGAGGCCGGCGATACCCTCGAGATCGAAAGTTCGAGCGATGAAATCACCTTGCGCCCCACGCGAGGACAGGCGCAGCTTCGAAAAAAGCATGGGATATGGGTCTATCGGTCAGGCGAGCCTCTCAGCCAGGCCGCCATCGACAAGACCGTCCGGGAAGTTCGCGAGGAACGCGAGAACCAAATTCTCGGCAAGCGCTCATGAAGTTTTTCTTCGACACTTCGGTGTTGCTTCCGTGCTTTTTTGATGACCACGAACATCACGAAGCGAGTCTGAGGGTTTTTCTGAAAGCCGATAAAAAGCAAGGTTGTTGCGGAGCCCACAGCCTTGCCGAATTCTACGCGACAGCAACGCGGTATCCCGGGAAAAGCCGATTGAGCGGCGAACAAGTATTGCTCTTTCTGGGAAATATCCGGGAACGCCTGACCATCGTAACGCTGACGGCCGAAGAATATTACGACACCTTGAAAGAGGCTGCAGCAACTGGAATTTTTGGGGGCGCTACGTACGACACTTTGCTGGCGAAGTGCGCGATGAAGGCTGACGCCGAATTTATCTATACATGGAATGTGAAACATTTTCGGCAATTATCGCCGGAGATCGTGAAGCGGATCAGGACTCCGTAATTTGCCGCACCTCGCCCGTCAGGCTGATTTATTCTTCGCCGCCTAATGACACCAAATGATACATGGCCCGTCATCATTGTAGGAGCGGGTCCGAACGGGCTCACAACCGCAAGTCTTCTGGCGCGCTACGGCGTCGACGTTCTGCTCATCGAGCGGAACGAAACAACCGTTCAGGAGCCGCGCGCGGTTTCGATTGACGATGAATCGCTGCGCACAATGCAGGCGATTGGCGTTGTCGACACCGTTGTTTCGCGCGTTGTGCTCGGCTACGGATCCGATTATTTCAGCGCGAGAGGATCGCGTTTTCTGCGCGTCCGCCCCACCACAAAGGAATACGGGTATCCGCGGCGGAACGCGTTTCGACAGCCTATTTTCGAGCAGCAGTTGCGGGAATATTTCTACACGCATGCGGTCAAGGGGACCCGTTCCGAGGCATGGTTCAGCACGGAATTGATCGACTTTCGGCAGGGCGCGGACTCGGTTGATCTTGTTTTGCGGCGCGCCGATGGAAGCGTGGTCGAAGTCTGCACTCCGTTTCTTGTCGCCTGCGATGGTGGTCGCAGCTTCGTCCGCGAAAAACTGGGAATCAAGCTCAGCGGCTCCACGTTCCGGGAACGCTGGCTCATCCTTGATCTTGAGGAAACTCGGGACGACACGCGCGACACAAAAGTGTTTTGCGATCCGGCGCGCCCATGTCTCTCGCTTCCCGGACCGGATCGGACGCGGCGTTTTGAATTCATGCTGCATGAAGGCGAAAACGAACCGGAAGTTACCTCCGCCGAATTCACCAGGAAATTGCTGAGCCGGCATGGCGAAGAAAACACGCCGCTCCGCCGCAGCCGCGTCTACACCTTTCATGCTCGCATGGCAGACCGCTGGCGCGACGGCCGCATTTTTCTGGTGGGTGACGCCGCGCATCTAACGCCTCCATTTGCGGGCCAGGGAATGAACAGCGGCATTCGCGACGCGCATAACCTGGCGTGGAAGCTCGCGGCAGTCGTTCAAGGGCGGCTCGGCCCGCGCCTGCTGGAGACTTACGAGCAGGAGCGCCGCAAGCATGTATGGGAAATGATTCTGCTGGCGTTGCGCATGGGCAAAGTCATGATGCCTCGCAGCTCCTGGAGCGCATTTTGGTTGCAGGCCGCTTTTCGCGTGCTCGGCGTCGTCCCGCCCGCGCGCGCTTATTTCGCGGAGATGAAATACAAGCCCAAGCCGCGATTCGACTCGGGCTTCCTCGCTCACGGACGCAGCCAGGGCGGGGCGCCGCTGATCGGAAGGCTTTTCGGGCAGCCCTCGGTTAGCTCCGCGGATCGCACCGCGTTACTCGATGAATTTCTGGGGAACGATTTCGCCCTGGTCGCGATGCCTCACACTTCCCCGGACTTGTTTGATCGGTTGCCTGCGGATTTATGGCCGCCGCTGAAGATTCGGCGCATCGCGATTCGTCCGTCCGGCGATTCCGCATCGGTCCCGGAAGGAGTTACTTGCGTATTCGATGACACCGGGGATTTTTCGCGCTCCATGCAAGGCTTGCCGCCTGGACTCGCGCTGATTCGGCCGGATCGCTACGTCGCGGCGTATCTTCGCGCTGATGATCTGCAAGAGGGCATGAAAGAAGTCGATGAACTGATCGCGGGCACGTGGAAGTAGCTAAGTTTTTGGTGGCAGAGGCTTCAGCCTGTGGGTTTTAGTTCATGCAAGGACGAAACCCCACAGGCTGAACAGGCTGCGGAAAAAGTAGTCATTTTTGTCATTCCGAGCGAAGCGAGGAATCTCTCTGAGGGTTGCGTCGAAGAAAAGAAAGAGAGATTCCTCGCTTCGCTCGGAATGACAAAATCGCGGGGGGTCTTATTCCGCAGCCTGTGATGCCTGCTCGCTGGCTCATTGTCGCAAATCCGGACTAAGGCTTGGATTTTGATTCATCGCGGATATCATTGTTGAAGCGGCGTTCTTCCGAGGGGGAACAAATCTCCTCAAAAATAGCCGCTTTCGGATTGACGAATGTGATGGTATCCGCCACCCACGGCTTGGTATACGTTTTCGGATCGGTGAGCGTCATATCGAGTTTCAACGTGTCTTTGTCGACGCGGCGGTAGCGCTCGACGAGGCGCATCTGCTCGCTGTGCGGATTGCCGAAATGATCGATCCACGTTCTGTCGTCGTAGCCCATGGATTCCACAACGAAGGTATCTCCCTCCCATCTGCCGATCGAGTATCCGTACCAGGCTGGATCGGGATCTTTCGGAAGGGCGCGCCCGTCGGTCCAGATGGTGCGCCAGGTGTCGTGGTATTGCATGTGTTGCAGAACCCGGTCAGTGGTTTGAATGAACTCAAAGGGCCTGAGATTCGCTTCCCACAAATCGCGCGGATATCCCAAGGGCTCGCACTGGGAAACCGGATCGTTGTTCAGTTCAGGCTCGACGGCCCTGGGACCGTAACTCACTTTGTTGGCTTCAAATTTTGCCTTGCCCCAATCCGTCATCGGCGGGGGCGAAGCGTCGGACCTCATCTGCGGCGGGATTTTCTTGTCCTTCACATCGATCCACTTGTCGTTCAGCGAGTGCCTCTCGAAATAGCCCGGCGTCGTGGGCGTGGACCACACGCCGGACAGATCTCGGGGATTGAAAGGCTTCGGCGTGGAAAGCTCCTTCGGCAATTCGTCCGGTTTCCATGCGCCCGGCGAATATCCTGGCGTTCCATAAGTCTGAGCGAACGCGAGGCCCGAGAACGCCGGCAGCGCCGCCAGGATCACGACCGAATTGAGGAGTCGATTGCGCATGATCCATCTCCTTCGGCAAATCATTCCGATCCCGTTAGCAAAATTTGGTTTCAAGATCTAGTCCGCGGGCGAGAAGTCTGAAAGGCTGGATGGAATCCCGTCGAACTCGCTATTGCGGTGACTGGTATTCCGTGTCCGCGTGCTCGCCGTTGCCCTTGACGCCTCCCTGGGTGAGCGTGCGGCCGTCGGAGAGCACCATGTGATTGAATTCCACGCGCGGCGCGCCAGACCTGGAAGGGTGACCCACGATGGTGACTTTGTCCCCAGGCTTCAGCAGATCCCTGGAAAAACCCGCGCCGGACAACATGTGCGGATTGCCCAACTCGGCGCCCCAATGCACGACGTTACCCTGATCGTCAGCCACGTCAAACAGAATGCCGCAATGAGGGTTGGACCAGATCCATTCCGTTACGGTTCCTTTCAGCGTGATCCACTTGTCCGTCTGATACGCCACGCCGGTGCCGTGGTGAGCGGACAGGGTAGATCCCACGATCAGGAAGCCAACGGCCAGGATCGCGGCGGAAACGAAAATTCGCCTCAAGTTGGCACCTCCGTGCGGTATTTAGCATGCCGGCTGGAAAAGCGCAACGCCTAGCCGGCCCCAATTTACGACCTTGATTCCATACTCGGAATCGTGTTGCAATCAATCTTATTCGTTCAACCGTGAGCGGCAAGCTGGATCGATGGGCGGAGGGAGTGACTCATGCGAAGTTGCGTCTGGGCCCTGGTATTGGCATTGATTGGCGCGCCTGCCATCGCGGCGAAACCTCCGCAGCAGGGACAGCCGGCCGCGCCCCCGCCTCCCTGGGCTTACGGTTTTGACACGCCCGCCGACCCCTCGACGCCCGCCCCTCCGCCCGCTCCGGCTGCTGCTCCGGGACCGGACGACGGCACGCTGAAGCGCCTGCCGGGCAGCGCATTTTCTTTCACGGTGACGCAGATCCAGAATGGCTACGGCCCCGCGGATTGGTTTCCCGGCGATCACCCTGCCATGCCGGAAATCGTGGCGCGTGGCCACGAACCGGCCGTGCGCGCCCGCTCCCTCTGCCATTATCCAAATGGTAAAGGACGCCCCGAGAACGCGGGAATCGCGGGCCTTCCCTATAACTATATTCTGCAGCAGATGTCGGACTTTAAAAACGGAGCAAGAACGAGCGCGGACCGCAGAAAACCCAACACGCATTTCATGGTGGATTTCGCGAAGGCGATGACCGACGACGAGGTGAAGGACGCCGCTCGATACTTTTCCTCGATGCACTGGACGCCGTGGATCAAAGTCGTGGAAACGGAAACCGTGCCGAAGACGCGCATCCAAAACGGCATGTTCATCCGCTTGGAAGGAGACGCCACGGAACCGATCGGCGCGCGAATCATCGAAGTCCCTGTGAACGCGGAGACGACTTTGCAGTTCCGCGACCCTCGCTCCGGTTTTATCGCCTACGTACCGGTGGGCAGCATCCAGAAAGGACAAGCGTTAGTCATGAAGGGAGGCGCGGGCAAAACGACGCAATGCATCATCTGCCACGCCGCCGATTTGCAAGGCATCGGCCCCGTCCCGGGACTCGCCGGCCGCTCCCCCAGCTATCTCGTCCGCCAGCTCTACGACATACAAAGCGGCGCCCGCTCCGGAATCTGGACCAGCCTGATGCGGCCCGTCCTCGCCAATTTAACCACCGACGATATGCTGGCCATCGCCGCCTATCTCTCTTCGCGCGGCATCCCTCCTGCAACTCCGAGCGCCGCTGTAATCTCGCCGCGCGCACAAGAAAAGGATCTCTCCGGCGCCAGCAAATGACTGAATGGAGGTCTAATTTAAACGCGAAGCCGCGGCGAGACGCGCCTTCCACCCTCTAGCTTCCACTCTCAAACCTCACATCGACCGCATGCGAAGGTGCGCGCGTTTTACTTCAGCTTGTCGGCTACTTTTGCGAGTCCGGCTTTCGAGCACGCCTCATCCGCGTCCCAATTCGGTCCGCCGCTCACCGCGATCGCGCCGATGGTTTCTTGATCCACAACGATCGGAATGCCGCCGCCCATAGCAATGGTGCCTTCAATGGGCGGGCTGGGCATGGTCCCTTCGGCGAGCGGCACAGGCCCGGCCGTTTTCTTCGACCATCCTTCCACCACTTCCTTCGAGGGACGCCGGTAAACGAGCGCGGTATAGGCTTTCTTGCGCGCCACGTCGAAGCGGTGCAGAGCGGCTCCGTCATCCTGCAGAGCAATGATGGTGCGGCCGGTGGCATCGAGCACGGTGATGGCGCACTTGTAGTGCATCTCCCGGCACTTGGCCAGGGAGCCTTGGGCCATCTCCATGGCCATGTCGAGCGAGAGCGCTTTGTGGAGGATCAGGCCTTGGTCCGAGCGCATTGCCGCCACTCCAACGAACAGCAACACCGCCGTCTTCCATGCGCTAAAACGAATTTTGGACATCGTTGATTTCCCCTTCCATTTTTCCTGAGATTGACCCACGCCTGCGATCGAGGGGCATGATCTAAAACTCGAGCGCAAAGGCATGCCAAATGAGAGGGTGTAGGCTTCATCGTGCCAGCAACAAATAATCTCCGGTAAGAGAGCCTACCCCCCCGGTGCGAGTGAAGGGTACCACAAAGCGGTTCCAGCCGTTTGTGCAAGACATGAAGGAAAGCTTTTGGGGCGATTTTCAGAAGAGCACGCGGGAGGCAGACTTCCTGGGGTCGAGGTCTGTTTTCTAACCTCCAGCTTCCAATCTCCAACCTCTAGAATTGGTGGGCCTGGGTAGACTTGAACTACCGACCTCGCCCTTATCAGGGGCGCGCTCTAGCCACCTGAGCTACAGGCCCAACGCAAACGACACATCTACACGTGGGAATCATCATAGCGGGCCATCGATAGAAGGGTCAAGAGAAGAGGCCGATTCCGCGCATCGCATTCTTCCGCGGATCGCCAGGGAGCGCCCAACGCACATCGAACGTAAAACGCATGTGGTACTCTTCCAGCCACCACAGGAGGATCGCATGCAATCCCCCGCGACGCGCCGTGACTTCCTGAAACGCACGCTTTTCGGCGCCTCTGCGTTCTCCATCTATCGAATGGGTCTGGCCAAATTGCGTCCGACCGCAACCGAGCCGGGCAGTTTGATCAATCTGACGGCCACGGAAGCCGTCACACTTCTGCGATCGGGCGATCTGTCATGCGAAAAGTACGCCGCCGCTCTGCTAGAGCAGTGCCGCAAACGCCGAGCCCTTAATGCGCTTATTTGGCAGGACGAGGAAATGGTGCTGGAAGCGGCTCGCGCGGCCGACAAAAAGCGCGCAGCCAAAAAGGTCGGGCCTCTTCACGGATTGCCGATTTTGGTGAAGGACAACTTTGACACGGCGAGCGCCCCCACCACGGGCGGAACGCCGGCCCTTCGCAACCATCGTCCGCGGGCGGATGCTCCCGTTCTGGCATCGTTATTTTCCGCCGGGGCCATTCTGCTCGGCAAAGCCAATATGCACGAGATGGCATTCGGCGTAACGAGCAATAACGCCGCTTTCGGAGCAGTTCACAATCCGTACAATCCGGCGATGATTCCCGGTGGCAGTAGCGGCGGCACCGCGGCTGCCCTGGCGGCGCGGATGTGCGCGGCCGGGCTGGGAACGGACACGGGCGGCTCCGTCAGAACCCCGTCGGCCTTGTGCGGCATCGTTGGATTGAGACCCACGACCGGCCGCTACCCCCCCAAGGGAATCATTCCCCTATCGCACACGCGAGATACGCCGGGGCCGATGGCTCGCTCGGTGGCCGATCTGGCGCTGCTGGACTCGGTAATTACCGGCGAAAGCGCGCCCCTGCAACCCACACCGCTTCGGGGCCTGCGCCTCGGCGTGCCTCGCGGCTTTTTTTACGAAAACATGGACGCCAGTCTTGCGCCCGTCATCGAGAATGCGCTCACCACGCTTCGAGGAGCCGGCTGCGTGCTCGTGGAAGCCGAAATACCCGATATCGGAAAACTCTTCGCGGCGTCGCTTCCGATCGCCTACTACGAAATGAACCATGATCTGTCGCGCTACCTCCAGGAGAGCGGCGAGAAAATGAACATTCGGGATTTGATTGCGCAAATCGCCAGTCCGGACGTAAAGGCGGCATTCGAGACCTATGTGATCGGCCCCAAGGCGCCCACACGAGAGGAGTACGAAACGGCGATGAGGGGCAGCCGTCCCGCGCTACACGCTGCGTATCGTGACTACTTCCGCGCCCAGGAAGTTGCCGCCATCGTTTACCCAACCACGTTGTTGCCCGCGCGCCCGATTGGAGAGGATGACGAGGTCGAACTCAACGGCAAGAAGGTGTCCACGTTCGGCATTTTCACCCACAATGTCCGCCCCAACACCACAGCAGCGATACCTGGATTGAGCCTTCCAGTGGGGCTTACAGCGGCGGGGCTGCCTGTAGGCCTTGAAATCGACGCACCGCAAGGCGCAGACAGAAATCTGCTCAGTATGGGAATGGCAATGGAGGAGGTGTTCGGAAAGCTTCCTCCCCCGCCTGGCTAAGCGAATCGGACTGACGCTGTTCACGGAAATTTTGGCGCGCCAATTTGCAACGGAACTTGGCGATGGACGAATGCTCGCATTGAGCGGCGGCGAATTCACTTATTCGTTGTTCGGGCTCGCAGGATTGGGAAGATCTGCGTTCGTTGTAGGACCGCCGCTCTTGGCTGCCCTCATTCGCCGCGTGGAGACTGCGCAAGGACAGCCAAGAGTGGCGGTCCTACAACAAACTTGCCCGCGACTCAGCTTGGCGAATAGTGGCGAATGAGGTAAGATCGTCTTACCATGCGAACGAAGGTTTCCACCAAGGGGCAAGTAGTTCTACCGAGCCGGATACGCCGCAGACTGGGCCTTCAGCCCGGCGATACCCTCGATGCCGAACTCGATGGCGAGCGGATTATCCTGACTCCGCCGAGAGGGCGGCGGGGAAGCGCGCGGATCGTGAAGGACCCGGTCACTGGCCTGCCGGTCTTGACGGCGGGCGCGGATGCGGCCAAGCTAACGAGTGAGCAGGTGCGCGAAATCCTAGCCGATTTTCCATGACCTATCTTCTAGACGTGAATTCCTTGATCGCGCTGGGCATGCAGCATCACGAATTCCACGGGCGGGTCGCGGTCTGGGTTGCGCGTTTGGCCAAAAAGGGGATTCCGAACCTGGCGACCTGCCCGATCACGGAGCTTGGATTCGTGCGCGTGCTGAGCCAAGCTCAGCAATATCGGTTCTCGGTTGAGCAAGCGCGCGAATTATTGCTTCTGCTGAAAGCCGCCGAATCGGTTCGCTGCGGATTCATCCCGGATGGGCAGGACATTTCTCATCTTCCAAGATGGGTCAAAACTTCAAAGCAGACGACAGACGGCCATCTGGTACAGCTGGCATTGGCTAACGGCGCTCAGCTCGCGACGCTCGATGGGAAGATTCCTGGAAGCTTTTTAATTCCCTAGGGCGGCTACCCGGCGGCGCGGAATTCTCTAGATGAAGTCACGCCAGGCCAAGCGCGTACGGGAAATCCTTACTGCTTTTCCCACACGGTAACGTTATGAAAGGCTCCCTTGTCGGTGGCGCCCTTGGCATCGATCGTCAACGACTTGCCACCGTTGGAAAGCTTGAATGTTGCTTTTTCCACGTGTTTTCCAGCCTTGGTGAAATTGGCTTCGTAGGTGTTGGCATCGATTTTCTTGGTGGAAACCTTGTCCGCGGTGTTGGGGATCGCGCCCATGGTCGGATACTCCTTGCCGTCACCCTTGATGGAATAGCCGTAGGACAAGGCCTGGCCTGTCGCGCCGACGCCATTGATCATGACCATTCCCGAGTCGCCCCACGTCCGCGTCTGGCTCTGCGGCGCCGGCCCTGGATCGAACTTGGAACTGGCCACACCGAGTTTCCAGGTGCCCACGAATGGATTGCTTTGCGCCAGCAAAACACTTCCGGCGGCGAACACAAGTACAAGAGCCGCAAATACACCTATGTATCGCTTCATCGAGCGTCCTCCTGAATTGGATTTCCGCGCATTTTGAATGGATGTGAATTCGTCCAGAGCAGATTACGCCGTGGCGACTTTGCCAGTCAAGTTTTCGCGAAGCTTGCGAATTATTTAAAGTCAGCATAGTCCCAGCGCGTTGCATTCGGGCGCGGCTGGATATATGTTGCCACTCGGCCGGCAAACCTGGACGGATCTTCCACGAGCGCCCGATGCGGAGGAGAGGGACATGAAGCGACTGCTCGTGTTAGCGTTGTGCGCGGCGATTGGAATTGGTTTGATGCTCGTGATGCCGGAGGTGCAGGTGCATTCCTCGGATAAGGAACCGCGTTTCCCGCAACTCAAAGTGGAGCAGCTCGACGAACGGCAGCGCTTACTTGCGGACGAGATTTTGAAAGTCTCGAGCATCGGAATTTCCGGTCCGTACAACATGATGCTGCGCAGCCCGGTGATGGGCGAGCGTTTGTTTGCGATGCTCGATTACCTGCGCTTCAACACTTCCGTTCCGCGCCGGCTGAATGAATTCGCCATCCTGATTCAGGCCCGCCTCTGGACCTCGCAAGTGGAGTGGACGGCTCACTATCCGCTGGCGATCAAGGCAGGGCTGCCGGAAGCCGTGGCGAGCGACCTCAAGCTAGGAAAGCGGCCGGCATCGATGCAGCCGGACGAGGCAGCGGTGTACGATCTCGCGATGGACCTGGCGAATAACCACGTGGTCAGCGATGCCTCATTTAAAAAAGCGCGCGAGGTTTTCAGCGATCAGCAGATCGTTGACTTGATCGCGGTCAGCGGCACATACATCACGCTCGCCATGCTGAGCAATACGGCTGAGGACGCGACCCCGGGAGGGAAAGCGCCTCCCCTTGAGGCGCTGCCGCGCTAAATTCTTCGCTTTGGATGCCGAGGTCAGCCCGGGTCCGGACGCCACGCGCGAGGACGTCCCGGCCGCCATCGACGAATATATCTTGAGGAAGGGTATGCTTGTGGGTTGATTACACAAATAGTATAATCCCTCTAACTTCGGTAGTCTCCGAAGGGAGGCCGCCGCGGGCCACACCCGCGATCCCGACGATGGATAGAGTAACCAGGCCGGTGACGCTTTTCACCCTTGCCGCAGCGGGGTTTGTGGTCGTTTCTCTGTTTCGGGCAATCAAGGAAGGCAGACCGCCCATTACCCTTCACATAAACGGCGGCTTCGCGGTTGGCCACGCGAGCTTCTTCTTGGTCTCGGGGGCGATCTGCGGATTGTTCGCCCTGTTGTACTTTGGTTATGGACAATTCATTCGCGTCCCATTGAACCGCGGCCTTTCCCTCGCAAATTTTATTCTTATTCTGTCTTCGCTATTTGTTTTGATACTGCCGTCTCCATTATTCGGTCCCCAGTTCTGGCTTGGAGCCGATTCAAGGGCGAATGAACGCGTGCAGCTCACTGGCGACGCAAGCGCCACCTGTTTTCTCGTTGGCTGCTCGCTTTTTGTGATTAACGTCATTTGGACCCTGGCACAGTCCATGCGCCCCACGAAGCCGCACCCGAATCATTGATCGTTGCGAATTCTTCGCGAATGTCTTTGCGGAGCCAGGCGCGTCTCGCGGGCTCGGAACTGCACGCCGGTCGGCCCCTCGCCACTTAGCTGCGACCGGAAGCAGTATTTGCATCGGGAGCTGGGTTATCCCAGCCTCCCGGCGGCGTGACGCGCGCGACTTCGGCGGGACCCCAGGTGTTCTGGGCATAAGGAAAAACCGGCGTGCCCTTTTTCAGCACGGGATCGACGATGCGCCACGCTTCCTCGACGTAGTCTTCCCGTGCGAAGAGCGAGTTGTCTCCCGCCATCGCCGCGCCCAGCAAGCGTTCGTACGGGTCCATGTCTCCGGCATCCGTGGAGGAGGCCACCATTTCTCCGGCCTGTAGACCAACGCCTTCGCCCGGCTTCAGCGACATCAGTCCCATGGCGATGACCACGCCAGGACTGAGGCGCAGCCGCAGATGGTTCTCCGTCAAAATACTGTCGGGGATGAGCGTGGGGGGTTTCCTGAACTTTCCCAGTATTTCCGTGTACGTAAACGGCATGCACTTGCCGGCGCGAATGTAGAAAGGAACGCCCTTCCAGCGCCAGGAATTGATTTCCAATTGCAGGGCGGCGAAAGTTTCGGTCTGTGAGTTTTTGGCGACGCCATTTTCCTCGAGGTATCCCTGAAACTGGCCGCGCACCAGATTTTTCTCCTCGATGGGCGGAATGGCTTTCAGCACTTTTACTTTTTCGTCGCGCAGGGATTCCCCGTCGGACCGTGGCGGCGGCTCCATGGCCAGGTTCGAGAGGATCTGAAACAGATGGTTCTGAACGACGTCACGGATCGCCCCAGTCCCGTCGTAAAAGCCACCGCGGCCCTGCACTCCGAAGTCCTCCGCCATGGTGATCTGCACGCTCTCGATGTAATGGCGATTCCAATAGGCCTCCGAAAAGGCGTTGGCGAAGCGAAAGACGAGCATGTTGTCCACCGGCCGCTTGCCGAGAAAATGATCGATGCGGAAGATGCCGGACTCGTCGAAGATAGAGAGGAGAATCTTGTTCAATTCCAGGGCCGAGGCTTGATCGTGCCCGAATGGTTTTTCGACGATCACCCGCGCATCGCCGGCGCCGTGGGATTTGGCGATATTTTCGACCACGGTTTCAAACAGGACCGGAGGAATCGCGAGGTAATAGGAGGGCCGGTGCGCGTCCGTCAACTGGCCGCGCAGGGCCTCGAATGTCGCCGGGTCCTGGTAGTCGCCGTCCACGTAACGCAGCAGGCCGCTCAACTTTTCAAAAGCCGCGGGATCGAGGCCGCCGTGTTTTTCCAGGCTGTCCTTGGCCCGCGCGCGGAGCTGCTCGAGATTCCAGCCAGCCTTGGCCACGCCCACCACGGGTACATTCAGATTGCCGCGTTTCACCATGGCCTGCAGCGCCGGAAAAATCTTCTTGTAAGCCAGGTCGCCCGTGGCTCCGAAGAAAACGAGCGCGTCGGAAGGCTGATTACTCATCCGTTATCTCCTCGAACAGGATGCCGCGCGTCAGGCGGCGCTGTTCCACCTGCGCTTTACCGCCGCAAAGTGGCGCGGGCTTCAGCCTG
>Ga0302324_100015616_pt1 | contig 15216 bp, 13 predicted proteins | sample Palsa_T0_1_FD_201949 | JGI IMG/M metagenome (GOLD analysis project Ga0302324, IMG submission 201949) | Peat permafrost microbial communities from Stordalen Mire near Abisko, Sweden - Palsa_T0_1 | ecosystem: Environmental > Terrestrial > Soil > Palsa > Peat permafrost | place: Sweden: Abisko...
TCGCTTGGAAAGCAGTAATTCGTCAGCAGGCGCCCGTTAGCTTGCGCGGCGATGGCGTCCACGATCTCCTGGCGGCCGTGGCCGGCGTTGGCCACCAGGACGCCGGAGGACCAGTCCACCCACTGGTTGCCCCAGGCGTCGAACACCTGGAAGCCTTCCGCACGATGCCACACGATGGGCGGTTGGCCGCGCATGGCGATGGGCTCATAGGCGTGCAGGCGCTCCAGGATGGGCAGCGACTCGGGAACCGGCAGGTCGGTGACGATCTTGCGGAAGGGCGTGTCGATGCGCGGCACGGCGCGGGGTGTGAGACTGTATTCTTTCGTGGCCATGGGTGGCGACTTATTTATTCTCGCACCATGGCGGAGCGGCGCGGTTCGACTCGCTTGGGTGTTACGACGGGAGACTCGGAGCCACCTAGTTTTTCAGCGTGGCACCGAGTGCCACGCGCAACCGGCGCACGTAGACCAGGCTTATGGCGCTTCGCACCACATCGTGGGCCTGACCATCGATGCTGGAGCTATCGGCATCGGCACCTACGGACTCGATAGAGCTTAGGTCGCAAGGCGCCAGGGTGGATGCGCTCGCCGCGTCGCGGCGTATTGCAGCCCGGCAATCGTTGAGATGCTCGGCCAGCCGCCCGTCGAGACCCTTCCCCTCCGCCGCTGTGAGCAGCCTGTCGATCTGGTCGGCCAGCCCTTTTTCCAGCCACTCCGCCGACTCCGGCTCCCGGCCCGGTGCTTCCCACTCCTCGGTGGCCACGTTCCCGGCCGGCGGGATCGCGCTCATCAGTTCCGCAAATGTCCAGAGTGGGAAGCCGTCTCCCAGCCGCCCGGTCAATGCGGCACGAAACAGCCGCTGCAGGTCGCGGAAGTCGATCAGAGTGCGCATGATCCGTTGGTTCCCGGGATCCTCCATCTGTTCCGCGACCGCCGCCGCTGCTTCCTGGCGCAGCAAAGTGTCCGACCAGGGGTTGTCGTCAACGAAACTTTCGCCATTTCCAAAGGTCGTCTGAATCAGGTATTCGAATTCATCCGGCGCTTCCCGGCCGCGCTCGGCAAGAAATCGAAGACCGGTGTCCAGCCGGAAAGGCCGCTCGCGGATATGCGACATTGACTGGGCGCGCGGGCGGGGAGCAGTCCATTGTTTCCATTTCGCTTCGCGCTTGTTATCGGCGGTTGCTTCAAATTCGCCGCGCGCGCTGGCCTCGATGCAAATCCCGAAGCCGGCGAGCTTCTCCGTTGCGCACTTCTGCATCCAGCCGACCAACTCCTGGTCGAACCCTTTTTCACTGTAAGCTAGGGGCGAACGAGCCTTGTCCGACCATTCAGAAGAGCGGGCCAAGGCCGACGCAAGGTTCGGGTCTTGTGCCTCCCGCCGCTTGACATCTTCCGACAAAGGAGCTGTGTCCTGGGCTTTTGCGATCAGACGGTGAAGCCACGCAATCTCGTAGAGCGCGGTATCCTGCTCGGTCCGGTTCAGCGCCGCATCTATCTTGCTTCGATCCTTCTTCTCAAAGATCCATTTATCGGCGGCGATCACGTCTCGCCCTACCGCCGTCTGTTCCAGTGCCGGGTGAAGCAAGATGCGCCGCCGTCCGATCGTTGCGGCGTTCATGATGGTGACGGCCACCGGCCGGCCATCCGCGGCGTACACAAGGGCGGCCCGAACCGATTGAGGGTCGAAGGCGCGAGAGTCGATCGCGGTTCCATCTTTCCTCACCAGGCGCAACCGCATCCCGGACGCGTCCATCTCCCACCCAAAGCCAACAATGGGCACGGTGGCCTGTGAATCGCGGCCGATCATGATGCCGCCTACCCGGGAAAACCCGCGCAGCTTGTCGTAGCTGCGGGCGGTCGAAAACGACGCACGGATCTCCGCGGATTCCAGAGGAGACGCGCATTTCTTGAGGAACGCGGTCCTTATGGTTGGGGGAGCGCTGTCGGCGTGTGGCATGAGCCAGTCGTCGTAGACTACTAGGTCCTCTCCGAGCCGACGGTACATTCCGTCCCCGTACCACCGGGACAAAGCGCTGGCATAATCCTCGGCGACGCTCTGGGTCTCCGCGGCAGTCGCGGCCGGCGCCGATCGTGCGCACATGTACGGCGGCCGATCGCGCAGGTGCTCCGCAACCTGCTGCTCCACTTCTAGCGATCCCGTCCACTCGCGCACGTGCTGAGTGGAATTCCAAGGCATCGCCGGAGTCCGCCATTCGTTTTCGCGAACACGCGCGAAAGCCTGCTCAAAGCTGACATGGCCGTCCAGCGCTTGCTCGACGGCGGACACTTTCCGCCGGTAGGCTGTATCGAGGACGCTCTTGGAAACCTTACCCAGCAGCGCTTTCGCCAGATAACCTGAGGGTTCCACCGGCTTCAAGATCTGTCCCCACACCTCGCCGAGGACTGCTCCGCCCGAATTCTCAAGACCGGTATAACGCAAGAATTCCCCTGCGCCCGCCATGCGGCGTTGCCAATTGCTCCAACGCTCCGGATTGCTCGCCTGGCTCAGAATGTGGTCGCGGAACATCTTTCCGATCTCGGTTTGGGGACCCGTCTCGCGAGCCACGCTCTCCGCGATCCCGACCTGCTCCTGCACGGCCACGGGCAGGTCCGCAGCGCTGGATTGCGCCGCCCCAGCGGCTGGGCCGGTATCGTTCCGGCTGGCTTCAGCAGTCTGGACGATGAATTCGCGGACCTCGCGTTGCCGGTATTCCGGTTCGGGGCGCGATCCGTCCCAGAAGGAGCGCGACTCGGTTGCCGCGCGTTCGAAGGCGCGAGCGAGGCGATTGACGCGGTCGAGATCGGTGGGTCCGATCGGAGGATTTGAGGGATTGCCCGCAGGGGGCGGCGCGGCGGTGTTATCGGCGCGGTCTTCTCCTTCGGCTTCGCCGTTCTGTGCCACTACGATGTCCCAGGCCGTTACGAATCTCTGATGCACAGAGGGCAGAACCGCGGTATTCGCCCCAATGCCAATCGCGGCCGCCACCCAGCAGGCCATCGCCGTTAGCGAAAGCCAGCGCTGGCCTGTACTGAAGCTTTTGAGATACGCTTTGCCGCTGAGGGCGTAGACGATGCGCGCACCTAAGCCGGACGGCTTGCTCTCCATGGCTGTTTTCGGATTCCAAAGCTCGTCCCAGTCGAGATGCATACGCCGCTCGTAGTCGATGCGGGCGATTTCGGCGATGAGTTGCTCACGCGCCGTAGGCGAGAGCGAAGGGCCGCGACTGTCCAGGACGCGCAAACGCTCCTGCATGGCCTCGGTCGGGGGAAGATGCTTCCACTCGCCGCGTTTGCGCTCGTCATTCAAGCGAGTCATTTCGTCGCGGTATAGCTTCGCCAGCCTTTCCGTCAGTGCTTTTTCCGCGCGAGCGTATCGGATCCACGCGCATGCGGCGGTGGCCCCGGCTAAACCTACCGTCCCAAGCCACATCCAGACCTTGATTTTTCGAATCGTCCCGGCGATGGGTCCAAGATGTTCCAGGGCTTCCCGGGCGTTCTGCGGGTTCACTGGGATTACGACCCCCGCAAGGAAAGCCACGGCAACGGCGGCCGCGAAGACGATCAACGAGACCATGGTGATGTCCCGCAGAAGATCCAGAACCGACTTCTTCGCGACCAGCCGTATCAATTCGGGCACTTCCGGTTTCCGCTTGAGTTGCGCTTCCAGTCCGCGGATGATGCTCCGGTCGATATACAGATAGAGGGCTGCGAGGAAAGGGAGCAGAATTAAGACGCTCATGACGGCCTCCACGTAGTCTGACTTCACTATGTAGAGCGCAAATTAGTCTTAAAAGGGGACAGCGGCCTTCGTTGTGGAACTCATCGAGACGCCAATCCACCGCTTCAGGTGGCCTGCAGCGCCTCGGCTATTTCCTTCTCCGCAACGGCGCCTTCCCGGATGAGCTTCCAGTAAGGCTCCGTGATATCCACGGTGGTGGCGCCTTCGCCCGAGCAGGCGCCGGCGTCCAGCACCAGGTCCACGCGGCCATCCATCATGCCGAAGACATCGATGCCGCTGCGGCAGGTGGGCGATCCCGACATGTTGGCGCTGGTGGAAATCAGGGGCTGATTCAGCGCCGCGATCAGCGCATTGGCGATCTTGCCGCGCGACTGCCGCAGGGCCAAGCGTCCCGTGTTGCCCGTTACCTTCAGCGGCACGCGCGCCGAAGCCGGTACGATGATGGTCAGCGGCCCCGGCCAGAAGCGGCGCGCCAGAATATAGAAGCGGTTGTTCAACTCCGAAGCCAGATCCTCGGCCATCATGGCGTCGGCCACCAGCAGCGGCAGCGAGCGGTGAATCTCGCGGCCCTTGGCGCGGAACACTTGCGACACGGCCCGCAGGTTGAACGGATCGGCCACCAGCGTGTACAGCGCATCGCTGGGGATGGCGACCACTCTGCCGCGGCGCACGGTGGCGGCGGCGCGTTCGATCGCTTCCGGTTGCGGCTGCTCCGCATCTACTTCCACTAAATCAGTTGCCATATGCGCCGCGACCCCTAGCGCGGCCCAATCGCTTCCGCTACATCGATGGCCATCTGGTAGCGGCCGAAGGGCGCGCTCAACTGCACGCCCTGCACCATTCCGCGGACGCGCTCCACCATCTCTCGCGCAATGGCCACGCCTTCCTGGCGGGATTTCTCGGCGTTGTCCACCAGCCGCATACGTTCCATGAAAGACTCCGGCACGGGCACGCGCAGTTCGTTCACCATGAATTCGGCGTTGCGAAAGCTGGTCAGCGGCCAGATGCCGCAGATCACCGGGATCTTCACGTGCACGATGCGCTTCAGAAATTGTTCGAGCAGAGCCAGATCGAACACCGGCTGCGTCACCACGTACTCGGCGCCGGCTTGCACTTTCCACTCGAACCGGCGAATCTCTTCGTCCATATTCAACGCGCCCGGGTTCACTCCCACGCCGATCAGCAGCGCGGTTTGCGACCCCATGGGATTGCCGCCGATATCCAGGCCGTGGTTCAGGTTGTTCGCGATATTCACCAGCCCGATGGCGTCCACGTCGAAGACCGCCGTGGCGTCCGGATAACTGCCCATGCGCGGCGGATCGCCGGTGATGCAAATGAGGTTGCGCACGCCCGCGCAGTGCGCGCCCAGCAATTCCGATTGGATGCTGAGAATGTTCCGGTCGCGGCAGCAGAAATGATTGACCGCTTCGATGCCGGCTTCCCGCTGGATAAGCTGGCAGGTGACCTGCGAGCTCATGCGCGCGCTGGCCCTCGGCCCGTCCGGCACGTTGATGCAATCGATGCCCTGCGCGGCGCACAGCTTGGCGCCGGCGATCTCTTTGGAGGCATCCACGCCGCGCGGCGGCAGAATCTCCACAAACGCCACGAATTTCCCCGCGGCCAGCTTAGCGCCCAATTGCGATTTCTCCTCTATGGGCACTTTGGCCATGGCTTGCGCCTTGGCCTTGGGCTCCTCTACCGTCACGCCCAGCTTTTTCTGTACCGGCTGCAACGAGCGGGCCTCCGCGCGGATCAGCTTGATGTGCTCGGGCGTGGTGCCGCAGCAGCCGCCCACGATCCGCACGCCGGCCCACAGCAGGCGCCGCGCATATTGCGCCATGTACTCCGGCGAGCACAGGTAGAGATTGCGGCCCTCCACGCGTACCGGCACACCCGCGTTGGGCATGGCGCTGATGGGCTTTGAGGTGTATGCCATCATGCGCTCCACGGTTTCGAGCGTGGTCTTGGGGCCTACCGAGCAATTGACGCCGATCACATCCGCCGGCCATTCGTCTAACTGGCGCGTGAATACCTCGGTCTCCGTGCCGCCCGGAAGGTTGCCGTTATCGTCGATGGTGACGTGCGCCACAATGGCGATGTCCGGTCCGGCCGCTTCGCGCGCGGCGAACACCGCCTCGCGCAGCTCATCCAAGTTGCCGAAGGTTTCCAGCACCAGCAGGTCGACGCCCGCGTCCAGCAGCACGTCCACCTGCTCGCGGAAAATGGCGCGGGCTTCCGCGAACGAGGTGGGTCCGAGCGGCTCAATGCGGGCTCCCAGCGGACCGATGGCGCCGGCCACGAAAGCGTTCTCGCGCGCCGCCTCGCGGGCCAGCCGGACACCCGCCTGGTTGATGGCGCGCAGCTTCTCGGCGAATCCGAACGCAGCCAGCCGCATGCGGTTGGCGCCGAATGTATTGGTCTCCAGAATCTCGGCGCCCGCCTTCACATACTCCTGGTGAATCTGCCGGACCATATCGGGCGCGGAGACGTTCAACTCGTCGAAGCAGCGGTTGATGAACACGCCCCGCGAGTAGAGCATGGTGCCCATGGCGCCATCGGCCACCATGGCGCGGCGGGCAAGTTGCTCTCGAAACTCTTGGGCGCGGGTTGCGGAGGCGGTCGGCATGTGGAGGATATTCGGGTCTGCTGTTCGTGGCGCGGCAGGTCCGGATACCGTGATTTTACCGCATGTGGGACGGGGAATCGTAACTCGCCGCCCGCACCAGGTAGTCCATCTCCTTTGTCCAGCATGTGAGGGTTCCGGCAGACGTGGAAGCCCCAGACGCCCAAACTGGCCCCAGTTTTTCAACCTTGCACCTCCGCGTAGGCGAGTTCCATTAACTTCGCGTCAACCGACCGCTGTTGAAATTCGCTTACTGCCAGGACGTCGTGGCCCAATAACCGCAACGCTCGCACGGCGGCGAAATCGCAACTCTCGCCGGCCAGAAATCTCATCTGAGCGGCTTACCCGGCTTTGGAGCCGAGGCTATATACACCCTCGTGCGCGATCGATTCCGCGGCATAATCGAGGCAGGCGCGAATGTCGGCTTCGGTCAGCCGCGGATAGCCGTCAAGGATATCCGTTACACTGGCGCCGTCCGCAAGTTTGCGCAAAACGAGCTCAACCGGAATGCGCGTGTTACGAACCACGGGTTTGCCGTGCATAACAGATGGATTAACTTCAATTCGATCGGTCACTGTATCCTCACACATGAACTGTACCAAGGGCTGCGATCGGCAACGCAGGCGTGCGTGCGCCACACCGCCAGCCCGGCTGGGTGGCTCGGAACGCGATGCGCAGGGAGATGCGTTAAGTGGGCAGGGCAGTGGTGTCGTACAATAGAGAGACAAACCAGTGGGCGGTTAGCTCAGCCGGTTAGAGCGCCTGCCTTACAAGCAGGAGGTCCGCGGTTCGAGCCCGCGACCGCCCACCATTTTTCAACTACTTACCGAACTCCGAGGTCAAGTTTCGCGTCAAAACCATCAATTCTCGACCGGAACCAGTTCCTCGACAAGCCTATCCGTCGTGGGTTCGATAGACTGGCGGCGCCGGTCGAGATCCGAACCGCCCGTGTGGTGCGGGGCCATACGGGAGAGGAACTTGACCCGCGTTTTTCAGCCAAATTGGCATTTTTTCGCTTCAAGGCAATCGATCGTTATCAATAACTTCCGGGAAAGTTCCTCAGAAGACGTCGTTAGCCGGAGGATTGTCTATCCCTTCGCAGCTTAAAGGTGGAGATTGCCTGGATCTCTTATTATCAACTACTTAATTGGATCCGTGCTGGATTTGCCGGCTTTTGATCAGCACGTTTGGATCCTGGATGCGCAGTTTGGCGCATCTCTGCAACTCTTTGCAGCATTAGTAGAGACGCGGAATCCCCCTTGCCAATTGAACTCTAAGTTATTACAATAGTAATAACGTACTGGAGGTAGCCGTGGTCGAACTGAAGGTCCGCAAATTCGGAAACTCCCTCGGCGTGGTCCTGCCCAAAGAGGTGATCAACCGCTTGCATGCCGGCGACGGTGAGCCGCTGTTCCTGATCGAAGCTCCAGAGGGTGGCTACAGGCTCACGCCTTACGATCCGGAGTTCGAAAAAAAGATGGCCAAGGCCGATGACATCATCAGCCGGTACCGCAATACACTGCACGTTCTGGCCAAGTGAAGGAACCGGTCTGGATCGATAAGCGGGATGCGCTCGTGCTGCATGACCGCCTGATCGCGCTGCACGGCGGGGCCGCGGGATTGCGCGACAATGCTTTGCTCGAATCTGCTCTGGCCCGATCGCGGCAGCATTTCGCCTATGCCGAGTCTCCCGACATCGTCGACATGGCCACCGCCTATACGGCCGGCATCGTGCGCAACCATCCCTTCGTGGATGGCAACAAGCGCACGGGCTTTGTGGTGGGAATCCTGTTTCTCGAACTCAATGGCTACCGCTTCACCGCCAGCGAAGAAGACGCGGCGCAGGCGGTCCTGGAACTGGCGGCCGGAAACCTCGATGAAGCAGGCTATAGCGCTTTTCTCCGCGCCAACGTGGCACGTTCGAAGAAATAGGGTGCGGGCTCCTCGCTTTGGTCCGTTGGCCAGAGCGATGCCTGTGCGTCGCGTTCACTGCTGCGGAACATGCCAGACGCTTATGATTTCCACCCGGCGCCGATCGGGTATGCCTGCCAGGTACTGAGCCATCCCCTTGACGCCGTCGACGACGTTGACTTGCAACGGAAGTCCACCAATGATCCTAAAGCACCGCCGAACCATCCTCGTATGATTTGCTGCGCCGATCCTTCTATGCCGAGCCGGCTCCGTGCCGGTTCCCTCCTGGTGGTCGGCGGTTCGCGTGCTCGAACCGCGGACCTCCTGCCTATAAGGCAGCGCAATGTAGTTTAGACCTCAACCACTATCCGCCATTGGCGGATAATTTGGGGTCCAGTGGAGCCGATTGAGACGTCCGTCTTTACAAGGCAGATCGTGGCTCTGCTCGAAGAGTACGGGAAATTTCAGTCTCGGCTGGCAGCCACCCCCGTATGCATATCCTAAGAATGCAACGTCCGACCTGACCCCGAAGCAGGTTGCGCGACTGGCCAAATTGGTGAAGGAGGAGCGCGGCGATGAAACCGAGGATGTTTGAAGAATTATTGCAAAGCGTGTGCGAAGGCGGCGCGATTCTGCGCAGCCGCCGGAACCCCTCGCGCCGGTATGAAATCCGATCTTCGGGGATCCGGGCGATTCGCGAACGAACCAGCCTCTCGCAGTCGCAGTTCGCACACTTGATGGGTGTCAGCGTGAGGACGGGACCGGCCGCTGCCCTATTGAGGATCATCGCTCACGAGCCTGAACTGGCTGTGAGGGCGATTCATCGCATGTAGCGCGCGCTGCCTGTATGCCCTTGTGGAAACTGGCCTTGGCTCGCCACATAGGCTCCATCGTCCGGTGTGATATCCTGCGAGGCATGATCGCAACCGACAATCTGTTCGCGACAACCGAGCTCTCACCAGCCCGCGCCGAGACCATCAAGAAGACTTACTTTCTGCTGGGACTCAGCGTGGCTGCGGCCTTTTGCGGCGGATACCTCGGCGCGCAATCGGACGCGCTGGCCAGCCTGTTTACTGGGTGGCTCGGCTGGATCCTGGCGATGGTCCTGTTGAACGCGATTCCCCGGGTAGCCATCGCGGCCCGCCACAATCCGGTTTTGGGCGTCAGCGCCCTGGTGGGCGACGGATTTGTATCGGGCCTGGTGCTGGCTCCCATTCTGCGGTTCGCGAGCCGCTACGCGCCGGGAACCATACAAAGCGCCGCGCTGATGACGCTGATCGCATTTGGGGCGATCTCGCTGTTCGTCATGTCGTCGAACCGCACCTTTTCCGCGCCGCGTGGACTGATGCTGGGGATCTTTGTGAGCATCATCGCCGCCATGGTGCTGAATGCCTTTCTGAATATTGGCATGCTCGGAATATTGATCGCGGCCGGCATCGGCATCCTGGGCGTCTGCATCCTGGTATATGCCACCAGCGAGGTGCTCCACAATCCCGCGGCCGACAGCCCGATCCCCGGCGCGCTGATGCTGTTCGCGGGCCTCTTCAACGTGTTCGTCGCGCTTCTGAACATCTTCCTGCGGCTGTACCGCCGGCGATGACCCGCTGCGTATGTTTGGCGCTCGCAGCCTGTTTCGCACTGCCGTGCTCCGCGGACACTTTGCTATCGCCAGCCGAGGTGGAGCAACTCATTCAAACCTTCGGTCCGGTGATGAAGTTGCACTCCACCGAACGCTACCTGATGGACGATCCCGACTATATCCTCGATTCCGGCAAGACGGCTCTTGAGTGGGGCCTCGTCCACCACGCTCAAACTTACGAGACGTTTGCGATCGAGGGCGTGCGCAGGGCCTCCATCGCTTCGGAAGCCGCTCTGGCGGGCGCGTGGCGGCAGGCGCAGAGCGATCCGCGCGCCTACTCGCCCGACTTCCGTTGCTGGCTGCACATCGGCGACAGCCTGCTCGCGGGAGACCAGTCGCGCGCCAAGGCTCTGGTGTCCGTAATCGAAGCCCCCGATCGCACGCACGTCGATCTGCAGTTCTGGTTCTTCTACCCGTTTAACGGGCCCGGCAAATTTCATCTGACCATCGGGAAGGTGGTCGACGATCGCGTCAAGATGAATACTTGCGGCCGGCATTATGGCGATTGGGAACACGTTACGCTGCGGCTGGTGCGCGCGCACGCGGCGGACACCGACGCCTGGCGGCTGCAGGATGTATATCTCTCGCGGCACTCCATCAGCCAATGGCTGGGCGGTGTTTCCGGGCTGCGCTTCACGGGCCGCCACCCCATCGTGTACATCGCACGCGACTCTCACGCGCACTATCCGTCCGCCGGGACTCATTACTATCGGAGAGCGTGGCAAAAGAACTTCTGGCTCGGGAGCGCGGCTGTCGACCTGGAGGATTGGACCGATGATGGTCCGGTGTTCGATACGTCCCATCCCGGCCACTATCGGATTATCTCTACTAACATCGCTAACTGGAGGCTAACTCCCCCGGCTTGGCACGCATTCGCCGCGCCTTGGGGCCAGTACGAAAAGCTGAAGTTCTCGTACGGGCACATTTACACTTACAAGGAAATCGGGGGAGGCCCGCGTGGGCCGGCGTTTCACGGCGCCGACGATTAGCTTCCGCGCCGCACGCCGTGCACGTGATACGGCACGTAGTAGCGCGGGTCGTCGCGCATCGCGATTTCGAAACCCGCGCCTGCCACGAATTCCCTCACGAAATCGAGGGTGCGAAACGCCTCGCCTTCGCCACGTGCGGCGCGAAAATCGTGGGCCGCGATGCACACGAAACGCGCGCGGCGGAGCGCCTGCTCGCATCCGGGCAGCGCTAGCCGCTCGGCGCCTTCGATGTTCATCTTTAAGAAATCGATCCGTTCAATGCCGTGCGTGGCGGCCAGATCGTCAAAGCGCACGCCCTGCACCGGGTAACTCGACGGCGTCGGATTTCCGGCGCGCACATAGTTGGACTCCCACACCGGGAGCGTCTCGATTTGCAAGTCGGCGGCCCGGTCCATGCACGCGTAATTCATCGGCGTGACGTTCGCCAGCCGGTTGAGTTCGCACAACCGGCACAGCGCCGCGAATGAGACCGGATGCGGCTCGATGGCCCAGACATGCCCATCGGGTCCCACCGCGCGCGAAAAGGCGAATACGTCTTCGCCGCGCCCGGCTCCGATATCGACGATGGTGTCGCCCGCTTGCGGCTTGTAGAGGTGAAACCAGTAATCTTCGGCATCGCGGAAGTGCTTGCGCGCCTGTCCCGCCCAGCGCTCCCAGTTGTGCGCCGCCACGCGGAACATATCGGGATCCGGAAAATAGTCCGGACCGATGCGGCGAATCCACAGGCCGTCCCAGAAGATCTCGACGTCGACGCCCGGCATGGCCGCGCGCGCCAGTTCCGTCGCGCGGCGCGCCAGCGTATCGCGGTCTTCGCCCGGCGCTTCAGGTACCCACATGCGTATTGGCTCGCTTCAGGCGCAGCGCCAGCAACCGCCGCCGGTCGTCGGAAAGGGCCGCGCGCCCGCTGCGCCGAGGCATCCCCGTCCGCCTCCTAGGCGCACGCAACACTTTTTCGAGATACGCTTCGAACGGCCCAGCGTGCAGATTGCGCGCGTATTCGAGCGCCGTGCGGCGAGACCGCTCCGCCAACTGTTCGTAGTGCGCGCGATCGGTGAGCACGCGCTCGAGCACCGCCGCCCACGGTCCTACGTCCTGCAGTGGAATCTCCACCGCCGGCACCATCAACTCGTCCACCATGGGAAGGTAGTGCGCCACCGGATTCACCGGCAGCAGGTAATCGACGCCGAGCATGGCCTCCGCCAACCCGCCCACGGCGCTGGCCATTACCGGAATGCCGCGCGACATGGCTTCCAGAATCACGCGCGAGCGCGCTTCGGCCCACAGCGACGGCGCCAGCATCACGCGCGTTTGGCGCAGCAAATCGTCGATGTCGTCCATGGGCGCGAGCACGGCGATGTTCGGCAGTTTTCGCAGCGCCGCGAAATCCACGGCGGTGGTTCCCCAAGTGGGAACGGCCGCGAACTCCACGCCGGGGAAGCGCTCCGCCAACGCCAAAAAAATGGAAATCCCCTTCACCGCGCACGGATTTACCATGCTGACGAAGCGGTTCTCGAAGCGGCCAAGCTGCGGGTGTCCGCCCGGATCGAGCAGCGAGATGGGCACGTGGATAGCTTCCACGCCACCCCACTGGCGCGTGTATTCGGCCACGTATTCGCTCACCGCCACCACGCCGTCGGCTTGGCGTAGGGCTTCCGTGTGGAAGGCGCTTGGCAATCCGCTGTCCGGACCGAACGGCAGCGGCACGGTGGCGCGCACCAGGTACACTACGCGCGCCCGCGGAGCGCGCAGTGCGATATCCAGCATCAGGTGGGCCGGATCGTCGGTGGAAGCGACGATGATTTCCGGATCGAAAACGCGCACCTGGGCCGCGAAATAGGAGCGCAAGCTTGGCGCGCGGGTCAAAATGCGGACCTCCACGCCATTGAGCCGGAATTGCACGCTGTCGCCGTCCAGTGCATCCACCGCGGCTCCGCGGGCGGCCAACTCGCGTACCAGCGCGGCGTGCGCCTGCTCGCCAAAGTGCTCCACACGCGCGACCACACGCACGGCGTGTCCCCTGCCTGCCAGCGCCTCCATCAGCAGGCGGTTCGACTTGTCGCCGCCACCGTACGACGGATAGTACGGCGAATTATGTGCCAGCAGGATGCGCAATTCTCATGTTGCCATAGCCTGGACCGGCTGCGCCTGCGACAGAATCGCTTCCACTGCCGCGAGATCTTCCGCGGTAAGGCGCCAAGCCCCCGCCGACGCATTGGCTTTCACCTGCTCGGGCGATTTCGCGCCCGCGATCACCGATGCAACGGCCGGTTGCGCGGCCAGCCACGACACCGCCAGTTCCAGCATGCTCTGCCCGTGCGCAGCCGCGAACTCCGCGAGCGATTCCACCAAAGCCAGGTTCGCCTCCGTGAACACCTTCGGACCGAATCCGTCTTGCGCCCGGCTGCCCTCCGGCAGCGGTTGCCCGCTGCGATACTTCCCGGTGAGTAGCCCGTTTGCCAGCGGAAAGTAGGGGAGGAACGCGATACTGGCGCGCCGGCACTCGGGGATGACATCCGCCTCCGGTTCGCGATGTACCATGCTGTATTGATTCTGCACGCTTACGAAGCGCGCGCCACTGGCTGGCACGGCCGCCTCCGCGGCGCGCAGTTGATCGCCCGTGAAATTCGAACAGCCGATCTCGCGCACCTTGCCCGCGCGCACCAGTTCGGCGAGCGCGCCCAGCGTGTCCGCGATGGGCACCTCGGGATCGGGCTGGTGCAACTGGTACAGATCGATACGATCCGTCCCCAGGCGGCGCAGGCTGTCCTCGGCCGCCTGCCGCACATATTCGGGACGCGCGCCGCGCCGTTGCTCGTCCATCTTCATTCCAAACTTGGTGGCGATCAGCGCGACATGGCGGCGCCCCTGCAGTGCCCGGCCCAGAAACTCCTCACTCTGGCCGGCGCCATAAATGTCCGCCGTATCGAAGAAATTGATGCCGGCATCCAGTGCGGCGTCGACCACCGCCGCGCTCGCGTCCGCTCCGATGCGCCATCCGAAGTTATTGCATCCCAGCCCCACCACAGGGACTTCCAGCGATCCGATCCGTCTTGTTTCCAATTTGCGGGCCTCCTTACCGATAGCTTTGGATGGTTGGCTATATTAAGTGGATGCAATGGTTCGAAGACGAAGTATTCTGGCAGACGTTTTATCCGCACATGTTCAGTGAACGCAAGATGGCCGCGGCGCCCGCCGAGGTAGAGCGCGTGCTGGCGCTGAGCGGCGTCCAACAAGGGAGCGTTTTGGACCTGTGCTGCGGCCCGGCGCGCCACGCGCTCATTCTGGCGCAAAAAGGATTCGAGGTCACTGGGGTGGACCGCTCCGAGTTTCTGCTGAGCAAAGCGCGCGAAAGGACCGCCGGCACGGCTGTTGAATTGGTCCGCAGCGACATGCGCGATTTCGTACGTCCGGACGCCTTCGATCTGGCGCTGAGCCTGTTTACGTCGTTCGGGTATTTCGATACGCGCGACGAAGATCTGGCGGTGCTGCGCAACGTGCACGCGAGCCTGAAGAAGGGCGGCGTGTTTGTGATCGACGTGTTGAGCAAGGAATACCTTATCCCGCGCTGCACAACGACCTGGGAACAGTGGCCCAGCGGCGAGATCCATGTCAGCCATTACGACGTTTTTCCCGGGTGGGGACGGATCCGCGTGCAGTGGCTGCTGGTGGAAGGCGAGCGCGCCCGCACCTTCGCGTTCGAGCACAACCTCTATTCGGGCCAGGAACTGGCGGCGTTGCTGGAGCGCGCGGGGTTCACGGACGTGCAGATCTTCGGCAGCTTGGAGGGCACGCCGTACGATGCGGCCGCCACACGGCTGGTGGCACGCGCGCGAAAATTGTAGGGCGGGCAATCAAATAGTGGGGCAGGCCCTCGGCCTGCGGCGGCCTCCCAGCCGCCATCTTCTCTTCGCAAAGGCTCGCCGCCGGGCACAGCCCGGCTTAGCCGGCTTTCAGCCAGCCCCAGGAGAGCGAAGCTCGCCTGCGCCACTTCTGCGCGAGATGGCCGCTTAGAACCGGTAGTCCGGCGGCTTGATGTTCTTAATCCGCAGATACACTTCCGCCTGACCGCGATGATGCGCGGTATGCGTGAAGTAGGCCCATAACCGCTCGCGCCCGCTCATCGGACCGGTCATGGCATCCAGCTTGTCCGGCGTGATCTCCGCCAGCGCTTTGGTGCAGAAGTCGAACGAGTCGCGCAAAAATTGTATGCTGCTCTCTTTGTCGAACACGCCTTTCGGATCTTTGTAAGCCGCCGCGATCTTCTCGGGCGGATCTGGAGCCTTTAATCCGCTCACGGTGGCGAAGGCCCGGTTGTT
>Ga0302324_100015617_pt1 | contig 15216 bp, 14 predicted proteins | sample Palsa_T0_1_FD_201949 | JGI IMG/M metagenome (GOLD analysis project Ga0302324, IMG submission 201949) | Peat permafrost microbial communities from Stordalen Mire near Abisko, Sweden - Palsa_T0_1 | ecosystem: Environmental > Terrestrial > Soil > Palsa > Peat permafrost | place: Sweden: Abisko...
GCCTGCACCATGCGCTCTACCGCCATGTCGTGCGCTTCACGCGACGCACCGCCGCAGGCGTCCGTAACGATGTAGACTTCATAACCCGCGTCGAGCGCGGAGAGGACAGGCATGGCGACGCACACCTCGGTCCACTGCCCGGCGATCACGACCTTTTTCCGTCCAGTCTTCTCCACCCAGTCGACGATACGCGGGTCTTCCCATGAATTGAGAGTCGTCCGATCAATCGGCTTGATTCCCTTAGTCGCCTCCGCCAGAGGCGCGACCAAACCCTGGCGCTCCTTGAAGGCAGTCGTAGTCTGGATTGGCACTTTGAAGATCGCAGCCGCCTCGACTAGGGCGACGGCATTGTTGATGAGCTCGCTCGCGTCGTGCGAGCGAATGGTAAGCGTCTGTAAATATTGGTGGTCGATCATCAGCAGCGAATGATTATCCGGGCTGAGCAGCGTTTGGGCTGGATTGGCAGGCATCGCATCTCTCCTTTAGCGCATGTTGGGCTTGCGTGATCGCGAAGATCTTGGGGCAGGGTCACGCGCCTTGCAAGCGCCCCATCGTTTGCTTTTATTGCACGTCTCGTGCCTCGGAGTTAGGCTCCTTAAGTCATCTGTAGGCCTGTATTTCCGGGCCCATGACTTCAGGAGACGTCGGCTCTGCGACAATGGCTGTCCGGGAGGCGACTCGTTCCGCACTATGCGAGGGTGACGCGCTAACTCTTGCCACCGAAGGTGCTGCTCGCGCCGGCCCGCCTTTTGCGCGTCCCGCGGAGAGTGGGGGCCCTCATAGTCCAGTGAGCGCAGGGTCGCCCAGGGATATTCCGAGGCGGCGATCGGAAACGCCGCACCGGCCACCGAATTATACCTGCGAATATGCGAGCGGGCGCAGGACGATACTGGTTACGCTCGAAACGGTCGGCGGGTCCAGCTTGAACTGTGGATCGGCGGCTAGTTTCCTCCAGTCGGGGTCGGCCGAGAACTTTTCCCAGCCTGCTTCGAGGGCCGCGACATCCGGGAAGCTGAGCATATATGTCAGGCTCGGCAATCTGGGCCCGATCAGCGCATCGGCATAAAAAACGCCGGCGGCGCCGGCTTTCGCGAAGATGCCGAACTCGCCGTGATGGAACATTTCCACCTTTCGTATGTGGTCCATGTTCGTCGGCGACACGTACTGGCGCAGATGGTAGACGCGCTTTTCCTTCTTTGCGGCAGCGGCCGGAACGACGAGCCTTGGATAACCCTCGAAGGCGCGCAGCAAGGTGCTCTCGATCCTACTGAATGGCGGCGCGCCCCCGGGAGCGTCCCAGAAGGGCGCTGCGGCCTTCATGAAGGCGGGGTCCTTCGCCAGTTCCAGATCGGCCCTCACCAGGGTTTCGAGTTTGGTGGATGGCAGCAGAAGGTAATAAGCAGGCGTATCCGGACCGAAATAGATGGAGAAGGCCCCGATAGGCCCGATCCCGAGCCGGTTCAGAGCGGGGATTAGCGCGCCGGCGAAGTAGCTGTCAGTTAACCTCGTACCCGGCCCACTTACCAGCTGATAGCGCCGGAAATCATAGTATTCGGCCGCGGCGGTTGGACTGCTGGCGGGCGATTGGCCACGTGCGGTAGCTGCGCCGGCCACTGACAGAGCCGACGCTGTGAGAGAAGTTGAGAGAAAGTTTCTGCGGTCCATGGTTTTCCAAAAGCGACGATTCAGATTCTATCAGGAGACGATCGGGCGCCGCACACCGCATCCACCTCCAGTGCGAGCGGCCCCCTTGCCTCTCTCATTTCCGGCCGTTTGCCTGCTTAGTACGGGGAAGCATTGCAGGTTCAAACGCATAGAACATATTGTTGCTGACAGACTGGCGCACTGTCGGGGAGTTCAAATGTTCGTAACCCGATCCCCAATAGACCATGCCATCGGCAATCGCCGGACCGCTAGCCACCGAACCGCCCGAGGCGAAGGACCAGAGAATCCTGCCCGTGCCGGCGTCGAGCGCGCGCATGTGGCCCTTCGGATCCATCGCGCCGGCATAGACCACCCCATTCGCGACCGAGACCGGACCGAACGCCCAGCTTCCCGTCGGCTCCGCAGTCTGCCAGAGGATCTTGCCCGTCGCCGGATCGAGCGCACTCCACATTCCGCCGGTGGCGATAATTCCCGAAGGCTGCATTGGCCAATCCTGAAAGGCGCTGTTGGTAATGGCGATATAGAGATGCTTCCCGTCCGTAGCCGAGCCCCATTCCGTTCCGCCCGACTGACCGCCGGGACCCACCTGCGTGCCCCATACCACTCTGCCGGAGTCGCGATCGATTCCCCAAAACATGCCGCTTTTCTGTCCTGCCGCAAGCATGTCGCGGGTTTCGCCATTCACCATTGCGGTATACAGCATGGCGCCTTGGCCAAAGTCGAGATCGCCGCCGCGCGGTTCCGGGCACGCGCCAAGGCCCGGCTCGTTGACGAAGCAGTTACCGTTCCAGGTGTCGAAGGGCGTGACGCGAGTCGCCCACTTGATGGCGCCCGTCTTAAGATCGAGCGCCACAAATGAATCCATGTGGTCATCGACAGACAGGCAGTCGCGCTTACCGCTCTGCTGGCAGGCAGCGACGTCCTTGGGCGTGGTGTAGTTGTTGCCGGTGGTGATATAGACCATCCCGCGTTTAAGATCTATGGCCGGCGTGCTGCTCCAGATGGCGGCGCCCGTGTATCCTTTCGGCGCCATCGGCGTCTGCCAGATCACCCTGCCGGTCTTCACGTCGACTGCAGCCGTGCTCGCGACGAACGAGCAGCATTCGTACTTCGTGTCGGTCGCCCAATGCTCTTCATTCGACGACGTACCGATATAGATAACGCCGTTGTAAACGGCCGGCGACTGCGTCAGTATCGTCGCCGGATGCTTGTCCAGCATCACCTTCCAAAGCAAATCGCCCGTTTCGGGATTCAAGCCCAGCAGATAGGAGCTGTCGTGCCTGGCGCCGAAGCTTTGCGGCTGCTGCGCAACCACCAGGACGCCATCAGCGAGCACCGGCGTGGTCCGCGATACGGAGTCGGTCCAGCCAGTGTATCCCGACACTTTACGCGACCAGGCGACCTGGCCGGTACGCGCATTGAGCTTGTGTAAACCGCCGCCCCAGTCGGGAAAATAGACATATCCGCCGGTGACCAGCGGGGTCGCCGAGACGCTGCCCAGCGTCTGGAAGGTCCAGGCGGGTTTGAGGGTAGCCACATTGCCTACGCCGATCAGAGTCTCGTGGGACTGATTGCGATCGTTGGTCAGATCATTGCCGCTCATTTGCCAATCGATCGGGCCGCCGGCAAGCGACACCATCGCTAAGGTAAGCGGACAAGCGATAATCCACAATCGAGCGCCCGAGGCGCGAATACTGATCACGTTCATGAGTAAGACTCCTTTTCTAATGGGAGACGCGCTCGAACTGGCCGCTGTTGAAATCCTTGATGGCTCTGGCGATCTCTTCCTGCGTGTTCATCACGAACGGCCCACGGCCAACGATGGGTTCATGGATGGGCTGTCCGCTGAGTAGCAGCATGACGGCGTCATCGGTGGCTTCGATGGAAAGGCCACTGCCCCTTGAATTCAGCACGACGAGCTGGCCGTCCCGCGCGGGGGCGCCGCCATTGACCTGCACGGTTCCATGCAGGACGACGAGCGCGGTGTTCCAGCCATCGGGCGCAGGCAGTTCGGCGCTGGCTCCAGCGTGGAGCCGGACATCCCAGATCAGCAGGGGGGAGTAGGTGGTCGCCGGTCCGGCATGTCCCGAATAGTTCCCGGCGATGGCGCGCACGATTCCCGCTTCGTTTGGAAGGGCTATAGCCGGGATGTCTCTGTTGAAGATCGCCTGATATTTTGGCCGGGTCATTTTGTCCTTGGCGGGCAGGTTGACCCACAGCTGCACCATCTCCAGCACGCCGCCCGACCGCGAGAATGCTTCGGAGTGGAACTCCTCGTGAAGGATGCCCGCGGCAGCCGTCATCCATTGAACGTCGCCCGGACCAATCACACCGCCCTTGCCGGTGGAATCGCGATGGGCGACCTCGCCCTTGTAGACGATGGTGACGGTTTCGAATCCGCGGTGCGGATGTTCTTCGACCCCTCTGTGGTGGCCATTGCCGGGAGGGAACTCGACCGGGCCTGCATAATCCAGCAGCAGGAACGGGCTCAGTGCCTTGCCGTGGCTGTTATAGCTGAAAAGGGAGCGGACTGGAAAGCCGTCCCCGACCCAGTGCGGCTGGGGAGTGCTATAGACGCCGATGACATTCTTCATTGCAATCCTCCTTCAAGGCTGCTGGACTCTGCATTCAGCCACGATGTGAGCCGAAGACACGTTTCCCGATTGGACTTTCTTTGTATGCAGCCTGCCTCCAGCTTGCTCGCCTAACACCATCCCCAATAGTCCGAGTAGAGCAATGATAGGCGGCGCCGGACTCTTTACTCGAATGACTCCATATACAAGACCCACCAGCAGTCCTACTACGAATGAGACAAGCAGCGTTTTCATTTCCAAATTCCCTTCAGGCACTCTCGCCGTCGAAGCTAAGCACCTGCTTCGCTTTTGCCTGCCGGCCGGCAACCCGGCTATACGCGTCCACGGCGTTCTATCTCGATCAGCGGCGGCTTTAGCGCCCCCGTTTCAAAACCCAGCCGAAGCTCGGCTTCGATTTCCGCGATCTGCCGAGACGTCAGTCCAAAACTGTCCACTCCAAGCAGCCGGGAGAAATTGTGATAGAAGTCGATGAGGTTGAAGCTGACTCGCGGATGTCCCGGGCTGGCGGTGGCCACCAGCCTGCCCCCGAACCTGAGCGACCGTAGCGCAGACTCGAACATGGGGCCGCCTACGGCGTCAAAGACAGCATCGGCGCCTTTTCCCGCCGTCAGTTCCAGGACCCATTTTTCAAGATCTTCGGTCTTTGTATTGATCACCGCCTCGACGCCGGGAATCGGGTCGGGTATTATATCCGCGCCAATCACGCGCGCCTGTTTCCAATTCGCGATTTGAATAGCTGCCTGTCCCACCGCACCCGCCGCGCCAACCACCAGAACGGTTTCGCCCGGCTGGATTTGAGCTGCATTCACTAAGGATGCCCAGGCTGTGATATACGGAACCCCGATCGCCGCCGCTTGCGCCATATTCAGCGGATTCGATTTGAGCGATAGCGTTTCCACCGGGACAACGACATATTCGGCGTGAGATCCATCATGGAGGATACCGAGCTTCGGCGAGCTGCCCCAGACTTCGACGCCTTCGTGCATGCCTCTCACAGCAACGCCCGCAAAATCCCGGCCCGGGGTTCGCGGCAGAGTCGTCTTCTTGAAGTGTCCCGCGACGTTCCCGATGTCGCTTGGATTGATGGCTGCAGCCTTCACTTGAACGAGCGCTTCGCCTTCGCCGGGCTCCGGAATCGGGACTTCTTCGATTCGCAACACCGACGGCGGTCCAAACTCGGCAAATCGCAACGATTTCATAACGCTATTACTCATGCGCCTCAATTCTCAGTCGCCTTGAGGAACTGCATGCGTCGTGCCGTTGGGGAGTTTCCATGGCTGGCGGAGCGTGCGGCGCCCCTCGCTAGGCAGAATGAATGAGTTGGAGAAAATCGAGTTGGATGAGGAGTCGCGAGCGATGTCGCAATACGGACTCTCTCTGGCGTTCCGGCGACCCAATTGGCCGAATCGGTGCGCATTCAGCGCACAAACATGAAGACTTCTCGGTGGAACGCATTTGGACCGGTTCTTGCATGTCAGCCCCGTGGAGAGTGACAGCGTGGAACAGATGGCAGGCAGCACAGGCAACGGCCACTACAAACCGCCTTTCAGATTCGCCATGGGTGGCGTTCCGCTCGGAAATGAATTCGAGTTTGTGACGGATAAGCAGGCATACGCCACTATTGAGGCGGCGTGGGATGCCGGCGTTCGCTATTACGACGTGGCTCCGTGGTACGGGCTAGGCCTGGCAGAGCGGCGCTTTGGGAGTTTCCTTCACAACAAGAACCGCGGCGAATACGTGCTTTCCACCAAGGTCGGCAAGCTGCTCAAAGCTTCGAAAACCGCGAACAACAAGGAGTATTTCCCTTTTTCGCCTTCGCCCAACGATGTGGTCTACGACTATACGGCATCCGGCGCGCGGAGGTCTATCGAGGATAGCCTGCAAAGGCTCGGCATCGATAGCATTGATATTGCATTCGTTCACGACATCTCGGCAGACAACAAGCATCTTCCGACGCCATGGCTGGAACAGTTCGCGATTGCGCAGAAGGGCGTTTTTCCGGAACTGACTCGCATGCGCGAAGAGGGTCTGATCAAAGGATGGGGTATTGGCGTCAACACGCCGGAACCCATCCTGCGGCTCCTCGCAATTGCGGATCCTGATGTGTGTCTTCTAGCTTCGCAGTATTCCCTGATCGACCACAAGAACGCGCTGGACCATGTCTTTCCTGCGGCTAGAGCCGGGAAAGTGTCCTTTGTGGTCGGTTCGGCGCTCAACGCCGGCTTCATCTCGGGCAGCCCACGGTACAACTACGGAAGCGACTCGTATCAAATTCCTCCAGCGTTCATCGAAAAGCGCAAAAGGCTGCGCGAGGTCGCGGATAACCACGGAGTGGATCTCCGGACTGCCGCTCTGCAGTTTTCCGCGGCCCCAGATGTCGTCGCAGCGCTCGTAGTGGGTTGCAGGAGTGAGCAGCAAGTCATCGAGGATTACACCTCCATGCAAACCAAGATACCTGCGGAATTCTGGGCAGAGATCAAAGCCCAAAACCTGATTGAGCAAAACGCGCCGGCGCCCTCCTGAATGCCGGCATTCAGGAGGGCCGAAACACAGAGCTGTTGGCCAAAAATCAACAAGGAAAAACTCCAGATGACTTCCAAACAACGTACCGTCGGAGTAGCTACCATTCTCGCCGGGGCCAGCCTGACGGCCGCTATTGCTGCAAATGACGCTAAGACCGTTGCGAGCGGCCACCGAGATATCCTGCTGGAAACCACCCAATCGTGGAACGGCAAGCCGTACACGCACTATCCAACGGGCGAGCCGCAGCTGACTACGATCAAGCTGACGATTGCGCCGCACACCACTTTGCCTTGGCACACGCATCCCTTCCCAAATGTTGTCTATGTCCTTTCAGGCACTCTTACGTTGCGGGACCAAGCCAGCGGCAAGACTCAGGTGGTTCATCAGGGGCAGGCCGTCGGAGAGTCGGTTGACGACACCCATCGGGGTGAGTCTGGCGACGAGCCCACTGTCCTGCTAATCACCTATGCGGGCACGCCAGGCGTTCCGACCTCGATCCCTGCCAAGGGGGAGAAGGCAGAGTACTGAATATGGCGGTAAGAACAAGACGTTCACGTGTGGCTACCAGATTGCACAAGACCAAAACAGGAGATACAGATGAATACAAATCGTAAGTGTATCAATGTCGTCGGAGTCATGCTGCTTACTGCGATGGCATCCTTCGCGCAGCAGGTGAAGACCGACTATGACCGAGAGACAGACTTCGGGCACTATAAAACGTTCTCCTGGGAGAAGGTCCAGACACAGGGCCAGCTATGGGTCGACCGGATCAAAGAAGCTGTTAACTCAGCCCTCGCCGCGAAAGGATGGACGCAGGTGGAATCGGGCGGCGATGTGGCGGTCGTCGCGATCGAGACCACTCAGAAGGAACAAACGCTCAACACCTTCTACGACGGCTTTGGCGGCGGTTGGCGGTGGCGTGGGTTCGGTGGATTCGGAGACTCAACTACTACCGTCGACATTTATAGAGTCGGCACTCTGGTTGTCGATCTGTTCAATGCCGGCACGAAGAAGCTGATTTGGCGAGGGTCCGCCAGTGACACGCTTTCGGATAAGTCCGATAAGAACATCAAGACTCTTGACAAAGGGGTTGAGAAGATGTTCGATCACTTTCCGCCCAGCCCGAAGAAATAGCGTGATAGAAGCGGGTTTCCATTTGAAAGGAGAGTCATTATGAAGAAGTTTCAACAAGGCATGGCGCTATGCCTATCCTGGTGCCTGGTGGGTGTGGGTGCACGAGATGGATTCGCCTATCAGAACAATCCACCGCAGGCTGCACAACAGAGTCCGGACCAATTGCAGCAAATCGTAGCGCCCATCGCGCTATACCCCGACACGTTGATTGCGCAGATCCTGCCGGCCGCCACATACCCGGAGCAGATCGTGGATGCCCAGAGGTGGTTGCAACAGCATAAAGACCTCACGGGTGACAGTCTGGCGAAAGAAGTAGACCAGCAAGCATGGGATCCCGGCGTGAAAGCTCTGACGCAGTTCCCAGCGGTGCTCGCCAACATGAATCAGAATCTCGCCTGGACCTCGGAACTCGGCGACGCTTACATCAATCAGCGGCAGGAACTGACGCAGGCGATTCAAACCATGCGGCAGCGCGCTAAGCGGGCCGGGAATTTGCAAACGACGGACCAGGAGAAGGTGAGCACTCACGGACAAGACATTGTCATTCAACCCGCGTCGACCGAGGTGGTGTACGTACCTGAATACAATCCGTGGCTCGTCTACGGAGACCCACTGGCCATCTTCCCAGGCTGGTATCCGTACCCCGGGCTCTTCCTGGAAGGTCCGGGAATCGCCTTTGGGCTTGGTTTCGGAGTAGGCTTCTTTGGCGGCTTCGGTTGGGGCTGGGGCCATTGGGGCTTCGATTGGCACGGCGGCGGCAGAGCGGTCTACAACCACAATACGTACATCTCCCACAGCCGGACGATCGCCGATCGCAACAGCTTTAACTCGACTCGCGCCAACTTTGATCGTTCGCCGGGCTTGGCCGATTCGAACGACTCGCGCGCAATGTCTGGCGCACGGTCCAGCGCGTTCAGCGGATTCAGTCATGGCGGTGCTGCGTTAAGCAATTCCTTCCGTGGGCAATCCAGCTTTGGCGGTTTCCACGGAGGCGGTTTCGGTGGCGGCTTTCGCGGCGGCGGAGGCCGGCGATAGATCTCAGGAGGCGATAAAACGATGAAACGACAAATGATCCTACCATTCGCGATACTAACGATAGCTATAGGGACTGACGCCGGCCTGGCCCAACAATCCGAGCAACCGGTGTTTCCGTCGGCCGCCGATGCCGGCCGGAGTCTCTTCGAAGCCGTACGGTACAACAACGAGGCCGCCGTCAACCAAATCCTCGGTGGATCGACGGATCTCACCTCTTCGCATGACGGCGGCCAGGATAAGGCCGACCGCGAAGTCTTCGTCCAAAAATACCAGGAGATGCACCGCCTGCACCGTGAGCGTGATGGATCGGTGACCCTCTACATTGGCGCCGAGAACTGGCCCTTCCCTATTCCGATCGTTGAGAAGAACGGGGCATGGCGCTTCGACGCGGACGCGGGCCAGCAGGAAGTCCGGTTCCGGCGAATCGGCGAGAACGAACTCACGGCAATCTCGGTTTGCCGCGAGGTTGCCTCCGGAAAGCGCGATCGCGTGGACGCCGCGAATTCCGTAGCTTTGCCTGGTTACTACTTCCGCGTGCTGGCGCCTCACCAGAACAAAGCTGCGGGCGGATTTGTCCTGGTCGCTTACCCGGCGGAATATCGGTCGTCTGGCGTGATGACATTTGTCGTCACCGAGAAGGGCGAGGTGTATCAAAAGGACCTGGGCGCCAATACTTCGGCGCTCGCAGGCGCAATGGCATCGTTTCACAAAGACGCTACGTGGCGCGCTGCCAGTGAATAGAAGGGCACTGACCAAGGGTTTTAATCCCACTCCCATGCGCGACAGTCTCCGCCGCGCATGGGGGCGAGTTCGATGGAGGATCGCGGCAATCGTCGTTTTCACTGGGACCTCCTCAATTCTGATTCTCTGCCTGACAATCGCAGCTCTGAATGTCATGGTGCGGCGGGAAAGCGCCAACGTGGTGGAGAAGCAGATTCAGATGCTGGTTCAGGCGAGCAGGTCCGTTGCGCCGGCGATTCTGGACCATGCCGGCGCCTGCACGGCGTCACCGGCGGATTCCGGCGGGCTCAAGCCCCTGTTCGCATATACGGACGAGGCGTTTCCGCAAGCTGAGGCTTCCCTTATCGTACAAGGCGCCGGCGGCGAGCAGTCACTGCTGCCGGGGTCAGACCGCGTTCCCGTCAAACGTCCGAATTGGTTGCCGGACGCCGACTTCTCGGGACTGGTGGTCGATCGTGGACAACTCGGAATCCGCAACATTGTGAAGCGGCAGAAGGACGCGTGCAAATTAACAGCGGTCTTCAACATGCCGGTGGGGCCCGAATTAGCGAAGCGGCTTTCTTTGGCAGCCGATGTAGCAGTGACGCCCGTCTCCCCCAGGCTGTTTCGTGTCCACCCGGCCGGGCGCGTACTCCAAACCATAGGAGACAATTTCCTGCCCGGCATGTTCCGTCCGGCTGGTGTTGTGTTGACTGTGCGCAATTGGGAAACCGGCGCGCTGGAAGATTGGATTGCATACAGCGCTCGACCCAGTTACTCAAGCACCTTTGAAGATTTGGCGCGACTAGGCAGCCAACTGGCGAATTGGGTGTGGCTCTTAGCCGCGCTTTTCTTTCTGGTCGTACTCGTAAATGCCGCGGGAGTGGCGATGGGCGTCCGTCTCGGCAGTAGTATCGCTACAACCATCGATGACCTGAGTGGCGCCGCCCGCCAGATCGCAGGCGGCAACTTCGCATGGCGGTTACCAGTGCGCGGCAAGGACCAACTGGGGGATCTGAGCTGTAACTTCAACGAGATGGCCGTTGCTCTGGAGCGGCTGAAGAAGGAGGAAGCTGCGGCACTGCGGACCGCGAGTGAACTTCGGGTTGCGCGGAGCGTTCAGGAATATCTGTACCCGCGCGTGGCCCCCGTGCTGCATGGCGCCACCGTGGCCGGGCAAACGCTGGCGGCGCGAACGGTCGGGGGCGATCTCTTCGACTTTCTCGATCTCGGCCGGGAACGGATTGGGATCCTCTGTGCGGATGTGAGCGGAAAAGGAATCCCGGCCGCCCTAATGATGGCCAACCTTCAGGCTGTCGCGCGAGCGTACCTCCACGAATGGGGCGACAGTGCGGTGGCGCCGGGCGGCCGTTTCGTTGAAAAACTCAATCAAGAGATCGCCGGACGTTTCGGAGACAATCGCTATGCGACTCTGTTCTGGGCTGCGTACGACGCCGATACAGCCGTCCTGACCTATGTCAACGCGGGCAACCCGTCGCCGATTTTGATCGGCGCGGACGGCGAGATGGAAAGGCTCAATTCGGATAGTTTTCCGATCGGAATGTTCGCAAATGCGCGATACACGGCGAAAGATGTCCGGATAGGGCCGGGAAGCCGATTAATTATCTTCAGCGACGGTCTTACCGACGCCCAAAACGCCGTCGGGGAAGACTTCGGGGACGAACGTTTGATTGACTGTTGCAGAACCATTTCGCCCGCGATTGATGCGGAAGGCGTGGCCGAAAGACTGATGCAGGCAGTCGCGGAATGGTCAACCGGGACCGAGCAGTTCGACGACACGACGGTCGTTGTAGTTAATGTGGACGCGTGATGAGCAGTGGAGCCGGATTGCCGTCACAGCTTCGGCAGATTCGCCACGTTCCAGCCGCCGCCCATCGCTTTGACGAGCAATACGCTCGCATCCACCCTGCGTCGAAAGATGTCGACGCCGTTCCGCCCGTTGCTCAGCGCGGTGGTCTGCGCCGTGATCACCTGCGGGAAGGTATCGACGCCGCCGGTGTAACGGTTAGTGAAGAGTTGCAGCGCCTGTTGAAGGCTGGAAGCCACGATTGGCAGCCACGCTAGCGGGAGTTTCCCACGGCACCCTGGGAAACTCCCGCTAGGATTCAGAGTCACCGACTCGGAACGATTCAGCCCTGAACCCACCTCCACAGTGCTGCCAAAATCGCGGCCGATGGAGATCGGCAGCGGGATAGCACCCGGCAGCAGACGCCTGGTGGGATTATCCACGTCGACTTCGGTGTTCAGAGTCCGCGACGCGGGATCGATCGAACGCTAGCGAGCGTAAGCGTACCCTCTTTGGGAACCGCCATAACCAGCACCTGCGGCGTTGGCTAGATGACTTTCTGCACCAGCAGGCGTCCAACGTTCCTCAGCGTGCGGAGCTGGCGACCTTCCGTTCTGCGCGGAGGGGAACTTCGCAAGACCGAGTCTTTGCATCCTGGCGATCAGGGTAGTTCGGGGCAAACCGAGCCTGGCGGCCGCGCCACTCCGCCCACCGATAACCCACTTGGTTTCCCGGAGCGTTGCTGCAATGTGAGCGCGTTCCGCATCGGCCAAAGTGCGGACCTCGGTGGGGACGGTCTGCATCTGCAGTTCCGCCAGACGCGGCCGCAGTACGGCGCCGGTTGTCATGATCACCGCGCGCTCAATGAAATTTTGCAATTCGCGAATGTTGCCCGGCCAATCGTGGTTTTCGAGCGCTTCCATGACATCGCCGGGGATGCAGTCGATCGTCCTGCCCAGTCGCTCGGCGAACTTTCGAACGAAGAGGCTTACTAGAAGGGGAATATCGCCCTCCCTTTCCCGCAAGGGAGGCAAGTTGATGGGAAAGACATTCAGCCGGTAATAGAGATCGGCGCGAAACTTCTTCTCCTGAACCATAGCCCAGAGGTCCTGATTGGTCGCGGCGATCACGCGCACGTTAACTGGGATCGTGCGGCTGCCACCGAGACGCTCGACTTGCTGTTCCTGGAGAACGCGCAAGAGTTTCGGCTGGAGTTCGAGGGGAAGGTCGCCGATTTCATCGAGAAACAGCGTGCCGCGATCCGCTGCCTGAAAGCGTCCCTCGCGCTGGGTAAGGGCGCCCGTGAAGGCGCCTCGCTCGTATCCGAAGAGTTCACTCTCCATCAGCGCCGCGGGAATCGCGGCACAGTTGATAGCCACGAACTTCTGCTGCCGGCGCGAACTGGCCGCGTGAATTGCCTGTGCCACCACTTCCTTGCCGGTGCCTGTCTCCCCGCGAAGAAGGACGGCGCTGTCTACCGGCGCCACCATGTTGATTTCTTCAAGTAGAGCCCTAAATTTAGGGCTGGAGCCAATCAAATCCGATATAGCCATCGTTTTCTCCTTGCTGAACAGCTCGGAACTCCAAATCAATCCCCTGGTCGAGTACTCACGGCGAGTTCGATTGCGCCCAACAAATCGGCGGCGTCGAACGGCTTGTGCAAGAAGCCGACGGCGCCTTGACTGAGGGCTCGTTGCCGAATCTCGTCGTCATAATGGGCGGTAATCAGGATCACCGGTAACCTTGGATATTTGATCCCGACGCGGCGCTGCAACTCGAGTCCGTCGATTCCCGGCATCCTGACATCCGTGATCAGGCAGATCGCCGACGCGGGCGCATCCGACTGCAAAAACTCTTCCGCGGAAGCGAAGACCAAAGGAGTGTGCCCGGCCGAAGCCACCAGGCTCTCTATCGACTCTCGAACTCTAAAGTCATCGTCGACCGCCGCGACGATGTGTCTTGCAGAACCTGCATTCAAACTGGAATCTTCAACCACGACTCGATCATAACCGCGATCGATAAAGGGACGCCATTATATGTTTATTTAGGCCTGTCCCGCCCGGTGCGTAAGCGTGAGTCTGTCGGCCATGCGAACCAGTTCGGCCAGCGATCGCGCGCCCATTTTGCGCATGATCTGGCCGCGATGAACGCCGATGGTGATCTCGCTGGTGCCCAGCTCCGCGGCGGTCTGCTTATTCGCCAGCCCGGCCACCACGAAGGGCAGGACCTCCCTTTCGCGGGGAGTGAGCAGCGCGTAGTGCTTCTGTAGCTCCGCCAGTTCCGCCCGCTCCCGCCGTCCTTTGCGATCAAGCGCAAGCGCCGCGTCGATCGCCGCCAGCAGTTCCTGATCGCCGAAGGGTTTGGGAAGGAACTCGATGGCCCCCGCTTTCATGGCGCGAACTGAGGACGCAATGTCTCCGTGACCCGTAATGAAGATGATCGGCGGCCCGCTGCCGTCGGCCAGTTCGCGTTGCAATTCCAGGCCGCTCGATCCCGGAAGTTGCAGATCCAGCACCAGGCAGGCGGGCGCGTCGGGCTTTTCTGCCTCCAGGAACTCCGCCGCTGAACCGTACGCGGTGGCGCGCATCCCGGCCGATTCGATCAGACTGGACAATGCTTCGCGCACGCGATAGTCGTCATCCACAACGAATACAATGGGATTGTCGGAGGTCATGACACCGAACTCAGCCGAAGAGGAAGAGTGAAACAGAACGTTGCGCCGGGACCTTCTCCGGACGCCGCCCAGAGGCGCCCGTTGTGCGCTTGGACAATAGAGCGGCAAATTGCCAGCCCCATGCCCATGCCGTTCTCCTTGGTGGTGAAGAAAGCATCGAAGACTGTAGCCGGATCTTTCAATCCTACTCCGGAATCCTGTATCTCCACCAGGACGTTATCGTCACTCTCCCGCTTGGAGCGAATGAACAGTCTCTTGGGATGATGGATCACCGGATCCATCGCCTCGATCCCATTCAGCAGCAGGTTTAGTATCAATTGCTGCAGTTGGACGCGATCGCCGGTTACCGGCGGCAGGTCTTCTCCCAGGTTTGTCTCTACGACGACGCGCCGCTTCGCGGTCTCACTCCGCAGGAGGCTCAGCACTTCGCCAATCACCCCGTTCAGGTCCAGCGGAACTTCCTCATGGGCTGCCCTCTTGAAAAGCGCGCGGATGCGGCGGACCACTTCTCCCGCATCTTTCCCATCGCGGACAATCCGTTCGGCGGCTTCCACGGCCTTGGCGAGGTTTGGCGGCTGGGCGGAAAGCCAGCGCAGGCACGCATTGCCATTCGAGACTACGGCGGTGAGCGGCTGGTTCACTTCGTGCGCGATGGAAGCCGCCAATTCGCCCACCGTCGCAACTTGCGACGCGATGGAAAGACGCTCCTGGGTATTTCGCAACGCTTCTTCAACCCGTTTCCTATCCTCTATGTCGATACAAATTCCGTACCATTGGACCACGCGCCCTTCGCTGTCGCGCAACGGCTCCCCGCGCGCGTCGAACCAGCGATAGGCGCCATCCCCGCTGCGGAGCCGGTAAGTGACCTGGTACGACTGCGCAGCCTCGGTGCTCTGCCGCCACCTGCGAACGGTGGAATCGACGTCGTCCGGATGGAGCAGCCGCAGCCATCCGGCGTTTCCCCAGTCCTCGAGCGCCTTACCTGTGTATTCGAGAACGCGCCGGTTGACGTAGTCGATCCCGCCATCCGGCGTGGTGCGCCACACCAGCGCGGGAAGAGTTTC